>JGI24740J21852_10000216_pt1 | contig 24264 bp, 20 predicted proteins | sample KBSCornC6_FD_21852 | JGI IMG/M metagenome (IMG submission 21852) | reverse complement strand
CGTTCTGCCTTGCCATCGCCGCCCATCTGCAACCCGTGACGGCTATCGCCGCGATGACCATGGGATGCTGGCTGCTGGTCGATCAGCGCAAGACCATTGGGGCAATGCGCCCACTGCACCTTGTCATACTGGGCACAGTCGCGCTCGCCGGCGCAGCCATTGTCCTGTCGCAGGCGGATTCGGCGCTGGAAAGCTATCGCCATGCCGAACGCTGGGCGGTCGGATCGCAGCATGATGCCTATTATTATCTGCGCGAATTCTGGACGCAAATGCCCCTTATGCTAATGCTCTGGCCGGTTGCGCTCGTGGCGGCTTGGCGATGCAATCGCTCGCTGGCCAGCCTGTGCGCGGTCATGGTGACGCTGTGCCTGGCGCTCCACAGCTTCGCGGGGATGAAGGCGTGGCGCTACAGCTACTATGTCTTTCCGTTCATCTGCATGGCCTATGGCCTCGCGATAAGCACGCTGATCGAACGGCTCGGCGGCACCGGATCGCCGTTGCGCCCCGTCGCGCTGGCGGGCACGGCGCTATTGCTGTTGATGGGCGGAGACTTGGCCTATCGTCATTCCGCACGGCTGATGGCATCGGCCCTTGCGCAGGAACCCGCCTCACTCGCCGCCCGGGTACCTGATGGCGAATGGGACAAGGCGACAGCTGAACTGCGGCATATCGCGCAAGGCAGCAGCCTGCTCATCACCGGTGACGACCTGCGTACCCTGGCGCATATCGGACCGTTCGACCTGTTCATCAGCCACAGCCGGCTGGGCGAGCTCAAGCCGCCGTCCGATTTCAACAGCGACTTCCGCACCGGCCGCCCGCTGATCGACAGCAGGGCAGCCCTATCCGAAGTCATCGACTGCATGGATAGCGGCGTGGTCATCGTGTCCGATCATCAGTGGCGCAACCCCATGGGCGTGCGCCCGGAAATCGCCAATGAGATCGAGCGGCGGCTGACCCCCGTCCCGACGCACAGCAGCTTCCACGTCTACAACTGGCGGCACCCAACCGTGCGGCGCGCCTGCCCCCATGTCGGGAAGCAGGCCCTTCCCGGCACAAAAGGTGTGTCCGTGGTCAGGCCCCTGCCGCCCCGCGGGCGGTGCGTGCCGTCAGGCCAGTCATGTCCGCATGCGTTCTTGAGCATTGCAGCAACCGCAGGCGCGGCATGACTGGTTTGCTTCCTCCCCCTGATCTGGAAACAGGGTCTGTCCAATATGCCCGCCGCTTTGCAGGGCCCTCGGGCGCCTATCTGCTCGACATTCAGGAGCGAGGGCTGCGCGATCTGGTCGACGATGGACCGCCCGTCCACCAAAGCGCGCTGGATGTCGGCGGCGGTCATGGACAACTTGTCGGCGGGCTGCTGGGCATGGGGCTGAAGACGACAGTCCTTGGCTCGACGGCGGACTGCGCCGAGCAATTGTTTCAGGGCACCGACACCGGCAGGGTGGACTATGTGACCGGCGATCTGCTGGCCCTTCCCTTCCCGGACGGCAGTTTTGACCTCGTTACGAGCATCAGGCTGCTGGCCCATATCGACGATCCGGACAAGCTGATGGATGAACTCTGTCGCGTCGCCCGCTACAGCGTCATCATCGATTATCCGACATTGATCGGCGCCAATGCGCTGTCGGCAGCCACCTTTCCCATCAAGCGGCTGATCGAGAAGGACACGCGCTCCTATCGCAGCTTCTGGCCGGGCCAGATCGAGCAGGCCTTCCGCCGCAACGGCTTCGCATCCCGACGCAGCTTCAAGCAATTCAGCGCGCCCATGGGCCTCCATCGCCTTGCGGGGAAACCGGTACGCATGATGGAGGAAGGATTGCGCCTCATTGGCGTTACCAGGCTGATCGGCAATCCGGTACTCCAGCGCTTCGACCGGGAGAAGGAGGCATGAGCGGGGACGAGCGCCCTGTCGTGGCGGTCACCGGCGCAACCGGCTTCACCGGCGGAGCGCTGGCACGCCGGCTGATCGGCATGGGCTATCATGTCCGGTCCATGACCCGCCGCCCGCCCAGCGCCGCCGAAAGGGAGAGCGGCATCGAATGGATCGGCGGATCGCTGACCGACACCAATGCCTTTGGCCAATTGGTGGAGGGTGCGACGACCTGCTTCCACATTGCCGCGATGTACCGGTCCGAAGGCACGCGGGAGGAATTCCTGCGCGCCAATCGCGACAGTACGGCCGCGTTGCTGGCAGAATCGCGGAAGGTGGGCGTAGCGCGCTTCGTCTATTGCTCATCCATCGGCGTGCACGGCGATGTGGCGGAAACGCCAGCCGACGAAAGCGCACCCTTCGATCCGCGCGACGCATATCAGGAAAGCAAGTTGCTGGCGGAGGACCTCTGCCGCGACGCGATGATGCAGCCCGGCATGGACGTCGTCATCATCCGCCCCTGCGCCATTTACGGGCCGGGCGATACGCGCATGCTGAAGATGTTCCGTCTGGTGCAGCAGGGCCGTTTTCTGTTCATCGGATCACGGCGACCCAATTTCCACCCGGTCTATATCGACGATCTGGTCGATGGCTTCCTGCTGGCGATGACGCGCAACGCAGCACCCGGCGGCACGTTCATCATTGGTGGCAAGACTTATCTGCCCCTGCGCGATTATGTTGCGACCGCGGCCAATGTGCTGAACGTGCCGACGCCCAAACGCACCGTACCATATGGGCTGGTCAATCTGGCCGCGCACGGCTGCGAACTGCTCTGCGCGCCGCTGGGCCTGCAGCCCCCTCTGCACCGCCGCCGCCTGACCTTCTTCAAGCATAACCGCGCCTTTTCCATCGCGCGGGCGGAGGGAGCGCTGGGCTTCCAGCCCACCGTCGGGCTGGAGGAGGGCTTCCGCCGCACCGTCGCATGGTATCGCAATGAAGGGTTGCTGGCGTGAGCGCTTCAACCGACCAGGCGCTTGACGCGCGCCCGGTCACGCCGGTCCCGGCGATGGAGGCCGAGCGCGGCCGCGCCCGCAACCATGCCCGCCAGGGCCGTAACCGGCGCCACAACCCCGCACAGCGCGGCGATACCGCAGACCGTGCCCGCGCCGGCGCTCCATCGAACGAAGCGGGAAGCACCCGCGCCATATTGTCGCAATATGGCCTCCAGATCGGCTATGGCGATCCAGTCCCGGCTGACCGGTGGACGCACAGCGATCGGCCGCACCGCACCATCGGGGCAGGTCAGCGATTTCACCAGCAGGAAATCGCCCGCCGCGATAGCCATGGAAATCGGGAGGGAAAGCGACAGCAAGGCGCCCGAAGACCGCCGATAATGGATTGGCCGGGTGCCGCCCGGTTGAGGCGCGCCGAGATCTACGACCCTGCCCTTTTCCTGGAGCAATCCCACCATGCCGAAATGGGTAGGCACATTGTCGGCACCCTGAAACCAGGAGAAGGCATCCGTCTCCACCATGTCGGGTGGGGGATCGCCGGGCAGGGCCTTTGCGAGCAGGTCGGCTTTCGCGCTCATCATGTCTCCTTCCCTTCAGCACCTAGCGGGGACGCAGGCACATCGCCATGGCAACAAAGGGACTTCATCCGATGAGGGTGGCAACTCGCCTCGCCACGGCGCCGCTGCTGATGCTGCTGGCCCTGCCGCTGACTGCCGAGCAACCTGCCACCGGGCGCGCACCCCTGTCGGGCGTCAACATAGCCGGTGGGGAATTCAACTCCGCCCGCAAGCCCGGTATCTTCGGGAAGGATTATATCTATCCCGACGCAAAGACGGCCCAGCCCTTCATTGACATGGGAATGCAAGTTGTCCGCGTGCCGATCCTTTGGGAACGGGTGCAGCCGACGCCGTTGAAGCCACTCTCCACGACGGAGATGGCCTTGATCGACAAGTCGCTCGCCAGTCTGGCGCCGTTCCGGACCATCGTGCTGGATGTCCATAATTATGGCCGGTATAACGGCCAGAGGCTGGATCAGATTTCCAATGGTTCCGCCATGCTGGCCGATCTGTGGCAGCGGCTGGCAGAGCATTACAAGGGCGATGACGCCATCGCCTTTGGTTTGATGAACGAGCCCTATGGCATGACGCCCGCCGCCTGGCGGCTGCTGGCGGACGGCAGCGTCGCGGCGATCCGGCGAACGGGGGCCGCAAATCTCATCCTGGTGCCGGGCTCAAAATATAGCGGCGCACACAGCTGGACCGCTGGCGGATCGAACTCCAATGCGCTCGCCTTCGCCAATTTCCACGATCCCGGCAGCAACTATGCCTTCGAAATGCACCAATATCTCGACACAGACAGTTCCGGCACTGCGACGAGCTGCGTCAGTCCGGACATGATCGACGCGCACCTGGCGGCCGCGACGACATGGCTGCGGACCAATGGTCATCGTGGCTTTCTGGGCGAATTCGGTGCGCCGCCAAACGACAATTGCCTGCACGGTCTCGACATTCTGCTCACCCATTTGCGCGCCAATGGCGACGTCTGGATGGGATGGACCTATTGGGCAGGCGGCGCCTGGTGGGGCACGCGCTATCCAATGAGCGTTCAGCCGATCGACGGCCCGCGTCCACAGGCTGCGATCCTCAGCAAATATATCGTTGCAAGAGAGCCCTGATGAAGCAGTTTTCCGTCATGAGCGCTGCCGCCACGGCGGCCTTCATGATCCCGCAGGCGGCCTTGTCCCAGACCGAGGTGGAGGTTCCACCCGACGGCTTGCGAGTCAGGCCGACCGTGCGCCTGCTCTACGACAACAACATCCTGCGACAGAATGACGATCTGGTCACGGGGGAACAGGACGACCTGCGCATCACGCCCAGCGTGGATGTGACCTACCGGCGGCAGTTCGGCCTTCACCAGCTGACGGTGATCGGGTCGGCAGGTTATGATTTCCACCAGCGTTTCGAATTTCTGGACCGGGAACGGATCAGTCTTCAGGCCGACGGCGATCTATCCGTTTCCGGTTACTGCCATGTCCATCCTCGGGCGCGCTTGAACTTTGCACAGTCGAATCTGTCCGATCAGGGTGTGATCGACGGCAACACCCAAAAAACGCAGGATTATCGCATCGCCGTCGATTGCGAGAAGCCCTATGGTTTCTTTCCCGTGGCCGCCGTCGGCTATCTTAACACCAGCAACAGCGCTTCACGACGCCGCGTGTTCGATATCGATACGTCCACGGCGATGGCGGGCATCGGCTATTCCATGGCCAGCTTGGGCGAAATCCGCGTAACGTTCCAATATGAGCGCTTTCGTCGCCCCAATGCCGACGAGGCAATAGACGATCTGCCCGACGGCGCCGAGAATCATCGCGCGGGCATCCTCTTCCGTCGGGCCGTTGCCCCGCGCCTGAGCTGGCAGCTGGGCGCCAATTATTTCAGGACCAAGCCGCGCGCGCCAGGCATTGCGGATTTCTCTGGCCTGGGGGTGGAAGCACGGGCGGCCTATACCCCCTCCAACCGGCTGTCGATCAGGTTCGATGTCGATCGCAGCTCCCGCAATCAGAGTAATACGGGCGCGACCTATATCGTACAAACCGACTTGACCCTGCGCGGTAATCTGAAGCTCGGCGGGCGGTCGGCCCTCTCGCTCGGCGGAACCTATAGCCGCCGCCTGTTCAAGGGCGAGCTGCAGCTCGACACTCCACTGCTGCGACGGTCGGACCGCACCAGCGCAGTCTTCGCGGGCTATCGTTACCAGTTGCGCGGCCGCCTCAATGCCGGAGCGGAGATACGCCACGAATGGCGAACAACGGCCGTCGACCAGTTCCGGTATAAAAGTACGTCGGGCCTGCTGTTCGTCGGACTGGATCTATGAGGTACTGGCCATGAAACCGATCTTCCCCGCCCTTTCCGTCCTGGCCCTCGCATTCCTTGCCGCTGCCGTTCCGGCGGTGGCGACGGATGCCGCGCCGGGCGCAGCTCTGGCGTCCAGTTATATATTGGGCGCCAATGACGAGATAAGGGTGTCCGTCTTCGGCGCCTATCCATTTGACGTCAAAACCCGGATCAAGGAGAACGGCAACGTCACCCTGCCCAGCGTCGGGGAAGTCATGGCGCAGGGCGTGACCGCCAGCACACTGGCGACCAAGGTGCGCGACCAGTTGAAGGCGGGCGGCTATTTCGTCAATCCGATCGTCAATGTAGAGGTCGTGAGCTATGTCAGCCGGGCCGTAACAGTGTTCGGTAATCTCCAGAATCCCGGCATCTATCCGCTGGACCGGCCACAGACAATCGCAATGATGCTGGCCCGCACCGGCGGCGCGCGCACCGATGCAGCCGACTATGCCATATTGCAGCGCCAGGGCGAGGAGGACCGCCGCGTCCCGCTCGAAGATCTGAGCGGCGTGACAGGAACCGGGCAGATGCTGCGCCCCGGCGACTCCCTGTTCGTGCCCAAGGCCGAGGATGTGTTCATCTACGGCCAAGTCAACAAGCCCGGCAAGATCACCTATGAAAGCGGCATGACGCTGCGCCAGATGCTGGCGCAGGCGGGAGGTCCGACATTGGGCGGATCTGAAAAGAAAATCAGCCTCAATCGCGGCAATCAGAGAATCAAGCGCGCCGATCTGGACATGCTGGTGAAGCCCGGTGACGTCTTCACTGTCCAGGAACGCATCTTCTGACCAGGCTGGGAAGGATCCCGAAATGTCCCTGTTTTCCAGGATACTTCAATGGCTGAGGCCGAGACGCACCAAGAGCGAGGAGTTGGCGCGTCGCATGGCGGCCATCCGCACCGCCGTCGCTGCACCTGCTACGCCACAGTCCTCGACGGCCGACATGTTGAAGTCGGCCATCCGCAAGGGGTTCAACTCGACCCAGCCCGTCACCAGTTCCAGCCATCTTCACGGCCGGCAGGACCAGTTGGAACTACTGTGCGAGGGCGTACTGGACCGGGGCAATCACGCCCTGATCTACGGCGCGCGCGGGTCCGGCAAGACCTCGCTGGCGCGTGTCTTCGCCAATATGGCCGACGAACGGGGTTTGGTCGTCCTCTATTCAGCCTGCGAACCCAATCAGGATTTCGGCGCGCTCATCAAGCCCTATGTCGATGCTATGGCAGGGACGCGGATAGAATGGCCCGCGGATCGTCCGGTCAATCCGCGGGACGTGATCGAACAGATCGCGCCTCGCACGCGTCGTCGCTTCGTGCTGATCCTGGACGAATTCGACCGCATCACCGACCGTCCCGCGCAACATGACGTCGCCAGGTTGATGAAGATGCTTTCCGACGCGGCGATACCGGTCCATATCGTCGCAGTGGGCATCGCCGCAGGAGTGGACGCCCTGATCGCGGGTCATGCCTCCCTGCGGCGTCACATGTCCGTGATTCCGATTTCGCGGATAGAATCCCAGGCCGTGTTCGACATCATAGCCAGGGGTGCGGCGTCGGTCGGCATGAGCTTCACCGATGCCAGCCGCGAGACCATTGCGCATCTCGCCTGCGGGTCGCCCTATCATGTCCGGCTGTTCTGCGCTCTTGCCTGTTTCGAGGTGATCAAGCGGAAGGAACGGAAAGTAGGCCTGCCTGCCACGCTGGCGGGGGTGTCGCGGGCTGTGAATGACTGGGCGCTCACCAATGCGGAGGATGCAGCGCTGTTCCGGAAGGTGATCACAACGAACAGCCCGCACTGGAACATCATCGAAACCATCGTCCGTACCACAGCCGCCCAAGGTTTCATGACCCGGGCCGCAAGGAATGATGAAAGAGGCGATTGCATTTTGTTCCAGTTGAAGAATGCATTGATCATCGATGCGGAAAATGATCGCATTACATTCCAGGACAGTCTCGCACCGCAATTTTTTCTGGCCATGCTGTTCGCGGCCCAGAACAGCGAGAAAATCGACGAAAACATCATCAGCATGAACGATTTTCATCGCCAGATCGCCGCTGAATAGATCGGATCGCCATCAAACAGGATAGTGACTATGCTGATATTGGACATAATTCGCGCGATATTGCAGCGTTGGCGACTGATGGCGGGAATATTCTGCGGCGTGATGCTGCTCACCGCGATCTGGATATTGATGACGCCGCGCGAATATGTGGCGTCGGCCACGCTGCTGTTCGACACTCGCGCGCCCGACCCGCTGCCGGGCGAGACCCGCACGGCCAGCGAGCCCGCTGCCATGCTGGCGACCGAGGCGCAGATATTGCGCGGCGAGGCAATTACGAGCCATGTCGCCCGCGTCCTGGGTCTCGACAAGGATCCCGAATTGCACAAGCAATGGTTCGACCAGACCAATGGAACCCAGACCTTTCAGGGATGGCTCAACCGGCGCGTCCAGAGCGGGCTGGAGGTCACGCCCAGCTCAACAGGCAGCACCATCGACATCGCCTATCGCAGCACCAATGCGACGAAATCGGCTGAGATGGCGAATGCCTTTGCCGACGCGTTCAACAGGACGCGCCTGTCGATGAGCAATGAATTCGCCCAGCGCTATGCCGAATGGTTCAAGACGCGCCTCGGCGAATCCGAAACGCGGATGGAAAGGGCGCAGGGCGAACTGGCGAAGTTCCAGCGCGAGCATGGCATTGTCTCGACCGGCGCGATCGATGCGGAAAGCACGCGGCTGAGCGAACTGTCGTCCAAATTGTCCGCCGCCGAGGCTTCTGCAGCCGATGCGGGCGCCCGCGCCGCGGCCGGGGCAAGCATGCCTGAAGTGCAGTCGAGCGGGGTAGTGCAGGGATTGCGAGCGCAGATCGCGACGAAATCGGCCGAAATCCGCCAGATGTCGGCAGAACTGGGGCCAAGCCATGAACTGATGCGTGCGGCCCATTCGCAACTCGCCCAATTGCAGACAACACTGGCGCAGGAAACGGCCAAGACGTCGGGCAGCCTGTCCGCAGCCAGTTCCGCTGCTGCGGCCAACCGGGGCGCCATGCAGTCGCTGCTGAACCAGCACCGCGCCCGCATGCTGTCGCTGGCTGGCGACCGCGGCAAGCTCAATGTGCTGGAAAGCAATGTGGAATCGGCCAAGAAGCAATATGAGACCGAGACGCAGCAACTGGCCGAACTGCGCGCCAAGAGCAGCATCCCCTCGCTGAACGTGCTGCATCTGAACGCGGCGGAGGCGCCGTTGCTGCCGAACGCGCCAAACATCCCCGTGCGGCTGCTGATGATGACGATATTGGGCCTGATGCTCGCCATCGGCACGGCAGTCCTGCTGGAATGGCTCCAGCCCCGCGTCCGCAGCCGCGATGCCGTCGGATATCTGACCGGAGTGCCTATGCTGGGACAGGCCGATCTCCGTCACATCGGACAGCAACTCCGCCTTGAAGGAGCCAAATGGTCATGAGACTCCGATCCACCGAAAGAACCGAGGAACCCGGCGCGATCTTCATCGCTGCGGGCCAGAACAAAGAGGCCGGAATGGAGGCCCCGGCTCCGGTTCAGGTCGATCCGCTGGTCGTGGCGATCAGCGACCCGGAAGACCGGCTGGCGGTGCAGGCGCGGGACATACAGTCGACACTGGCTGCACTTCGCCTGGCCGACGGACGGGTGCCCTCCTCCATCGCGGTACTCACGATTGGCGCGGTCGACGAGGCGGCTATCCTAACCGCCAATGTCGCCGTATCGGCGGCGATGAGCGGGCTGCGGACGCTGCTCGTCGACATGAAACAGTCGGACTTCCTGCAGCACCGGCTGCTCGGCCAATCGCCGGTCATGGCGACCGATCCGGACGACGATCTCCATGCCTTCATCCGACCTGCCTTGATCCCCCGACTATCGCTTCTCGCGGCGACGTTTGACTGTCGGGGCCTGGCCGACATGATGGCCGATTTCGATTTGTGCCTGGTCGATGCCAGCCATGTCGAGGATCTCGCTCTGGCAGCGGCCAGCGCGGAGGTGGCGATATTGGCCGTCAGCCGCGACGCCACTACGACCGCGGACCTCAAATCCACGATCAACAAGCTGTCGATACTGGGCATGCCGTTGATCGGCACGGTCATGATCGTGTGACACGCATGAAGATCGTCCATATCTCGCGCCAATATTATCCCGGCATCGGCGGGCTGGAGAATTTCACCCGCAACCTCTGCGAGGAGCAGGCACGGGCAGGCCATGATGTCCGCATGGTCACGCTGAACCGCATCTTCGACGGCGACGGCGCGGAACTGCCCGCGCGGGAGACGATGGGCGGCGTGGAGATCGTCCGCCTGCCCTTCCGCGGTGGACGGCGCTATCCGATCGCGCCCTCGGTGCTGCGCCATGTGCAGGATTGCGATCTGATCCATGTCCATGCCATGGATTTCTTCGTTGATTTCCTCGCGCTCACGCGATTCTTGCACAAGAAGCCGATGGTGCTCAGCACGCATGGCGGCTTTTTCCACACCAATTATGCACAGCGGTTGAAGCAGGTCTATTTCCACAGCATATCTCGTCTGTCGCTGAGCTGTTTCAACGCGACGATCGCCTGTAGCGAGGCGGATCAGAACAGTTTTGCGCGCATTTGCGGCTCGAGGCTGATGCTGGTGGAAAATGGCGTCGACATCGACAAATTTGCAGCCACCGCCGACCCGGATGCGCGGACAATTCTCTATTTCGGCCGCATCGCCCCCAACAAGCGGATTGACCGGCTGATCCGCTGGTTCGCCGCGTTGAATGCGCTCGACCCCGGCTGGTCGCTGGTCGTCGCGGGCAAGCCGATGGGTGTCTCCATCCCTGACCTGCGCCGGATCGCTGGCGAACAAGGCGTAGTCGAGAAGATCGAATTTCACGATAGCCCCAGTGACGAGGCGCTTCGCGCGCTGATTGGGCGCAGCAGCATCTTCGCTTCGGCCAGCGCCTATGAAGGGTTCGGTATATCGTTGATCGAAGCGGTCTCCGCCGGCCTCTATCCCGCCGCCAGCGACATTCCGGCGCATCGCCGGTCCTGCGAGAAACTGGGTATCGGTACGCTCATGCATTTCGACGATCCACTGTCCGCGGCGCGGCTGTTCAAGGATTTCCGCACGGCCAGAGCCGGGGGAGCCCTGAAGGACGCGGAGGAACCGCTGCGCAGCTATAGCTGGCCGCAGGTCTCGGCGCGCATCGTACATATTTATGACCAAATATTGGGCCATCGCCAACGGACCATCGGCCCGGTGAAGGTTGCCGTACTCTCCCAGGCGGAGGCACTGGCGCAAATCCGCTGCCACATACGTGCGCAAAACCCCAGGATCATCGCCTTCTGCAACGCTCATATGGCCAATCTGGCGCGGCAGAACGACCGGTTGGCCAAGGCTCTGAGTGACGCGCTGGTGCTGAACGACGGTATCGGCGTCGATCTGGCGAGCCGCCTGCGCTACGGTCGGCCCTTTCCCGTCAACCTCAACGGCACGGATTTCATCCCGCTCCTGCTGAAAGATCATCCCGAACGGCTCCGGTTGTTCCTAGTCGGCGCGGCTCCAGGCGTGGCGGAGCGAGCGGCGGCGGCACTCTCCCGCCTGTGCCCGCGCCTTTCCATCGTGGGAATGCGGCACGGCTTCTTCGACCAGCAGGAGGAAGCAGACCTCAGCGAACAAATCCGGACAAGCAAAGCTGATCTGGTGCTCGCCTGCATGGGCAATCCTCGGCAGGAAATCTGGGCGGCGCGCTGGGCGCCGGAATTCGGACGACCCGTTCTCTGTGGCGGCGCTTTGCTCGACTTCCTCGCCGGACGGGTGCGGCGCGCCCCGGCCTGGGTGCGGCGGGTGCGGTTGGAATGGGTCTGGCGGCTGTGGCAGGAACCCTCGCGACTCGCGGATCGCTATCTGCTCGGCAATCTGAGCTTCATCGTCCGTGCATTGAAGGATGCCCGGCGCGGGCATAATTGGGAGGATATGCCTCCGCCTGCCCCAACCACCGCCCTGCGGGGGACCGATGCAGCCTGACCCCAGCATGGCTCTGGGCCGAACGGACAGCCCGAAGCGCATATCGGTCATCATCCCGTTCTTCCAGAGAAAGCGCGGGCTGCTGCGCGAAGCTCTCCGGTCGGTCGCCTGCCAATATCTTCCCTGGCCTGCCGAAGTTGAACTGATCGTCGTCGATGACGGTTCGCCGGTCGCGGCCGATCTCGATGCCGATAACCTCGTCCTCCCCGACTGGATCAGGCTGCGCATCCTCCGCCAGGCCAATGCGGGCCCGGCTGCAGCGCGCAACCATGGTCTGGACGCCATGTCGCCAGATTCCCACTATATCGCCTTTCTGGACTCCGACGACCAATGGTCGACCCACCATCTCGCCTGCGGGATCGACACGTTGGGGACGGCGCATGATTTCTACTTCTGCGACAGCGCCATGCCGCCGACGACCATGTTTGCGGCCATGGCATTTTTCCGGACACTGCCGACCCAACATGGTGTCGAACCACTCGACGGCACGCGCAGCACCTATCGCTTCATCGGGGCAAATGGCGGATCGTCGATGATGCGTGATTACCTGTGCCAGACGTCGTCGGTGATCCTGCGCGCTTCGGCTGTGGGACCACTGCGGTTCGAGGAGAGCCTGCGTCATGCCGGGGAGGACTGGTTGATGTGGGCGCGGCTGGCGCATCGGGCGCGGGGCATCTCCTTCTCGCTTTCCGCTAACAGCGTGCGCGGCGAAGGCATCAACCTGTATCGCGACGCTCATGAGCGCCTGAGCGGGCGCAATCTGCGTCGCATCCTCTCCATGATCCGGATGAACGAGTTGATGGGCGCGATCGACGGCATCGATGCGCAAAGCCTGATGCTGACACGGCAACGGCGACGCAGCTTTCAAATGGAACTGGCGGCGATTCTGATGCACCCGCGGCTTTATCTGGGCCTGACAGACCAGCTCCAGCGAGCGACGATCGCAAGGGCATATCGGCATCTGGGACGCGAACTGCCCGGCTATTGGACGGAAATAGCGCGCCGCAAGCTACATCCCGATATGCGGGAGGTGTCCGTATGAAGCTCTATTACTATCGGGCGACGCAGGGAAATTTCGGTGATGACCTGAACAGCTGGCTCTGGGAAGAGCTGGTGCCAGGCCGCTGGTCGGACGAGGATGATGGGGAGCTGTTCTGCGGGATCGGCACGATCATCGGCAACGACATGCCGCAGGCGAAAAGGATCAGGGTGTTTTCCAGCGGAATCGGCTATCGTCCCCTGCCCGCCGATTTCAACAGCGAGCGTTGGAACGTCACGGCCCTGCGCGGACCGCTGACCGCGCAGGTGGTCGGGCGCCCGGAACTGGCGGTGGCAGATGGCGCGCTGCTGCTATCGACGCTGCCGCGGCTGAGGCCTCTGGCCGCGGAAGAACGGCACGGAACGATCCTCATTCCCCATTATGAGGCGATGGATGAAGGCCCTTGGGAAACGGCGTGCAGGCTGGCGGGCGTGGAACTGGTCGATCCCCGGCAATGCGGGCATCGTGTTATCGAGCGCATCCGAACAGCGCGGTTGGTGATAGCGGATTCCATGCATGCCGCGATCATCGCGGATACGATGCGGGTGCCCTGGGTTCCTGTGGCATCCTCCCGGCGTATCAACAGCTTCAAATGGCTCGATTGGACCCTGTCGCTGGACCTGCCCTATGAGCCGATCGTGCTGCCATCGATCAGCCTAGGAGCCTATTATGAGGGGCAGGTGCAGCGCTGCACCGGACAGGATTTCCGTTTACCGCGGCCGGACAGGGAGAGTGCCATGGCACATTACCGGCGGATGATGCGCCGGGAAGGCAACAGGCTATGGCAATCCGTGCGGCCCAAGCTGAGACACCATCTGCGTGCGCTGCCAGGGCGCCTGCCGGCGCAAGCAGCCGCGCGGGACGCGATGGCGCGGTGGGACAGGCGGCGAACGGAGCGGATGGCAATGGTTTTGCATCAACTGGACAGTGCGCCTGCCTTCATGAGCGGCGACATGATTTTCCAGCAAAGGGTCGAGCAATTGAGCAGTGCGCTGAATGGGATCGCAGGAGGGCGGTGAAATGGGTGGAAAGGAAACGGTTTCCTTGCGCTGCTTTTGACTGGAAGATCGCTGATGGCAGATTTTGCACCAGGTTGCATTGTCCCTACCGCGCCGACGCCCGCGCCCGATGTCGCCGGACAAGGTGGCGCGCCAGCATTGGCCAACTGCGCCGGTCGCGCAGCATTTCCATCAGTAGTGCCCACGGCCGCCGGGCGCGCAGGTGGGAATAGGCGCGATTCCAGATCGCCTGATCGCGAATTGCGTCCGCCCTTTTCGACAGCAGGCGCGCCAATGCCCTGTCTGCCCGAATGCGCGGGCGGGCGAGCAGGCCCAGCGTATGCTCGCGCATAGACTGGAGGTTGAGAATAGTGCGCGACTGGCCCGAACTGTCCGAGGAGATCGAACCGATGCGCTGGGTGAAGAGATAAAACCCCTCGCCCATCAGCATGAAGCGCGCGCCGGCCAGCAGCCAGTCCAGAACAAAGGCGAAATCCTCCCCATGACGCAGATCGGGCGGATATTGCAGCCCGCGTGCAGTCAGGAATCGGCGGTGAAATATTGGCTTGAGCTGGCCATAATCGAAGGGGGAACGGCCGGTCATGCAATGCCCGACGAAATCCGCCGCGCTGACCTGCTGCACATGATCGTCCGCCAGCCTGAACGCCCGGCCCGCCAATGCCTGCGCCTGCCAGTCGAAGAACAGCAGATTGTCGGCCACCAGATCGGCCTCATGCCGCCTGGCCAGCCCGATCATACGCTGCAACCGACCCGGAAGGAACGCATCGTCGGCGTCAAGTATCGCGACCCAGTCGCCCTGCGCTGCGGCCAACCCCTTGTTGCGCGCGATCGAAGGTCCGCCATTCTCCGTGCTGACGATCAGACGGACATTGTCGTGTGCCAGCGCCAGTTCCTGCGCCACTCGAACGGTGTCGTCGCTCGACGCATCGTCGATGATCAGGACTTCGACGGATATCTTTTGCGCCAGAGCCGAACTGACTGCGCGCGCCAGCGTATCCTGCGCGTTATAGGCCGCAATTATCACGGAGACACAAGGGGTTAGGTTCCGCTGCATAGGTGTTATGCCTTACTCGAAACAGCTGTGGGCTTTGGATATAACAGCCGCACAGGCAGCAGCGAATTGAGGGAATACCCCTAGGATATATCCCGAGGGTCGGAACCTGCTCTTCCCAGTGCGGACAGATATCATGCCCATGGTCGCCATTTACAGACGCGGTTTCCTACCCTTGTCCGAAACATTCATCGTAGACCATATCCATTCGCTCCGTAGGTATCGACCCTTCGTCATGGCCGACGATATTATAGGTGGACATTATCGGGATGGACAGCAACTGCATCTCCTCCATCGGCCGGGCTCTGGAAAGTGGAAAAGGATCAGCAATCGACTGACCGGACATTATGAGAATCTCGGCGGACAATTATGCTCACGCTCCACCGGCCTTATCCACGCCCATTTCCTTCAGGACGGCGCGGCTATCCTGCCGCTCGCCTTGCGGCGAGGCATGCCGCTGGTAGTGACGGCCCATGGCTATGACGCCACCGTCACCGCCCGCGAACATGCGCGGAGGACCGAAGGACTTTGGTACCTGATGCTGAAGCCCGTCCTGATACGCTATGCCGACGGCATCATCTGCGTGTCGAACTGGATCAGGCAATGCCTGCTGGAGGCCGGCTATCCCGAAAACAAGCTGCGGGTCATTCGCTTGGGCATTGATCCCGCCGCGCTGCCGCCGGTCGATTCCCCCTCGCTGCGCCGCGGCGCGCTGTTCGTGGGCAGACTGGTCGAGAAGAAGGGCGTCAATTTCCTGCTCGATGCCTGGGCCAGGTTGCCGCTCCGCCTGCGTGAAGAGCCGCTCACCATCATCGGGGACGGTCCGATGAAACCGGCGCTGATGGATCAGGCGCGGAAATTGGGCATCCAACCGGCCTTTGTCGGTCCGCAACCCCGTGAGGCGGTGTTCGCGGCCATGGCGCGGCATCGGATTTTCGCCATGCCCAGCATGCGCGCCGCGAATGGCGACAGCGAAGGGCTGCCCATCGTACTGATGGAGGCGCAGGCGATGGGTATGGCGGTTGTCGCCTTCGACGACGGACCGATGCGCGAAGCGATCCTGCCGGGGCGAAGCGGCCTGCTGGCGGAGCGACGCGACACGGGCGGCTATGCCGCGCACCTCGAACGACTGCTGCTGACGGCGGACCTGTGCGAAAGCTTCGGCCGAACCGGACGGGAATGGGTCAACAACAGTTTCCACATCCGCTCGAACATGGCGGAGCTGGAGGATTATTATGACGAAATCGTCGGCCGCAGGGAGAAACGCCATTGAACATCCCCTTTTCGGCCGCCCTCGCTCCCAATGGCATCTCCAACGCCCGCATCCTCATCCTGTCGCGCCATGACTATCGCACGGCACGGCGCGCCAGCGTGCATTTCATCGCCCAGAAAATGGCCGAGAGGGGCCACGACGTCGCCTTCCTTTCTATCGGCTACAGCTGGCTGTCGCGGCTGCGCGGCGACAGCCGGGCTCGGCTGGACCCGCGCGCCAACCGCTGGGAAAGGGTGGACGGCCTACGCGCCTGTCTGTGGCGGACGCGCTGGCATCCGGTAAAGATGCCGCTACCCGACGCGCTGACCGGATGGCTGTTCCACCGCTGGGCCGGCATGGCCTGCCCTGTTCTGGATGAGGCAGCGGCGAAGGCGGACCTCATCCTCATCGAATCCGGCATCGCCCCCGCGCTGATCGGGCGGGTGCGCGCCATCGCCCCGCATGCGCGCATTGTCTATCGTGCGACCGACCTGCTGGCGACTGCGGGCGTGCCGCAATGCATCGAGGCGACGTTGCAAAGGCACGCGCGCGACATCGACATGGTCGTGGTCGTCGCCCGCAGCATGCTGCCGCATTTCAACGCCTTCGATTGTCCGCGCATCTTCATTCCCCATGGCGTCGACCTGTGCAACCTGCGCCGGCCGACCATCAGCCCCTATGGCCAGCCCCATAATGCGGTGGCGGTCGGATCGATGCTGTTTGACGAGGGCGCGATCCGCACGCTGGCGCAAGCCGTGCCGCATTTCACCTTCCACATGATCGGCACGCCCAAACGCGCCTTCCCATCCAATGTGGTGCTGCACGACGAGATGCCTTTCGAACGGACGCTGCCCTATATTCAGCATGCCGATGTCGGCATCGCAGCCTATCTGCCGGCGGAATCATCGGCCTATCTGGCGGATTCCAGCCTCAAACTGATGCAATATGGCGCTATCGGCCTGCCGGCCGTCTGCCCGGATTTCGCGGTGGGCGAGCATAAGCTGCGTTTCGGCTATCGCCCGGGCGATAGCCGGGACATGGTGCAAGCCTTCGCCAAGGCCGCCCAGACGCGCAGGCGGCCCGCGCCGACGCAGGATTGGGGTGATGTGGCAGACCGGCTGGTGGAGGCCGCCCTTGGCTGAGCTTGTCCTGCAAAGAGACGTCCGTATGCGAAGCGCCGTGGACATGCCGCGCGCGGTCATGCCAGTGGCGGCCGTTGCGCTGTTGGCGGCGACGGTCCTGTTCAACCCGCTCCTCGCCTGGGTGAACAGCCATGTGGCGCAGATGAGCGGATCGATCGTTTCCGTGATGCAGGGAGGCATCGTCATTTCCGCGCTGCTGATGGGCCTGTTCCAGCCGATCGCACTGGCGGCGCGATGGTGGGTGCTGGCCGCGCTGCTGGTTATGGTCGTGCTGCTGACCAGCGCAATCCGGGCGCAGTTCAATCCGAAGATATTGGGCGATGTGCTGCTGATCCCGGCCTTCATCCTGCTGGGCACGGCGCTTCGCACCGATCTGTTCCGTCGGTCGATCCTTGTCATGCAGGCGTGCATCCTGCTCGTGGGCATATGGGAACTAGCGCGGCCGGACCAATATGGTGCATTCTTCAACGTGGTCGACTATTATGTGAACACGCGCGGTTACGACGCCAATGCCTTCTGGGCGGGCGGATCGCTGTTCCTGAGTTCGGAACGGCCGGGCGGGCGTCTGCTGCTGAACGGCTTCGGCTTCCATCGCGGATCATCCCTTTTCCTGGAGCCGGTGTCGCTCGGCAACTGGGCGGTTGTCGCCACCATCTTCACGGCGGCCTGCTGGCGGGAACTGTCGCGCTGGTGCCGGATCTTCATGGTCGCGTCCACCTTCGCCTTGCTGGTGATCTGCGACGGGCGGCTGGCGATGACGGTCATCCTGCTCTTCTGCCTCTATCTGCCTCTCTGCCGTTATCTGCCTGATCGCTGGAGCGCGGTCTACCTTCCCATCATGCTGGGCCTGCTTTGGCTGGGGGATGCGCTCGGTCTTCTGATGCCCAATGGCGACAATTTCGCCGGCCGGCTGGGCATCGGCCTGCATGCACTGGGAACAATGGACGCCACCGCATTGCTGGGGGTCAATCCCGAATTCGCNCGNCTGGACGANGCAGGNTGGGCAGATTTCATCCAGTCCCAATCCGTGCTCATCGCACTTGGCCTATGGCTGACGCTGTCGCTGACGGGGTTCGGCACGGCACCCGGCGATCGCATGGCGAAACATGGCATCATGCTGTTCCTCATCCTGTGCCTGCCGATCAGCAATTCACTGCTCTCCATCAAGACTGCGGCGCTGATGTGGGCGCTCTATGGCTTCTGCTTCGCACGCGGGCAGACGGCGGCGAACGGCATAGATACGGCATGAACGGGCGGCATATTCCAGCACTGGACGGACTGCGCGGCTTTGCGGCGCTGATCGTGATGCTGTCGCATTTCCCCGATGTCGGGCTGCCGTCCTGGGTCAATCACCGCCTGGGCGATCATGGGGTAATGCTGTTCTTCGTGCTCAGCGGCTTCCTGATGGGCCATCTCTATCTGCGGCAGAGGCCCGACGCCCAGGTGCTGCTGCACTATGGAATCGCGCGGGCGGCGCGGATACTGCCGCTCTATCTGGGGGTATCGCTGCTGTCCTTCTTCCTGTTCAACTATGCCGATCCCGCCTTCATCTATCGCATAGACGGCCAGCAACTCCTGCGACTGCTCAGCTTTACAAGCGCACAGCCGATCTTCTGGTCCATCGGCCCAGAATTCCAATTTTACTTCCTCTTTCCGCTGATGTGGATGGCATTCTACAGCAGCCGCCGAAACAGGCCCATCGCCTTCCTGGCGCTGACGAGCGCGATCTGTCTCACCTATGCGATCAGCAGTTGGACGCCCGGCTTTTCCGTCTTCGCAAAGCTGCATATCTTCATCGCCGGGATCGGCGCTGCGCTGCTGGTCTGGGCCGGACCCCCGCGCCCGCTCCCGGCCATGCTGGTGCTGGCAAGCGCGCTTGCCTTCCTGGCGGCGATCCTGCTCTCCCCACCGTGGGCCGAGCCCTTCCTCTTCCCTTCGACGCGCGGCGACCCCAAGCATATCGGCTATTATGGCGATCTGGCGAAGGTCCTACTCTGCGCCTGCGTCATCTACAGCGCGACCATCGATCATAGGCTGAACGACTGGTTGTGGGGCAATTGCGTCATGCGGCGGCTGGGGGCATGGAGCTTTTCGCTCTACCTGCTGCACATGCCCGCTCTTTATCTGGCGGGATATTTGCCGATACCGCAGGTCCCACGCGCCATGGCATCGCTGCTGCTGGCGGTCGGCATCGCGGCACTGTCCCATCGCTTCATCGAAGAACCGGCCAACCATCGGTTGCGCCGCCTGCTTGCAGGGCTGTTCGACCGGCAGTCCAAGGTCATCATATTGTCCCCTTATTGCCCGCCGGACACGAGTTCCCCCACATCATAATATTTGCCGTTGGCAATGACTTTCCTGACATTGAAAGTGTTGGCGATGTTCTCACGCGGATCGCCGGCGAGCAGGGCAATGTCAGCGAGCTTACCCGCCTCCAATGTTCCTGCGTCCAGGTTGAGCGACCGGGCCGAATTGACCGTCGCCGTCTGCAGCGCCTGAAAGGGCGTCAGCCCGGCATCGACATAGGAGGACAGCTCCGCATGCAGGTTGGTCGCGATCATCGTGTCCGTGCCCGCCGCGACCAGCGTGCCGGCATCGAACATCTTCTTCAGGCTGGCCAGGCTTCCCGCCATCATCGGCCGCAACAACGCCATCATCGGCTCACTCTCCGTCACGGTCTTGCGCGCCCAGATCGGATAGAGGCTGATGCGCGGGTCATCGCGATAGGAAGGGTTCTTCTCCAGATAATTGGTCAGCGCGCCGAAATTGGTGGGTGTCAGCGTCCGGCCGCTCTTGCCGAATAGCTGGATGACATCCTCATAGGCCATGCCCATCGGCCCCTGTTTGGGCGAATAACCGCGACGGCTGGTCGCGCCCAGATGCTCCGTCGCATCGACGCCCGTATAGGCCGCTGGGAAGATTTCATGGCCGGTGACCGGCACGCCCATCTCGTGCGCCGCTTCCACGATGCGACGCTGGTAGATATCGGGCATTCGGACATAGCTTTTCAATATGTCATATTTGAGGATGCGGGCGCGCTCCAGCTCCCGCTCCAAATGCGCCGGGCCGGATATGGCGACGCCCATCTTGTAATAGACGCGCTGCCATTCAAGCAGCGGGCCATTGACGTAGAGACGCGGGCTGATGCGCACGCCCGCTTCGGCCGCCTCCCTGTCCTCTATTGCGTCATAGACCTGATTGCCCGGATCGCGCACGGTGGTGATGCCATAGGCCAGCCATGCACGCTCCAGATTCGAGCCGAAATCCTTCTGCAGATGGGCATGATGCTCGATCAGGCCGGGAATGGCGGTGAGGCCCGTGCCATCAACGAAGCGGTCCGCCCGATGCAGCGCCGGATCATGATCGCGGATTGCAAAGATGCGGTTGCCCTCGATCACGATGTCCTTGTCGTGCTGGGTTTCGTCGCGGACAGAGTCCACCAGATTGCTGACATGGATTACCATCCGCCCGGTCGGGTTGGCGAGGCGGTAGGTGAGGTCGACCGGAATTTCCCGGATGACGCCCGTTTCCGTGTCGATCGCCTTCAACTTGTCCGATGACTGATAGAGAATGGTCCGGCTGTCGGCGGTCCAGCTGGGAAAATAGGCAATTTCGGAGGTATAGCTGCGCGGCGGCCCCATCGGCTTGCCGTCGGCGGCCACGGGCCAGATCTTCAGCAGGCCTTCATAAATGGCCGCCATCTTCGTGCCGTCGGGCGACCAGGCAGGCCCGCCCCCGCCCCGCGTGTCGGTTCCGGCATTTTCCTGGGGCACTTGCCAGAAGGGTTCGCCCTTGCCGTCGCTTGGGATCATATAGATCTGATTGTCGCCCTCGCGGAAGCTGTTGGAATATTTGTAGGAAAGTGCGATGGCGACATATTTGCCGTCAGCCGACCAACTGGGGTTTCCCGGCTGCCCAAGCGATGCTTGGAGCCGCGTCACCTTGCCACTCGCCACGTCGACGACGCACACGCCCGCCACGCCCCAGCGCCCATCGACATCAAGGAAGGCAATGCGACTGCCGTCATGGGACCAGGCGGCGCCCAGAGGCTGGGTCTCGATATTGGTGAGCCTGCGATCCTTGCCCGTCTTGACATCGCGTATCCACAGCTGCGGCAGGCCGCCGCCCTTGTCGGAAGTATAGGCGATGCTCTGCCCATCGGGCGACCAGGCAGGATCGGCATCCATCGCGGCGTCCCTGGTCAGATTTTCGGGCACGCCGCCCTTGGACGACAGGAGATAGAGATCGCCCAGCGCCACGAAGGCAATACGGCTTCCGTCGGGCGAAATGGCGGGATGGACGATGCCCAGCGCCTTGCGCGGCGCGGTGGAATCCCAGTCGCGCTTCGCCCTGGCATAGCTGGGCTTCACCACTTCCAGCGTGGCAGCGAAATCGACGGTCGACGATCGCCCGCCGCTGCGGTGCCTGATCTTGCCGTCCGAGACATAATAATAGCCGCCCTTCCCCCAGCCGATGCGGAACGGAAAGACATTCTCGGTTCCGCTCACCACCTTGCCCTCGATTTCCAGCCGGCTGCCCTTCGCGTCCTGCACCACATAGGCGAGTTCGCCGCCGGGACCGAAGGAGGGCGCGTCGATCCTGCCCTCCGCCTGTCTGAGCAGGCTTTCCGCGCCGTCCGCCAAAGCGGTCGTGTAGAGCGCCGTCTTATTGCCTTCCGTCCCCGCATAGACGATCCTCGCGCCATCCGGGGACCAGCTTGGCATCCTGTCCTCACGCGGATTGCGGCTGACCTGTTTCACTACCCCGCTGGCCACGTCCAGCGTCCAGATGTCGTAATTGCCGCTGCGGTCGGAGGAGAAGGCGATGGTCTTGCCGTTCGGCGACCAGGCTGGTTCGCGATCGTCCCACGCGCCTTCCGTCAGCTTGCGCATGCCGCTGCCGTCGGGCTTGATCGTCCAGAGATCATAGCCGCCGTCGCGATAGGCGAAATAGGCAAGCCGCGATCCGTCGGGCGACCAGACCGGCTGGCGGGCATCGTTGAAATAGTCGGTGATGCGCCTCGCCCTGCCGCCTTTGGCCGGGATGATCCACAAGGTGCCCTGAAGATCGACCGCCAGCCATTTGCCGTCCGGTGAGACGGACACACTCATGGACGTACCCTCATGCACGTCGAAGGCGATGGGCTTCTCACCGCCCGGCGGGGGCAGATTGGCTGGCTGGGCGTAGGCCTGCACGGCGCAGGCCGAAAGCAGGGCGATGGACAGATATTTCAGCGGAGATTGCATAGAGCGGTCCTCTTACCAGCCGAAGACATAGCGTTCGCGGCGCACATCCGCCCCGCCGCGCAGGGTGCCGCTGTCGGGCACGACACCGGCGGCAACGATGCCGGTGGAAACAGCGAACGGCCCCAATACATCGAGCTTGTGCCCGCGAGCGGCCAAATCGTCCCGCACCGCCTGCGGCACGCGGTCCTCGATTTCCAGCACGCCCGGCTCGTCCTTCTTGATCGCGAAGGAGGCGTGGAAATGATTGCTGTTGATGCGGGGCGCTTCGATCGCGGCCTGGAGCGGCTGGTCGAAGGCCAGCACGCGCAGCAGCACATTCATGATCTGCTGGTCCTGATTGTCGCCGCCCGGCGTGCCGATAGCCAGATAGGGAGCGCCGTCCTTCAGCACCATGCAGGGGGAGAGCGTCGTGCGCGGACGCTTGCCGGGAGCAAGAACGTTGGGGCTTTCGGGATCCAGGTCAAAGACGGTCAGGCGATTGCTCATCGGCACACCCGTATCTCCCGCAATATAGGCGCCGCCCAGCAGCCAGCCCGAACTTGGCGTCGCACTGAACAGGTTCCCGTCCTTGTCCACCACTTCGATGGCGGTGGTATCAGCGGTCGGACGCGGCGGAGCCTTCAGCACATGGGGCGTGAAGACGGGCGTTGTGCGGGCGCTTCCCTCAAATACCCAGGGATCGCCATAGCGATGCTCCAGCGAGGCCTTGGGGCCGATCTGCCTCGCGCGTTCCGACGCATAGGCCTTGGATAGCAAGCCCTTCATCGGGATGGTCGCGAAATCAGGGTCTCCGAAATAGGCGTTACGGTCATCAAAGGCGAGCTTGATCGATTCCGCCACGACATGGAGGTAGGCGGCCGATCCCTGGTTCCATCGTCGCGATGCCCGCGGCCTCTGCAATATTGAGCGCCATCAGCATGGCAGGGCCCTGGCTCCAGAAGCCCCCCTTGCAGACTTCATAGCCGAAGACGCTGGTCATCGTCGGCGTCTCGACCTTGCCCCTGTAGGCCGCAAGGTCTTCGTAGCGCATCAGACCCCCGTCGCGCTCCATCGCCGCGCCGATCCGACGGGCGATGTCTCCCTTGTAGAAGGCGTCGCGTCCAGCCTGGATCGCGGCCTTGCGGTCCTTCTTCTTCCTGTAGGCGATCCGGTCCGCTTCCGCGATGATGCGGATAGTCCTGGCCAGATTGGGCTGGCGGAATATCTCGCCCACTTTGGGCGATTTTCCACCCGGATAATAGGTTTCGTAGGCATCTTTCCACCGGGATGTCGCCTTCTTCTGGCTCGCGAAGACTTCAGCCAGGAAGTTGTACATCACGAAACCGTCCGCCAGTTCCATGGCGGGCTGCAGAACCTGGCTCAAAGTCATGGTGCCGTTAAGCTGTAAGGCCAGCGCCATGGCGTCGACCATGGCGGGAACCGTTCCGCCATTGGGACCATTGCCGGGAATAACGCCCGCCTTGGCGAACTTGTCCGGCGTGGCGAGCGCAGGGGCCACCCCTTGCCCGTTCACCACGGAGACTTGCTTCGCCTTCGCGTCGTAGACGATCGTCGGCGCCTCGCCGCCAAAGCCGAAATGGGAAATTTCCGTCACCGCGGCGGCAAACACGGCGGCGACACCCGCGTCGGTGGCATTGCCCCCCGCCATCAAGATACGCGTTCCCGCGGCGACCGCATAATGGCGCCCAGCGGCGACGATACCGAAATTCCCCACGATCT
>JGI24740J21852_10000215_pt1 | contig 24285 bp, 20 predicted proteins | sample KBSCornC6_FD_21852 | JGI IMG/M metagenome (IMG submission 21852) | reverse complement strand
AGCAGACCACCTTTGAGCAGCGCCAGAAAGCGAAGGTGCAGGCAACGCCTGCCGCGGCGGGTGGCAGCGCTCAGGGCTTGGCTGACCAGGGCAAGGCGCTCGCGCAAGCCAAGGGATGCGTCGCGTGCCACAGCGTCGACGGCAACCCCGGTGTCGGCCCCACCTGGAAGGGCCTCTACGGCAAGACCGAAACCATGGCCGACGGCAGCACCGCGCACGTCGACGAGGCCTACCTGCGCGCGTTCATCCGCGACCCAAAAGCGCGCGTGGTCAAAGGCTTCGCGCCGATCATGCCGAACTTTGATCTGAGCGAGCAGGAGCTGTCGGCGCTGGTGGCGTACATCAAGGCGCAAGGTGGTGATGCTGCGGCAACCACTGCGAAACCGTAGCCAGGAGGAACGATGTCCTACGGTCAGAACGATCACGAACATGGTCCCCAGAGCTTCTGGACGCGCTACGTCTGGAGCCAGGACCACAAGGTCATCGCGGTGCAGTACTCGCTCACGGCCATCGCCATCGGGCTGGTGGGCCTCGTGCTGTCGAATCTGATGCGGCTGCAGTTGGGCTTTCCGGGCAAGTTCGCCTTCATCGACGCCAACCACTACTACCAGTTCGTCACCATGCACGGGATGATCATGGTGATCTACCTGCTCACGGCGCTGTTCCTCGGTGGCTTCGGCAACTACCTGATCCCACTGATGCTGGGCGCGCGCGACATGGTGTTTCCGTTCCTGAACATGCTCAGCTACTGGGTCTATCTGGTGGCCGTGCTGGTGCTGGTGGCGAGCTTCTTCGTGCCAGGCGGACCGACCGGTGCGGGCTGGACGCTATACCCGCCGCAGGCGATTCTGCCGGGCACACCAGGCACCGACTGGGGCATCGTGCTGATGCTGGTGTCGCTGGCGATCTTCATCGTCGCGGCCACGATGGGCGGGCTGAACTACGTGACGACCACGCTGCAGGCGCGCACACGCGGCATGACGCTCATGCGCATGCCGCTCACGGTGTGGGGCATCTTCACAGCGACCATCCTGGCGCTGCTGGCGTTTCCGGCGCTGTTCGTGTCGGCCATCATGATGCTGCTCGACAAGACGCTGGGCACAAGCTTCTTCATCCCGGCCGTGGTATCGATGGGGCAAACGCTCAAGCATGCCGGCGGCAGCCCGTTGCTGTTCCAGCATCTGTTCTGGTTCTTCGGGCACCCGGAGGTCTACATCGTCGCGCTGCCCGCGTTCGGCATCGTGTCAGACCTCATCAGCACGCACGCGCGCAAGAACATCTTCGGCTATCGGATGATGGTGTGGGCCATCTTGATCATCGGCGTGCTGTCGTTCGTGGTGTGGGCGCACCATATGTTCGTGGCGGGCATGAACCCATACTTCGGCTTCTTCTTTGCCACCACCACGCTCATCATCGCCATCCCGACCGCGCTCAAGGTCTACAACTGGGTGCTCACGCTGTGGCGTGGCGACATCCACCTGACCGTACCGATGCTGTTTGCCATCGGCTTCATCAGCACGTTCGTGATCGGTGGATTGACGGGGCTCTTCCTCGGCAACGTGAGCGTGGATATTCCGCTCTCCAACACGTACTTCGTGGTCGCGCACTTCCACATGGTGATGGGCGTGTCGCCGATCCTGGTGGTCTTCGGCGGCATCTACCACTGGTACCCCAAGGTGACGGGCCGCATGCTGAACGACACGCTGGGCCGCGCGCATTTCTGGATCACCTTCATCGGCACCTACCTGATCTACTTTCCGATGCACTACCTGGGCGTGTTGGGCATGCCGCGCCGGTATTACGCGTATGAGGGCTACAGCTTCATCCCGCCGTCTGCGCAGACGCTGAACACCTTCATCACCGTCGTCGCCATCATCGTTGGCGTGGCGCAGTTGCTGTTCCTCGTCAACCTGGCGTGGAGCCTGGTGCGCGGCAGACAGGCCGGCGGCAACCCGTGGCGCGCCACCACGCTGGAATGGCAGACCCCGCAGACGCCACCCGTGCACGGCAACTGGGGGCCGACGCTGCCGGTGGTGTATCGCTGGGCGTATGAGTACAGCCCGCCCGATCGCACGGAAGACTTCGTGCCGCAGAACGAGCCACCATCTAGCACGCCCGAAACAGAGGCTGACATCCTCCACGCTGGCGAGGTGCGCGCATGACGACCCTGCCCCGCCATTTCGTTCCCGATGCATCGCCAGTTCTGCCAAGCGCGGAACGCATGGGTTTGCGCGTCTTCATGGCCGTGGTGACGGCGTTGTTCTCACTGCTGATCCTCGCCTATGCGATGCGCATGCGTGAAGCGGATTGGATGCCGGTGCCCCATCCCATGCTGCTGTGGTGGAACACCGGCGTGCTGGCGCTCGCCAGTGCGGCGATGGAGGTTGCGCGACGGGCACGCATGCACCACGCCACACGCCGCACCATCTGGCTGCTGGCGGGCGGCGCGCTCGCTGCGCTGTTCGTCTTCGGCCAATGGATGGCATGGCAGCAGTTATCCGCCAGCGGACAAGGCGTGGCGATCAACCCGTCCAATAGCTTTCTCTATGTGTTCACCGGCCTGCACGCGGCACACGTGATCGGTGGTCTCATCGTGCTGGCGGTGACGATCGCGCGCCTACGCAGCGATCCTGAGCGCGCCCATCGCGCTGCCACGCTGTGCGCGACGTACTGGCACTTCCTGCTCGCTGTGTGGCTCGTGTTGCTGGCTGCGATGTGGTGGATCACGCCCGCGTTTGTCGCCGCGATCTGCGGGCCGTTGTATGGAGCCACGCCATGAGCAATCCCACGCTCCCGACCGATTCCGCAGAGCCCCTACCGGAGGGCTGGCCCGGCATCATCAACGACTGGTCGGCCGACCGCGAAGCCTTCAAGGTGTCGTGGGGCAAGGCCATGATGTGGATCTTCCTGCTGTCGGACACCTTCGTCTTCAGCAGCTTCCTGATCGGCTACATGTCGGTGCGCATGTCGACCACGGTGCCGTGGCCCGATCCGTCCAAGGTGTTCGGCCTGTCGGTGGGCGGTGTGGAAGTGCCGCTCCTGCTGATCGCCATCATGACGTTCGTGCTCATCAGCAGCAGCGGCACGATGGCCATGGCGGTCAACTTCGGCTACCGGCGCGATGCCAAGCGGGCAGCGCTGCTCATGCTGGCCACCGCCGTCCTGGGTGCGGCATTCGTGTCGATGCAGGCGTTTGAATGGACCAAGCTGATCGTGCACGAGGGCATCCGCCCGTGGGGCAACCCACTGGGCGCCGCGCAATTTGGCGCGTGCTTTTTCATGATCACGGGCTTCCACGGCTTTCACGTGACCTGCGGCGTGATCTACCTGCTGGTGATCGCACGCAAGATCCTGCAGCCGGGCTTTGCCGAGCACGGCAACTTCCAGATCGTGGAGATCGCGGGCCTGTACTGGCACTTTGTGGATCTCGTCTGGGTGTTCATCTTTGCGCTGTTCTATTTGTGGTGAGGCATGCCATGGACCACACAGAACCGTCCGCCCATGGGCAAACGCACCCCATCGGCGTCTATCTGAAGATCTGGGGGCTGCTGTTCGTGCTCTCTACGATGTCGTATCTGGTGGATTATTTCCACGTGCAGGGGCTGATGCGCTGGACGCTGATCATCGTGTTCATGATCGCCAAGGCTGGGCTGATCGTGTCCGTGTTCATGCACATGATGTGGGAACGGCTCGCGCTGGTGTACGCCATTTTGATGCCGCCCCTGGCCCTGCTGGTGCTGATGGTGTTGATGGCTGCGGAGGCAAACCACACCTTCGGCATGCGCACTCTGTTCTTCCACTGAGCCTGCGTCGGCCGTCGCCTGCCCGGGCAAGCTCGGCCCGGACGCCCCTTTCCGCCCAATATCAATCTGGTGAATGTTCCGCATTCACCAGCCGGCTGGCGTGTCTCCTCGGTGCCCGCTACCTTCGGCGCACACATACAAAGAAAGAGGAGACACCATGCTGCCCCACCCTCCCACCATCGACCTGCGCGCGTGGCTCGACCGGCAACGGTTTTCCGCCTTCCAATGGCGCGTGGTCGCGCTGTGCTTTTTTATCGTCGCCATCGACGGGTTCGACACGGCCTGCGTCGGCTTCATTGCGCCGGCGCTTGTGCAGGACTGGCACGTCACCCCGGGGGTGCTGGGCACCGTCTTCAGTGCCGGTCTGGCAGGGTTGATGGTCGGAGCGCTGGCCTTTGGTCCGTTGGCGGACCGCATTGGGCGCAAGCGCACACTGTTGATCACGGTGGCGGCTTTTGGCATTGCCACCGTGGCATCGGCATTTGCTCCGAATGTCAGCGCGCTGATCGTTCTGCGGTTCCTGACAGGCCTCGGCTTGGGTGGCGCCATGCCCAACGCCATCGCGCTGACTTCCGAATACTGCCCGGAGCGCCGCCGCTCCTTCCTCACCACGGTGATGTTCTGCGGCTTCACGCTGGGTTCCGGTTTTGGTGGCATTGTTGCCGCGCAACTGGTGCCGGACTTCGGCTGGCGCAGCGTGCTGCTGTTTGGCGGCGTCGTACCACTGGTGCTGGTGCCCTTGATGGCGCTCGCGTTGCCGGAGTCGGTGCGCTATCTGGTATCCCGTGGCGCAGACAACGCCGTCGTTGGCAGGTTGCTCAACCGCATCGCGCCGCTGGACATCACGCCCGATACCCACTTCGCACTGCATGAAACGCAGGTCAAGGGCTCGCCGGTTCGGCAGCTCTTCCTGCCGGCCTTCCGCACCGGCACGCTGCTGCTATGGGCCGTTTTCTTCATGAGCCTGCTGATCGTCTACCTGCTGACGAACTGGCTGCCCACGCTGATCCACTCCGGCGGTGTATCGCTGGCGCTTGCGTCGCGCATTGCGGTGATGTACCAGGTGGGCGGCACTATCGGCGCACTCATCATCGGGCGGCTGATGGATCGCTACCCGGCGACGATCGTGCTGTGCTGCACATACGGCCTGGGCGCGGTGTTCCTCGCTCTGACCGGCGTGACGCAGGGCGCGATGCTGGCCTTTGCCGTCACCGGTGTTGGCTTCTGCATCAGCGGATCGCAGATTGGGGCGAATGCGTTTGCGGCGCAGTTCTACCCGACTGCCAGCCGCGTTACCGGCATCAGTTGGGCCCTCGGTGTTGGGCGTCTGGGCTCGGTATGCGGTGCGCTGGTGGGCGGTGTGCTGCTGACGGCCAACATCGGCTTCCAGTTGCTGTTTCTCATTGTTGCCGTGCCGGCCGCTGTTGCGTCGCTCGCCATCTTCCTGTGCGGCAGGCAAGCCGCGCGTGTCGAGCCCGGCGATGCCCTGGCGGTGGCCTCAGAGTGAACAGCGTCGTGATCCCATCAAAATAAGAATCCGGGCGCGCCAACCAGCGTGCCCTTTCTGCACACCACAGACCGCACGGGCGGAACCCGCCTAGATCGCGAACATCTCGAACAACAACTGCCGCAGCCATTGATTGGCCGGCTCGCGATGATTGCGCCCGTGCCATAGCACATTGATGGTGATGTCCGGAATCTTGGCCGGGCAAGGCGCCGTCGCCAGATCAAACGGCTTGAGCGTCCGCGTGGCGTAGGCCTCCGGCACCACGGCAATCATGTCGGTCGACTGCAGGATGTGCCCCAGTGCCACGAAGTGCGGCACGCGCAGGCTGACGCGTCGCGGCAACCCCGCCCGCAGGATCGTTGAATCAACCATGCCGTGGCCGGTGCCCTCCGCGACGATCGACACGTGCTCGGCTTCCAGGAAACTCTTCATCGTCATGCCGTTCTTGGCGAGCGGATGATTTTTGCGGAAGAGGCACACATAGCGCTGCTTGAACAGCCTGCGCTGGAAAAACCCCGCCTTCAGGTCCGGCAGAAAGCCGATCGCTAGGTCAACCCGGCCGGCTTCCATCTCGTCGCGCAGCGTATCGGCGTGGTTGCGCACGGTGCTGATCGTCACACGGGGCGCTTCCTTTGCAAGCCGCTGCATCAGCGTCGGCAGAAAGTAGATCTCGCCGATGTCCGTCATCGCAATGGTGAAAGCGCGCGTGCTGGTGTGTGGATCGAACTTGCTGGTGGCGTTGAGCGAGTTGTAGATCGCCCCCAGCGCATAGGCGATCGGCTCGGCCAACGTTTCAGCAAACGGCGTCGGCACCATGCCCTTGGATGTGCGGATGAACAACTCGTCTCCGAACAGCTTGCGCATGCGGTTCAACGCATTGCTGATGGCCGGCTGCGAGATGCCCAGCGTTTCCGCCACTGCCGACACGCGCCGCTGCCGAAGCAGTTCATTGAAGACGACCAGCAGGTTGAGGTCGATGTCTTGCAGTTCCACCGCGTGTCTCCTCTCGTTTTTTATCGCGCTGTGCGTTATCACTGCGAGTGATATGACACATCAGGGTCCTTCTATTTATGTATGTCGTCAAGCGGGCCATGATGCTTCCACACAGAAAAACGACCAGCCCGGAGACACGACATCATGGATGTCACGCTTACCCCACTGCAGCGCATCGTCAGCGCGCGCTCGGGCGATAACCTGCTCGACGTCCTCCGCACCAACGACGTGCCCATCTCGTACAGCTGCATGGCCGGCCGCTGCGGTACGTGCCGCTGCCGCGTTGTGGCCGGCAATGTGGCCGTCACCGGTGGCGCGGACATGAACAGCCCCTCGGCATCGGGCCAGATCGTGTTGGCTTGCCAGACCACCTTGGTGGAAGACTGTGCGATCGAACTGCCGGAAGTGGATGAAGTGGTGGTGCACCCCGCCAAGATCATCAAGTCGAAGGTCGCGTCCATCGACGACATGACCCACGACATCAAGCGCATCCGGCTCGACCTCGCCAAGCCGCTTGACTACTCGCCAGGGCAGTACGCCACGCTGCAGTTCACGCCCAAGCATGTGCGGCCGTATTCGATGGCGGTGGCCAACGAGGGGCAGATGCTGGAGTTCCATGTGCGCGTGGTGCCGGATGGCCGGGTGACTTCGTACATCGCCAACGCACTCAAGGTGGGCGATGACGTGCGCGTGAGTGGCCCGTTGGGTACGGCATACCTGCGCCGGCGCAATGCGGATCCGATCCTCTGCGTGGCCGGTGGCACGGGGCTCGCGCCCATCCTGTCCATCCTGCGCGGCATAGCTGATGCGGGCATGACGAACCCGGTGCACGTGTACTTCGGCGTGCGCTCACCCGCAGATGTGTACGGCACGCAGTGGCTCGATGCGCTGCGCGAACGCCTGCCGAACCTGCATACGCACGTGGTCATCGCCACCTCCAACACGGACCGCCGCTACCGCTCGGGCGTCGTCACGGATGCTGTGGCGAGCGACTGGTCGAGCCTCGACGGCTGGCGCGCTTACCTGGCCGGCGCACCCGTCATGGTGGACGCCGCCAGCCTGCTCCTGCGCCAACGCGGCGTGCTGCCCGAACACATCTACGCGGATGCCTTCTACGCCGTAGGCGTCTGAAGGCGCCACGCACTACAAGCCCCGGAGACACCTCATGAAAGCGTCACCCCTCACGTTTTCCAGACCCCTCTGGAAAGACGATGGCTCAAGCCGGATTCCCTTCGGCGCCTATACCGATGACGAGATCCACCAGCGCGAACTGGAACGCCTGTTCTACAACGGCCACTGGTGCTATGTCGGCCTGGAAGCGGAGATTCCCAACGCGGGCGATTTCAAACGCACGGTGGTTGGCGAACGCTCGGTCATCGTCACGCGCACGCCGGATGGCTCCATCGCCGTGGTGGAGAACGTCTGCGCACACCGTGGCGTGCGCTTCTGCCGTGAAAAGTCCGGCAACCGCAAAGACTTCACCTGCCCCTATCACCAGTGGAACTACGACCTGAAGGGGAACCTGATCGGCGTGCCGTTCCGCCGCGGCGTCAAGTCCGATGGCAAGGTGCAAGGCGGCATGCCGACCGATTTCGATCCGAAGGAGCACGGCCTCACGCAGCTCAACGTGGCGGTGCGCAACGGCGTGATCTTTGCGTCGTTCGACCACACGCTGCCGTCGCTGGAAGACTTTCTCGGGTCGACCATCCTCGGCTATTTCGACCGCGTGTTTGACGGCCGCAAGCTGAAGATTCTCGGCTACAACAAGCAACGCATTCCGGGCAACTGGAAGCTCATGCAGGAGAACATCAAAGACCCGTACCACCCCGGCTTGCTGCATACGTGGTTCGTCACGTTCGGGCTCTGGCGCGCGGACAACAAGTCTGAGCTGAAGATGGATGCGCAGCACCGCCACGCCGCAATGATCTCCACGCGCGGCACCGGCGGCAAAGGCGCAGTCACCTCCGGCGTCACGAGCTTCAAAGAGAAGATGACGCTGCACGACGACCGCTTTCTCGATGTTGTGCAAGAGCCGTGGTGGGGCGGCCCGACCGCGGTGATGATGACCGTCTTTCCGAGCGTGATCATCCAGCAGCAGGTCAACTCGGTTTCCACGCGGCATATCCAGCCGAATGGGCATGGCTCGTTCGATTTCGTATGGACGCACTTCGGCTTTGAAGACGACACCGAAGCGATGACGCAGCGCCGCCTGCGCCAGGCCAACCTGTTCGGGCCGGCTGGCTTCGTGTCGGCGGACGACGGTGAAGTCATCGAGTTTTCACAGGAAGGCTTCGAGCAGAAGCCCGGCCACCGCACCGTGGCTGAACTGGGCGGCCGCGACGTGGGCGACACCGATCACATGGTCACGGAAACGCTCATCCGCGGCATGTACGAATACTGGCGCAAGGTGATGGAGATCTGACATGGCCGACGCAACCAACGCACTCGATTTCTCCACCTACCAGCAAGTGCTGGCGCTCTACACCCGCTACGCCAGCGCCGTGGACAACGCCGAGTGGGAACAATGGACCGACCTGTTCGTGGACGACTGCACCTACAAGGTCCAACCGCGCGAGAACTACGAACGCGGCTTTCCGCTCGCCACGCTTGCGTTCGAGAGCAAAGGCATGCTGAAGGACCGCATCTACGGCATCACCGAGACGATCTTCCACGACCCGTACTACCAGCGCCACGTGGTCGGCGTGCCTGAAGTGACGTACGCGGATGCCGGCCGCATTGAGGCGCAGGCCAACTACGCCGTGTTCCGCACCAAGCCCGACGAGTTGTCGACGGTATTCAACGTCGGCCGCTACATCGACACCATCGTCCGCACCGAGGCGGGGCTCAAGCTCAAATCACGCACGTGCGTGTTCGACAGCGAAATGATCCCCAACTCGATCATCTATCCGATCTGAGGTTTTCCATGACCACCACCTCGACCACCACCGCAACCACTTGGCTCAAGCTCATCCCTGTTGACGACTTGCCGGACGACGACGTGATTGCAGTCAGTGCCGGCGATGCGGAGATCGCCGTGTACCGCGTTGATGGCGAGGTCTTCGCCACCGACAACGTGTGCACGCACGGTCATGCGCGCCTGTGCGATGGTTTTCTCGACGGCTACGAGATCGAATGTCCGCTGCACCAGGGCAAGTTCGACGTGCGCTCGGGCAAGGCCATGTGCGAACCGCTCACGACTGACGTACGCACATTCCCGACCAGGATCGAAGACGGCCACGTCTTTGTCGAGCTGTAAGGAGCCATCATGACTTCGACCACGCTGCAAACGGAGCGCGGTGCGTACTACGCGCAGCTCGATGGCAAGCAGTTGGCCCCGCTGTGGGAATCGCTGCACGCCCTGGTGCCGCGCGAACCCAAGCCACGCATCGTGCCGGCCATCTGGAAGTACGACGACATCCGCCCGCTGGTCATGCAAGCCGGCGCCATCATCAGCGCGGAAGAAGCCGTGCGGCGCGTGCTGATCCTGGAGAATCCCGGGCTGCCGGGCAAGGCCAGCATCACGTCCACGCTGTACGCGGGGCTGCAGCTGATCCTGCCGGGCGAGATCGCGCCCAGCCACCGGCACACGCAATCGGCGCTGCGCTTCATCGTCGAAGGGCGCGGCGCGTGGACGGCGGTCAACGGCGAACGCACCACCATGCATCCCGGCGATTTCATCATCACACCGTCGTGGACATGGCACGACCACGGTTGCCCCACCGTTGACGAAGGCGGTGAGCCGGTCGTGTGGCTGGATGGCCTCGACATTCCGCTGGTGCAACAGTTCGATTGCGGCTTTGCCGAGAACTACCCCAAGGCGCAGCAGCCGGTGATGCGCCCCGAAGGCGACAGCTACGCACGCTTCGGCCACAACATGGTGCCGGTGCGCCACCGCGTGACGGACCCCACATCGCCCATCTTCAGCTACCCATATGAGCGCTCGCTCGAAGCGCTCGACAAGCTCTACCGCCACGGCGACCTGGACCCGTGGGATGGCATCAAGCTGCGCTACGTCAACCCGGCCACCGGCGGCTGGCCGATGCCCACCATCGCCACCTTCATGCAGTTCCTGCCGAAGGGCTTTGCCGGCAAGACGTACCGCAGCACCGACGCCACCGTCTACAGCGTGGTGGAAGGCTGCGGCACGGCGCGCATTGGTGATGCGCAATTCGCCTTCGAGCCACGCGACGTGTTCGTTGCACCGTCATGGGCCCCCGTGCAGCTCAACGCATCGGAAGACGCGGTGCTGTTCAGCTATTCCGACCGGCCCGTGCTGGCTGCACTCAACCTGCTGCGCGAAGCGCGCACCTGATACGCCTCGCATCCGTTGCCATTGCGGCGTGCCAAAACGGCACGACTGCTGGCCCCGCTCACCCTCTCGACCTGACAGAACCCACCATGACCTACGTCTTCACGCCCCCCGCCCTCACCACCGTGCCCGTTGCCGGCAGCAGTGAACAGTTTGCCGTGCGCCGCGTCTACTGCGTCGGCCGCAACTACGCCGCCCATGCGCGCGAAATGGGCTTCGACCCCGACCGAGAGCCGCCGTTCTTCTTCTGCAAGCCCGCCGATGCGATCGTGCCGGTGGCCGATGGGCAAACGCTCGAGCTGGCCTATCCGTCGCAAACGCAGAATTACCACTACGAAGCCGAACTGGTGGCGGTGATCGGCAAATCCGGCGCCGACATCCCTGTCGACAACGCCCTCGACCACGTCTGGGGCTATGCCGTCGGCCTCGACATGACCCGCCGTGATCTGCAAATGAAGATGCGCGAGATGGGCCGGCCATGGGAGATCGGCAAGGCGTTCGATGCGTCCGCGCCGATGGGGCCCATCCACCCGGCCAGCAAGATCGGGCACCCGCAGCAAGCCGGCATCTGGTTGACCGTGAACGGCGAGACCAAGCAGCGCAGCGACGTGTCGCATCTGATCTGGTCGGTGGCGGAAACGGTGGCCTACCTCTCGCAGTTCTTCCGCCTGGAGCCGGGCGACGTGATCTTTACCGGCACGCCGGAGGGTGTGGGCGCCGTGAAGCCGGGCGACCGCATTGTCACCGGCATTGACGGGCTGGGCGAGCTGAAGGCTTGCATCGTCTAAGCGGGCGCGCCATGCAGCTCTACAGCTTCTTCAACAGTTCGACGTCGTATCGCGTGCGCATTGCGCTGGCGCTCAAGGGGCTGCCGTATGACACGTTGCCAGTGAACATTCGCACCGGTGAGCACCGTGCGGCGGGTTATGTGGAGAACATCAATCCGTCAGCAGGCGTGCCGGCACTCATTGACGGTGAGATGCAGCTGAGCCAATCGCTCGCGATCATCGATTACCTCGATGCGCGCCACCCGGAGCCCCGGCTGATTCCCGCAGAGCCGACTCAACGCGCACGCGTGCTGGAGTTGGCCAGCGCCATCGCGTGCGACATCCACCCCGTCAACAACCTGCGTGTGCTGCGCTATCTGCAAGACGTACTGAAGGCAACGCCCGAGCAGAAAGACGCCTGGTATCGACACTGGATCGATGAAGGCATGGCAATGGTGGAACGCCTGCTCACGCGCTACGGCACCGGGCCTTGGTGCTTTGGTGATGCGCCCACGTTGGCCGATGTCGCCCTGGTGCCGCAGGTTGCCAATGCGCTGCGCATGGGCTGCGCGCTGGAACGGTACGAGCGCGCGATGGCCGTCTACCAACATGCCATAGAACATCCGGCCTTCAAGGCAGCCGCCCCGGCACAACAGCCAGATTTCACCGCTTGAACCACCGCCTGATGCACGTCACGCATCCCACGCAAAAAACCATGTCGGAGGAGACATCATGAACCTGCGCCCACTGGCGTTCCCCCTGCTGCTGGCAGCACCCGCGCTTGCTGCCGCACAATCTGCCGCACCATCCGTCACGCTGTATGGCGTGATCGACACCGGCGTCGAATACGTCAACCACATTGGCGCAGCGGGCAGTAGTGTCGTTCGCATGCCCAACCTGAGTGGCACCGTGCCCTCACGCTGGGGCCTGCGCGGCACGGAGGACCTGGGCGGCGGCGCCAAGGCGCTGTTCACATTGGAATCGGGCTTTGCACCCGACAGCGGCACGAGCAACCAGGGCGGCCGCCTGTTTGGCCGGCAGGCGTGGGTGGGCCTGTCCAACAACTGGGGGCAGATCAGCCTCGGCCGCCAGTACACGATGCTGTTCTGGGCCACGCTCGATACCGATCTGCTCGGCCCCAATGCCTACGGCTCCAGCTCGCTCGACACCTACCTGCCCAATGCCCGCGCCGACAACGCCATCGCTTACAAGGGCAAGTTCGGCGGCGTCACGGTCGGCGCCACGTACAGCTTTGGCCGCGACGCCGTCAACGCCGGCCCCAGCCCCTCCGGCACCAACTGCGCCGGCGAAAACCCCGCAGACACGCGCGCCTGCCGCGAGTGGTCGGCCATGCTGATGTACGAAACCGGCAAGTGGGGCGTGTCGGCCGCATATGACTCCCAGCGCGGCGGGCCCGGTGCATTTGCCGGCCTGACGTCGAGCGCGCTCAAGGACGATCGCCTCGCCGTCGGCGGCTACGCACTGTTCGATCGTGCAAAGGTCGGCCTGGGCTGGATCGGCCGCCGCAATGGCGCATCGGCCGCACCACGTAGCGATCTCTTCTATGCCGGCGTGGCATATGACGTGACGCCTGCGCTCACCCTCACCGGCGAGGCCTTCCATCTGCGCTTCCACGACAGCCCGAACAAAGCATGGCTGGGCGCTGTACGCGCAAGCTACGCGTTCAGCAAGCGCTCGTCGGTGTATGCCACGGTGGGCTACATCAGCAACGGCGGCAACCTGGCGCTCTCGGTCGACAGTGCTGCCACCGGCGCAGCGCCTGCGGCCGGCGGCAATCAGTTCGGCACGATGGTCGGCATCAAGCATGTGTTCTGAAACGTGAACATGCCAATAAAAAACCCGCTGTACCTCTGCGGTACAGCGGGCAAACCACGTCGCGGTCGGGAATCGGGATTGATCAGTCCTGCAGCTTCGCAGCCAGCGCTTGCACGCGTGCCGGGTCGGCCTTCACAGCCTGCGCAATCGCACGGCCATAGTTGGCGTCCGCCTTCTGGAAGTACGACAGCATCGTGTACTTCACGCCGTCATCCTTCACCTGCCCCAGGTCGCCCGCCAGGTTGCTCACCAGATTGGCCTGCTCCTGGGCTGACAGCGAACGATAGAAATCCCCCGCCTGCTTGAAGTTCTGCGTGCGGGCAATGCGCTGTTGCTGCGTGCTGCCCGCCAGCGGCAGATGGCTGTACTTGGCGCTGGCTTCGGCAGCTACGTCGGCGCGTTCGCTCGGTTCGTAGTTCACGTCACCCTTCTTGGCGCCGGGGTTCATGCTGCCGTCCTGGTTGTAGTTGACGGCGGCCGTGCGCGGACGGTTCACCGGCAATTGCAAGCCGTTCGTGCCTACGCGGTGGAGCTGCGTATCGGCATACGAAAAGATGCGGCCTTGCAGCAGGCGGTCTTCCGAAGGCTCGATGCCCGGCACCAGGTTGGACGGTGCCAGCGCGGCCTGCTCGGTTTCCAGGAAGACGTTGGTCGGGTTCTTGTTCAGCGTCATCGTGCCGATCTTCGTTTCCGGCACGTCCGGCCAGATCTTGGTGGCGTCCAGCGGATCAAAGTCGAACTTGGCGAGCTGCTGCGGCGTCAGCACCTGGATGTACAGGTCCCACTTCGGATAGTTGCCCTGGTTGATGTTGGCAATCAGGTCCTGCGTCATGTGGTTGAAGTTCTTGCCCTGCATGGCTTCCGCTTCCTTCGCGGTCAGCGTCTTCTGGCCCTGCAGGCTCTTCCAGTGGAACTTCACGTAGTGGATCTCGCCCTTCGCGTTGACGAACTTGTAGGCGTGCACGCTGTTGCCGTCCATCTCGCGGTAGCTGGTGGGCGTGCCGTAGTCGCTGTACACGCGCGTGAGCATGTGCGTGGCTTCGGGCTGGTGCGAGAAGAAATCGAAGAAGCGGTTCGGGTCTTGGATGTTGGTGTCAGGCGCCGGCTTGAGCGAGTGCACCATGTCCGGAAACTTGATCGCATCGCGGATGAAGAACACCGGCAGGTTGTTGCCGACCAGGTCCCAATTGCCTTCGCGCGTGTAGAACTTGGTCCCGAAACCGCGCGGATCACGCAGCGTTTCCGGCGAATGGTTGCCGTGGATAACGCTGGAGAAGCGCACGAACACCGGCGTTTCTTCGCCGGGCGTGAAAACCTTGGCGCGGGTCAGGTCGGAAATATCCTTGCTGGCAACAAACACGCCGTAAGCGCCGGTGCCGCGTGCGTGCACGACACGCTCGGGAATGCGCTCGCGGTCAAAGCGTTGCAGCTTCTGGATGAGCTGCACGTCTTGCAGCAGCACCGGGCCGTTGGGGCCGGCCGTTTGCGAGTTCTGGTTATCGCCAACCGGCGCACCGTTGTCGCGCGTGAGCGTGGCGGCGCCGGCGTGCAACGCGGTGAACGCGGCAAGCGCCATCACCGACAACCGCAAGGAACGGGAAGAAAACGACATGACGGGGGTCTCCAAGTAAAACGGTCAATTGAGCCGCTACCTTAGTGACCCCGCCATCCGAGGGGAATTTGATTATTTAAATCCCCGTGATAGTCGCTTCAAATAAGATCAGATAAATCTGATTTAAATCTTATTTAGTTGAGAATTGTTGAGTTGAGCGCCTGCGTGAAATCTGCCAGCAGGTCAGCTTCGTCTTCAATGCCCACAGACACGCGCACCAGCGAGTCCGCAATACCCATCGATGCGCGACGCTCGGCGCCCATTTCCCAGTAGATGGTCGGCGCGACAGGAATCACCAGCGTGCGCGTGTCGCCCAGGTGCGTGGCGCGTACGGCGTAGCGCAGGTGGTTGAGCATGTCGACGTAGTCGGCGCCTTCCACCAGCTCGAAGCTGAGCAGGCCGCCGTAGTGGCGGAACAGCTCGGTCGCACGGGCGTGCTCCGGGTGCTCGGGCAGACCGGGGTAATACACGCGCGCGACCTTCGGGTGCGCAGCCAGCGTGCGCGCCAGGGCCAGCGCGTTGCTGCACGTGCGGTCTACACGCAGCGCCATGGTTTCAGCGCCCACGGCAATACGGTGCGCGGCATCGGCAATCAAGGTTGCACCCTGATCGCGCAGGCCCTTCTTGCGGATCTGCTGGATGCCCTGCATTTCCGGCTTGGCCTTCCGATACGCCGGGAAGATGTTCGGATACGCCGCCCAATCGAACAGCCCCGTATCCACCACCGCGCCGCCCAGCGCGTTGCCGTGCCCGCCGATGTATTTCGACAGCGAATGCACCACCAGGCTCGCTTGCGCATCGCGCCCGCGGAACAGCCACGGCGAGGTCATCGTGCTGTCGATCACGTAGATCAGCCCACGCGCCTGGCAGATGTCGCCGATGCCCTTGAGGTCGGCCACCTGCGTGCGCGGGTTGGCAATGGTTTCCACAAAGACGAGGCGCGTATTCGGCTGCACCGCGTCGGCCACGGCCTGCGCGGAAGTCGCGTCGACGAACGTCACCTCCACGCCCATACAGCGCAGCGTTTCGAACACGCTGTTGGTGTTGCCGAACAGGAAGGCGCTGGACACCACGTGGTCGCCCGCGCGCAGCAGCGTCGAGAACACCGACACGATGGCCGCCATGCCGGTGGCGAAACAGGCGGTGGCCAGGCCGTCTTCCATCATCGTGATCTTGGCTTCCAGCGCGGCCGTGGTCGGGTTGCCCTGGCGCGCGTAGGTGTAGCCGGGCTTGCCCTGGAACACCTCGATCAGCTCTTGCGTGCTGGTGTAGCCGTACGTGGTGGACGTGTGCAGCGGCTTGTGGACGGCGTAGTGCTCGACGCCGGCTTCGCGGTCGGCGTGCAGGAGGGCGGTGGTCAGTCCGGTCATGGCGGGGCGGGAAGTCGGAAAGCGGGGAAAGTTGGACATTATCGCGCGATTCCGGGGCCACCTCGGCGTTTGGCCGGGCCGGCGTGGAACATGCCTTGCGTCGCACACCGCGTTGGAAGACTGCCAGGACCCTCGCCTAGTGACGAACGCATCGCCTCCTCCGCAACCGGGCGCCAGCCTGCAGCAGCGCATCTTTGGGGCGCTGTGGCGGGCCATCTGGCGCTACCGCCGCCGCGTGCTGGGTGCCGTGGCGCTACTGGTGCTGGCCAAGCTGTGCGCGGTGGGCGTGCCCATTGTGCTCAAGTGGATCGTCGATGGCTTTGGCGATGCGGCCAGGGTGCGCGTGTTTCCGGCCTTCCTGCTGCTGGCCTACGCAGTGCTGCGCTTTGGCGGCACGCTGTTCGGCGAGTTGCGCGACATGGTGTTCTCGCGCGTGTCGCAGCCCACCGTGGCCGCTTTCATGGCGCAAGCGTTCGAGCACCTGCACCAGCTCGGGCCGCGCTTTCATGCCAGCCGGCAGACCGGCGGGCTGATCCGCGATGTGGAGCGCGGCACCACCGGTATCGAATTCCTGCTGGGCGTGGCGCTCTTCACCATCCTGCCGACCATGGTGGAGATCGGCTCCGTGCTCGTCATCATGATGAGCCGCTACAGCGGGTGGTACCTCGTCACCATCGCGCTGACGTTTGCTGCCTACTGCACCGCCACCGTGCTGCTCACGCGCCGGCGCGTGCGCCTGCAGCGGCAGATGAACGAGTTCGACTCCATCGCCGGCAGCCGGCTGCTCGACAGCATGCTCAACCACGAAGCCGTGAAGGTGTACACCAGCGAGCGCTTCGAAGCCCGCCGCTACCGCGACATCCTGCGCAAGCGCATCGACACGGCCGTGGCCAACCAGCGCGCGTTGTCGTTGCTGCACGTGTCGCAAAGCGGCGTGATTGCGGGTGGGGTGGCCACCGTCATGCTGTTGGCCGGCCAGGACGTGACGCGTGGCGTGCTCACCGTGGGCGACCTCGTACTGATCAACGCATACATCATCCAGGTGTGCCTGCCGCTCAACGCGCTGGGCTTTATGTTCCGCGAGGCCAAGGACGCGGCCATCAATGCCGAGCGGCTGTTCCATCTGCTCGAACAGCAGCCCGAAGTTGCGGATCTGCCCCATGGCGCACCGCTGCGCGTAACGCAGGGCGAGGTGCAGTTCGACCATGTGGAATTCGGCTACGAGACCACGCGTCCGATCCTGCATGACCTGTCGCTGCACATTCCCGCTGGGCACACGGTGGCGGTGGTGGGTGGCAGCGGTTCGGGCAAATCCACGCTGGCGCGGCTGCTGCTGCGCTTCTACGACCCATGGGCGGGGCGCGTGTCCATCGACGGTCAGGACCTGCGCGTGGTGACGCAAGACAGTGTGCGCCGGGCCATCGGCATCGTCCCGCAAGACACCATCCTCTTCAACGACACCATTGCCTACAACATCGCCTACGGGCGCGAAGGCGCGACGATGACCGAGGTGATGGATGCCGCGCGCGCGGCCTATGTGCACGACTTCATTGCCGCGCTGCCCGAGGGCTACCAGACCATGGTGGGCGAACGCGGGCTCAAGCTCTCCGGCGGCGAAAAGCAGCGCATTGCCATTGCGCGGGCGCTGCTGAAGAACCCGTCGATCCTGATCTTCGACGAGGCGACCTCAGCGTTGGACACGCGCTCCGAGCGTGCCATCCAGCGCGAACTGGATCGGCTGTCAGCGCACCGCACCACGCTGGTGATTGCGCATCGGCTTTCCACCGTGGTGGATGCACACGAGATCGTCGTGCTGGAGAAAGGCCGCATTGTCGAGCGCGGCCGTCACATCGATCTGCTGGCCGCGGGCGGCGTGTATGCACAGCTCTGGACGCTGCAGCGTCAACAGTCCGATCTGGAACAAGCGCAGCACCGGCTCGCGCAACAGCCGATCAACCTGGTGGCGCTGGTGGTGAGCGTGCTCGATGGGCTGCGTGAAGCCATCGAGGCGCGGCGCATTACCGTGTACTCGGTCATCCGGTCGGAAACGCCCAGCATCACTGGAGACCCGAGCCGCCTGCAAGGCATCGTGGGCGACGTGCTGAGCCATGCCGTGCTGGGCAGCCACCCCGGCAGCCGCATCGAGATCGTGCTGGAGCGCGTGGAAGGCATGGCGCAACTGCGTGTGACGGACACGATCGCTACCCCCGCCCTGGGCGATGCTGCCATTCCAACCGCCTCGCGCGCGGTGGACGAGGCTGAAGCGGACACCGTGCTCTCCACCGTTGGCCCGGCCGCAGCAGCGCCCCCGCCCGTACCGTTCGACATGCTCGACCCGGTGGAACCCGTGACCGCGTTGCGCCAAGAGCCACGGCCGTTCGACACCACAACTGCGGACGAGCGCGACACGGTGCCCAACCCAACGCCCACGCTCGACCCCCTGTGGATCCGCTCCGTGGTGGAGCAGCACGGCGGGCGCTTTGCCGTCGTGCCCCTGGCGCATGGCGGCGGCACCACCTACGTGATGGATTTCCCCATCCGCGCCGTGGCGCCGTTGCCTGCGCCACTCACCGCGCCCACGGCTTCCACCGGTTCCTCCGCGTCCAGCACTACCGACGCCGCCACGCCGTCGCATGCGCCCGAACCGGCGGGCACGCCGCTGCCCTCCACCGATGCGCTGTCCGGTGTGCATGTGCTCATCGTCGATGACCAGGAGGACGCGCGCGACATCCTGCAATTGCTGCTGGAAGACTACGGCGCCACCGTCACCGCATACGGCGCTGCCAAACCTGCCTTGGCAGCCTTGCGTGCAGCACCCACGCAATCCTGGCCCGATGTGCTGCTCTCCGACATTGCGCTCGGCGACGACGAAGACGGCTACACCCTGCTGCGCGAAGTGCGCGAACTCGAAACGCAGCGCGACACGCCGCTCGATGCGCGTCTGCCCGCGGTTGCGCTGTCCGGCTACGCGCGCCCCGAAGACCGCACGCGTGCGCTGCTGGCCGGGTTCCAGTTGCACCTGGCCAAGCCGACAGAGCGCGGCGAACTCATCACCGCCATCCTGAGCGTCCTCCATGCACACCATGCCCGGCGGGCACCCGCCCATGTATCGCACGCACCCGAATCCCCTCACTCTGCACAGGAATCTCCATGAGCATGCTGGCCGATTTCGATCCGTCTTCTCCTGACACCGCCGACACGCAGCGCACCACCTCCCACTTTGCCGGTGCCGACGCCGCACGCCGCGCCGTGGAAATGGCATTGCCGCTCATCACCCAGGCCATGAAGCGCCCGCAGGAGGTGGGCGACAGCGGCTTCCTGCACATCGTGGTGATGGACCCCGCACGCTCGCCGGGCGATAGCACCTTCGACGACGCGGTGCTCTACGAACACTCGGTGGGCGACCGCGCGCTCTGGGATGCGGACTACGCCGCATACGCCCGCGCCAAGGCCCGCCTGGCCTGGCAGCACGGCATGAGCACGCACGCACTGCAGGCGCTGCGCCCGCACGTGCTGCGCGCCGGCGACACCAACCTGTGGGGCAGCGCCGTGCTCGACGGCATTGTGGTCGGAGTCAGCGGTGCGCTGCCGTTCTATGACGAAGCCTTCGCGCATGTGGTGGCGGCATGCCTGCGCGCCATCGCCAAACAAGCAGCCGCCGGCACAGCGGGCACGCTGCGGCTCGGTTGAGGCCAGCCGATCAATAGCAGTAGCTCGCAGCAGACGATGGGCGTGATGCCGTCGCCGCTGCGTTTCTCCTGATTCCCCACGTAAGAATTACGCGAGCCGCCTGCGCCCCGCCCCGTGGCACGCCAGCGCACGCGGTGACACGGTAGCCACGGGCACACACCGCACCCGCTCGCGCGCCGCCCATACACCTTGCCGTAAACGCTTGTCCGGACAAGCGAGAAACACTTCTGCCCCGCGCCTCCCAACGCCGCCCGCAATGCCCCGCCACACAAGGTTGCGCGCGGTGGCACGCCGGCTGCTGAGGACGCTCGCACGTGGCGTAGGGTCTGTTGACGTCTAAACGCCCGCCCGTTGACCCGAGCAGGGGCCAGATGCGCGAAGGACGCCGCCGCAAAGGGTCATTCCCTTTGCCAGGCGTGCCGACAAAGCAGATGGCCCCTGATCGGGTCAACCCGAAGGGCAAGGACCAGAAAGGCCGCATGGCGTCGTTGCGGCCAGCTTGCTTAGCCGGCTAAGCGGCGCCGTCCACGCCTAGCCCTGCGGCCTTTCTGGTCCTTGCGGGCGGGCGTTTAGACGTCAACAGACCCTAAAACGATCCATATCGCCATCGGCCCCACAACAAGAGGAGGACAACATGCGCATCGCCATGGTCAGTGAACATGCCTCGCCACTCGCCGACCTGGGCGGCGTGGACTGCGGCGGACAGAACGTCTACGTGCGTCATGTCGCACGGCAGCTCGCGCGGCTGGGCCATCGGGTCGATGTGTTCACACGCCGCGAGCGCCCCACTCAGCCCGAGGTTCAAGCGTTTGATGACGGATGCCGCGTCGTCCACGTGGCGGCAGGGCCGGCTGCCGTCTTGCCCAAGGAGGCGTTGCTGCCGCACATGCATGCCTTCGGCCGCAGCTTGCTGAACCACTGCGCGCAAGCCCACGCGGCCGGTGATGGCTACGACGTCATCCACGCCAACTTCTTCATGTCGGGGCTGGCGTCTCTGGCGGCGGCAACGCGGTTGCACCTGCCACTGGTGATGACGTTTCATGCGCTTGGCCGTGTGCGCCGGTTGCATCAAGGCAGCGCGGATGGTTTTCCCGACGCGCGCTTCGCCATTGAAGACACGTTGGTGCAGCGCGCCGACCGCCTCATCGCCGAATGCCCGCAAGACCAGGCCGACCTGGAAACGCTGTACCACGCCCGCGCCGAGCAGATCGACGTGGTGCCGTGCGGCTTTGATGCGGCGGAATTCGCCCCCATCGACCGCGCCGAGGCGCGGCGCCGCCTGGGCGTACCGGCGGATGCGTTTGTCGTGCTGCAGCTTGGCCGCATGGTCGCGCGCAAGGGCGTGGACAACGTCATCGAGGCCATCGGCAAGCTGCCGCCCGAGGCGCGCCAGCGCGTGCGCCTGTATGTGGTGGGCGGCAACACCGTCGCGCCCGACCCAGCGGCCACACCCGAACTCGCGCGACTGCAAGCCGTGGCGGCCAACGCCGGGGTTGCGTCACAGACCATCTTCGTCGGCAAGCGCGGCCGCGCGGATTTGCGCGCCTGGTACAGCGCCTGCGATGTGTTCGTCAGCACGCCCTGGTACGAGCCGTTCGGCATCACCCCGGTGGAAGCGATGGCCTGCGGGCGCGCGGTGATCGGCGCGGATGTGGGCGGCATCCGCTCCACCGTGCGCGATGGCCGCACCGGCTTTCTGGTGCCGCCCAAAGACCCGCAGGCGCTCGCCGCACGCCTGCTGCAACTGATGCAGCAACCCGAGTTGTGCCGCGAGTTAGGCCAGGCCGGGCTGGTGCGCGCCCGCATGCTCTACACGTGGCTGGGCGTGGCGGGCCAGCTTGAAAAGGCCTACCTGAAAGCCATCGAATCCCATGCCCGTGCCGAAGCCCGCATGCACGGTACCGAGCCCAGCGCCAACACCGCCGCGTTGACTGCGCTGGCCGGTATGGCGGCTTGACTTCCTTCACTGCCGAATATCACTGACCACTGTGACCACTGCCCAATGACTCAGACCGATCTCAAATCCAACGCTTCCACCCCGCCCACACTGCGCGAGCAGGTCATCGTCGTCACGGGGGCCGGCCGCGGGCTGGGCGCCGCCATCAGCCGCGCGCTTTCCGCTGGGGGCGCCACCATCGTGGCCACTGACCTGGATGCCGACTCCGCCGACCGCACCGCCGCTGAGCTGATCGCCGACGGCGGTCAATCGCACGCGATTGCACTGGACGTGGGCGACGAAGCCGCCGTACGTGGCGCGCTCGATGATGTGGTCGACCGCTTTGGCCGCGTCGATGCCGTCATCAACAACGCCGCCATCGACATCACCCTGCCCATTGACGAACTGAACGTGGACGACTGGGACCGCGTGGTGCGCACCAATCTGCGTGGCCCGTTCCTGCTGGCCAAGCACGCCAGCACGCTGATGCGCAAGCGTGCCAGCGGCGCCATCGTCAACATTGCGTCCACCGCGTCGCGCCGCGCGTGGCCCAATGCCTCGGTGTATCACGCCACCAAGTGGGGGCTGCTGGGGCTGTCGCACGCACTGCATGCCGAGCTGCGTCCGCACGGCATCAAGGTGTCTGCGGTGATTGCCGGCGGCATGCGCACACCGTTTCTGCTCGACCGCTTTCCCGATATCGATACCGACAACCTGCAGGACCCCGCCAACGTGGCGGCGGCCGTGCGCTTCGTGCTGCTGCAACCGCCGGAAACGGTGATCCCCGAGGTGATGGTGCTGCCGATGCGGGAAACGTCATGGCCCTGATGCTGACCACGCAGCCCGCCTCCTTGCACACCGACAGCGCCATCTTTCTCGACAAGGACGGCACGCTGCTGCAAGACGTTCCCTACAACGTGGACCCGGCGCGCATCGTGCTGGCGCCCGGCACGGGTGACGGCCTACAGCTGCTGGCGCGCACCGGCCTACCGCTGATCGTGGTGAGCAACCAGCCCGGCGTCGCGCTCGGCTACTTTCAGGTAGAGGCGCTGGAAGCCGTGGCGCAGCGCCTGCGCGAGCTGTTTGCCGAGCACGGCGCCACGTTATCCGGCTTCTTCTTCTGCCCGCACGCACCGCTGGCCGACGGCACCTCGGGCTGCACCTGCCGCAAACCGCGCGATGGCCTGCTGCGCCAGGCGGCCAACGCGCACGGCATCGATCTGGATACTTCCTGGATGATCGGCGACATCCTCAACGACGTGGAGGCCGGCCGCCACGCGGGCTGCCGCACCATCCTCATCGCCAACGGCAATGAAACGCGCTGGGAGCCTGGCCGATTGCGCGTGCCGGATTACATCGTTACGCGCTTTGATGAAGCGGCGGCCATCGTGGTTGCTCATCATGCCCAGCACGCGCACCACACCGTGCATGCGGAGGCCATGGTATGAGCCCCGCCGGCATTCCGGAGCGTCGCGCGGTGTGGGCCCAGGCGAGCCGCATCCTATGCGTGCGGCCCGACAACCTAGGCGACGTGGTAATGACCACACCGGCCTTCCACGCACTCAAAACCAGCGGACCCGCCGGCCGGCATCTCGCACTATTGACCTCGCACGCGGGGGCCATCGCACAGCCGCACCTGAACGACATCGACAGCGTCATCGCCTGCGATGTGCCGTGGGCCAAGCATGTGAACACCGCGGACGCTGCGCAAACCCACGCGCTGGTCAACACGTTGCGCGAAGGTCATTTCGATGCCGCCGTCATCTTTACCGTGCATACGCAGAACCCGTTGCCGGCGGCCATGCTGGGCTTTCTGGCCGGCATTCCGCTGCGCCTGGCACACTGCCGCGAGAACCCCTACGCGCTGCTGACGGATTGGATTGCCGACCCAGATGCGCGCATTGCCGCCACCGCGCCGGGTGACGTGCGCCACGAGGTGCGGCGCCAGCTGGATCTGATTCGCCACGTGGCCGATGTGCCTGCGCAGTTGTCGCAACGGCTGCGCTTCAAGGTGCTGCCGCACGACCGCGATGCCGTGCGCGCCAAGCTGGGCCAGCTCGGCATCAGCACTGCGGCGCCGTGGATCGTGCTGCATCCGGGCGCCACGGCAGCATCGCGGCGGTATCCGCCGGAGCGCTTTGCGCAGGTCGCACGCACTCTGGCGCAGCGCTACGGCTGCGCTGTTCTGGTGACCGGTTCGCCGGCAGAAGCCGACCTCGTGCAGCAGGTGTGTGCGGAGGGTGTCGCAGCCGGGCAGCGCGTGTTCGACCTCGCGGGCGCTTTCACGCTGGGCGAATTGGCTGCGCTCATTGAAGGCGCCGCGCTGCTGGTGTCCAACAACAGCGGCCCTGTGCATCTGGCAGCGGCCACGCAAACCCCCGTGGTGGACCTGTATGCGCTCACCAACCCGCAACACACGCCATGGGCCGTGCCGCATGCGGTGCTCTCGCACGACGTGCCCT
>JGI24740J21852_10000214_pt1 | contig 24313 bp, 20 predicted proteins | sample KBSCornC6_FD_21852 | JGI IMG/M metagenome (IMG submission 21852) | reverse complement strand
CGAGCAGTATCCGGACGAGGCCTGGAAGACGAATGTCATCGGTTCTCTGAACGTGCTGCAGGCGGCACGCCGGGTCGGCGTGAGCCATTTCGTCAACATCTCCACCGACAAGGCCGCGAACCCGACCAGCGTGCTCGGGCACTCCAAGCGGGTCGCCGAGAAGCTCACCGCCTGGGCGGGCGAGCAGACCGGCATGCAGTATCTATCGGTGCGCTTCGGCAACGTGATCGGCAGCCGCGGATCCATGCTTCCGACGTTCCAGCGTCTGATCGCCGACGACAAGCCGATCACGGTCACGCATCCAGACGCGACCCGGTACTTCATGACGATCCCCGAGGCATGTCAGCTCGTGATCCAGGCGGGCGGCATCGGCCGTGCCGGCGAAGTGCTCATCCTCGACATGGGCGAGCCCGTCTCGATCCTCGAGGTCGCCAAGCGCATGATCTCGATGTCGGGCAAGGACATCGACATCGTCTTCACGGGCCTCCGGCACGGAGAGAAGCTGCATGAGGAACTGGTCGGAGCTCGAGAGAACCTCGAACGGCCCTTCCACCCGCAGATCTCGCACGCGCACGCCGACACGATCAGCCCTGAGCGGCTCGACAAGGCAGGCTGGGAAGCGCGGATGAAGGCGGTGCCCCGCATCAACGACACGGCGATCGTCGACCGCATCGTCGTGGAACACGCTGTCAACGACTCGACGCGCATCGCGCAGGAGGCCTCCTCGAATGGCTGAACGGATCTACATGTCCTCCCCGGATGTCACGGAACTGGAGGAGCAGTCGATCATCTCCGCGATCCGTTCGGGCTGGATCGCGCCTCTCGGCCCTGATGTCGATGCGTTCGAGTCGGAGCTCGCGGCGCGACTCGATGTCGCGCACGGTGTCGCCCTGAGCTCGGGAACCGCCGCGCTGCACCTGGGGCTGCTGACCCTGGGAATCAAGCCCGGAGATGTCGTCGTGACGTCGACCATGACGTTCGCCGCGACGACCAACGCGATCGTCTACACGGGTGCTGAGCCCTACTTCGTCGATGCTGATCCGCACACGGGGAACATGGATCCCGCACTGTTGCGGGAAGCCCTGACAACCCTGCGCGACGCGGGTGAGCACGTCGGCGCGGTCGTCCCCGTCGATCTGCTCGGCAAGGCGGTGGACTACACGGCGATCCTGGCGATCGCGGACGAGTTCGGCGTTCCCGTTCTCGCGGACGCGGCGGAGTCACTGGGCGCATCCCACGCGGGACAGGCCGCCGGCAGTTTCGGGCGGGCGTCGATCGTCTCCTTCAACGGGAACAAGATCATGACGACCTCGGGCGGCGGGATGCTGCTCACTGACGACGCGGACTTCGCGCACCACGTGCGATATCTCGCAACGCAGGCGCGACAGCCCGTCGTGCACTACGAGCACATCGATGTCGGCTACAACTACCGCATGAGCAACCTGCTCGCTGCGCTGGGCCGTGCACAGCTCTCACGGCTCGATGCCATGATCGCGCGTCGTCGTGAGATGCGGGAGCTCTACAAGGAGCTCTTCGCCGCCGTCGACGGAGTCGAGGTCTTTGGCGCGGATGGTGACGAGTACGACAACGTGTGGCTCACGTCGATCCTGGTCGACGAGAAGCGCACCGGCTGGGCTCCGTCTGACCTCTCTGCGGCGCTCGCGGCGGATGACATCGAGAGCCGGCCGCTCTGGAAGCCGATGCACAAGCAGCCGGTCTTCGCCCATCATCGCGGCAGCATCAACGGCACCTCGGAGAAGCTGTTCGAATCGGGCCTCACCCTGCCCAGTGGGTCCGCGTTGACCGAGCCGCAGCGGGCTCGTGTGGTCGAAGGCATCAACGCCTTCGTCGGAGGGCGCTGAGGCGTGGCACGCGGCAGCCGACCCTACGACGTCCTCAAGCGCTTCCTCGACATCGTGGCGTCCGTCGTGGCGCTCGTCCTACTGTCGCCGGTGCTGGCGATCGTCGCCGTGATGGTGGCTATCCGCCTGGGTAGGCCGGTGCTGTTCGTGCAGCCGAGACCGGGCAAGGACGGCCGCATCTTCCGGCTGCGCAAGTTCCGGTCGATGCGCGACATCGACGAATCCAAGGGGCTCGTCAGCGACGCGGATCGGCTGACGGCCTTCGGTCGCAAGCTGCGCTCTACCAGCCTCGACGAGCTGCCTTCGCTGTGGAACGTGGTCCGCGGCGATATGAGCGTTGTCGGACCACGCCCCCTGCTGGTCGAGTACCTTCCGAAATACAGCCCCGAGCAGGCGCGACGGCACGAAGTCCGTCCCGGTATCACCGGTCTGGCCCAGGCCAGCGGCCGCAATGCCATCAGCTGGGAGGACAAGTTCGCCCTCGATGTCGAGTACGTCGATCACCGTAGTCTGGAGTTGGATGCCCGCATCATCCTCGCGACCTTCCGCTCCGTGATCGCGCGAGACGGCATCTCGGCGGAAGGGCAGGCGACGATGTCGAAGTTCGGGGAAGCGGATGGCTGACGGCATCATCGTCATCGGAGCCGGCGGATTCGGTCGAGAGACGCTTGACGTCATCGAGGCGATCAACGCTGTCACCCGGGACTCCGTCTGGGATGTCATCGGAGTGGTGGACGACGCGCCCGCCGAGATCCAGATCGAGCGGCTGCGTGACCGCGAGATCCGTCTCCTCGGAGGGATCGAGGCGAATCGCGAGCTTTTCGACGGCACGTATTACGTCGTGGGCATCGGTTCACCCAGCGTCCGGGCTCGTATCGCGGAGAAGGTGGAAGCGTGGGGGGCAAAGCCTGCAACGCTGGTGCACCCGGCCGCAGTGGTCGGGACGCGCGTGGTGATGGCGGCGGGCTCGGTGGTGTGCGGAGGTGTGCAGATCTCGACGAACGTGCGCTTGGGTAGTCATGCGCACGTCAATCCAGGGGCGGTCATCGGACATGACACCGCGCTCGACGAGTTCGTCTCGGTCAACCCGGGCGCGGTCGTCTCGGGAGAGGTTCTCGTGGGAGCTCGCGTATTGATCGGTGCCGGCGCAGTCGTGCTCCAAGGGCTCGCTATCGGCGACGATTCAGTCATTGGCGCTGCCGCGTGCGTGACGAAGGGCGTGCCTGCCGGTGTCGTGGTCGTGGGAGTCCCTGCTCGACCTGTAGAGCGCGAGGGCGTCTCGTGAGAGTGCTCGTTCTGTCGCAGTACTTCACTCCGGAGCCTGTGCCGATCCCCGCGGAAGTCGCTGAGTCACTCAGCATCAGGGGCCATTCGGTGCGCGTGCTGACCGGATTCCCAAACTATCCGGCCGGAGCCCTCTACGAGGGCTACCACCAGAAGCGTGGTCACCGGGAGCAGCACGGAACATTCGAGGTACTCCGGGTCCCGATGATCATCGACCATTCGCAGAATGTCCTGAAGCGCATGACCAACTATGCGTCGTTCGCGTTGTCGGCGCTCAGCGTCCGTCGGTTCTCCAAGGACGCCGATGTCGTCTATGTCTATGCCACGCCGATGACGGCCGCTATCCCCGCATGGGTCTGGCGGCTCACCCTCCGAGTGCCCTTTGTGCTCCATGTTCAGGACCTGTGGCCCGACTCTGTTCTGGGCTCCTCGATGGTGGGAGAAGGAAGAGTGGCTCGGCTGATCAGCCGAGTGCTCTCGCCTTGGCTGCGCAGCATGTATCGCAAAGCCGCCGCGGTCATCGGGATTGCTCCGACGATGGTGTCGACGTTGATTGAACGAGGGTCGCCTGCTGCGACGACGACCCTCATCTACAACTGGGCCGGTGACGCCGACGATGTCGTCGCCCGACCCGTTCGGGATGGTGCCCCAGTTCGGGTGGTCTATGCGGGCAACGTTGGCGCGATGCAGGACCTCGGGACTGCGATCAGGGCCGCGCATGCCGCGAAGGACGCCGGCGTTCACCTTGAGATCGTCGGGGACGGCGTCGCGCGTGAGGACCTGCAAACGTTGGCAAGGGAACTGGGCGCGGACAACGTCTCGTTCCACGAACCTGTACCGCGTGATCGGATGCCGGAGATCTACGACCGCACCGATGTGGCGTTGGTGTCACTCAAGGACCTGCCCGTGTTCCGTGGCACGATCCCTTCCAAGTTCCAGGGAGTACTCGCAGCGGGTCTGCCTGTTCTCACGACGGTGCAGGGCGATGTCCGGGACTTCGTTGAAAGGCACGGTCTCGGCTTTACGGCTGACGCGGAAGACGTCGCCGCGCTCGAGTCGTCAATGCGTGCTGTCGCGACGAGCTCCGCAGAGGAACGCGGACAGATGGCGGCGAGTGCAGTGCGTGCATACCGCGAGAGCTTCACCCGAGAATCGGGCATGGACAGAATCGAAAATGTGCTCCTTGAGTCAGCACGAAGAAAGGGCGGGCGGAAATGACCGGGTCGTACGACGGAGCGAAGATTCTCGTGACGGGTGGAACGGGGTCATTCGGGCACACAGTCGCCCGGAAGCTGCTCGAGAGCGATGTTGCTGAGATCCGGATCTTCAGCCGCGATGAAGCCAAGCAGGATCTGATGCGGCACGAGGTCCGCGACAGCCGGCTTCGCTTCTACGTCGGGGACGTGCGCGACTTCGACAGTGTCGAGCGGGCGACCCGGGACGTTGACTTCATCTTCCATGCCGCTGCGCTCAAGCAGGTGCCGTCCTGTGAGTTCTTCCCGATGGAAGCTGTGCGCACAAACGTGCACGGCAGCGAAAACGTCGTGCGCGCCGCAGATCGCAATGGCGTCAAGTCCGTTGTCTGCCTCAGCACCGACAAAGCCGTCTACCCGGTGAATGCGATGGGGATGTCCAAGGCGATGATGGAGAAGGTCGCTCAGTCGTACGGGCTGAACAATCCGCACGCCGCTACCACGGTCTCGTGCGTTCGGTACGGCAACGTCATGTACTCGCGCGGCTCGGTGATTCCGCTCTTCATCAATCAGCTGAAGTCCGGCAAGAACATCACCGTGACCAATCCGGAAATGACGCGATTCATGATGTCTCTGGCGCACTCGGTGGACTTGGTCGAGTTCGCGTTCCACAACGCACACCAGGGCGATCTGTTCGTGCGTAAGGCCCGAGCGACCTCCATCGCGACGCTCGCGCAGGCCGTGCTGAATCTCTTCCGCTCGTCCGCCCGCATCGAAGTCATCGGCACCCGGCACGCCGAGAAGCTCTCAGAGGCGCTCGCTACCAGGGAGGAGCTCTCCCGTGCGCACGACATGGGGGACTACTTCCGTGTCGCCGCCGACAATCGTGATCTCAACTACAACCTCTACTTCGAAGAGGGAAACGTTGAGCAGCACAGCTTCGAGGATTACGACTCGCACACGGTTGAGCAGATGGAGGTCGAAGCAGTCGAACAGTTGCTGTTGACCCTGCCTGAGGTGCGCCGTGAGCTGGCGCTTGCGGGCATCGATGCGGAGACGGAGCACAACGCGTGAGCAAGATCGCTCTCACAGGCGCCAACGGCTTCCTAGGGTGGCACACGCGAGCCGCGGTTCACGCGGTCGGCGATGAGTTCAAGTCGATCCAGGTCGGCAATGACTTCGACGTCGCCGAGGCTACGACAGCTATCGATGGCAGCGAACGGGCGCTCCACATCGCGGGTATCAATCGTGGGTCCGATGAGGAGGTCTCGTCAGGGAACATTCAGTTCGCTGAGCAGTTCGCCGCAGCATTGCGTGCCGCGTCGGAGCCGCCGTCAATCGTCGCCTTCGCGAACTCGACTCAGGCGGACAATGGCTCCGTCTATGGCGACGCGAAGAGCCGTGCGGCCGGCATCATCGCTGCGGCAGCTAATGACATCGGCGCCGAGTTCCAGGACGTGTGGTTGCCGAACCTCTTCGGCGAGCATGGGCAGCCCTTCTACAACGCCGTGACTTCCACGTTCTGTCACCTCCTCGCGCACGGCGAGGAACCGACCGTGCAGCAGGACCGTGAGCTCACACTGCTGCACGCGCAGGATGCAGCTGACCTTCTCCTCGGCGCCACCTCGCGCGAAGAGAGCAGAAAGAAGGAGCGACGAGAACTCGTCTCTGGACTCCTGGACCGCCTGAAGGAGATCTCCGTGCTCTACGCCGCGGGAGAGATCTCCGACGTCAGCACCGATTTCGGACGAGATCTCTTCAACACCTATCGGTCCTTCACGTTCCCTCAGCGGGCGCCGGTGCGATTGCAGCGTCACGCGGATGCACGAGGCTCCTTCTTCGAGATCATTCGCTCGCATGGTGGCGATGGACAGTCCTCTTTCTCGACAACCGTCCCGGGTATCACTCGTGGTGATCATTATCACCGTCGGAAGATCGAACGGTTCACCGTCCTGTCGGGAGTCGGGCGAATCTCTCTGCGTCGACTGTTCACGAACGAGGTGATTTCGTTCGATGTGTCCGGGGACGAGCCCGCGGCGGTCGACATGCCGACGATGTGGGCGCACAACATCACGAACATCGGATCGGAGACGTTGTACACGTCCTTCTGGACCGACGACATCTTCGACCCTCAGAACCCCGACACGATCGCCGAGGTGGTATGACAATGACCGAGAAGCTGAGAGTGCTGACCGTCGTCGGCACGCGTCCGGAGATCATCCGGCTGTCTGCCACGATCAAACTCCTGGACGAGCACACTGAGCATGTCCTGGTGCACACCGGGCAGAACTACGACTACGAGCTCAACGAAGTCTTCTTCGAAGACCTCGGGTTGCGCAGGCCTGACCACTTCCTGGAGGCGGACACGTCCTCGCTCGGGACAGCCCTGGGATCGATTCTGGCGAAGATCGAGAAGGTGCTGATCGATGAGCAACCCGACGCCTTCCTCGTGCTTGGGGACACTAACAGCTGCATCTCTGCTGTCATGGCTAAGCGTATGCGTATCCCGGTCTTCCATATGGAGGCAGGGAACCGCTCGTTCGATGAGAACGTCCCAGAAGAGACCAATCGACGCCTTGTGGACCACGTTTCGGACTACAACCTCGTCTACACCGAACATGCACGTCGGAACCTCCTGGCCGAGGGGATCCATCCGTCCCGAATTCTGTTGACGGGCTCTCCGATGCGCGAGGTGCTGGAACAGAATCGCGCACAGATCAGTGCAAGTGATGTGCTCGAGAGGCAAGGGCTGGCCGCCGGCGGCTACTTTCTGGTCAGTTTGCACCGGGAGGAGAACGTAGATAACCCGACGCGCCTTAGTGCGGCGCTGGACGCGCTCCAGGCTCTGCGCTCGGAGTACGGGATGCCCGTTCTCGTATCGACTCATCCCCGCACGCGGAAGCGCCTCGAATCGTTGCCGGAAGCTTCGAAGGACGGCATCGTCTTCCATCCTCCCTTCGGTTTCCACGACTACTGCAAGCTGCAGTTGGAAGCCCGTCTTGTTCTGTCGGACAGCGGCACCATCAGCGAGGAGGCCAGCATGCTCGGCTTTCCTGCGGTCACGATGCGGGACTTCATCGAGCGCCCGGAGGCACAGGACGCAGGGGTGATCATCACCGCGGGCGTGACACCGAGCAGCGTGCTTCAGGCAGTTGCTCTTCGATTGGCTGACCCTTCAGCCAACTCCCGTGCAGTCCCTGTCGGGTATGAGGTCACGGACACGTCCTGGCGAGCCACCTCGTTTATCGTGTCGTCAGCGCACTCGCACGCCAGGCGACTCGGGCTTGCCGAAATGACCGGGAAGCGTAGCGGACGAGGATGAGCCGCTTGATGTCCGCCCCAACCGTTCCGGCGACCGTGCTTGTCGTCTCGCTCGCAGGGATCCACTATGCGACGCGGCCAAGAAAGGCGGCTCGGGAGCTGTCGAGGTTCGCGAACGTCAAATACCTCGCGCTTCAGAGCTCAGGTCGCGGGGGGCGAGTCGATCGAGCAGGCAGATTTAACTCTGACGGCATTGCCGTGCACCAGGTCAAGGTTCGCCCGCGCAACCCAGCGGCGACCCTAGGAGCGAAGCTGGAGAACCTTTTCGCGTCGTATCTGCCAGCATTTCTGCGTATGGCGGGCATCGCCTTGAAGACGCCAGCGGACATCGTCTACGTGGCAGGTCCTGTACTCGGAACGATCGCACTCGCGCACAGCATTCGTTTCCGCTCCCGAATCGTATTGGACGTACCCGAACGCCCGGGCGTTCTAGCAGCTGCCGATTCGCTTGCTTCGTTCTTCAGTAGATTCGAACCATTCCTCATCCGCAGATTGGCAAGTAGGCGAGCGGTGGCGACGGTCGCCGTACCTTCGGACGTGTCGCTTGTCCGCCGATGGGGTTTCCAGAGCGTCATACCACTTCGAAACGCGCCTCTCGCGGCCTGGCGTGCTCCGTACAAGCCCCCGCGTGACTCGCGCCCGATTACCTACGTCGTAATCGGTTCGGTCTTTCCCGGTCGAGCCTACGAGATCATGATCGAAGCTCTCGCGCTCAGCATACGACGGGGACGCCCCGTCGCGCTCCGCATTGTCGGCCCCGGAACCGACGTGTACGTCAGCCGATTGCATGAACTCGCGCGAGAACTCGACGTTGAAGATTTGATCTCCTGGGAAGGGGCTATCGAACCGGATGAGGTATCTGCGACCTATCTCAGCGCGCACGTGGGCCTCGTCTTGTATGAGGCAGCAGATCCTGGGAATGACGGGCTCTCGAACAAGATTCTGGAGTGTGTCTCGACGGGCAGGCCGGTGATCGCTGGAGATCTACCGGAGAACCGCGCGTTCGTTACTGCGCACGACGTGGGGTGGCTGACCGACGTTACTCCAGAATCACTGGCCGATACGTTCGAACGGGTGGCCGCCGAAGGCGACATCGACGAGTTTGCGGCGCGCTGCCGGAAACTCGGCGATGAGAGTCTGACCTGGGAAGCAGATTTCGCACAGGTTCGCGTCGTTCTCGGCATCGGCTAGCGGTCCGCGGACGCGGCGAAAAGCCATGTCTCGATGCTCGGCACCCTCCATGCACCGCACGGTGCGGTGCAGACATACATCTATGTAGTTAGCCGGTGAGGTCCGAGAGTCCGCCTTCGAGCGACCTTGACGGCGCGGATGGAATTGCCGCTCGACGAGCTGGGGGCGCGGATTCTGTCACTCTCCCGCGTCAACTGGAGTCGTTCCAACTGACCTGGCGTCGGGGTCCTAGATGTAAGTCCCCGGCCAGGGGCGCGGCGACAGTCTAGGGCGGAACGGAAAGCTGATCGTCAGGACCTACTGCTCGCTCATCGGCGGCAGGGCCAAGCGCGCGGCGCGCCACCCGGCAAACCATGTGATGACGTACACGGAGCTCAACGCCGCGGATACCAGCCAGGCTGTCTGACTCAGTGTAAGCGAGAGTGACACGATTGCCGTGACTACCAACGCGATCGCCACAATACGAACGATATCCAGAGCGAGGTTGTGTGCTCCTTGCTGCTGCACGACCAGGACCTTGCTCATGGGGCTTGCGATCAATCGGGTGGCAAGCAACGGGCAAAAGGCGATCATTATCTCGGCCGTGTCGGACCAGCCGTCGCCGAGAAAGATGGGGATTGCCCAGGGGGCGGCGAACACCACGATCAGCACCAGAACGCACGAGATGGCGAGCAATAAGCCTGAAACCCGCAGGTAGTAGCGCTCCATCCCGGACGTCTGTTGGCGACGCATGGATGCGAGGTGTGCTTCCGTCACCTGACTGACAGACGTCGCGATCAGTACTAAGGGGGCTGCCACGAGTCTCTCCGCCATTGACCAGTGTCCGGCCGCGGATATTGAGAACCATGAACCGACGAAGATGAGCGGGATCACCAGACCCGCGGCGTTCAGCAGGGCTGCAGGAGCGAAGTACGCGGCAAATCTCCAGTACTGCCTCGCAACGCGCGCGAAGTCATGCCGATCGAACGGCTCAGTGTGTCGTCTCATTCGCAACGCGAGCGGCGCGATTCCTGCAACGCGGCCAAGGGCATATCCCGAGGCTAAAGTTCCGCCGGAGGGCATGAAGAGCCCGAACCCAAGCTGGCCGGCTGCGGAGAGGGTTGCCTGGTAGAGCGTCCTTAGTGAGACAGAGGCATAGTCATGCCCTCTCAACGCGAACTGGCTGAGCAGCGTGAAAATGGCGGTGAGCAAGGAGATTAGCGCGACCCATGCTGATAGCCATGGCAGTCGGGCCAACGTCGGCATTCCGCCGAACGCGAATACCAACTGAAGTACCGCCGCAGATAGCGCGCTGACGACCACCGCGCTCCAGAGCCCGGCTGTGAAGAGAACTGTCGCATCGCGGTTCGATTTTGGCAGCATCAGGGCCGACTCCATGCGAAGCGCCGCGACCGGAGCCACGATAGACGCCGTCGATACGATGAGGGCCACGTAGCCAAAATCGGCGGGCTGGTACAGCCTCGCAAGGAGCGGTGTTACACCCAATGTGATGAGCTGACCCCCGACCGAGCCTGCGATCAAGGTAAGCGCTCCGGCGAATCCACGACTTCTCATACGCGCGATGAGTCCATTGGTAGATGGCACGCAGCGGCTCACTCTCGAATCGTATGAAGTGCTTGGGCAAGCCGCTTCAGGCGCAATACTGGGACGGAGTCAGCGGGGTTCTGAACGCCGATAGGCCCATTGCGCAACTGTTCCGCTCCTGGCCAGATGATGCGCCACACCGTTCGCAGACGAGCGCGTAGAGGGAGTAACCGCAGGGCCTCGACATACGCGCCCACGGGGGACGTGGCGGATCGCCATGCCCAGTCCGCGGGTGCCTTGGCATCCGATCCCACGAACTCGACATTCGGAAACGCTCGAAGTGCAGCTTCAGCGAGGACGAACTCTGCACCAGTGGCCCGAGCGAAGTCGAGCGACTCTTCGCCGGCGACGCGTAGCGCACGGGAGGCGAGGTCGACCTGCGCATCGGAGGGTTGGCGCCCGTTGAAGGGGCGAAGCTCGTGGAGTGAGGACAAAACGGCGTGGGCGGGGCGTGATGGCGTCCGGCCTACGTGGCCCGCGAAGCCGCGTTCCTCTGAGACCCTTGCCAGCTCTTCGAAAGCTTCTTCAGCATCGATCGTAAATCCGGGGAACCAGGTGTGTACGTCAACTGCGCAGCCCCAGCCTCCTGCGCGCAGCGTCAACGAATGCAGGACTGGCGTCTCTGTGAACGCCGACAATGCCGGCGACCAGCCCCATGGCTGCATCGCACGTGCGAGGGTGATTCCTTGGTCAGGGCGGACCAGGCAGTCGACATCCCCTGAGTGCTCCCGATCTCGGAGTCCCTGTGCATGAAGGGTCGGCCCCTTGATAAAGATGAGATCGATCCCCTCTTCTGCGGCGATTGAGCCAAGCAGCGCGTACACCAGTTCGTGGATGGGCGAGCCGAGCCAAGGGGCAGGAATTCCCCGCACGCGATAGGGGTGGCTAGGTTCGGAGCTTGCGATACCCAGATCTTGCATCTCGATCAGGATCGCCTGATCCTCCTGCGAGAGGTCATCAAAGTCGAGGGGCTGAGCGACCAAGCGTCGCCACAGATCTGCACCAGCCCCGTGGAGAAGGCGAGGGGGCGCTGGAATGATTGGCGTCACCAGAAGCTCAGACCCCTCCGGCATGCCGTAGCCGCCAGCGCTGATGTCGAGCGTGCCATAGCTCACGGCGGACCAAGTGCTCACGGTGATGCCTCCAGCGTGTCAGTGGGACCGCTTGGATAGATTCGTGCTGAAGACCGTGGCAAGTTCAACCTCGACCCCGGCTTATCAGGAGCGAGAGGGGTGTCGCCAACATCGATTTCCGATACGCGTCTCGCGCGACGATTTCCCCAAAGCCAGAGCAGAATGTAAACGCCGATTCCTGTGTTGAGGAGTGTGGTTGGACCGTCGGCGATCCACATTCCCAGAGTGACCGAGACGCCAGCCATTCCCGCTGCCTGAATTAGATTGACGCTATCCTTTCGCGTAATCTGGCGCGATATCACACATAGCGCAATCGTGATGAGCGCCGCGAAGAACAGTGTGCCAACAAAGCCGAAGTTGTAATAGACAGAGCCCCACAAAGAGAGTGGGGCGGTGCCTCGCGTTGAACCGTAAAGCTGCTCAAAGATTCGGTTCGATATGTCACTTCCGCGCTGGCCGGGAAGGATCCCGGTGAGCGCCTGAGCCCACTCTGACCCGAAGCTGATGGGGTGCTCGTGGATATATCGAAAGCCGACGACCGAGCTCAGCTGGTTGCTGCCAAAAATGCGCGAAGAGAATTGGCTCAAGAGAATTCCGATCGCGTCCTCGGTATTGGCGGTCGCGGCGATCTGATCGCCCGCCCTGCCGCCGGCCAAGGTCGACAGTAGGAAGAAGGGCAACACCACGATGATCGCAATGAACACGTATCTCTTGCTGCGCCGGGGGCTTACGAGGCTCGCGAATATGACGAAGATGACACCAGCGAGAACGAAGGCACCACGTTGGCCGGTCCCTAGCAGCGCGACTAGCACGAGAGGCGCCAGAATAAAGAGCAAGACGTATCGAGAACGCTGTCGTTTGTGAAAAGCGGCGAGCAGTACGACGAGTGCGAGCGCGGGCAGCAGGGAATTCTTGAACTGGTTGACGTAACCAGGAAACAGGTACTTGGCGCCGCTGTAGGAGGCGAGCCTGAGGCCGGCCAGATCTTCTTTGGTCCCACTGAATACACTTTGGAAAGAATCGAAGAGCGCGATATATCCGACATTAAAATAGTAGAGTCCGGTGATTGCCAGTGAAAGAGATATCCACACCCAGGTGGGAACGCGGGGAAATTCGTAGTCCACTCTGGGGGAATATGACCGGATCGAGCGAGGGGGAAACGCTGCTGCGCAGATGGTCGCGGTGATTATTACGATCGCGAAGGTGGAAATGATGAGCGAAAGATGCAGTTCATCGGCATTCTCGTCTGGAGTGAGAAGAGGAAGAGTTCCGACTGCCATGATCGCCTGAGAATACACAAACAGGCTGATCGCTGAAAGATGTCCGTAGCGGCGTCCGGCACCCAGCATGTAGATGGCGAGGAGTACCGCAATCAATGAGGCGTAATCGGTCATTTCATTCCCCGGCGGGACTCATCTGTCATGTCGTGCGCTCCTCGGCGGCCTGGTGTAGAGGCTGCTTCCGGTGCGAGGCGTGCGGGGGCTAGTGAGTTCATGTCCGCGCGTTGACGTGCTCCTGGAGCGCGTTGATGACTCGAGTTGCCGCGCGGCCATCGCCGTACGGTATTGCTGTGGTCGGCCGAGGCTCGGGGCGAGACACAGCTGCAGTCAGTTCGTTCGGGTCGGCGGCGAGGATGTTCCATCCCAGATCCACGGTCTCCACCCACTCAGTCTCGGTTCGTACCGTGGTGGAGGGGATACGCAGGAGAAAGGCCTCCTTCTGCAAGCCTCCTGAGTCGGTGACGACGTGGCGACTGGCGAGAACCGCAGCGAGGAGTTCCGCGTAGGCGAGCGGCACGTGCGGAATCAACGTGCCCGTTGTGAGGTCGATCCCGGCTTCGGCGGCACGCGCCACGAGACGCGGATGCGCGAGAAGCACTGTGGGATGCTGCAGCTTTCCTAGTGCATCGATGATCGCGCGGAGACGGCGCGGATCGTCGGTGTTCTCCGCCCGATGAATCGTGGCGATCTGGAACGCACCGGGGTTCAGTCCCAGTTCGTCGATCAGAGAGGACCGCCCGGTCAACTTGTCGCGCGTATCGAAGAGGACATCGGTCATGACGTCGCCGACGAGAACCGAACGGCCGGCGAGACCCTCGTTTGCGAGATGCCGCATCGCCGTCTGGGTCGGCGCGAGCAAAAGGTCGGCCGCATGATCCGTGAGCACGCGGTTGTGCTCCTCGGGCATCCGACGGTTGAATGACCGCAGTCCGGCTTCGAGGTGAGCCACGGGCACGTGCATCTTCACTGCGCTGAGGGTGGCCGCGATCGTCGAATTGGTGTCGCCGTAGACAAGGACCCAATCCGGACGCTGTTCCGCAATCACGTCGTCGAGTTGCGCGAGCATCGCGCCCGTTTGAGCACCGTGGCTGCCGGACCCGACGCCGAGATGCGCCTCGGGGGCGCTGATCCCAAGTTCGTCGAAGAACACGTCAGAGAGCAGGGGGTCGTAGTGCTGCCCTGTGTGAACGATGACGTGCTCGACGTGCGCAGCCCTGGCAGCTCGATCCACTGGCGCAAGCTTGACAAACTGCGGCCGGGCGCCGACGACACTGAGGATTCGCACCCGTCGATCCTACTGACAAGCAGTCGGTCGGGCGCGCGGCCCGTTGCCAGTCTCGCTCTGGTCCGTGGGCCGTCACCTCGTGTCTCACGCGGACGGATCCGACGCACGCGCCAAGTAGCATGACCTCATGCGCATCGCCGTCGTCGCCCTGGGAAAGATCGGGCTTCCCCTCGCTGTCCAGTTCGCTTCGTCGGGCCATGACGTGATCGGTGTCGACGTCAACGAGAAGGCCGTCGACACGATCAACGCGGGGCAGGAGCCGTTCCCCGGCGAGGCGCACCTGCAGGAGAAGCTCGCCGAACTGATCCCGTCGGGTCGCCTCCGCGCGACGACCGCCTACGCCGAGGCGATCCCCGGCGCCGACGCGGTCGTTCTGGTCGCTCCCGTTTTCGTCAACGACGAGACCTGGGAGCCCGACTTCAAATACATGGACGCGGCGACCACGTCGCTCGCTGAGCACCTCACCCCAGGAACACTCGTCTCGTATGAGACGACGCTGCCGGTCGGCACCACGCGCAACCGCTGGAAGCCCATGCTCGAGGCGGGTTCCGGGCTGACAGAGGGTGTCGACTTCCACCTCGCATATTCTCCGGAGCGGGTGCTTACCGGGCGCGTGTTCGAAGACTTGCGCAAGTACCCCAAGCTGATCGGCGCGCTCTCGCCGGAGGGCACGCGGCGTGCGCGCGAGTTCTACGAGGCAGTGCTCCAGTTCGACGAGCGTTCCGATCTGCCGCGCCCCAACGGCGTGTGGGATCTCGGGACGACGGAAGCGTCCGAGATGGCGAAGCTCGCCGAGACGACCTATCGCGACGTGAACATCGGCCTCGCGAACCAGTTCGGGCTGTTCGCCGCGGCGAACGGGATCGACGTCTACAAGGTGATCGAGGCATGCAACTCGCAGCCGTACAGCCACATCCATCGTCCCGGCATCGCTGTGGGTGGGCACTGCATCCCGGTGTACCCGCGGCTCTACCTGACGACTGACCCCGGGGCAGACATCATTCGCGCGTCGAGACAGCTCAATGCCTCGATGCCGGAGCGGCTCATCGCACAGGCCGAGACGTTGCTGGGGTCGTTGTCGGGCTTGACGGCCGTTGTATTGGGGGCGGCGTACCGCGGCGGCGTGAAGGAGACGGCGTTCTCCGGAGTGTTCCCCACCGTCCAAGCGCTGCGCCAGCGCGGTGCAGACGTGCGGGTGCACGACCCGCTCTACACGGACGACGAGTTGCGCGGGCTTGGGTTCGAGCCGTTCGCGATCGGCGAAGCGGCGGATGTCGCCGTGCTGCAGACGGATCATGCGGACTACCGGACGCTCGCTCCCGAGCAGATTCCAGGTGTACGACTTCTGGTCGATGGGCGCGCCGCGAGTGATGCCGCACTCTGGGCGGGAACACCTCGAATCGTCGTCGGGTCGGCGTGACCTCTGTCATCGCTCCGCAGCGCGATCGGACCCGTTGACTGCTCGGCGAGCCGGAATCCCGCAGCGCAACACAATCTACTGTGAACAGAAAGCACCTTGACGAAGGAGAACGCGTGAGCGACTTCATTCCCCCCGCCAAGCCGATCATCGGCGACGACGAGCGTGAAGCCGTCGATCGAGTCCTCCGCAGCGGCATGGTCGCGCAGGGGCCCGAGGTCGCGGCTTTCGAGGCCGAGTTCTCTGCGCACTTCGTGCAGGGCCGTCCGGCCGTTGCCGTGAACTCCGGAACGGCGGGCCTTCACCTCGGTCTGCTCGCTGCCGGGGTTGGTCCCGGCGACGAGGTCATCGTGCCGTCCTTCACCTTCGCCGCGACGGGCAATTCCGTCGCGCTCACCGGGGCGACTCCGGTCTTCGTCGACATCGAGCCCGACACGTTCACGCTCGACCCGGATGCGGTTGCCGCGGCGGTCACGTCGAAGACGAAGGGTGTGCTGCCGGTTCATCTCTACGGACACCCCGCCCGCATGCGTGAGCTGGAGGCGCTTGCTGCCGAGAGCGGCATCGCGTTGTACGAGGACGCGGCACAGGCACATGGCGCTGCACTCGATGGACGGCCCGTCGGGACCTTTGGCGAGTTCGCGATGTTCAGCCTCTACCCGACCAAGAATATGACCAGCGGTGAGGGCGGGATGGTCTCGACCGCGACCGATGAGATCGCACGTATGGTCAAGCTGCTGCGGAACCAGGGTATGGAGCGTCAGTACGAGAACGAGGTCATCGGGTTCAACGCGCGCATGACCGACATCCACGCGGCGATCGGTCGCGTGCAGCTGACGAAGGTCGGCGCCTGGACGAAGACGCGCCAGGAGAACGCCGCGTACCTCGACGCCAACTTGCAGGGCGTGGTCGTTCCACCTGTGGCCGAAGGTGCGGTGCACGTGTATCACCAGTACACGGTTCGCGTTCCGGAGGACCGGGACGGGTTTGTGAAAGCGCTCAAGGAGGAGCACGGGGTAGGCGCGGGGGTCTATTACCCGATCCCGAACCACCGTCTGCCGTCGCTGACGCGTTTCGCGCCGGGGCTGGAGTTGCCCGAGACCGAGCGCGCGGCGCGCGAAGTCGTCTCCTTGCCGGTCCATCCGTCGCTGTCGCAGAACGACCTCGAGCGCATCGTGGCCGCGGTGAACGCCGTCGCAGGGGCGGGCGCCTGATGGCGCTGCGCGCCGGCCTGCTCGGCGTCGGCATGATGGGACGGCACCACGCCCGCGTGTTGCGCGAGATCGACGGTGTCGAGCTCGTCGCGATCGCGGACCCGGGCGGGGATCCGCACGGAGTGGCCGGTGATCTGGAGATCCTGCCTGATATCGACGCCCTGATCGACGCGGGTCTCGACACCGCCGTCGTGGCGGTGCCGACTCGATTCCACGAGGAGGCGGCGCTCAAGCTCGCGGCAGCCGGCGTACACGCTCTCGTCGAGAAGCCGATTGCGCACACCATCGACGCCGGGCGTCGCATGGTCGATGCGTTCTCGCAGGCCGGTCTGGTCGGGGCAGTGGGGCACATCGAGCGCTTCAACCCCGCTTTGCAGGAGCTGCGCCGGCGGCTCGAAGCGGGCGAGCTGGGTGCGGTCTACCAGGTGGTCACGCGGCGTCAGGGCCCCTTCCCGTCTCGGATCGCGGACGTCGGCGTTGCCAAGGACCTCGCGTCGCACGACGTGGACCTGACGGCATGGGTCGTGCAGTCCGACTATGAGCGCGTGTTCGCGCAGACCGCGTTCAAGAGCGGTCGTGAGCACGAGGACATGATCACCATCACGGGCCGCACCGAGAGCGGTGTGATCGTGAACAACATCGTGAACTGGCTGAGTCCCATGAAGGAGCGCGTGACGGTTGTCACGGGGGAGAAGGGCGCGTTCGTCGCGGACACCGCGACCGGCGACCTCACGTTCTTCGCGAACGGGACCATTCCGCTCGAGTGGGAGTCGGTGTCGAGCTTCCGCGGCGTCTCCGAAGGAGACGTCGTCCGGTATGCGTTCACCAAGCGGGAGCCGCTTCGGGTGGAGCATGAGGCCTTCCGGGATGCGGTGCTGGGTGAGCGTTCCGACGTGGTGACCATGGAGCAGGGGCTTCGCACGCTCGCCGTTGTGGAGGCGGCGTTGGAGTCGGCCAGGCTGATGGAGACTGTCAAGATCGGCTAGTTCGCATCGTCGTGGGTCTCGTCATCGAGAGGAAAGCGAAGCACGCGGTCCTGCTTGCTGTGAATCCGTGGCCAAAGCGCTTCTGCTCGTGATGGTTGGATGTAGTCATGAGTAGCACGCCTTCCTCGCGCCGTGAGCTCCGCGATCGCAAGGCGGAACGCCGCGAGGCCAAGCCCCGACGCCGCCGGATCTGGCCCTGGATCGTGGGCGGCGTGTTCCTCGTCGTCGTCGTGATGGCGGTCGTCGGCGGGATCATCGGCAAGCAGGTCTACGACAAGGCGATGTCTGCTCGCAGCCACCTCGAAGCGGCGATGACCGGCGTGCAGCAGGTGCAGAAGTCAGTGCTCGCCGGTGACCTCGACGTCGCGGCGAAGAGTTCAGCAACTGTGTCAGCACAGACTGCGGCCGCGGTCGCGGCGACGAAGGGATGGCAGTGGAGCTTCGCCGAGAAGCTCCCCGTCGTCGGTTCCAACCTCTCGGCGGTCCGCACCGTCGCTGAGGTGACGGACGGCTTGGCGACCGATGTCGTCCGTCCCGCGGCGAGCGTGAAGCTGAGCGATCTCAACATCGCCGACGGGCGGATCGACCCCGCGTCGATCATTGCGCTCGCGAAGACCTTCGATTCGGTCGACGCCGGGATCCAGAAGGCGACCGCCGACCTCCGCAAGGTCGACAAGGCCCAGCTCGTCGGTCCTGTCGCCGATGGGGTCAGCAAGCTCGACTCCGAGCTGACGAAGCTGCAGCCGACCATGAGCACCGCGCGCGAGGTTCTGAGCGTTCTGCCGGACGCGCTCGGCGCGAAGGGCCCGCGCACCTATCTCCTGATGTTCCAGGGCAACTCGGAGGCGCGCAGCCTCGGCGGCAACGCCGCGCAGTTCCTCCCGATCACCGTCGACAACGGCACGATCACGCGCGGCACCGTCGTGAGCAGCGCCGATTTCAAGCATCAGGGCAGCCCCGATCCCGTCACGGGTCTGGATCCTCAAGCCGTCAACATCTTCGGAGACAAGATCGGCCGCTACACGCCCGACTTCACGATGGTGCCGAATCTCCCCGAAGCGGTCCGGATCCTGCGGGCATGGTGGGCGAGGGATGTCGGGACGAACTTCGATGCGGTGCTGTCGATCGACCCGGTCACGCTCTCGTACCTCCTCGAGGCGACTGGCCCTGTGACCCTCGCGACGGGCGATCAGCTGACCGCGCAGAACGCGGTGCCGCTGCTGCTCAATGAGGTGTATTTCAGATATCCGACCGGGCCCGAGCAGGATGCGTTCTTCGCCTCGGCCGCGGACACGATCTTCAGCGCCGTCACCTCGGGCAAGGCATCGCCGGTGAAGCTGATCCAGGCGCTGTTCCGCGCGTCGGACGAAGGCCGGCTGCTCTACCTCAGCAACGACCCGCAGCAGACAAAGCTGGTCGACAACTCACGGATGAGCGGCATCGTGCCGCCGGACGACAAGGAACAGAGCGTTCTTGGTGTCTACCTGAACGACAACACCGGGTCGAAGAAGAGTTACTACCTCGACATGAAGATCGATGCGTGCCGCACCGATCAGGTCGTCAAGGGCACGATGACGCTCACCTCGAGCTTGACCGAAGATGCAGCCGCCGGCCTGCCGTATTACATCAGAGGGCCCTACTTCGCGGCGGGTGATATCAGCAGCTACGTCGTGTTCTACGGTCCGGCAGGCGGCTCGCTCGCGAGTATCACCGTCGACGGCCAGCCCGTGACGCCGATGAGCCAGGGCGAACATCTCGGGCGGCCTGCAGTGAAGATCGAGGTCCTCAGTCACTTCGCCGACACGCACACGGTGAACGTCGAGTTCACCGCACCGGGTCCGGGCGGCCCGCTCAAGGTCTGGACGACACCGATGTCCCGCGCGACGCCGACAACTGTCGAGCCGACCTGCAAGTAGGTCGGGCGCTTCACGCCTCGTCGGCGCGCGACCGGCGCAGCAACGCCCGCGCGATCACCAGGCCGACGGCCGTGCCGAGCGTGTTGGCGATCACGTCGGAGAGCGTCGAGTAGCGGCTCGGGAGGGCCAGCTGAACGAGTTCGATGACGGTGCTGGCGGCGCACCCCACCGTGACGATCACGCCCGCGGGTATCCGCTGCCAGCCGGCGACCAGCAGCACCCCCAGCGGCACGAACAGGGCGATGTTCGCCGCGAACTCGAGCACGGTGTAGGCGGCCTCGAACGGCGCACCCCACGCCGCGACCAAGCGGGCGAGCACAGCGACGATGCCGGTCACCTTGCCGGCTTCCTCCGCGGGCAGCCAGGTGAGCAGCAGCACGGCGATCGCGTACGGCGCGAGCAGCCACCGGGCGATGAGGGCGACACGTCCATGCACTGCGCGCGATCGGCGTCGGTCGGCCGTCGGCGGTGAGGCAAGGGGCACGAACAGCAGGATAGGCGGCCCGCCAAGCTCAGACCTGGACGAACTCCTGCAGTTCACGGGCGAAGCGGTCCGCCCCGAACCGTTCGCTCAGGATCCGCGAGTCGAACGGCTCGAGGCGCAGAGCCGCTTCGATGCCGGCGGCCAGATCGTTCGGATCCGCGGACGCGGCGATCACCCCGGAGACGCCCGGGACGATCGTCTCGATCTGACCGCCGACCGGTCCCGTGACGACGGGGGTGCCCGCGGCCTGGGCTTCGACCGGCACGATCCCGAAATCCTCGATGGGAGGGAAGACCAGTACCGAGCTCTGCTGCATCAGGGCGTACATGAGGGCATCCGAGGGCCCGATTACGAACTCGACGGGGACCCGGGCTTCTGCGGCGCGCGCCCGCAGACGCAGCTCATCCGGCCCGCGCCCGACGATGACCGCGGGCAGTCCGACCCGGTCGGCCGCGTCGATGACGAGATCCAGCGCCTTGTACGGGGTGAATCGAGACGCCCCCATGACGAAGGTCTGCGGCAGTCGCTCGAGGATCCGACGTTCGTCGGCATCGACGACCTGCGTGCGCCAGTCAGGCTGTGCGCGGATCGCTTCGACGGCGACGGGCGGGTGGATCACCACGGCGTCGCGATTCCACGCCCGGGCGATCCTGTCCCGCACGAACCGGCTGTTCGCGGCGATCGTCGTGGCCTCCTGCGCCCGACGGCGATCGATCCCGCGGAACAGGGGCGAGACCGCGCGGACGAGCGCATGCCGGCCGCGTTCGTCCGACTCCGGGTCCCAGAGGTATCGGGCCGGACTGTGCGCGTAGACGAACTTCGGAACGGACGGATCCGGCACCCGCACGTGATGGGCGAAGACGTAAGAGCTGGCCAGCACCCAGTCGAGATCGTCCCGTACGGCGACGCGACGCCACGTCGCATCCAGCAGCGGGAGCGACGCCGCCTTGTGCTTGCGGAACGGCGTCCGCGAGAGCCACGACTGCGAGACGCGCCCCTTCGCGAACCTCTCGGGGGCGTCGTCCCACAGGCAGAAGATCTCCGAGTCGGGAAAGACCTCGCCCATGGCATCCAGAACCCGCTCCGCCCCGCCGGACCGCTCGATCCACTCGGTGACGATCAACCCCGACACGTCGCGCGCCTCGGCCTTCAGTAGGCGCCGACGCCCGTCGACACCACCCTCAGGGTCCGCCACAGGATGATCAGGTCGCCCGTGAGCGACCAGTTCTCGACGTAGAACAGGTCGAGTCGCACGCTGTCATCCCAGGAGAGGTCGGAGCGGCCGTTCACCTGCCAGAGGCCGGTGAGGCCGGGGCGCACCAGGAAGCGGCGCTGCATCCGGTAGTCGTAGTGCTCGACCTCGCTCGCCAGCGGCGGACGGGGGCCGACGAGCGACATGTTGCCACGCAGCACGTTGACCAGCTGCGGAAGCTCGTCGAGGCTGTGCCGGCGCAGCAAGCGCCCCAGAGGAGTCACCCGCGGATCGTGCCGCATCTTGAAGAGCACGCCATTGCCGTCGGTGTGGTCCAGCAGCGTCGGCAGCCGGTCCTCCGCGTCGACGACCATGGTGCGGAACTTCAGCATCTCGAAGCGCCGGCCGTCGACGCCGATGCGCTGCTGCCGGAACAGCGCACTGCCGCCGTCCTGACGCACGAGCAGCGCGATGATCGCGAACAGCGGGCTCAGCACGACCAGAGCGAGGCTGGACGCGACGATGTCGAGCGTGCGCTTGGCCACGTACTTCATGCCCTCGAAGGTCGGATAGTCGACCTGGATGAGCGGCAGACCCGGCGTCGGGTTCGAGTGCAGGCGCGGGCCCGCGACGCCCGTGAGGGCAGGGGCGACCAGCAGCTCGATCTTCGCCTCCTCGAGCTCCCAGCCGAGCTCCTGCAGCGCCTCGGGGCTGATCCGATCGGATCCGCTGTAGACGACGGTGTCGGCGCCCGACGCGCGGATCGCGTCGATCGCGTGGTCGAACCCGCCGAGCACCGGCACGTCGGGGAGCAGGTCCCGATCGCTTCCGTTCTCGGTGATGGCCCCCAGCAGCCGCACCCCCAGGCCCGGCTCGCGCAGGATCGATGCCCCGACGTGCCGCGACTTCTCGCGCTCCCCGAGCAGCACCGCATGGTGCGCATACCGGCCGGCGGTGCGCTGCCGCAGAAGCCAGCGGCGCCATTGCCAGCGGCCGAGGAACAGCAGCCCCAGCCCGATCGGGAACGCGACCAGCACATAGCCGCGCGCGATCTGCAGCTGGAATCCGAACGCGAGGATCGCCAGCACGCCGAACAGGCGCACGCTGGCGTCCATGACGCGCTTGTACTCCAGTGATCCGCCGCCGACGAGCTTCGGATTGCGCGATCCTGTCAGCCGCAACGACAGCATCCAGGCGAGGGCGAGCCCGATCGAGAACATCGAGTATCCGAGCTCGGTGTCGAGAAGATTCAGTCCGACGACCTGCGAGTCACCGAATCCGAATCTCACGACCTGTGCGATCATCACGGACGCGAACACGACGACCGTGTCCGTGATGGCGAGACGTGTGGCGTACGAATGACGCCACTGTGCGACGGTATGAGCCGTCGCCACAAGTTCAATTTTTTCGAACACTCCCCAGAACTCCCCAGAACCGTTCCCACAACGGTGGATGGCGCTCGCCATCCTCCCCAGAGCATCGGCTTCCCACGGCCGACGTCGCTCACCGACTCAAGGCTGATCTTTCGGGTCGAACAGCCGCGGAGCCGCCGCTCGCACCCTCCCAAAGGGTGCGGACGTGGCTTCATGCTAACCCGGAGTCGGCGGAGAATCCAGACCGTGGAATATCGGAAGTCCGCTCAGGCGCGGTCGGGCCGCACAATTCTGCGGGATCGGCGCCGGGACGCGTCGATCAGCTCGACGATGAGGAGTCCGAAGGCCGTGCCCGCGGTGTTGGCCAGGATGTCGAGCACGGAGTCGCTGCGGGACATCAGAAAGAGGCCCTGAACGGTCTCGATCGTCACGGTGGTGACGAAGCCGATCGGGAGCACGAGGTATCGGCGTCGCGGGAGGAACACGGACAGGAAGATGCCGAACGGCACGAACATCGCGATGTTCGCGATGAACTCGGCGCGGACCGGCGTGAGTCCGGGAATCACCGCTCCGATCCTGTGGATCAGTGGGTCGAACACGGAGAGGAACGGATACGGGGAGAACACGATGACGGCGACGACGGCGCCGTAGACGAGCGCCCACGTGGTCAGCCGATGCCAGAACGGCACCGCGGTCGGCGGCGAATCGCTCACGCCTTCACCCCCAGGATCCTCAACGCGGCAGAACGTTCATTGTGCCAGAACGGCCGCACAGGATTCCTGTGCGGCCGTTCTGGATGGTGCGGATGTCAGAGCGCGAGTCGCTCGCGCACGACCTCGGCGAGCTGATGAGCGTACTCGTGGGCGGACACCTCGTCGGCGGCCTCCACCATCACGCGCACGAGCTGCTCGGTGCCCGAGGGGCGCAGCAGCACGCGGCCGGTGTCGCCGAGCTCGGCCTCCACTGCTTGCACAGCCTTCTGCAGATGCTCGTCGTCGGTCCGGGTGCGGTCGACGCCCTTGACGTTCACGAGCTTCTGCGGATACACGGTCATGACCGCGGCGAGCTCGGCCAGTGACTTCTTCTGGCGAGCCATCTCGGCCACCAGGTGCAGACCGGTGAGCACGCCGTCGCCGGTGGTGGCGAAGTCGCTCATGATGACGTGCCCGGACTGCTCGCCGCCCAGCGAGTACCCGCCGGCGTTCATGTCCTCGAGCACATAGCGGTCGCCGACAGCTGTCTGGCGCACGGTGATGCCGTGCTCGCGCATCGCGACGTGCAGGCCTAGGTTGCTCATGACGGTGGCGACGAGGGTGTTCTCGACCAGGCGGCCGCGGTCCTTCATGGCGACCGCGAGGATCGCCATGATCTGGTCGCCGTCGACGATGTTGCCGTCGGCGTCGACCGCGAGGCAGCGGTCGGCGTCACCGTCGTGCGCGATGCCGACGTCGGCGCCGACGCGGATGACCTCGGCGGCCAGCTTGTCGAGATGCGTGGATCCGACGCCGTCGTTGATGTTGATGCCGTCGGGATCCGCACCGATGACGGTGACGCGGGCACCTGCGTTGGCGAACGCCTCGGGGGAGGCCCCGCTCGCC
>JGI24740J21852_10000213_pt1 | contig 24319 bp, 27 predicted proteins | sample KBSCornC6_FD_21852 | JGI IMG/M metagenome (IMG submission 21852) | reverse complement strand
TGCGCAGCGGCCGGCCCGCTACGGCACCCAACTGCCTGAAGTCCCTTCAGGCATAGATCCTGGCGCCAGCGCTCCGCATGCTTCCGCGAGAGGATAGCATCGGTTTGCGGTAAGGCTAGACAGGTTTGGAAGTTGCGGCCGACGGCATTTCTCTCCAAAACACAGAATAAGGCGCACGAGTTGTGAAACAACACCGAACGGGGAGAAAATCGGGCTCTATTGATGGCATGGATGTCCTCTGCTGCTGCGATGTCTTCCGCCCTCTTCACATTGGCACATTGCAATGCCGGCGTAGGGGCGTCCATGCCATCAACAGAGCCTCACGTGTATCAATGGTCGCGAGCGCTCTGCTCTGACCTTCAGAAGGGATAATGGGCGGAATCCTCGATGGTGATCCAGCGTAGGTAGGTGAATTCGGTAATGGCTGCCTTGCCGCCGAAGCGGCCGTAGCCGCTGCCTTTGACGCCGCCGAAGGGCATTTGCGCTTGGTCATGCAGGGTCGGGCCGTTAATGTGGCAGATGCCAGACTGGATGCGGCCCGCGACCGCAAGCGCGCACTGCACATCGGAGCTACCGGGCTGCGAAGCTCCGCTTAGAAAATGTCGCCAATCGAATGGACGTGGTGGAATGCCGATATTGTTGCCGGCGAGCGAGCGCGTGGAGACGTTTGCCGTGTTTGAGGAGCCGGTCTCACTAAAATTGGAGAACGGCCCCGTCGGCGGCGAATGAAGGCCTCTTCGATTTCATTAATATGTTAAGTATTTGATTGACGGACCAGAAGATATATAGCAGTCTTCCGCAGTGCTGACACTGTTGGGAGGCAGAGTTGGACCTGTTGCAAAATCGCAGTCTGGTTGACCGGACCTGGTCGCCGACGCCCTACGAACAGTGGGTTGACGACCTTCAAAGCATTTGCGGCAACTTCAATCCGCACAGTATGCAGCGCGGTGATAGCGTCATCGGCACGGCGAGCCGTATCGACGTCTGCGGCATGGAGTTCGCCCATGTCTCCAACGATCTTGATTATGTCCATCGCGATTGGGAGGACATTCGCCGTGATGCCAATGAGCATCTGTTTCTGATCCTGCAGCTGGAGGGCGTCTGCGGTGTCGAGCATTCCGGCCAACAGAACATTCTCGATGTCGGCGAATGCATTCTTGTCGATTCGACGCGGCCGACCACCTTCTACTTCCGCGGGCACTTCTCCAATCATCTGTCGCTTCATCTGCCCCGGCAGCTAATGTATTCGAATAGCAAGATCGATTTTGATGTTGCGCGCAAGCTCGAGGCGAGCGACCCGATGGCCATGATGCTACGTGCATTGATTGCCAAGATGATGACCACGCCGGATAGTGAAGCAGCTTCGCCCTATCTTCGCCAGCTGATGTTCGATACAACCCGTCAGGCATTCCTCTCCACAGGCGTCCAGACGGCAAGCCTGAATTCGCTGCATGAAAGTGCCAGTAAGCGCATGCAGATGGTCGATATCCTTATCGACAAGCATCTGACCGACAGCGACCTCAGCGCCAAATGGCTGGCGACACGGCTCGGCATTTCCATCCGCACCCTGCAGCAGGATTTCCAGGGCATGGGCATGACCTGCACGACGGTCATTCGCGACAAGCGGCTGCGCTTTGCGCGGGAAAAGATCGAGCAGCTCAAAGAGCAGCGCAACCCGACGACGATCGCCGAAGTGGCCTATTCGGCCGGGTTCAACGACATTTCCTATTTCAATCGCAGCTTCAAGGAGCTGTTCGATTGCGCGCCGAGCGAGCTGCTGCGCGCCGCCGAGCCGGCTCATAGGTTGGACTGAAGCGCGAGACTGCGCTCCAGTCCAAGACGAGGCGCGTTTCTCCCCAAGACGGGTTTTAGGGCAAGGGCCATAGTCCTCTCGAAAGTCACGGGAGGAAAATGTCGTGAAGCAGTATACCCTGCTTATCGGTGGCAAGCCTGTTGCCACGTCCCATCATGCACCGGTCGCAAATCCCTCGAATGGCGACGTGGTCGGCTTCATGCCGCTTGCCGCCGAAGCGGACCTCGATCGCGCCGTTGCCGCGGCCACTGAGGCCTTCAAGGGCTGGTCGCAGGTATCGAGCGGGGAACGTGCGGCGGCCTGCCACGCCGTTGCGGAAAAGATCAACGGGCATGCCGAGGAGCTGGCCCAGCTGCTCACACGCGAACAGGGCAAGCCGCTCAATGGTCTCGGTTCTCGCTTCGAGATCGGCGCCGCGCTGGCATGGACGCGCCACACCGCCGAACTGGATCTGCCAATCGAGATCCTGCAGGACGATAATGAAGGCCGCGTCGAGCTGCATCGCAAGCCGATCGGGGTCGTCGGTTCGATCACGCCGTGGAACTGGCCTGTGATGATCGCATGCTGGCATATCGTTCCGGCTATTCGTGCCGGCAACACCGTCGTCATCAAGCCGTCGCCCTTGACGCCGCTGTCGACCATCCGTCTCGTCGAAATCATGAATGAGGTTCTCCCGCCCGGCATCGTCAATGTCGTCACCGGCGAAAACAGCATTGGCGCCACCCTTTCCGCCCATCCCGGCATCGCCAAGATGACCTTCACCGGCTCGACGGAAACCGGCAAAAAAGTCATGGCGTCCGCGGTCGCGACCCTCAAACGCCTCACGCTGGAGCTTGGCGGAAATGACGCCGGCATCGTACTGCCCGATGCCGACCCCAAGGTCATAGTCGAAGGACTCTTCTGGGGCGCCTTCATCAATAATGGTCAGACGTGTGCGGCGCTGAAACGGCTCTATGTGCACGACAGCATCTATGAGGAGGTCTGCCGCGGTCTTGCGGAATATACAGGCAAGATAGCGGTCGGTGATGGGCTGGACGAGGCGAGCATTCTCGGTCCGGTGCAGAACGAGATGCAGTTTAAAAAGGTGCGCGAACTCGTCGACGATGCGCGCGCGAATGGCGGTCGTATTCTGACCGGTGGGGCGCCGATGGATCGCCCGGGCTATTTCTATCCGATTACGTTGGTTGCCGATGTCGACCACGGTATCCGCCTGGTCGACGAGGAGCAGTTCGGTCCGGCCCTGCCGATCATCCGCTATAGCGACATCGATGAAGTGGTCGCGCGTGCCAACCAGAACCCGGCTGGCCTTGGCGGCTCCGTCTGGTCCTCCGATGCGGAGAAGGCGAAGCGCTATGCGCTGCAGCTCGAGTGCGGCTCGGTCTGGATCAACAAGCACGGCACGATCCAGCCGAATGCGCCTTTCGGCGGTGTGAAGCAGTCTGGCATCGGCGTCGAATTCGGCGCCGAAGGGCTGAAGGAATTCACGACAATCCAGACCGTATTGAGCTGAGTCATGACGACTTACGACTACATCATCGTCGGTGGCGGTTCTTCGGGTTGCGTACTGGCAAACCGGCTTTCGGAAAACCCGGCGCACAAGGTGCTGCTGATCGAGTCCGGTCGCCGGGATTCCGATCCCTGGATCCATATCCCCGCCACTTTTTTCAAGGTGCTGGGCAAGGGCATCGATATCCACCCCTATGCATCGAATCCCGACAGGGGCCTCAATGGCCGGCCCAGCATCGTGCCGCAGGGAAATGTGCTGGGCGGCGGCAGTTCGGTGAATGCGATGATCTATATTCGCGGTCATCGCAACGACTACGATACCTGGGCGCAAATGGGCTGCCAGGGCTGGTCCTACGAGGATGTGCTGCCGGCCTTCCGCTCGCTTGAGAACAATGAGCGGCTGAATGGCCACTACCACGGGAAAAAGGGTGGTCTGCGTGTCTCGGACCCGCGCCATCGCCACCCTTTGAGCGAAGCCTTCATCAAGGCGGCGACCGAAATCGGCATTCCCCGCAATGACGATTTCAACGGTGCGGATCAGGCCGGCGTCGGCTTCTATCAAAGCACGACATATGGCGGCCGCCGCTGGAGTTCGGCGCAGGCCTTCCTGCGGGAGGCGGAGAAACGGCCGAACCTGACCGTGCTCACGGAGCGCAAGGTCGCTCGCATCCTGTTCGAAGGGCTGAAGGCCGTTGGCGTCGAGCTGCTCGATGGCGCGATCTTCAAGGCATCGCGCGAAATCGCGCTCACCGCGGGGGCCATCGCAACGCCGAAGATCCTGCAGCTGTCCGGCGTCGGCGATGGCGAGCATCTTTCCTCGCTCGGCCTCAAGGTCGTCGCCGATCTGCCGGGTGTCGGTGCCAATTATCAGGATCACCTTGAAGTGCCGGTTCAGGGCGAGACGCGCGAGCCGATCTCGATCCTCGGCCATGACAAGGGGCTGCGGGCCGCCGGCCATATGCTGCGTTATCTGACCTCGCATCGCGGGCTATTATCTTCCAACGTCGTAGAGTGCGGTGGCTTTATCGACACTGCCGGAACGGGACAGCCCGATGTCCAGCTCCATGTCCTTCCTGTCCTGATCGGCTTTGTTGATCGCGAGCCGGAACCCGGCCATGGGTTGAGTATCGGCCCATGCTATCTGCGGCCGCGCTCGCGGGGCTGGATACGATTGAAGAGCGCCAATCCGACCGAGCAGACGGATTTCAATGCCAACCTGCTTTCCGATCCGGCCGACCTTGAAACCTTGGTGCGCGGTGTGGAAACGGCGATCCGCATCCTCGACGCGCCGGCGCTGGCCAAGCTGGTCAAGCGCCGCGTGCTACCGAAGCCGGGCGTCGAGAAAGATCCCGAAGCGCTCCGCGATTACATCCGCCAGTCGTGCAAGACGGTGTTCCATCCGGCGGGAACGGCCCGCATGGGCCGGGCGGACGATCGCATGGCCGTCGTCGGGGCGGACCTGAAGGTGCGAGGAATCGAGGGGCTACGCGTCTGCGACGCCTCCGTCATGCCGACACTGGTATCCGGCAACACCAATGCACCGACGATGATGATCGCGGCAAAGGCTGCTGCCTTCATGACTGGAAAGGCGATTTCCGGCTGAGCCGGAAATCGGGGAAGCAATGAGCCCGTGGGGAACGGGACAACAAATTGGGAGGAGACTATGCCTATTAATCTAAGAGGGCTGGTTATCGGCCTTTTGCTGACGCTGGCATCAGCATTCAGCGCGCATGCGGCCGTATCCTGCGGCGACAATAGCGGCAAGCTGGCAACGGGTGAGCCGATCATCATCGGCGCCATCACCGGCAAGACCGGACCGGATGACTTTTCCAATTCCACCAAGGCGGCGAAGGCTTATTTCGATTGCCTCAACGCCAACGGCGGCATCAAGGGCCGGCCGGTCAAATATCTGGTCGAGGACGATCAATGGAACCCCGAAATTGCGGCGCAACTGGCTGCAAAACTCGTGAATGACGAGAAGGCCGTACTTATGGTCGGCAATTCCAGCTATGTCGAATGCGGCGCGAATGCCGATTTCTACAAGAAGTCGGGCATTCTTGTCGTCGCCGGCGTCGGTGTGCCGCGTGAGTGCTACTTCGCTGAGAATTACGCACCGACCAATGCCGGGCCGCGCGTCTCGATGCTCGGCGCCATGGGTTATGCGCTCGACAAGCTGAATGCGAAATCCGTGGTCTGCATCGGTCCCAATATCCCGAACGTCGGCACCTGGTCCTGTGATGGCGTGATGTTGCTCGCCAAGGAAAAGGGTTTTGCCGCGCAGACGATCCTCATGGATCCGGGCTCGGCCGATGCCACGTCGATCATTCTGCAGGCCGCTTCCAGCAAGCCTGATGTCATCGTTCTCGGCCTTTCCAAAGGCGTGGCCGTACCGTTGCTGACGGCTGCCGAAGAGCAGGGCCTCAACCAGACGATCACCTTCCTGAGCGCCGCCTCCGCCTATGATCTCTCGGTTCCGTCGACCATCGGCTCCGGTTGGGATGGCAAGTTCTACGTCAATATGGAATTCAATGATCTCGAGGCAACGACGCCGGACAATCAGAACTGGCTCGCCGTCATGGATCACTACGGCCAGAAGTCCGATCCGCGCGATACCTTTGCTCAGGCAGGCTATCTCGCAGCTCGCATCGCCGAAAAGGCGCTGATGACTCTCGATCCGGCCAAGATCAACCGCGATACCGCCTCTGCCGCCGTGCGAGAGATCAAAGACTTCAAGAGCGATATCTTCTGCGCTCCCTGGTACTTTGGCGATGGTCAGCCGCGCCATAACGCCAATTCGACGACGCGCATGGCCGTTGCCGAGGGTGGAAAGTGGAAGGTCGTCTCCGATTGCGCGCCGTCGCCGGATCCGGAGCTGAAGGATATCCGCGCCTTCGAAAAGTCCGCCGGCATCAACTGAGCTCTCACGCTTGCAACCGGTTCCGCGGTAGATCCGCGGGGCCGAACGACCGAACGACCCCACGCATCGGCCCGGAAATCGGGATCGATTTTCGGAAAGCTCGATGCGCTGATCTAAAGTGTTACGGCGTCCCTTGCGCGTCTGAAGACGCGCCGCGCCGTAGAGGATTGATCCATGAATCTTCTACCCTTTGTCATTTCCGGGCTGGGCATCGGCGCCGTCTATGCGCTCTCCGGTGTCGGTCTTGTCGTCCTGTTTCGGGCGACCGGCGTTCTCAACTTCGCATTCGGTGCCTTCGGCGCGATCGGAGCCCATTGTGCCTGGCAACTGCTGGAGTGGAAGATGCCGCTCGCCGTCGCCATCCTCGCTGCGGTTGCCGTTTCGACCGCGATCAGCTTCCTCTATGGCCGCGTCTTCGCGCCCATGCTGTCACATCGCGATATCGTCGTGCGCGCTGTCGGCACCTTGGCGCCGGCGCTGGTCCTGATTGCGATCATGGGCGTTATCTGGGGCGAGCTGCCGCGTCGCCTGCAGTTCCCGACCGATCAGATGTTCATTTCTCTCTTCGCGGTGCGCCTGACCTACACGCGCATCATCGCCATCGTCCTTGCCATCGTCATGGTCGTTGCCATCACGCTGCTGCTCACCCGCACGCGCCTTGGGTTGGATATGCGCGCACTCGCCAATGATCGCGATCTCAGCGCCGTCCTCGGCGTACGCATCCTTTACACCGAAACAGCCGCCTGGATCATGACCGGCATCTTCTCCGGCTTTGCCGGCCTCTTGCTTGCCGATCTCGTCCGGTTGCAGGGCACGTTTTTGACTCTGCTGGTAATCCCGGCAGTCGCGGCGGCGATCCTTGGTCAACTGCAGTCGCTTTGGCAAACAGCCGTTGCCGGCATTTTGATCGGGATCACCGAAGCCGTGCTGACGCCGATTACCTGGATATCGCCCTATCGCGCAGCAGCGCCTTTCATCATCGCGCTTATCGCGGTCACCATTCTGGGAGGCACGGCGCGCGCCGCGTTGAAAGATCGATGACCATTCAGGAGCAAACAATCGCCCCAACAGCCGAAAGCATATCGATGGTGCGTCTGCCCAAGCTGCTTCTTCATGTGCCCGTGACGATGGCGATCTTCTCGCTCGTCGTCGCCTTGCTTGCGAATTCCTTCTGGCTGTCCGCGGCAACATCGGCTGTCGCTCTGTCGCTGTCTGTTGCCGGACTTGCCATTCTCTACGGCCAGCTCGGTCTTGTCTCCCTTTGCCAGTTCGCCCTTGTCGGCGTTGGCGGTTGGGTGACGCTTCGCGTGGGCCACGCTTTTCATCCGCCATTCGAGTTGAGCCTGCTTGCCGGCGGCATCGTCGCTTCGGTGGTGGGGTTGGCATTCGGCGTACCGGCCTTGCGCTTGCGCGGTCTTTATCTCGCGCTCGTGACGCTGATGCTCGCGGGCGCCTTCCAGATCGTCATCAGCGCCTGGGGTTTTCCGGATGGCGGTCCCGGCTTCCTGGGTCGAGCCGACGGTTCCGGCCGCGCGATGCTGGCGAGGCCGGTCCTCGCCGATGGAGAAGTCTCGTATTTCCTCTATGTCTGTGCGATAGCGGCGATCGCCCTGCTAATCGCGCAGTGGCATAAGCTTGCCCGTCCCGGCCGGGCTTGGGCACTGATCCGCAAGGGCGAGGCGGTTGCGGTTGCCAGCGGCGTCAATGTGCTGATCTATAAGGCCTGGGCGTTTGCATTGAGCGGATTTCTCGCCGGCCTTGCCGGCGGATTGCTGGCGGGCAATGTCGGCCAGCTCGATGGGCGCGCCTTCGGCGCTTTCGAAAGCCTCAATCTCTTTGCGCTTGCCATCGTCGGCGGTGTCTTCAACTGGTACGGCGCCGTCATCGCCGGCCTTCTCTTGCGTGCAGTGCCGGCACTGCTCACCGATCTCGGCATTGATGGCTACGTCACGATCGGGATATTCGGCGTCGCCTTGTTCCATGCGCTGGCAACGGCGCCGACCGGCATTGCCGGGCAGATATCGGCTCTCATCATCAGGCTGAATGCCGCTCTTTCCCGGGGGAGGGCGCGATGATCAAGATCGACAATCTTATCGTCCAGTTCGGCGGCGTGCGGCCGATCAATGAACTCAGCGCCGTGCTGACTGCACCCGTAGCCGGTCTGATCGGTCCGAATGGCGCGGGCAAGACCACATTGCTCAATGTGCTTTCCGGTTTCGTGAAGCCTATCCAGGGCTCGGTTTCGCTCGGCGAGTGGGCGCTGCTGCCGATGACGCCGCTACAGAGGGTACGCGCCGGCTTACGACGCTCGTTCCAGACGGAGCAGGTGGTGGAAGACTTGACGGCTGCAGGCAATATCGCCGCAATCGCTGATCATGTCGTTGGTGCTGGACATCATGCCCGTGCGGTCAACCAGGCTCTTGCTTTTGCTGGCTTGACCGATGTTGCCGAGAGGCTCGGGCAATCCCTCAATCTCTTCCAGCGCCGCCTTGTCGAACTGGCGAAATGCATCGTCGGCGAGCCGCAGCTCATTCTGCTCGATGAACCGGCCGCCGGGTTGACTGAAGAAGAAGGTAATGCCTTTCGCGAGCTAGTGCTGCGCATCCCGGCGGAATTCCGGGCGCAGGTTCTGATTATCGACCACGATGTCGATCTCATCCGCTCCATGTGCAGTGAAACCATGGTGCTCGATTACGGCAAGCTTCTGGCGCTCGGCCCGACGCAGACCGTGCTGGCCGATCCCAATGTGCGGCGCGCCTATCTGGGAGAGTTCTGAGATGGACATCAAATCCGAAATCCGCGTCGAGAATCTCGTCGTCGAGCGCGGCGGCAAGCGCGTCATTCATGATGTTTCTTTTTCGGTCGCAGCCGGCAAGATCACGACGCTTCTCGGCGCCAACGGGGCGGGCAAGTCGAGCACGGTCATGGCGATGGCCGGCGTCCTGCCGCGCGGCGGCTCGGTGCGACTCGGCGATGCGGCGCTCGAGGGATTTTCACCCGACCGCATTCGTCGTGCCGGTCTCGCGCTCGTACCGGAAGGGCATCGCGTGCTCGGGCAGCTTTCCGTCGAGGACAATATCCTCGTGGCGGCCCTTGAAGGATCGGCGACTGCGCGGCGAGAGGGTCTGGTTCATGCCTATGAGATATTTCCCGAGCTTTCGGAGCGTCGGCGCCAATCGGCATCGGATCTTTCCGGTGGCCAGAAGCAGATGGTGGCGATGGCGCAGGCCTTCATTGCCAAGCCGCGCTTCATGATCGTCGATGAGCTGTCGCTCGGCCTGGCGCCGGCCGTCGTCAAGCGGCTGGCCGAGGCGCTGAAGATCGCGGCTGCGCGCGGCATCGGCGTTTTGCTGATCGAGCAATTCGCCAATCTCGCACTCGATCTCGCCGACCAGGCTCTCGTGCTGGAACGCGGGCGCCTGGTCTTTTCGGGCGCCGCCGCCAGGCTCAAGGCCCAGCCGGACATTCTGCACGGGGCCTATCTGGCAAGCTGACGAAGGAAATATCTCACCTCTTGAGGACATCGATTATGGCCGCAGTACTTCACCGACATGTCGATAGCGCCAGCGGCCGAGCGTTCGCGAGACTAGCGCGCGATCTCTTCGGCAATGTCCGGCTCGATTTCGGCACGGCAGATGAAGAAAAGAGCCGGATGGCATCCGCCATGCTGGGCACTTGCCGGCTGACGCGACTGGAGGCGGATCGGCATGTCGTCTTCCGCGAGCATGTGACGGCAGCACCTGATGAGCCCGATGCAATCAAGCTGATCGTGCAGACGGAGGGCAGCGCTGCCCTGACGCAGGGCGGATTGCATGTGCCCGTCTCGCAGAATGCGCTTGTCATGTACGATCCCGGCCGCCCCTATATACTGACGAACAGCACGCCGGTCCGCCAACTGCTGCTGCAATTGCCGCGTCATGGGCTGCCCGCCACCGCCGTGGAGCGGTTGGCTCAGCCCTTGACGGCGCATGCCGAGCGAGACGGAATGTGCCGGATACTCCTGTCTCTGATGGACTCGACAATTCATGAGATCGACCATCTTGACGAGGCGCGGCGCTCGAGCGTCGGCCAGACCATGATCGAGCTCGTGCGCACCATGATTGGCGCCGACCTACAGCAGGCAAGGCTTATCGCAAATCCACTTGATGTGCTGCTGCGCCGGATCAAGGACTTCATCGAGATCAATCTCGAACGGCCGGACCTGACCGTCACCTTGATCGCGCGCCGTATGGGCTGCTCGGTGCGTTACGTCTACCGTGCATTTGAGGTCGAGCGCCTGACGCCCTCGGATTACATATGGGATCTGCGTGTGCAGAAAGCCGCGGCAAAGCTGCGAGAAGGCGGCGGTCATGCCGGAGAAATAGCCGAGATCGCCTTTACGCTCGGCTTTTCTTCCAGCGCGCATTTTTCTCGCGCCTTCCGCCATCGTTATGGCGTTTCGCCGTCGCAATGGCGGAAGGCCGGGATCTCGTAGACGAGATAAGGTAGCCCAGTCAAAGCCGAGCCACCAGGTTTCTCATCGCATGGATTCGGCTACTCTCAACGTATCGGTGAACTGCTCGAAACGCCGGATCTTGTCGTCTGCGACGCCCCAGACATGCACGACGCGGGCCTTGAAGGCTTTCCCGGTCTGCTTGTTGGTGCCGCTATAGTCCCCCACGCCAACGACCTCGCCGCCGGCATCGAGAAGGCGTTCGAGTTTGAAGGTATATCCGTCGAAGGTCTGGCCGAGTGCCTGGAAGACGTTCTTGAAAATCTCCTCCGGTCCGACATAGGTGCCGGCACAGGGAAAGCCGTCCATCTCAGTCCAACGACAATCCGGTGCGATGTCCGCAAGCATGCCATCCATGTCGCGGCGGTCATTGGCGTCGTAATGCGCCTTGACGATATCGAATGCATTGCGCATGGGGTCCTCACACTGGTTCCTGGCCGGGCAGGTAATAGGTCATCGAAGCCTTGCGGATGAAGGCGCCGGCGGGGCTGTTCTGGATTCGGCCGTCACCCGTGATGCCAAGGAACTTGCCTGTCGAACGCATATCATTGAAATTGTAGAGGAAAGTAGATGCGACCGCGATCTTGAACTCGCGGAAGGTGAATATGTAGAGGTTGTCGTCGAACTTGTAGGTCGTGGTCAGGTCGACATCACCATGGCCGCGCTGCACGCCGACGAGGCATTGCCAGGCATAGCGTTGCGACGAGAGATAGGTGTGCTCGTAAACGTGGTTGGGGCTGTAGGTGAAGTGCGCCCTCAGCCCAATCAGATCGCGGCTTTCATGCGGCACCGGCCCGCTTGCCATACCACCCACAATGACGCCTGGTCGGAAGATCTGCGCGACCTGCGGCTCACCGATGGAAGCCTTGAGTTCGCGGACGACGGAGTAGATCGAAAGCACCCGGCGCGTTTCGATGTTGAGGATCAGCGTTTCGGCCTCCTTGGGACGGCCGGCAAAGATTATCTCGACGAAATAGGTCTTCGGCGCGACTTCGATCACCTCGGAGAGGTCGGTGCCGCCGTCCTTGCCATCCGACCATTCGACCGCGCCTTTGCCGAAGGTGAGTTCCAACCTGCGGCCGTCGTCGAACGAGATCTTGTGGAACGAACCGGTCAAAGCCTCCGTTGCCGGCAGCCGGTTCGTGTCGATGCCATAGGCGAATTCGTCGTAGGTCTTCCAGTCCTTGGGATTCTGGTTCATCGGTATGTCCTCCCCGTCATTCTACAAAGGCCAGTGTCGGCAGATCGACTGTGCCGGCGCCGCCGTCAACCGTCAGGATGGCGCCATTGATCATCGATGCCTCGGCCGAAGCGAGGAAACAGACGGCATTGGCGACATCCTCTGCGGTTGCCGGCTGGCCAAGCGGCACGTCCTTGGTGACGAGCGCATAGGCCTCCTCGATGCTGTTCAGCTTGTATTTCTCGACGATGAATTCCATCTGCTCATCGGCCATGGACGTCGTAACCCAGCCGGGGCAGACGGTGTTGGTGCGCACGCCCTTGCGGCCATAGTCACGCGCCAGCGATTTCGCGAGCCCGATGCAGCCGTGCTTCATCGTGACATAGCCCGCCGCATCCGGCCCGGCAAAGAGGCCGGCGATCGAGGCGAGGACGACGATGTTGCCCTGGTTCTTGATGAGGTGCGGCAGGGATTCGCGGGCGCTGACGAAGGCGGTGTTGAGATTGAGACGGACGGCGAGATCCCAGGTCTCGTCCGACATGCTGACCGTCGGCCCGACGCCATGGCCGCCAGCATTGGCGATCAGGATATCGAGGCCGCCATGGGTCTTGACGACCTTCTCGACGGCAGCCTTGATCGCGGCACCATCGGCTGCATCGGCCGCGATAATGGTTGCGCCGATTTCATCGGCAACGCTTCTCAGCGGCTCGAGGCGGCGCCCGACGAGCGCGACATTGCCGCCCTCCTGCCGGATGCGGCGCGCAACCGCCGCGCCGATGCCAGTACCGCCGCCGGTGATCAGGGCGGTCTTGTTCTTGAAACGCATGTTTCCTCCTCTTGGCTTTCGGGTTCATCATGACCGATGCTTGCAGAGGCGTCGCGTCCAGCTGTGCAGTCCGTTTTGACTGAGCGTGCACAAAGTTTTCCTATGCGGAAATTTGGGTGATGAGGCGCAGGTCACACGACACCAACGGCATGGCCAATCCTACGAATGGAAGTCAACGTCCTTGGACGAGTTGGTGCCCGCTCCCCGCGCCAAACCGGACCTTCGGGCTGTATGACCCAATGGCCCGGAATTCGCGCCTTTTGGTTGCATTTATATTCGTCCTGCCTCGCGATCAGTCCCTGGCTGTGATAGGGACCATCCTCAGAGATTCTCGTGAGCTAGTGATCTGAATTTGCTAGGTCGTCGGTTCTGATCCGTTCAAAAGCGCCGAATATAGCGATTGTTGAAGAGTTCTACAACGCTACGCCTGAGCTCGGCTCGTTTAGAAGGACGTGTTTTCGGGCTATGTGCCGGCATAGCGCGCGCCAATAAACGTCATCAGACTGGCCACTGCAAAGACATTGATATTCATCAGTATTGCGATCTGGCCACCGGACCATGGAAAGACGGGGTCCTTGAGCCTCCACCAGCATATCGCAAAGCAGACAAAGATGCAGCAAACAAGGCCCCGCTGCCACCATTTCTCATCGGGTTGGAACGAGACCAGTGCCAGCGCCATGCAGGGTGCAAGGAATAGAAGTGTGGCAGACGCTCTTCCGAAGACGATGGATTCGAATACGGTATCGATCGTGCCGATCAGCGGCAACGCCAGCCGGGCACTAAACGGCGATTTTCTAGCGACCAAAGGTACCACCAGAAAAAAGGGAATGGCGACGAGCGTTATGGCTGATGTTTCAACGCCATCGCCAACCAGCCACCAAACATACATTGGGTAGAACGGCTTGTTGGCTACGATGACCCAGGCAATGGTAATCGTTGCTCCGGTCCTTGCATCGAGCGCCGGCCGCCTCATCCTGCTGGCCTCAGCAAATAGTGACCTACGCCCCAGACATGACCGTTGTCATGGCCGAAGAGGCCAGCGGTGGCGAGGAAAAAGAGCCGCCAACGGCGCTGCCAGAGTGTGCTATCCCTCCCATAGACCTTGGCGAAGATCGGCTGGATGCGGTCGATCTCACGGTCGAAATTGGCGAGCCAGTCGAGTGCCGTCCGGCGGTAATGCATGCCCGACCAGCGCCATTCCTTTTCGACTGAAAGCAGATTGGCAAAGCGATACGGCAGATCATGTGCCGGCATAATGCCGCCGGTAAAGAAATGACGGGCAATCCAGTCGGCCGGATCCTGGTGGTTGAAGCGATAGGAGCGGTCCTTGTGGGTGAAGACATGGAGGAAAAGCTTGCCGTGCGGATTGAGCCATCCGCGCACACGCTCCAGCAAGGTGCGCCAGTTGGACATATGCTCGAACATCTCGACCGAGATCACGCGATCAAAGCGTCGATCGGTCGTAAAGTAGTTCATATCTGCCGTGATGACGGTAAGATTGCCGAGATCGTGCTTCTGCGCCATGGCGAGAATGTATTCGCGCTGTGAGGCGGAGTTTGAAACCGATGTAATCCGCGAATTGGGAAATTGCTTTGCAAGATAAAGGGACAGTGAACCCCAGCCGCAACCAAGTTCCAGGATACTGTTTCCATCCTCGATTTCGGCATGCTCCACAGTTTCGGCAAGTACATAAGTCTCGGCTTCCGCCAGCGTCGTATGGGGGGCCGGATAAAGGCAGCAAGAGTATTTTCGTTGAGGTCCCAGGGTTAAGCTGAAGAATTCCGCCGGGACTTCATAATGCTGTCGGTTGGCCTCATCGGTGTGCGTCGCTACCGGAAAACTGCCCATTGCCTCGACGAACGTATTTTCCGCATCTCGCGAGATCAGCGACAGACGGTGTTTGGTGCGTGCACAGAGAAAATCTATCCCAGCCAGCGTCATGCTGTCCGTAAGCGGTGCGCGCTCTGCGGCGTTGATCGCAAATGCCAGCATATTCATCGACTATTCTCCTTGGGAAACGAATTCGGTTTTGCGAGGGCCTGGAAAGAAGGCGTTCACACGCTTCCGCTGTGCGCGAAATTTATCGCCGCGCGAGCGCAGCATGTGCTCTTCCAACGGGGGAATTCCGGATACATGCACCAGCAGCCAATACATCAACGCCGGTGCGAGCAGCGATAACAAGCTCGTTGGCGAGCTTGTGACGGCGAATAGCGGCAGGCAGCACCAGAACAGCCATTCGAAAAAATAGTTGGGATGGCGGGAATAACGCCACAACCCCGTCTCGCAGACCTCAGTCTTGGCTTCTGGCCTTCTGCGAAATCGGGAAAGCTGCGCATCTGAAAGCGCCTCTCCAGCGAGGGCTGCGGCGGAAAGCAACACGGCAACGAAATCCGTTACCGCCGGATAGGCCTTGTCATTGATCGCCGCGAGATAGATCGCGAATACGAGGATGAAAGCCGCAAGAGCCTGAACCTGCAGAAAGATAAAGAGCCGCGAGCTGGCACTGGCGCCCCAGTCCTTCATCAGTTTGGCATAGCGTGGATCTTCTCCGGCGCCTTTGGTGTGAACTCCAATATGCCAGGCGAGCCGCAGCGCCCAGGCTGCTACGATCATTATCAGCGTCATCCGGCGCGAGAATGCGCCTTCTGCACAGCCGGCGGTGAGGATGCCGCCCAAGCCCACAGCCGCAGACCAAATGGTGTCGATCCACCCGCTCATACCGGTTGTGCGCTGCACGATCCAGGCGGCGGCCATCGCCAGAGATATGCCGACAGCCACGATAGCTAGAAGAAACCAATCCATCCGTTCGCTCGCATTGATGCGCTCTTGTGTCGCTGTGCATTATTTACGGACGGTCGGTTGAACCGGTTTCGTGCTACTCGAAAAAATTCTCTCTTTGTGCGAAACCAGCCGCCGCCGCCCTCCGTATCTGTCTTGAAAGCCAAAAGCTTATTGCGGGAGCCGAGCGGTTTTATGGGTAGCTACGATCGAAACGGCGGCCGCCGTCTGAACATTGCGATAATAGGAAGTGGCATTTCGGGACTGTCGGCAGCTTGGCTTCTCTCAAATCGCCATGACGTGACTGTCTTCGAAGCAAGCGATCGGCTCGGCGGCCATAGTAATACGGTGACATTCGAAAGCGCCGCAGGCCCTGTTTCCGTTGATACAGGCTTCATTGTCTACAACGAGCTCACATATCCTAATTTGACGGCGTTGTTCCGCGCGCTCGACGTGCCCACGGCTGCCTCCAATATGTCCTTTGCCGTTTCGATCAACGACGGCGCCTATGAATATTCCGGCGGTACGGGTCTCGGTCTTTTCGCGCAGAAATCAAACATTGTCCGCCCGCGTTTCTGGTCAATGATGCGCGATCTGGTGCGCTTCTATCGCTATGCCCCGCGGGACTTGCCCGACATGGACGGCATCTCCCTCGATGATTATCTCTCATGCAACGGCTATGGTCGCGCCTTTCGCGACGACCATCTCTACCCGATGGCCGCGGCGATCTGGTCTACCCCTGCGATGGAGATCGGCGCTTATCCAGCGGCAAGTTTTGTCCGCTTCTGTAACAATCACGGCTTGCTCAATCTATGGGGTCGGCCGATTTGGCGCACTGTAAGGGGCGGCAGCCGCGAATATGTTGCCCGCATGACCAACAGCTTTTTCGACCGTATCCGGTTGTCGACGCCGGTAAAGTCGATAAGACGCGGATCACAAGGCGTAGAGCTTGAGGCCGGTACTGGCGGCCATCACCTCTTCGACGATGTGGTGATCGCCACCCATGCTGATCAGGCGCTTCGAATGCTTGTGGATGCAAGCACCGAGGAAAGACGTATTCTGGGTGCTTTCCGCTATTCGCGTAACGAAGCTGTCCTGCATAGCGATGTCTCGCTCATGCCGAAACGGCGCGCTGCCTGGTCGAGCTGGAACTATACAGCGGATACGCGCGACGGACCGAGCCAACCCTCCATCACCTATTGGATGAATAAGCTGCAGCCGCTGGGTTCAGCGCCGCCGACCTTCGTCACCCTCAATCCGCGCCGAGCGCCAAAGGAGGAAACCGTCATCTGCCGTGAGATATATGAACATCCGGTTTTCGACCTATTGACCGATCGTGCACAGAAGGAAATCTGGTCGCTTCAAGGCATCCGCAATACCTGGTTTTGTGGCGCGCATTTCGGTTCTGGCTTCCACGAGGATGGCATCCAGGCGGGCCTTGCGGTCGCCGAGGATCTCGGTGGCTTGCGGCGGCCTTGGCAGGTCTCGCGGGAAAGTGGTCGTATCGTCCGTCAGCCGATTAGCCAGCCTGTCAATCCGCTGCCGGGCGTGGAGGTTACCGCATGAGTGCGGAACTTCAATCTGCGCTTTTTTCCGGCCTGGTCACACATGCTCGTGTAAGGCCTAAGCAGCACAAGCTTAGCTATCGGATCTATTCTCTGCTGCTCGATCTCGATGAGCTTGACCAGATCGATCGGCGGTTCCGCCTTCTCTCCATCGATCGCTTCAACCTTTTCTCCTTCTATCGCAAGGATCGAGGCGACCGGTCAGGATCCGATCTGAGGAAACAGGTCGAGAGGAACATGCGAAGCGCCGGTATCGACCCGGATGGAGGTCCAATACGGCTGCTGACAATGCCGCGACTGTTCGGCTGGGCTTTCAATCCGCTGAGCGTGTTCTTCTGTTATTCGAAGGATGTGTCGCTCAAAGCCATCCTCTGGGAAGTGGACAACACGTTCGGTGAGCGTCACGGCTATATGATCCCGGTCGACGCGAACGATGCGCCGGAAATTATCCAGCAGTGCGACAAGGCTTTCTATGTCTCGCCTTTTATGGACATGGATCTGCGGTATCAGTTTCGCGTGTCGCCACCCACCGACGTTCTTTCGATCCGAATCGAGACTTTCGATCGCGATGGGCCGGTATTGACCGCGAGGCATGTGGCGCGTCGCAGCGAGCTTACGGATCGCGCATTGCTTAAGGCGTTTTTCGCGATCCCTTTTCTGACGCTTCGTGTCGTCGGAGGCATTCATTGGGAAGCGATGAAGATCTGGCTGAAAGGTATTGGATTGCGGGTACGTCCCCATCCTCAGGAAAGCTCTGTTTCATTCGGTTACTCATCTCCCACTGAAGTGAAAATACCCAATTCCAAGGTTGAAATTCATGAGCCATTTTGACGATTTCTCCAGCGCGTCGATGCGTGCGTCCGATAGCATAGGGGGGCTCGGCCTTGTCGGGCACCTCCTCATGAGGCTATTGCGCAACGTGCGCTATGGCCATCTGAGGATCACGCTGCCTTCAGGACTGGTGGTCGAAAAATCCGGTGCCGAACCGGGTCCCGAGGCGATCGTCAACATGCGGCGTTGGCGTATGTTAACTCGCCTGATCGTTGCGGGAGATATCGGCTTTGCGGAGAGTTACCTCGATGAGGACTGGACGACTCCCGATCTGACGGCGGTCATCCGCTTCGCGGCAAGAAATACGCAAGCGTTAGCACCCGCTATCCAAGGCAGCGCGATAATGCGGCTGTTCAATCGTGCAAAGCATCTCTTCAATGCCAATACGAAGCATGGCAGCCGTCGCAACATCGAGGCACATTACGATCTCGGCAACGAATTCTACAGACAGTGGCTCGACCCGACGATGCTATATTCCTCGGGAATTTATGATGATTGTCCGCACACCCTCGAAGCCGCCCAGCAAAAGAAGCTAGAGCAAGTTCTGAAAAAGCTCGCGCTCGATCACAACCAGAGTGTTTTGGAAATCGGCTGTGGCTGGGGTGCTCTTTCCGTATTCTTGGCAGCGCGTGCCAACGCCAAGGTGACGGGTATCACCTTGTCACCTTCACAGCTCGCCTGGGCAAGACAGGCAGCCGCCAGTGCTGACGTGACAGAGAAGGTGGACCTGCGCCTGCAGGACTACCGTGATCTCGATGGCCAGTTCGATCGCATCGTTTCTATAGAGATGTTCGAAGCAGTAGGCGAGGCCTATTGGCCGGAATATTTCTCGACGTTGAAACGTTGTTTGCGACCAGGCGGAAAGGCTGTGCTGCAGGTGATCTCGATTGAAGAAAAGCGCTTTGATGCCTATCGGCGCGGCTCCGATTTTATCCAGAAGCATGTCTTTCCCGGCGGCTTTCTTCCCACTGATTCCGCTTTGGAGGCGGCAGTTGCAAAGGCGGGCTTCAGGCTGGCAGCAAGAGAACATTTCGGCAAATCCTACGCACAAACACTTCTCGAGTGGCGCACCCGTTTTCATGCGCGCTGGCCCACCATTACAGCCCTTGGCTTTGACGAGCGATTCCGTCGCCTGTGGCACTACTACCTGTGTTATTGCGAAGCCGGCTTCGAGGAGGGGAGCGTCGACGTAGGGCTCTATACACTTGAGCACGCGTGAGGCCGGGCGGTTACAAGGAGAGTTAGGCATGAGAGCAATGATTGGAGTGATGGCTTATCTGATAGCATCATTTGCGACTGACGCGCTGGCTTCCGGAATAGAAGGCCAGTGGGCTCGAGGAGATGGCAACGCCAAAGTGAGAATTGCGCCCTGCGGAGCGGACATTTGCGCGACAAATACCTGGATTAAGCCGGGCACCCCAAGCGAAAAGGCTGGCGACAAGCTGGTGATGACGATCGAGCCCAGTGACGATGGAGTATATTCCGGCGAGGCTTTCGATCCCCAACGCGATTTGAACTACAAGATCACTGTGAAAGTGGACGGTGACCGGATGTCCACGAGGGGCTGTGTTATTGCCGGCCTGATTTGCAAGGGTGTCGATTGGACACGCATCCGCTGAGCGACCCGAAGGAAAGCCGCTATGGAAAATGTGGTGAAAACCTATGTCGTCGCCTACGTCGTCACGCTGGTCGTGTTCGTGGCGATCGACTTCACCTGGCTAAGTAGCATGACCAACCGTCTTTACCGGCCTGTGTTGGCAGAGATGCTGGCCTCTGACTTCCGGTTGGTGCCCGCGGTCGCTTTCTATATGTTTTATGCTCTTGGGCTTACGGTTCTCGCAGTGCGTCCTGGGTTGATCGGAGCGTCTACCCAGACCGCTGTAGTGTGCGGCGCCATTCTCGGTTTCACGGCGTATGCCACGTATGATCTGACCAACCAGGCGACACTCAGAAACTGGTCGACTTTTCTAACTATAGCCGATCTGTTTTGGGGTACGGTTCTTTCCAGCCTTGCCGCCGGCTGCGGGCAATGGATAACAGTGCGTTTCCTTGGGCCTCTCGCACATGGGTGAGGCGCGCGCCAGCGTAGCAGCTTACCGCGAAAGTCACATTCAGCTATTCAGGCGCCAGATTGCGAAATTGAGCGCTATTGCGAACGCGACCCAAATGGCGAGGGGCGCTAGGCTATAAGCAGCAAGACTGTCGAGAAGACGAAATCTGTGGATTGTAAGAAGGATCAAGATCCATTGGGGAATAATGTTAATAAGTCCGAGGAACGGGCTATGGAGCGCAAAGAACGCCCATGACCATGCGGCATTAAGGGCCAGTTGCAGATAAAAGGACGTCAATGCCGCCGACCTTTGCGGCATGTCGCCTGGAAGTATCCATATGCGCCAGACTGCAAAGGACATAAGTGCATAAAGGCAGGTCCAGACCGGGCCGAATATCCAATTTGGCGGGTTGAAAGCCGGCTTGGCGAGGCCCGCGTACCAGCCCTCAATATTTGAAAAGGTAGCCCACTGTCCCAGCAGAAGGGCTATAACCACCGGCATCACCGCCAAGCCAACCTTCAGCCAAGATCTTTTTCGATCCGCTGTCTTTCGCATCATCATCTTCTCTCTTTGTCTTCTGGACGGTTTCACTGGGCGGCACTTGCTAAGCCGATGTCTTTGTTCGTGCTCTTCAAATCTGATACGTGAATCTTTCTAGATCGGATCAAGGGATCCAAGCGGCATTGTTCATCGTAGAAAGCGCATGAATGTTTCAGCACCGCCTACCGATAGCCGTGGCAAAGAGACCAGCATCCTCTCCTTCGAAAGGAGGCGAGCGGTGACGACATTATCCGAACATGAGCCTTTGTCGCGCGAAGCGATCAATAAACTGGTTCTTGCGATCGCAACCCGTCAGGATCGCCAGGCTTTCGCTGAGCTCTTCAACTTTGCTGCGCCAAAAATCAAGGCGTTCATGATGCGCTCCGGCTCTTCAGCTGAACTTTCCGAGGAAATCGCCCAGGAGGCGATGCTCTTGGTCTGGCGCAAGGCCACTTATTTCGATCCTGCTCGCGCCAGTGCGATGACGTGGATTTTCACAATAGCTCGCAACTTGCGGATCGATTTCCAGCGAAAATCAAAGTCTTCAGGTCGGGCGTCTGGTAACGAAACAGAGGTCATGCAGACCGCTGAACCCACGCCTGAGCAGATTTTGTTTATCAGGGCGGATGAAGAAAAGCTTCGCGCCGCGCTTCAGGCGCTGAGTTCCGAACAGGAAGAGATCATCAGATTGTCCTTTTTTCGTGATCGTCCTCATTCTGAAATTGCCAGGGAATTGGACCTGCCGCTCGGCACTGTGAAATCCCGTATCAGGCGTGCGCTTGGAAAGCTAAGGGATATGCTGGAAGAAACTATATGACGAGCAAGCATCACCCCAGCGATCAGACACTTTTGCGGTTTGCCGCAGGCACGTTGCCGGCCGGTCCTGCGCTCGTCGTTGCCGCCCATTTGAGTGGTTGCCCTTTCTGTCAGAGGCGCATGGCGATCTTCGAGGCCATTGGGGGTGAGATGCTGGTCCGGACGGACCCCCAGGCGCTTTCTCCCGAGGCTCTTGAACAAACGCTTGCGCGTCTGGACTTGGATCACAGGGCGGGTCGCACCGCGCCGCAGCCCTCACCGGTTTCCATTGACGGTATCGTTCTCCCAGGCCCGCTAGCTGGCTGCAAAGTAGGACCTTGGCGTGCCGTGGGTCCAGGCGTTCGGCTTAGCCGTGTCGGCGTGCCTCATGCGCCAGAAGCAAACGTCATTTTGCTGAAGGTTAAAGCGAACAAGCGCATGCCGGCGCATGGGCATACGGACCTGGAGGTGACGCAGGTCCTGAAAGGATCGTTCTCGGATGGCGATAGTCGTTACGAGGTAGGTGACTTCGTAGAGGGTGACGATGAGACGGATCATAGTCCTGTGATCGGTAGCGACGGCGAGTGCATATCCCTGGCGGCTATCGAAGGACATGTGCGCTTCAAGGGATTTCTTGGCAGATTGCTCGCGCCTATCGTAGGCATCTGATTGCGTTTGAGCGCCAGTGCTGGTGGAGAAGACAAATAGCCCCGGGAACAATACTTCTTGCCGATCATTTCGTTCTAGAGTTCAACGGCGACCGTCATGTGTACTAACAGAAGATCAAAGTCACAAATTGGTTCGCGGCCAAAGCATCGCTCGTGGCTAGAGCGAATTTTTGTAAGTGTCGGATGCGGAATGCAATAGAAAATCTCTGGTCGGAAAGAGTAATGCGGACAGTTTAGAGGAAAGTCGTCGATCGGACTTAGATGCGATTTAGGACAAGGAGCAAAGGTTTCATTTTGGCATTCGTCGGTTGACGATATGGGACGTCCCTAGATGCGGTGTCTTGGTTCCATGAACCGAAAGATTGCCTGCCGTTGAAATTAATCGGATATCCCCAATTTCGCTCCTCTAGGCACGGGATCGAGTATTATGGACCGAGATCAGGATCAAGAAGGGGCAAGGCGAGCCGGCGAACGGCTTGTAGCAGCTCACTCAAGCGAAGATCCGTTCGCTGCGGCGTTCAAGGCAACGCGCATGCCGATGATTATCACCGACCCAAACCAGCACGACAATCCGATTATATTTTGCAACGGCGCCTTTGAACGTCTAACCGGTTATTCGAACGAAGAATTGATCGGGCGCAATTGTCGAATTCTGCAGGGTGCGGAGACCAATCGAGAGACCGTTGCTGTCGTCCGCGATGCACTTGCCAACGGACGCGGTGTCTCGGTCGACATTTTGAACTATAGGAAGGATGGCAGCGCGTTCTGGAATGCATTGTTCATCAGCCCGGTATGGGACCAGCAAGGTAGAATTATCTATTTCTTCGCTTCGCAACTCGACTTTACGAACATTAGAAGCAGGGAGGCGGACCTAGCGTCCGCTCGTCACCAGGCCGAGGAAGCAGTCAAGGATCGTACGAACGATCTGCACGCAGCGCTGGCGGCCAAGACGCTGCTGATTCACGAAGTTGATCATCGTGTCAGAAACAATCTTCTGACCATGGCTTCGATCGTCAAGATGCAATTAAGGTTGACGAAGGACCATGGCCAGCAAAATGCGCTGATGTCCGTGCTCAACCGAATCGAAGCAATAAGCACCGTCCAGCGTAAGCTTTTTACAACCAACGACGTCACTCGCTTTGACTTGGGTGATTTCGCGTATGAGCTCGTTTTGGACCTCCGCGGAGCTGTGAAACGTGATGATATACGACTGACGCTCGATATTTCGCCGGCTTATGTTCCAGCGGCGAAGGCGTCGCCGCTTGCACTGATCGTGAACGAGTTGGTCGGCGATGCCCTCAGACGTGGGATCAGGGACAGCGGAGGCGACATTCATGTTGTCGTCAAACACTCCAACGGACGCCTCCTCCTCAGGGTGGAGGATATATCGGAACCGGTTACCCCGGATGAGGTGAGCGCAGAATTGAGTCGGCTGCTTCTGGAGAGGTCGGCGCTTCAGGTAGGCGCGACAATCGAGCGAAAGTGCGAAGGACGGCACACGACCGTGGACGTCACTTTACGGATCGAAATCTAGGAGGAACTACTGCTTTGAAAGTCATGATCGTTGAAGACGAAATGTTGCTTGCGATGGAACTTCAATGGGAGATCGAGGCTGCCGGTCATACGGTTGTCGGACAGGCGGCAAGTAGCGCTCAAGCACTGGAATTTTTGGAAACGTCTCCACCGGAATTTGCTTTTGTGGACATCCAGTTGCAGGACGGGCCGAAGGGTATCGATTTTGGGCGAGCGCTCGCTGAAAGGGGTATCCCGTACGTCTTCGTTAGCGGCAATATCAAAAAGCTGCCGCCGGACTTCGCTGGTGCGATTGGCGCTATTGAGAAGCCCTACACAATGAACGGAATTGCGAACGCCCTTGAATATATATCGGCGGTTGTTTCCGGAGACAAGGACCGGCTGGCGCCGGCAAGTCTCGTTCTGGCTGTAGATTGGTGATATCACCTCGCAGAGCAAGTTCTGAGCTGCCAAAGGCTCGATTGCTGCCATGGCACCACACAAAGTGAGGAAGAACCCCATTAAGCGCCAAGCGACACATAAGCTCTTGCCTATCCTCGGACAACCGGCGTTTCCCATGGTGCAGCTCGCTAGGTTTCAAGGCTCTTGGAACGGGAGTGAGGCGCGTGGCCGAATATAGTATAAACCGCCAATGCGAACCAAAGCATCAAAGCTGTAAAGGCGAATATCAACGGGTAGATACTCTCCGACGGCGGCCCGCCGCTTGAAGACCGGATGAAGGGTTGAGGCGTCCCAAATTGAGCCTTTCGACAGAACGACAGGGAAGGCCGGAAAGCAAAATGGCCGAACCTATCCTGGCTAATGTCTTCACTTATAATGGCACG
>JGI24740J21852_10000212_pt1 | contig 24330 bp, 18 predicted proteins | sample KBSCornC6_FD_21852 | JGI IMG/M metagenome (IMG submission 21852) | reverse complement strand
AGCTTACCAGGCATTCGGAGATGAGCAGTGGCTGGATAAAGCGGGATTCGTAGCACAGACGATGATGCATTTGATGAAGGCTACGGAAAATAATGGGATCTACTGGACGATACAAATGGAAGGCGATCCTTCAGCAGATTTTATGATTGGCAATAGTGGTATCGTACATTTTCTGATGCGTTGTTGCTTTCCTGACCTGATAGGCTTTCCTTTTTTATCTCCGTTGAGAAAACTTCAGACAATGGATGTCGCAAGTCAGAATGGACACTTCATTTACCAGAATGGCGACTCCGATGAATGAAAGTATTTCGGACATTTGTTAAAACACAGCGGAACCCTTTTTGAATGCTCAAAATAACATGTACCTCAAGTCTTGCTAAGGAACAATGCGACTGCTGACCTCATATTTAATCCCCTTTGACAGATGTGCAAAATTGTACGCGGACAATAAGCTGTTAGTGACAGTAGTGATGGCCGGATTGTTACAGTTTACGCTCTTCAAGATATTGTATCCGTTCCCGGATTTCTTTTCTGACTCTTACAGCTATGTGGAGGCGGCACGGCAAAGGCTGGGAGCGAACATCTGGCCGGTAGGGTATTCCTGGTTCCTGGTGCTTATGCAGCCGCTGAGCCATAACTCCCTTATTTTAGTCTTTATCCAGTATGCGCTTGTTATTGCATCCGGATTTTATTTGTACCGGGTAATGGGAAAGATATTTAAACCAGGGAGATTCACCCGGAAAGCGTTGGAACTGTTTCTTTTCTATAATCCTTTGTGGCTTTACTTAAGTAACTATGTTTCCAGTGATGCGTTGTTCTTTGCGGGCAGTATGCTGTGGTTTGGTCAGTTATTGATGATAATAAAGGGCGCCGGTAAAAGCATCATCTGGTGGCATGCATTGACAGTAACATCTTTGTTTACCTTAAGGTATAACGCACTCGTCTACCCGGTTGTCTCTGCGCTTGCCTTTCTGATGGTGCAAAGAGGCTTCCGCTATGCGCTCAGGGGCATTGGTATATGTGTGCTGGGGTGTTTAATGTTTGCCGGCTTTACAGTATGGCAAAATGAAAGGCTCACAGGGGTGAGGCAATTTTCCATCTTCAGCGGATGGCAGTTGGCCAATAATGCACTCTATATGTATCCCTACATTCATCCCGACAAGGAAAACCTGCCGTTCGAATGTCGGCAACTGGACTGGTTGACCAGGGAATATTTTACCAAATTGCCTCAGCAGGATAAGCATACAAGCCCTGTTCAGGGGGCCGTCTTTATTAAAAATCATTTCGGCCCGCTCAAACAATACCTGGAGTTGAGACGCAAAAGGTTACCAGATGCCATGCAGGGGGCTGTGGGGTGGGGGAGTGTGGCGCCTGTTTTCAAGCTATATGGCGAGTACCTGGTCAAGTCGGCGCCACTGGCATATGCGCAGTTTTACCTTTTGCCTAATGCCGGGAATTATTTTATCCCGCCTTTGGAAAAGCTTTCTGTCTATAATATGGGAGAAGGGATACTGGGTGCCCCGGCAGTGGAATGGTTTGGATGGAAGAGTGACCGGGTATATAGTGTTTTGCCCTTCTCTTTTCAAGGTTACCTGTTGTTTTTGATGCCCTATGCATTCCTGGCTGTTAATGTCCTTTTTGCAATCGGGCTTCTCTTCTGGGTGATAAACAGGGGCTGGCAAACAGAGGACCGCCGCGTGCTGAAAGGCCTGCTGTTAATAGGGGCATTGTTGCTGGTCAACTTTGGTTTTAGCGTCCTGGCCTCACCCATCGTTTTTCGCTACCAGGTTTTTCCTATGTTGTTATTGCTGTTCCTGGGAGTCTACCTGATGGAAAAGGATATGCATACGGCTACTGATACCCTTAAATAACCTCTTATGAAACTGATTCGGAAATTCTGGAATTATTTGGACGAAGCGCCGGCTGGCGATGAGGAAAAACGGCCGATTTTAAAGATACTTTTTGGGAACGTGGAAAACAGGCCATTTCTTATTACCGGCATTCTTATCGCGATAGCCGAATTTGCCATCTTTAAGTATTTCTACCCGTTCGCCAGTTTTATCCATGGGGACAGTTTTGTATACCTGGATACAGCATTTCAGAACCTGGACATTAATACCTATCCGACAGGGTACTCTAAATTTCTGCGGCTGTTTAGTGTATTCAACAAATCCGATACCGCGCTGGTGGGCTTTCAGTACTTTTTGATGATGGGCAGCATGTTCGGGTTGATTTTTACGCTGTTTCATTTTTATAAGCCTACAAGGCCCGCAAAAATCATCTTATGGGCAACGACGATTTTTAACCCGGTCTTTTTATACCTCTCAAATTATATCTGCAGTGATGCGCTGTTTGTATCGTTAAGTATGATCTGGTTTGTGCAGCTCCTGTGGATGTTGTATAAACCCACTACGAAACTGATCCTGTGGAATGCAGTTATTTTATTCCTTGCCTTCACCGTAAGATACAACGCGCTGTTTTATCCGGGCATAGCATCAATTACTTATGTGTTGACGCGTTCAAGGATAATCCCGAAGGTCATGGGCCTGGCTTTAAGTATTGGGCTTATTGGTTGCTTTATAGGTTATACTGGCTCAAAATATAAAGCATTAACCGGTTACCGGCAGTTCACGCCGTTTACAGGGTGGCAGCTGGCTAATAATGCACTGTATGGGTACAGGTATATTGACAGTGCATCCCGTAAACCGGTACCAAAGAAATTTGAACAATTGGATAGGATGGTCCGGGAGTATTTTGACAGCTCTAGAGATGTCAAGAAGCATCCCATTGAAGGAGTTGATGCCAGTACCTTCTACATGTGGTCGCGTGGTACACCCTTGCAGGAATACATGTACAAACGCTTTGAAAAGGATTCTACTGCGTCGGATTTGAAAAGATGGGCAACAGTATCTCCGCTTTTTGCGGAGTATGGAAGCTTGCTGATGCGGATGTATCCCAAAGAATTCTTTGCACACTATATTGCTATCAACGGCCTGAAATATTATGCGCCTCCCGTGGAGTTTTTGGATTCTTACAACATGATGCAGGATAGCGTCAACCCGATAGCGCAGGAGTGGTTCAATTACAAGTCGCGCGCAGTCAAAACCCGGTTCAAGGACAAAAAGGTGTACGTACTCAACTTTTATCCAATACTGGTTGGTACGATGAACGTCATTTTTGTGCTGGGGCTAGCGTCTTTTATCTTTCTTGGAGGATATAAAGAAAAACGCTTGCTGACAAAGACGCTGATACTAATTGCTTCTATGTGGCTGGCTAATTTTGTGTTCAGTGTGTATGCGTCACCCATCGCATTACGGTTCCAGTTGTTTCCAATCCTGGTAACCATCGCTTATGCGGTTCTGCTGGTGGAATTTATAGTTATTGAAGCATTTAAGAAAGAGCCGATACCAAATTTCCCTGAATCGGCGAATATTGAAAGCCGGCCAGTCCTCGTGCACTAAGATCTCAAACCCTAAAAACCATTACCATGAAGAAGTTAATAGTTTTAGTAGCAGTTATACTGATGGCTGGCTGTTACAGTACAGATCCCGAAACTACAGGAAAAGAAGGGAAGACGGTACCTTCCTTCAGGATATTAGAACCGGACAGTACCACTTATTTTAATACAGAAAAGATACCTGAAGGCAAATCCTTTGCGCTGTTTTTCTTTGGTCCGTATTGTCCTTATTCGCGTGGACAAATGGAAGAAATCATTGAGGATATGGATAAGTTAAAGGACATTCATTTTTATGTGTTTACCCAAGCGCCTTTCAACGAAATGAAGGAGTTTTACAACACATATCATCTGGACAAGTATCCAAACGTCACCGCCGGCTATGACTTCACGAATTTCTTCGCTGATTATTTTGAAGTCGAAGGGGTGCCATATATGGCGATTTATGGAAAGGATAAGAAATTGAGGAAGGCCTTTAAAGGAAAAATCTATGGGAAACAGATCCTGAGGACTGCAGAGGACTAGAACTGTTTAATGAAATATTTGCTGCCCACCTTATTTTTAACGTTCTTAAATAAAGTTTATGAAACAAGCAAAAATAGTTTTGGTCGTCGTTTGTATTTCAGGGATGCTCGGTTCTGTAGTTGCATTTAGAAGTTTTAGAAGAACTGAGAATCTATTGGCATTTTAATGTATTGTACAGACCTTGAATCTGAAACATGTACTGTGCGAATAAGAGTAAGAATAAACCAGTAGTTAAGTACTACGAGCTTTAAAAATATCCGGATGCCTGGTTAAGTTAATGCCTATCGCTCCTCCAGGTAAAAAACAGTATGGGCAATCATTAATCCTAAGAGGTAGCTTTTCCCTTAAAAAGCACAACAATTATGAAAAAAGCAAAAATCATGTTAACTGCATTAGGTCTGTTTGCTGTTGTAGGTGGTGCATTGGCTTTTAAGGCCAATATGCGTACCGGTAATCTGTTTTGTTCTACTACAACTAGTAGTGCTTGCCCTGTAAAAGCTGTTACTACTACTCCAGCAGCGGGTGTCATCTTATATTGTACAGATGTTGCTACTGATCCTTGTACGATAGCACAACGTGTTAAGATTACGCAATAGTTAATTTGCATTCGGGCTAACAACGGTTAGCTCGAATGCATTCATAAGATGTGACTCCCTCTGTTATTTTAGCAAATTTGTGTATAAGCTCATCTATCAGCTACATCCATTTAGGCGCAGGACAACTCTTTAAATAATGGTCAAAGAACTGCGCTGACTTAAGTATGTAATCAATTTGCGAACGCCCCCAAACCCCATGCGTGCATTCATTATATTGCAACATCCAGACTTTTTTTTTCAAACGTCTGAGCCCGAGGTATAATTCAAGGCCTTGAGCGTATGGTACATTTAAATCACCCCTATTGGCAACTGTTAAGATAGGTATAGTTACATTTTCTAATTCAAGGAAAGGAGAGTTTTTTAAATAGGCTTCGGTTTTATCCCATAAGGTCCCACCCATCCGATTTTGGCCTACTTCCTGTTGGAATTGGGCACTCACCTGGTCAAGAAGTTTCCAATTGTAATAAGAAATAAAGTCGCAAGGACCAGATGAAGATATCGCTGCTGCAAATTTATTACTATGTGAAACTATATAATTTGTCTCGTAACCTCCGAAGCTATGTCCTTGTAACCCAATTTTGGTACTATCAATCCATGGAAAACATTTAAGATACTCATAAGCCGCGTTAATAGACTTGAATGCGGAAGCTCCTATTTCTCCAAACGTATAATGAATGTCTGGAATTAAAACTATGTATCCATGACTCACAAACCAAGCGATATCTAAATCACTTCCAAATGCTGATCCGGGAAAAACAAACCTGTTTAATTCATTTGATTTTATTTCGTAGTAATATATTATTGCTGGGTATTGTTTTGACGGATTGAAATCTTCGGGTGTATATAATAGAGCCTGCTCCTTTATACAGTCAGTTGTCGTTATTTCTTCCAATGTGGACTTGACCCAGTTATACTTTTTTTCTGGAAACACCGAAGTGACTCTGTTGAAGATTACAAAGTCTTGAGTAGAATAAATATTGGGTGATTCGTTACAGTTGCTCCTGAGCACTAGATATATATTCTTATTTGCTGCTCTCTTAAACGATCTTCCGCCCATAAGTCCGTCATCTGGTATATCATATACGAACGGTCCCATGGTTCGTAGGCTTATTTCACCCTTAAAAAGGTTCAAGAAATAATAGCCATTATTTTTTGTAACGCTGTCGAATGCAGTAATAAATAGGCTGTCAGGGCTATTTAAGACCTTTCCTTCATTTTCGTTTAATAACCGAAAAACAATTTTTTTAGCTGCGCCAATACGATTAGTCAAGCATTTAGGCTTGGTATTACCATCCACTTTGGCACTCCATATGTCATATTTATCATAAAATACTACGGTGCTATTGTTTAGCCAACAGAAGATTCTGAGTCCCTTTGATAATGTGTCAGAGAGCTTTTCAAATCGAGGAACAGGAAATGTTAATTCTTTGGTTAAATTGACCGTCCTTTTGGATTCAATATTGTAACATAATAGATCTCTCTGATTTTCATCATAACCTATTATAGATTTTTCATCAGGTGATATGTAAGGGAATATTAGTGGCAGCGAATACTTTTGACCACCACTAGCATCGATTAGAAAAAATTTCTGTTTCGATTTATTGTTCCAAAACTCTTCAAGATATTCACCGTCTATTTGTTGCGATAGGACATATTTGTCGACAACATTTCTCGGGTTAATAAACTCAGTTTCTTTGACAAGCTTGATGTATTTTCTGCTCCGAAGGTCAAGTTTAAACAAAATTGTTTCACTAGTGCTGGATGGTTGTCTTTCAAATTTGATTTTGGCGTCTGTGTAACTATGCAAAAGCAGCCGATTATTTTTTTGTAAATTATGATTGGGTTTAGATCTATCAAACAAGATGAAAACAGACATGCCGTCTTTGCTTATTGAAAACAAACTTTTAAATTTGTAAACAAACAGATCATTGTTTGTCGCAAGTGCTAATGGCATGCTTTCAATTTTACCGTTACCTGTATTATAAACTATTAGGCTATCCGCCCTATTTGTTTCACCTACTCTAAAGGTATTAATTGCTAATTGACCGCTATTATCGTCGAAGATAACCTGATTGATTGGAATGTTCTTGAGAATATAATCGTACATGTAAGTCGATAAATCAATTTTAATCAAAGAATGGACATTTGAGCTCTCACCCTTAACTTTTGCATATACAATGTGATTTTTGGAGTCAAAGAAATGGTCTAGCTCATTAGTGATTTCAATAGCCTTGTTTGTATTGATATTTTTCCAAATTCTATTTTGATTTTGTTTATAGGTGAGATAGACATCTTTTCCACTTTCTTCTATCTCAAAGCTTGTTTTAAGTGGCACTATTGTTTCGGTTTTCGATATGAGATTAAGCGTGATAATTCCCTTTGTTGTATCTTGGAATATAGCAAACGTTCCGTCCTTTGAGAAAAAAACTGGTTTTGTCGTGGGGAAATTGATCTTAAATTTTGAATCAATAGATTGTAGTATGCATTTTAAAACTTTTGATTTAGGTTGCCTAATTTGATAATATAAATAATTTCCGTCAGGTGATATGTCATGATCAACTATTCTTTCCCAATTTGAATATACAGATGTATCAATTGCTGGCTTTTGGGCCACCGCAGATAGAGTTAGAACCAGACATGCTACAAGTATAATTTTCATGGAAATTCATTTGTTTTTAGGATATTTTTTCAACAATATGAATCTACTTAAAGTTTAGCAAATTACTACTTCAAAACGGGCCATGTAGGTTGATTTTTTTTCATTTTTGCAAGTGTTGCTTTTATCTCCTCAAGTTCAGGAGGGGCAACATTTCCTTTTGATTTTGCAAATTTTTCGACCGCTTCTACTGCTTTCTGCTCGCACTCGATAGCTGACCGTATTTTACCTAGCTTATATAGGATGTTAGCCTTGGTGTCAAGTTCCGCGTAAACGTAAGCATTTTTCTTAAGTTCAATTGATTGATTACTCCATTTTAATGCACGATTTAGTGATACGGTATCTTCGCATGAAAGGAATATATTCCAAGCTGGTATGTTTAACTTTATATAACTGTCAATGCCACCAGTGATTTGGGTCAATTGAATTTTTTCATCCGTATATTTTGACCATTTATCGCAATCTTTTTCTATGAATTGATAATACCTTATTTTGTAGTCAAGTACTATGTCTTTTATATTAGCCTTAGGAAATTTTTCTGATAAGTCGCTTTCGATGACCTGCCAGTTAGGATTACTTTCTTTATGTTTTCCGTTATTCTCTAATTTTTCTATCAAAAAGTCTTTCTGAATTATTTGAGATACAATAAAGTTTAAGTTGCTTTTGGATTGTAGATTTGAATCTATTTCAGTAAGTGCATTGTAAATTGTCTGAAATACAAAATCATTGGTAGTAAGCACACCGATATATTTCTCAACGAAGTGAAATTCTTCTTCATTTAATACATTGAAAATTCCGGTTGTGTTAATATTTGTAAAATATATACGCGCTAAAGAATCGCCGAGCGATTTTTTATTTAATACTTCAGTTGCAAAGTTTGCAAGGTCTCGAATACTTGCGAAATCGATTTTTCCATTGTAATAATCTATTAGCTTAGAATTTAGATCTTTATGACTGAAATCAATTGCCCTTTTTCCTAGTCCAACTAATGATGCGGTATCCTTATATCCTAATTCTTTATAAACTAATTGCCCGTCCCAATTAACAAAAATAAATGTAGGATAACCAATTGGCTTAAATGTGTTGGCTATAAATATTGCGTCAATTCTCCTTGATTTTATCACGGACGGATCATGGTCTGTTGAATCCATTTGAAATTTGACATTAATAAAGTTTTCATTGAAGAAATTGCCAACATTTGTATTTGTGTATACCTCTTTGTCCATTTGTCTGCAGGGTCCACACCATGATGCAAATGCATCGATAAAAAGAAGTTTTCTTTGTTGTTTTGCCAGTTTTAGCAGGTCTCCATATCTCGCGGTTTCCTCAAAGTTTATTCCTCCTCCTTTATTTTGAGAGTTCGCGCTGGTTATATAAGTACAAAGGAGCAGAATTATTATTCCCATTTTCATGCTTTTGCTTTTAATTTATTATTTATGATTTTTTGTTGAATTTCTGGAATATCCAATTTATCGGTCAGTATTACATCCTTTGTAAAGCAATTTGCCATTTGGCGAACGAGATAATAGGAAGAGCAAGGATAAGGCATGATTTTAAATTTTGGCTCTAACATTTTGCATCAGACCTCTGCGATTTAATTTTAGAGGAGTCATTTGAAGTTGAGCCCCTCTGGGATTGAGCATATATAAATTTGAATTATGATATTTTGCAACAGAAGCCTTTGGAAACATGTCAGTCCCATATTTTTACAAAGCGGACACAATGAGGTGAAGACTTCAATAAATAGATATTAGTTCTCATGTTCCGCCAATTGAAGTAACTGTAGGTAACTTTCAGTTTCATGAAAGTGAATTCCTTCATTTTATTTCGGGCCATTAATTTACTTTTAAGAAAAGCCATAAATAGCGGAGCAATGAATAATAACCTTATCATAAGATTAATTTAATATCCTGGATTTTGTATTAGATTAGAATTTGCCTCTAATTCTGAGAGAGGAATTGGGAATAATAAACTTTTCGTGTCCCAATTACCGCCCTTTTGTGATACGATATTTGGCATGATGATATCCGCTTTGTTAAAGTGTTTAACGTCAATCCATCTTGCACCCATTTCAGTGAAAAGTTCAACTTGTTTTTCGTTAAAGATTGCAGTTAATAGCTTCTCTTTATCAGTGATGTTGATGGTAGTTAGTCCCGCTCTTTTGCGTATTAAATCCAGATCAGAGTTTGCGCTACTATAGTCCGTTAGTTGTACCTCTGCTTCGGCTCTAAGCAAATAAAGCTCGGCTAAGCGAAAAAGCACTAATGACTCTACATTTTGACTGGTTAATCTTCCTGCTTTATATTTAAATGAGTAGTAAAATTTGTCTGAGCCAATTATCGTACTGTCAATCCAAACCTGTCGTCTTAAATCGCCATTTTCAAAACGCTGTAGAAGGACCGGAGCTAATACAACCGGGTTATCTCCACTATTGGGGCCTCCGTCGGGCAATATGAAAATTCTAGCATCTCCTGTATTGCTATTGTCAGCTGTACCTACATTTTGAAGACACCAGATTGTTTCTTTGCTATTTTTCAAGAACGTTTTGCTGAGATCCTCCAGCTTAAAAAGTTCAGAGTGAGCGATCACTTTTGTAGCAAGATCCTTTGAAGCCATGTAATTTTGTGTAAATAGGTATACTTTGGAAAGAAGCGCCATCGCAGCCCATTTTGTTGGTCTCACACGATCTTCAGAACTGTTAGTTAAGCTAGCATCAAGAAACTTGTCACTTAAAAGGTTTATGGCATCATTTAAGTCAGTAATGATTTGTTCAAATACGTTCTCAATATTGGCTCGCGAGCTGGTGGCATTAACCTTATAGTCAGATGTAATTGCTAAAGGTACTTTGCCGTATAGATTAACCAGGTAAAAGTAACAGTATGCCCTCATGAATTTACCTTCTCCAAGGAGTTGTTTTTTTACTGGATCACTTAATTTTTTGCTATTAGCGACTCCTTCTGTTAATGTATTTGTCACATACACTACGTGGTAAATTGAATTCCAAAAATTGGGATCCGTGATATTAGATAAATCGTTTGTATAATAAGGAAATAACGCCTGATTGTTTTTATCAAATAATTCCAGCTCATCACTATAGAGACCGCAGTAAAGAGACAAGTTGGATAGAACATTTACTGGGATATTTCCATTGTTTGAGCTTAGATACGCATAGACATCGGTCATCACAGCGATTGCGGTTTCATCGTTGTCATAAACATTTTCGGAGGAAGTACTTGTGAATGGTGCTTCAACCTCCAAAAATTTTTTACATGAGACTAGTATGAGGGTTAATAGTAATAATAAAATTGGTATGCTGCGAATTCTTTTCATATAATTTATTATTTAAATAGCGAATTATAGAACAATTTGACACCCGGCAGTTATAACCCTTAGAGGAGGTAACGAGAACTGACTTTTAGTCTCAGGGTCAAGGCCTTTGTAAGAACTAAATGTTATTAGATTTTGGGTTTGTAAAAATACTTGCGCTCTTTTTATTTTGCATTTCGACAACATTCTATTTGATAGTGTGTAAGAAACCGAAAGATTTTTTAGACGGACATAAGATGCGTCTTGATAAATTGCTGTTGATATCAATCCTGCTGTCTCTGCTTTTAAAACGCTAGATTCGTAATTGGCACTAAATCGCTGCACGGTGCTGTTATCTCCAACCTTCTGCCAGCGACTCAAAACATAAATGGGCTGATTTCCTCTTTGAACTCCCAAGTCCATATCACTTACGAATCTTCCTGGGTCTAACCCGAATGAGTAATCGGGCGCTTTTTGCCTTACATACTGAAATAGAAAGTCGATGTCGAAGTTTCCAAATTGAATTATGTTTTGTATTCCTCCATAAAAGGACGGCAGGAGATTAACAAATGCAGTTCTATCTTTTCTTGAGTTGGGTGCTGAAGTTGGTTTTCCGTCTATATCTCGGACAGTATATAGTCCCGTTGAATTGTCAACTCCAATGAATTGATAAAGCTTTGCAATTGTTATTGGCTCTCCTATTATTAATGAGTTTGCCTTGGAAGAGGTTGCGAGTCCCGGGTATGCTAACAGCTTGTTTTTTTGGAACGTTCCATTAGCGGTAGTCTTCCATGAAAATTTGTTTAATCTTATATTCGTTGCGACGATAGAAATTTCCAAACCCGTGTTTTGAACATTTGCCGGAAAGTTTTGAGTTATGTTGGTAAATCCAGTTGCTGCAGGTAATGAATAGCCCTGAAGTTGATTCGAGGAACGATTGCGATAATAGTTGCTGCTAATTAAGATGCGGTCATTGAAAAGACCGATATCTATTCCCGTTTGGATTTTTTTAGTAAGTTCCCACTGTAGGTAAGGATTTGTCAAATTTGAGGGGGCAAGAGTTGAAATATTCTGGTATGGTGTTGGATAGGACACCGGTTGGTAGAGTGCTATAAATTGATAGTCACCAATCTGGTCATTCCCAGTGGTGCCATAACTTAAACGTAGCTTTCCAAAGCTAATTATATGGTTCCGATTTTTGAGGAATCCCTCATTGGTAAATATCCAAGCACCAGATATTGACGCGAAATTATGGAATAGGTTCTGCTTGCCAAATCTTGAACTACCATCTCTTCTTATGGCGGCACTTAATATGTACTTGTTTACGTAAGCATAGTTAGTTTTAACAAACAATGCATTGTATTTATAATTTGTATATAATGCATTGAGAGGATATAGTAACGCACCAGCAGTTATATCCTCAAGTACTGCGTCATTATTTTGTAGAAAGGAGCCGACCTGCTGCTGATTGTTTGTTTTTTGTTGAAAAGTTCCACCCAGTAATATCGATAGTTGGTGATGGCTTTTATAATCCAAGTTAGGCCTTAATTCAACTTGTGGCTCAATAATCCATGAGCGGATAAAACCATTTGAAAAAAGAGCGGCTCTGTTATTTGTGTTGCGTAGCTCTGGGGCAAAAGAAATTTGTGGAAATTTATTTAATTCATCTGTTTGGAGATTGGTAAATCCGAAACTACTTTTAATTCTTATGTAGTTTGAAATTGCATAGCTTATAGTAGCATTTGAAATGATATTACTGGTAACATTTCTATAATGGGTCAGATTATAGATTAAAGGATTTCGCCAAGTGGAATTTCCATTTTGATCCGGAGCCCAATTCAATGAACCATCAGAATTAAATAAGGAAGGAGCATTTGGTGGAATAATAATAGCTTGGTTTGTAAGATCTGTGCCAGGCAAATTGTTTTTGTCCAGCATATATGAAGCTGTAAATTGAGTCTGAAATCTTTTATTATTTGAAATATTGGATAAACTCAAATGTAAAGACCCTTTTTGGTCGCTAAAGTCACCTGGAAATACGGTCGTTTCTTTATGATATCCTGCTCCTATAAGAAATTGTGTAGTGCTATTTCCGCCCGAAATAGTTAAATATGCGTCAGAATATTTGGCCGTTCTCCCAATCAACTCCTTTTGCCAATTAGTTTCTCTTGTTGTGTCCCATGTGCCATTGATGTCATAGTCAGTCGGCTGAATTGCCGCGTTGTCGTTGTTTTTGGCCTCCTTTCGCATCTCTAGGTATTGGCTTCTGTTGAGAAGGGGCAATTTTCTGGCAACAGTTGCCCATCCATTTTTTACGCTTACGGATACATCTGTTCTGCCAACTACCCCTTTTTTTGTTGTAATTAGAATTGCGCCATTTGCTGCCCTGGACCCGTATATGGATGTAGCATCCGCATCTTTCAAAACATCAATTCGTTCGATATCATTTGGATTAATAAAATTTAATGGATTTCCTGTAACTCCCCCTGTCCCCGACGAACCCAAAATATTACTTCCATTCACACTTCGAAGTACCTGTGACGTATATGGAACACCATCAACTACGTATAGTGGATCATTACCTGAAGATATGCTGTTCTGCCCTTGTATTCTAACAGTGCTTCCGCTGCCAGGTACGCCCGTTGATTGTGAAACAAATATTCCAGGCACTCGTCCCTGCAATGCAAGCAATGGATTTGCAACAGGATTTTTTTCAATGTCTTTTGAAGTAATGGAGCTGATATTACCGGTAAGAAATCTTCTTGTGGTTGTGCTGTATGCCTGAACCACGGTTTCATCCAAGCTATTTACTGCAACGTTTAGTATTGCATAAATACTTTTACCAGTGATAGACACCTTTCTTGTTTCAAATCCAACGGAACTTATTGTAAGTATTGCATCGTTTCGAACTGATGGTATGATGAAATGTCCTTCGTTATCTGTAATGAAGCCTGTATTTTCTCCACTAACAAGAATCGTTGCGCCAGGGATAGGTTTTCCTTCATTATCAACGACCTTTCCGGTGACGGAAGTTTTGAAGATTGAGCTATCTCCTTTGTCAGTGAATTGGTGTTCTTCTGTCTTTGGTCTTAAGACAATCGCGGATGCGTTATAGGTCCACGATAAGTTTTTTGGTTCAAAGATAAAGGCCAATACTTCATCCAACTTTGCCTCTTTGAATGAAAGCGATATTCTTTCATTCTCATTGATTTGGGTGTTGTTATTATTGTACATGAAGTAAAGACCGGTCTGTTTTCGTATAGCCTTGAAGACATCATGGAGCGCAAGGTTGTTGCCATTTATCGTGACCTTTCGGTCGCCTTGTTTTTCTGGCGCGTAAGCAAATAATGAAATGTAGGTACAGGAACATAGTAGGATGGCCGCTGTAACGCGAACGCCTATTTGAAGGTAGAAGGAAAGTCGCATAAGCTTCTATTTTGGTTGTTGTAGGAGTTAATTGGGCACTGCTATATGAGCCTGGATGAATCAGAATGACAATCGAAAATTAAAACAAGTGAATTGCTGCGTTGTACTACTCGGTGTCAAAATTTTTTGTCCGTATTGGCTATCGGGTCTTTTGATTTTTGGTAATAGTAATCTGTTTGTTAAAAAAGCTGTCCGTTTTCAAACGGATAGATAACCTACAACAATAGTAGTATTGCATGGTTGGTAATTGTGACAATGATGGCCGTTAACAGGTAGTTAGCATTTCCATTAACAGATGGTTCACTAAATTAGCTACTGATTAGAGTAACTTCAATCAGGCATTCGTTGAGGAGGCATTTATTCTTTCTTTGTTCTTGCAATTTTCAAAGTCCGATTATTATATTTACAGCATTGAACAGTTTGCATCTGTTCATGGAACTTATCTTTGCTCTTTCTAAGAGCAATTGAATTTTACTCTCATCCAGTCATGTGATTTATGTGTACGTTACCAACGCTCAGCATACTTTCCCGTCTTCAATCGGGAGACGCTAAAGCCTTTATTGAACTATATACAAACTATCGTAAATGGCTTTTTATCATTGCGAAGAATCAGGTGCAGGACACGCTTGAAGCGCAGGATTTGGTGCAGGAGCTCTTCGCGGATTTCTGGGAGCAACGTTTGTACAACCGGATTATTTTGAAGGACGGAAGCAAGCCGGAGGACTGCTTGAAAAATTATTTGTTTAGATGTATCCGTAATCGCTGTCTGAACCACCTCACCCGTAAGCATCTTTCGAACCAACCACTGACGGAGTATCTGTTGGATCAGATTGAAGCAACGCCTGCTTACCTGCCAGGATATACGATTGAAAAAAGGGAACTGGAAGTAATCTTAAGAAAAGCTATTGAAAAGATTCCAAAGCAGTCGGCACGCGTCTTTGCGTTAACCCACGGACTGGATAAGGGCCGGCAGGAAGTTGCACGGCTGTTGAACATAAGTCCTAATACAGTTAAAAACCAGTTGGAGCGGGCAAAGCGAATCTTACGGGTTGAACTTGCGAAAAGTGACTTGGTGAGAACAAAAACGGTAGGATTATAAATGGTTTTCTTCTATTCATTCAATAAGAGGCTCTGTGCAAAATAAGGATAAAGACTGGCCATATCAATTGATGAGTTTAGTAGCTGCGGGAATGGCTACTGAAGAGCAGAAACGCGAGTTGTATACTTTTCTGGAGCAAAACGAAGAAGAAAGACAAAAATATTTGGAGTTACTCCGTGAAGTAGAATCTGGCGAAGCAGATGAAGTGAATTGGGCGGCGCCGGAAGCAATAATGAACCGGTCAATGGTCCATAAAAGCTTCCACTGGAGGAAGGTAAGTATTGCGGCTTCTATTGCTGCTGTTCTTTTGATTGGGGCATTTCTGATTTACCGCTTAACCAATCACAATGCAGGTAAGCAGCTTTCTCAGACCACACCGTCAAGGACGGGGCACGGGACCTTTTTAACCTTGGCTGACGGGCAGGAGATTGACGTTGACGCCGGTGGTGAAAGGAGATTGAAAGCTGCAGCCGGGAAAGCTACACTTGTCCTCAATGCAGAAAAGTTATCCTACCAGTCATCAGGAACCGATGACTCCTTGCTTTTAAAAACAAACAGCCTTTCTGTCCCCGTTGGTAAGGATTACCAGGTGGAGCTGTCCGATGGTTCTAAAATTTGGCTCAACTCAGCAACCGTCCTCCATTTCCCATTTAAATTTTCAGGTAAGACAAGAGAAATAACGATTGAGGGCGAAGCATATCTTGAAGTCGCCAAAGATCCTTTGCACCCTTTTACGGTTCATTCCGGGAAGGGAACGGTCGAAGTATTGGGCACCACTTTCAACATAAATAGCTATATCCCGGGTAGAATTAACGTCGCACTGGTGGAGGGATCCGTAAAGTTTGAAGTTGACGGAAGTGAAGTGAAGATAAAACCGGGGTTGCAGGGGGAGTGGTCCAGTGGACATAGAATTACCCTAACACCCTTTGACGATGAAAAAGTGCTCTCCTGGCGACAGGGAATTTACCTGTTTGATAATGCCGGTCTGCCGGAAATTATTAATATCCTGCCGCGCTGGTATGGAATTAAGGTAATAATTGATGATCATCAGCTCTCTAATCAGCGTTATACCGGCGTAATGGACCGGAACGCACCCATAGCTGAATTTTTAACCAATCTAAGAAGTACGATGTCTGTAAACTTTTATTTTGATAAGGACAGCACGCTACATTTTAAATAGATATCATCTTTTCTGATAGTACATTTTGCTGGTAACTGTGTTGTATTAATGTCCGGTTTAAGACCGGGATACCTGATCTTTTTCTTTTTGACCCTGTTTACCCTTATGAAAGATTATTTAACAACGCAGTCCAAAGACCGCATCAGAATACTTTTCGTTGGTAACCCAGCCAGTGAACCGGTAATAAATAACTTTCCGGGTTGGGCCATGCCTCATCTCTTAGGCGGCTTCAGTGCTTTTTATGAAGAAGATGCGGCGGCCCAGATTTTAACCCAACAAAAGTACAATGGTCCCTTATGTATAACAATTCATCATTTCCGGGCGGAGTTTTCAGTTATGCTGTCGGTCTTCTCAAGCGATAACGCTTCGGTGCTAAAAGGCTTGTACGTTTATCCAAAACAGAATGATGTCGTTGAGCTGCAGGACGAGCTGATGCGGGCGGATTATAAACAGATGAATTGGGTGACGGGATTTGTTGATCATCAGCTAATTGCCCCTGGTACAGCTGGCATGCTTGTCTATTTCGTTATGCTGCAGGCCGGCGGTACGGTGCCGATCCATCCAATCCATCCAATCCATATAAATCACTTTCTTTCCTGCATAGAATCTCTTTTCTCCAGTAAAGATGGACAACGTACCTATTTGGAAAAATTGCTTGGCCTGCTTCCACAATAATTCATTAAATTCAACCACTTGTTTAATCCCAAAAATAATCCGGCAGAATGGACACTATATTTACCAAAATGGCGACTCCGCCGGTGAATTTCTTTTCGCAAATTTGTAGTAATATGGATTTGCCAACTGATTTATCCCGCTAAAGTGAAGTATCGGCCTTTTCCCATCACCAGGAAACACCTGGTAGCTATATTCATGTCAATTCTTTTCTTACAATAACTCTTCATGATTCAGGTGCGCTGGTGCCGGCCTTTCGCCTGTTTCGCTTTTCACCGGTCCGTTTGTTGTTAAGGCCGGCTGCTGGCGTCTCTCTTTCTCACAATAATAATTTATTCACCCCCTTTAAATCTAACACAATGAAAAAGCAAAAAATTGTTCTGATGGTTATTATGTTCTTAGGCATCTGCGGAGGAGCCTTCGCATTTCATTTGACACACAGGAGTGGTAATTTTATATGCGCGACGTCTTCTACATCGGCTTGTAATATAAGAGCCAATACTACTACTAACCTGGGTGCTCCGATAATGTGGTGTACGGATGTCGTGGCCGAACCTTGCATACTTAAATTTCATGCCAATGTTAATCAATAACGACCCCTTGGCACCTTACGCTGATTTTGATAAGTTAACTACCTGCATTTCAAAAATTAATAATTATTCGCTATGAAAAAAGCCAGGATCGTACTGTTTTCAATCTCCCTCTTAGCTGTTTGCTCTGCTGCTTTTGGTTTCCGCGTTTTAAAACGTAACGGCAATTTGTTTTGCTCAACCACAAAGGCATTTGTCTGCACCTTGCGTGCAAGGACAACGGTGATTCCAAATGGAATAATTCAATATTGTACCACTGTGGCAAATGATCCATGCACAATTCCGTATAGGATTATTGGAAGCCAATAATATCAAAGCAACAGAGGGTTATGAATACCAAAGTCCAAAGGCTTGTAAATATGCCTTTGGACTTTTAGTATCATTGGTTAATGGATGCCTGCTGGTTCAGCGCCACCCTTTAAATAATAGTCAAAGAATGCCGTAGATCGCAGAACATAATCTACTTGCGAACTGCTCCAAAGCCCATGGGTGCAGTCCTGGTATTGCAGCATCAAACAAGGTTTACCCAGCCGTCGCATTCCCAGGAATAGCATCAGCCCCTGGCTATACGGAATATTTTCATCCTTTTCGTTGGCCACGGTAAGAAGGGGAGTAGTGATACTTCTGAGATTGAACAACGGCGAATTTTCAATATACTTCGTTGGCGCGACCCACATGGAGGCGTTCATCCTGTTTTGCCCGACTTCTGTTTGCCATTGGGAACTCATGCCGGCGGCTATCTTATCATTGAGAAGCGTTAAGAAGTCTGTAACGCCCGACGATGATATTGCGGCGGCAAAAACGTGTGCGTGGGTAATGGCATAATTGACTTCATAACCCCCAAAGCTGTGTCCCTGTAGGCCGATTTTCGTGCTGTCCACCCAGTTGCATTGCTTTAGATAATTTACTGCACCCATGATAGAAGAAAAGAAGAGGGCCCAATGCTGCCGGACCGGTAATGGATGTCCGGTACGATAATTACATAGCCATGACTAGCAAACCACCCGATATCCAGGTCGCTGCCGGAAGGCACACCGGGCTTTTGGAACCGGTGCGCTTCCTGCGATTTTTTTTCATATACATAAACAATGGCTGGTGATTTGACGCTTGTGTCCATGTTTTCAGGCGTATATAGTAAGGCCTGCTCCTGCCTGCCATCAGTTGTATTAATAGTAATAAGCCTGCAGTCCATCCACCGGTACTTCTTTTCCGGAAATACATCGCTTATGAGCGTAAACTGTCTAAAGTCTTTTGTGGTATATAAATTGGGCGACTGTCTGGGAGAACTTCTCATTACAAGAAAAACAGCACTGTCGGGTGCTTTGACAAATTCACCTCCTCCAAGCAGGCCATCATCCGGGTCATCAAAGACATAAGGTCCCATAAAAAGCCGTTGCAGGCTACCACTCAGCAGATCCAGTTCGTAATAGCCATTGTGCTTCTTCGCGCTGTCTGTGGCCATGACGGTTAGTTTCTGTGTCGCCCCCAGCACTTTTCCTTCCATGCCGGCAGGAAGCCGGAACCTTATCTTCTCTTTGCTGCCCTTTGCCTGTGTCAGGTTACATAGATGGTGGCTTCCGGTATAATTTATTTTCCAGATATCGTACGAACCGTATACAATGACGGCATTGTCGCTTGTCCAGCAAAAGTAGCGCAGCCCCTTTGTATTTGTTTCTATTGGTATGTCCGGCATCGATATAGCGGCGGGTATATTTTGCGTCAAATTTATCATTTCACCCGTAGCGATATTATAGCTGTACAGGTCCCGCATCTGCCGGTCATAACCAACTACGAAACCTTTGTCCGGCGACAGGGACCCGTAGAATACCGGGATTTCCTTGCGGGAACCGTCTTTAGTGGATGTCATTATTGAATGGATTTCCAATGCCCTGTTCCAGTACCGGTCGAAATATTCTCCCTTACATACTGAAGTAAAAAGGTAGTCATCGGTCAATCCATCATTTCCAAACATCAATTGATCGTCTGGCTGTTGCAGCCGGATAAACTTTCCGCTTTTTAGGCTAATCACCGCAATAAATGAGGTGGACGGCTCCCACCCACTTTCATTTGATTTTAGCTTAGCATCCTGGTAACTCCAAATGGTTATTTTGGAACGTTTCTCACTTCTGCCTGGTCGTTTAAGTTCCAAAAACAACCGGTCTCCTGCTTCACTAAATTTAATGAGCGACGCTATCCTGGAACCTTCCAATTGACCTTCATCTGCCGGCCATGTGAGTAACATTTGCTGTTTTCGCCGGTCATAGATGTAGATGGTTTCCGTGGCCGTTACATTTGTGGTACCAATCCATGCTATCCACCGGTGATCTTCAGATTGCACCGGTGAACGGATATGCCTGGCTGAAAAGAGTTGCCGGCTTTCGAAACGGTCAAACCTGAATAAGTGGAGGGTTTGTCTCGATTGCATGGTGGGTGAGCAGGTAATAAGTATCTCCTGCTGGTCACCGGACAGCACAAAGTTGACAACGTCTTTTAGCCGGTATATTTTCGCCGTTTTCAGATCCCTGACGATGCAATCAGATTTGCGGTCATCCAGCCATGCAATGAGGTATTCGCCGCTCTTTTGATGAATGTATTGAAAGCTGCTTGCCTTAAACAGCCGCAGGCTGACAAAGCTTTTTAGATCACACGCCGTTACCCAGTCATCAGTATCTCTATAGAGAAAAGTTTGACTGTCCCTTGTAAAAACGCAACGTCCCTTTGTCTTCAGCTTTTTCACCCGCCTGCTCCCGGTATTTACAAGGCAGGTGTACAGAACATGCCGGTCCTGGTTAATGACTGAATAATAAACATAAGCGCCGTCAGGCGAGATCGCATAATCGCTTATTTCCGGCCAATGGGTATATACGGAGGTGTCCAGCGGTGGCTTTTGTGCCCGTACCGTATTTGACAGAATAAGGAGCGGAAGAAGGAGAAGCGGAAGGTAGTACATCAGCTGATGGGATTTTGTTCATAAGTTAATTTATTGGACCAATCTTTCTTTTTCCATTTAAGCTATTTTAATAACCTGCATTCAAGTTGCAGTAGTTTGATATAATTTGGAATAACAAACAGCTTATTATTAGCCTTAAGTTGGATAAGTGTAAACCAATAAGTGATGAACCCTTTTTCCTCAAAATCCACAGCATGCTGGCCGGCAGCGACAGTACACATACCTGTCCATCAGGAGCCTTGCTGGCGCTTTCACCCGAAACAGACAGACTGGGCATCAACTATCAAACAACAGGAATTTGACTGCGAACAGTTCTGCTTAAGTTTTATTGCCTGTGAACTGAACGAAGCCTGCTGGACACGCTTGCCCGGGACGGTAGATCCCCTGTTATTTATACCGGTGAGAGGTCATGGTAACGTCGTTACCGCAGACCAGTTATCACATCGTTACTCACCCGGCCAATGTTGGTCTTTTCCTGATACAATAGCCGGCGTATTAATGCATATGGAACCCGGTCGTCAATGTTACGCGATCATTACCATAAAAGACGACTGTCTTAAACCGTTGATCCTTACCCGTAGTAAAGGGGTAGATTCCCCGCATGTTTCATGCCTGCAAACGAAATGGCTCGACTTTTTAATGGAAGAAAGTATCCGCCGAATGCGGTACTGCAGACAGTCTGGTACCAGTCTGCAGATAGAGCTGTACCGTTACCTGCTCGATTTTTTAGACACCTGGCAGAGGGCGATTCCTGTCACACAGTCCATATGGGGACACTACCAACAAACAATGACGGCCATTCGTGATGAAATCATCAGTAGTCCTGACAAAGAGCAACATACGATTTTTTATTTTTCACGGAAGTATGCCATGAGTCAAACGAATCTGAAACGTGTGTTTAAGCGCACCTTCGGCGTTTCCCTGCATGCCTTTGTCATAAAACAATGCATGCAGAAGGCCTGGATGCTCAATCATGAACCTGACGCAAACATTGAAGACATAAGGGAAACAGTAGGATATACGGAACGTTCCGGTTTTATCAAGGCGTACAAGCGATGCTATGGTACGCCGCCCAGGCGCTGAAGGAAAATTGGTCCGAAAAGCCAAATACTTGGTCCGTTTTTCTTCCTGATTGCCACTGATTATTTGCAACTTTATTTACGTTAACCGTGCTCATACGGTAAAGCCATTACGCTCACTTAATGACCACTTCAAACAAACCGCCGGTCTTGAACCACCTCAACGGACCGGTTTTTAAACGAGAAAAGTTTAAAACATGCCATGCAACAAGCAAACAATCTATGATAAACTTCTGTTGGTAAAATATGTCAGTTCCCCGTATTGTATTATGACAACGTTGCTTACCGGCTAAACTGCAGCCCTGGACTACGTTTTAAGTATAAGTACGCAATCTAAATACATTGTGCCCGCAGGGCACTGCATTATTCTTCCCTGCCGCCTTTTCGGCCTTCTTCCTTTTGAAGAGGGACCGGCGGGTGGCTAATCCGAACTCTTATGAAAAAAGCAATTATCATTGGCGCCGGTCCGGCCGGCCTTACCGCCGCTTATGAACTTCTTACCAGGACAGACATAATGCCCGTGATTCTTGAAAAGTCAGGAGACATCGGCGGTATCTCCAAAACAATCAACTACAAAGGCAACCGCATCGATATTGGTGGTCACCGCTTTTTTTCAAAGTCGGATCGCGTGATGAACTGGTGGATGAATATGATGCCGGTTTCTTCCGAGGCTGCCGGGAGCTTTACCATCAGTTATCAAAATAAGCAGCGCAATGTTAGTACGGACCCTGCACCTGGACAGGAGGATGGTGCTGATGCGGATAAGGTGATGCTGGTAAGGCCAAGACTTTCGCGTATTTATTTTCTACGGAAATTCTTTACCTATCCCATCCAGCTGTCCATTGATACGTTACGCAAGCTGGGTATCATGCGTACATTCTCCATATTATTTTCCTACCTGGTGGCCCAGCTGATGCCGCGCAAGCCGGAGAAAAACCTGGAAGATTTTATGATCAACCGGTTTGGGAAAACTTTGTACCGGCTGTTCTTTAAAGATTATACCGAAAAGGTATGGGGTATTCCCTGCGACAAAATAAGTGCCGAATGGGGTGCCCAGCGCATTAAAGGAGTTTCGATTCGCAAGGCCATTGAGCATGCCGTGCAGTCTGCCATTAAACCGAAGAAAGCCGGCAGTGCTGATATTGCCCAAAAAGAGACGGAAACAAGCCTCATCGAACAATTCCTGTATCCGAAGTTCGGTCCCGGACAGCTGTGGGAAGAAGTGGCCCGCCAGGTACAGGTAATGGGTGGCACCATTTTAATGAACCATGACGTGACCCGGATTTATACCGGCGACGACAACGATATCGTGACCGCGGTTGTGGCCGTTGACCGGTCCACCGGCGAGACCAGCTATTTGGAAGGTGATTATTTTTTCTCCACGATGCCCATAAAGGAGCTGATTGCAGACATGGGAGAAAATGTTCCCGCGACGGTGCGGGCCATTGCCGATGGCTTGCAGTACCGGGATTTTATTACCGTTGGCATTCTCCTGCGCCGCCTTTCTTACCAGGATAAAAAAACAGGGGAGTGGAAGCCCATTGAACTGAAGGATACCTGGATCTATATCCAGGAAAAAGACGTGACCGTGGGACGGCTGCAGATATTTAATAACTGGAGTCCCTTTATGGTGAAAGACCCGGACACCGTTTGGATCGGGATGGAATTCTTTTGCAACACCACCGATTGGTTCTGGAACCTTAGCGATGAGGAGATCCGTTCCCTCGCCATCGCGGAATTAGAGAAAATCGGGCTGGCATCTTCGACCAATGTACTGGACAGCACGGTATTAAGGGTTGAAAAAACCTACCCGGCTTATTTTGGTACTTATGAACACTTCGACCAGGTGCGTGCTTTTACCGACGGATTTGCGAACCTTTTCCTGGTGGGCCGTAACGGCATGCACAAGTACAACAACAGCGACCATAGCATGCTTACCGCGATGGTCGCCGTGGATAATATTGCCGCGGGTATTACCTCCAAGGCCAATATCTGGAGTATCAATACGGAGCAGGAATACCATGAAGAGAAACAGGAAGCCGAAAAAGCTGTTGCTGAGACACCTGCATCGCCATCATTAACAGCAAACGGAAATCAACCCGGACAGGAACAGTTTTACAGGAACCTGAAAGACTATATTTTCCGGCATCCCGTGCACAAATGGTATGCTCTGTTTATTAGCCTGGCGGTAGTAGCTCAACTGATTATTTTTAAATTGATTTACCCGTTTGCCGGGTATATCAACGGCGACTCCTACACGTATCTGGCCTCAGCCTACTGGAATATGGACATCAACACTTATCCCATTGGCTATCCCCGGTTCCTGAGGCTCTTTAGCGTATTTACCAGCTCTGATACGGCACTTGTAGCGTTTCAGTACCTGCTGCTGATGGGGAGTGTTATGGCGTTATTGTTTACACTTTTTTACTTTTACCAGCCGGCAAAGTGGGTGAAGATAACCCTCATCACCCTGATGACTTTCAATCCCGTTTTTCCCTACCTGGCCAACTATGTTTCCAGCGACGCACTTTTTCTGTCATTAAGCCTGGTATGGTTTACGCAATTGCTGTGGATTGTATACAGGCCTTCGGCGAGGCTTATCGTCATCAACTGTTTTATCCTTTTTTTGGCTTTTACCGTCCGGTATAATGCTCTTTACTACCCCCTGGTTGCACTGGTGGCTTTTTTGCTGAACAGGCAGCACCTGGCCCAAAAGTTGGCTGGTCTTGCCCTTGGAATGCTGCTGATCGGAAGCTTTGTGTTGTTCACCGGCAATAAATACAGGGAACTGGCAGGC
>JGI24740J21852_10000210_pt1 | contig 24381 bp, 19 predicted proteins | sample KBSCornC6_FD_21852 | JGI IMG/M metagenome (IMG submission 21852) | reverse complement strand
CGCCGGCATCCGCGCCGCTGCGCCATTGCCGCCGCCACCGTGGTGGTGGTCGGCACCGCCCCCATGCTGGCGCATGCCGCCTCGGACGATGCCTCCAACGCCGCCTCCGACGCCACCCCCCGGCACCTGATCGACGCGCAATTCAACGCGCCCGCCACCGTGGCGAGCGCAAGCAATGATGGCCTGCCTGCATCACCGGCCAGCACGCTGTTGATTGCGCAGCAACCGGTGCCGGCGGCAGTTGACACCCCGGCACCCGCGCCAATGCCTGCCGATGCTGCACCCTTGGCGTCGCCCGCACCAGCGCCGTCCCCGACGGTCATCTTGCCGCCGGGCGCGCCGTCTCCGGATGCGGCCGCGCCGGCGCCCACCATGTCGCCAGCCCCAAGCATGTCTGGCCCGACGGCACAGGGGCCGGGCGCGCTCGAGCCGCTGCAAGTGTCGCCCGAGGCGGCCAACGCCGCTGCCACGCACGCTGCCGGCAATCCGCCCGAGAACGCGCCTGCCGGCCCCATGCCAACCGACCGCGCTGCCTTCCACGACGAAGTCATGCGCGAAGCGCGCGAGGGCGCGGCCACGCTGGCACAAGAGCACCTGCGCGACCACCCCGACTGGTTCAAGGAAAGCGAGTCGTGGCACGTCGACCATGCCGCCGCTGCACAGCGCATCCGCTGGGGGCGTCAGCAATTGAAGGTCATCAACGGGCCGGAGCGCTTCGTCATCATCGACCAGGCAGTCGCCGAGATCGAAGCCCTGCTCAAGAAGGTGCCCGACACGCCCGAGAACGCAGAATTCCGCCAGGAAATCGTCGCGGACGAGGTGGTGGCGCTGTCCTCGCGCGGGCGCATGAAGGATGCCGTCAAGCGTTATGAGGCGATGTCGCAATCCGGCAAGGTGCCCGCCTACACCCGCGTGGCGGCGGGCGACGCGTATGGGTATCTCGATACGCCCGACAAGGCCGCTGCCGCCTACGCGCAGGCACTGAAAGATGCCGGCCCCGGCGAGATCGAAACGGGCGACGTGCAGGAAGGCCTGTTCTATGCCTACCTCGACACCGGCCGCTTTGAAGACGCGCGCGCGCTGCTCGACAAGATGAAGGCCGACAACCCGGAGTACGTGCGCCTGGCGCCCGAAGCCGGTACGCCCAACCCGGATTTCTCGCGCGTCAAACGCCTGGAAGCGCAGTACTTAGTGCTGACCGGCCGTACGCACCAGGGGATTTCCGAGATGGACAAGTGGCGGCACGAGGCACCGTTTGCCGCCTCGCTCGTGAGCGCGCGTGCGGATGGGGCGATGGTGCAGGCCGAGCCGTACCGCTCGCGCGAGATGTACAAGACCGCGTTGGCCGAACACCCGGATGACTTGAGCGTGGTGGCCGGCTATGGCCGCGCATCGCTGGCGGTGGACGACCTGAAGACCGCCAAGGACGTCGCCAACGGGCTCGACGAGCGCTTTCCGGAGAACGGCTCGGTGCATGCGCTGCGCAAGGATCTGGATGTGTACCAGAGCCCGCAGCTCGTCATTCAGTCGACGGCGGACAAGGGCAATTCGGTGTTCGCCAACAATGAATTCGGCATTGACACCAAGGCCTACAGCGGCCCGTTTGCCGATCACTATCGGCTGTTCGTCCACAACTTCTCGGGCCGCGCCAACTTTGATGGCACCTCGCAAAGCCGCGTGCGCAATGGCGCCGGCCTGCAGTGGTTCGATACGGGCGTCGAGGTGAACGGCGAGGTGCACCAGTCCGTCGGCTCGGCCGGCAAGACCGGCGGCACGCTCGATGCCACATGGATACCGAGCGACCACTGGAAGGTCTCGGGCATGGTCACCAACGACGACCTGGAGGTGCCCTACAAGGCTTACCAGGTGGGCGTGACGGGTAAGACCATCAGCGGCAACGTGCGCTACACGTGGGATGAAACGCGCTACGCATCGCTCACGTACGGCGTGTCGCGCTACACCGACGACAACTTCCGCCAGCGCTGGGGCGCCAACTTCTATCAGCAGCTGTTCGTGTCGCCCCGGCACACGGTGGGTGTGCTGCTGGGTGCCGATACGAGCCGCAACACCATGACGGGCCTGAACTACTTCAGCCCCTCGCGCGACTACAGCGGGCAAGCCACCGCCATCTGGTCGTGGACGCCCTGGCGCTATGCCGACAAGTCGTTCACGCAGCGCGTGTACCTGACGGGCGGCATGTACAACCAGCAGTCGTTCGGTAACAGCCCGATGTACGAAGCGCGGCTCGAGCACGTTTGGCAGATCAACCGCAAGACGCAGGTCTCTTACGGCATCGGCTTTGGCCGGCACCGCTACGACGGCCAGCCCGAGAACCGCAAGTTCCTGTACCTGAACCTCAATATTCCGCTTTGATTGCGCTCATGCCCATGCAAGCTTCCCGACAACCGTCGTTGCGACGATTCTTCGCCTGGATGGCGCCAAGGATGGCGTTGGCCCTGATGTTGGCCTTCCTTGCGGCAGTGCGTCCGGCCGCCGCCCTGCAGGTCGACTTCCTGCCCAAGCCCGATCCCGAGGACGGCAAGACGTTCCGCGTGCTGTGTTTTCACGATATTCGCGACAACCTGCGCGCCAGCTTCGAGACGCTGCCCGATGCGTTTGCCGTCGATACCAAGATGCTGACGAACATGTTCAGCTGGATCCAGGCCAACGGCTATCACCCCGTCACGCTGGCGCAGATTGACGAGGCGCGCCGAGGCGGCAAGCCGCTGCCCAAGCGGCCCATCCTGCTGACCTTCGACGACGGCTATGAGAGCCACTACACGAAGGTCTTCCCGCTGCTCAAGCAGTTCCGCTTCCCGGCCGTGTTCGGCCTGGTGACGGAATGGACCAATGCACCGCCCGGGGCAAAGATCAAGCTGTCGAACACGCAGATCGTCGACCGCGATTTCTTCATGAACTGGAACCAGATCCGCGAGATGCAGGCCTCGGGTCTGGCCGAGTTCGCCACGCACACACACGACATGCACCACGGCGCGCTTGGTAACCCCCAGGGCAACGAGATGCCGACTGCGACCACGCACGAGTATCTGCCCAAGCTTGGCCGGTATGAAACCGACGACGAATACCGCAAGCGCGTGCGGGCCGACCTGCAGCACAGCATCGACATCATTCAGAAGAACGTCGGCGCCAAGGTGCAGACCGTGGTGTGGCCGTATGGCGCCCACAACCTGCTGGCTGACCAGGAGGCCGCCAACGTGGGCCTGAAGTACATGCTCACGCTGGAGCCGGGCCCGAACACGCCGGATGTGCCGCTCACCGCCATCCGCCGCAGCCTGATGGGTTACGACACCAACACGGGCGACCTCGAGCGCTCGCTGCGCGAGCCCGTGACGCACCACGGCATGATCAACCCGGTGCAGCGTGTGGTGCATGTCGATATGGACTACATCTACGACCCGGACCCGAAGCAACAGGAAGCCAACCTCGGCAAGCTGATCGACCGCATCAAGGACCTGGCGCCGCGCGTGGTCTATCTGCAGGCCTTTGCCGATGCAAAGGGCAACGGTGCGGTGGATGCGGTGTACTTCCCGAACCGCCACATGCCGATGCGTGCCGACCTCTTCTCGCGGGTGTCGTGGCAGTTGAAGACGCGCGCCAAGGTGGAGGTGTATGCATGGCTGCCGATGCTGTCGTACAAGCTGCCGGACAAGAACCCCGCTGCGACACATCTGGTGCAGTCTTTGCCGGGTGCGCCGCAGAAGCCGGGCACAGTCAAGCCGCCGCGCCTGTCGCCGTTCGATCCGCAGGCGCGTCAGATGATTCGCGACATCTATGAAGACCTGGCCAAGAACGCGACCATCGACGGCATCCTGTTCCACGACGATGGCGTGCTCGACGACTACGAAGACGCCAGCCCCGCCGCGCTCAAGGCCTACGAGGCCATGGGCCTGCCGGGTGACATCAACCAGATCCGCCAGTCGCCCGAGCTGATGCAGAAGTGGACGCGTGCCAAGACCGCCGCGCTGATTTCGTTCTCGAAGGAGCTGATCTCGGTGGCGCAGGGCTACCAGAACGGCCGCGACATGCTGACTGCGCGCAACATCTTCGCGGGCCCGGTGCTCGACCCCAAGGCCGAAACCTGGACGGCGCAGAGCTATGACGACTTCCTGGAGGCGTACGACTACGTGGCGCTTGAAGCCATGCCGTACATGGAAGAGGCCAAGGACCCGAAGGACTGGATGAAGAAGCTGACGGCCGCTGTGGCCAAGCACAAGGACGGCCTGAAGAAGACCATCTTTGAGCTGCAGGCCGTGGACTGGCGCAACAACGACAAGCCGATCCCGACCACCGAGCTGCGTGACCAGATGCGCGCGCTGCGCTCGGCAGGTGCCCTCAACTACGGCTACTACCCCGATGACTTCATCGCCGGCAGGCCCGATACCGAAGTGCTGCGTGAGGTGATGTCGCTCAAGACGTACATCGAGACGCGCAAGCCGCCGGGCGGCAACACGGGCAGTGTCGAGAAGCTCAACAGCTCTTCTGTGCCGGCACCAGACCAGCCGACCCATGCGGAAGCGGAGCACAAGCCCGTGACCGAAGCGGCCACGCCGCCTAGAGCCGGCAACAGCGCCACCAACAAGGCCGGAGGCTGACATGGACCCGTTGTTGGTCAAACGCTGGATCTCCGGCTTCGTTTTCTACTACCCGTTCTTCATGTCGTATTTCTGGATGATCGGGGGGCTGCTGCATTACTTCCTGCTGGAGCGCGGCACCAGCCACATTCAGCATCCGCTGGCGCTGCTGGGCGTGAAGAGCTACCCCAAGGTATCGATCATCGTGCCCTGCTACAACGAAGAGGCCAATGTGCGCGAGGTGGTCAGCCACCTGGCGCGCATGCGGTATCCCAACTACGACATCATCGCCGTGAACGACGGCAGCTCCGACCGCACCGGCGAGCGGCTGAACGAGCTGGCCGCGCAGTATCCGCAACTGCTGGTGATCCACCAGTCGTCCAACCAGGGCAAGGCGATTGGCCTCACCACTGCCGCGCAGGTGACGGACGCCGAATACCTGATGTGCATCGATGGCGATTCGATCCTCGACGTGGATGCGATTGCCTGGATGATCCGCCACCTGATGGAGAACCCGACCATCGGCGCCGTCACCGGCAACCCGCGCATCCGCACGCGCTCCACGCTGCTGGGGCGCATGCAGGTGGGCGAGTTCTCGTCGATCGTGGGGCTGATCAAGCGGACGCAGCAGGTGTATGGCCGCTTGCTGACGGTGTCGGGTGTGGTGGTGATGTTCCGCAAGCACGCCATTGAAGACGTGGGCTACTGGAGCAACGACATGCTCACGGAAGACATCGACATCAGCTGGAAGCTGCAGGTGGGCGGCTGGATCATCCGCTACGAGCCGCGTGCGCTGTCGTGGATCCTGATGCCGGAAACCTTCCGCGGCCTCTACAAGCAGCGCCTGCGCTGGGCCAAGGGCGGCATCCAGGCGCTCATCAAGTACGCGCCGGCCATGCTGTCCCTCCGGCAATCGATGATGTGGCCGATCTTCTTTGAATACGCACTGTCGGTCGTGTGGGCGTACAACATGTTGTTCGTCATCACATGGTCGGTGGCGGGGTTCTTTATCGACATGCCGGCGGAATGGCGCATGGAGGCGTTCCCGCGCTGGCACGGCACGCTGCTGTTCATCACATGCGTGCTGCAGTTGCTGATCGGCTGCTTTATCGACCGCCGCTACGACGACGGCATCCTGCGCTACTTCATCGACACCGTCTGGTACCCGGTGGCGTTCTGGATTCTCAACCTCATCACCACGGTGGTCGGCTTTCCGGCTGTCGCCTTTCAACGCACGCGTGCACGTGCTCGCTGGACTAGCCCCGACCGGGGCGTACAACAACAGGGGAATTCGCCATGACCATGCTTGTCATTGACGTTTCACGTAATTCAATCCGACAGTCGTTTTCCGACAAGGGGATTGTCGGCACGCTGCACCACGTGCTGTGGTTCCGCATCGTCCGGCCCATCCTGGTGATCTCGATCTGGGGGATGCTGGGGTTGTATGTGGGCTACTCGATCAGCAGTGTGGGCCCGAGTGGTCTGCCGTTCGAGCAACTGCGCATGTACGGCAACATCATTGCCGGCATGGGTGGCGTTCTGGTGGTGTGGATGGTGCTGTCGCGGATGGATCGCGCCATCCGCCGCAAGATGGCCAGTACCAAGGCCCCGACACTGACGCCAATGGCAGCAGCGTCGCGTGCGGCCTTGCAAGCGAGCAAGCCGGCCTGGCAACGCCCGCGCAATACGCGCCTGCTGGTGGTCGACCACGATGACGACGGCGACATCACGCATGTGCGCTCATGGCAAGAGTGGACCGGCCGCGCCGCGCCCGAGGGCACTGCCACGCCGCCCACGCCGTTCGTTCGCAGCCCGGAATACGACCCCGAGGAACCGGTGCTTGCCACCAGCGAAGTCATCGTGCTGGAGCGCCTCGACCGCGCCGAGCCGTCGCTGGGCCGAGCCAAGTTGCCAACACCACAGCCGCAGCCGCATCTTGTGGCCAAGGCGGTCGACGAGGCGACGGCAGAGGCCGCAGGCTTTCACCGCTTTGGCTATCGCGGCCGTCTTGGCCGCAACGATTGGGTGGAACCGCCCGCGCCTACGCAGTCCTTTGCCATGCGCCCCGGCATGGCGCGCCACTATGGCGGCGTGAGTGCAGTCGTGCATGGCCGCGCTGCAGTACAAGTGGCGGACCGATCCACGGAACGCCGCCGCAGCCTCCACGCCTTTGGCGCACACGCGCAGCTCGAAGATTCCTACGCCGCATTGGAGCGCACCGAGCACATCGATCCGCTGCACGGCTTCGGGCGCCGCGCCAATATCGTCGCCAGCGACCATTGAGCGTCAGTTAAGCGACCGCAGAGAATAAGAGGGGCCGATATCACCCGACGCCCCCTGCGCCCCGGTGTGCGTGTCACCGGGGCGTTTTTTTGTCTGCGCGATTGCAAGCCGTTGCACCCTTCCCAAGCGCTAACGCATAAGGATTAAGGGAACGTCTTGATGCGGTGCGCAATCGTTGCCGCCAGTGCACGGCACGGCACAGCAAACGCTTGTTGAGCAGCAATCTCCGGCGCGGGCATCGCGTTGTTGCGCAAACTGGCGCGGAGCCCTCTTGATTGCCGACGCGCGCCTGCCTATGCTGGGTTCTCCTGCAAGCGAGTCCATCGGCTCTCTCTCTTTCCCTTGCAGTGCTCATGCTGTCAGTGAACCAAGCCCTCCGTCGCAAGCGCCGCACGCGACACACAATCAAAGCTGGAGACAACTGTGCTGAGTCCCCATGAATTTGCCGTTCTGCTCTTGGTCAACGAGGGTGCCGAAGCCGCGGACTTGGACCGCGCCGATGTTGAGGCATTGATCGAGCGTCAGCTCGTCACACTGGAACGCCGTGGTCCCGACCACTGCTACGCCCGGGTGACGCTGCAGGGCTACGTGTTCCTCAAGGCTTCCGGGCACGTGCGCACAGCCGTGCGCCGCGTGGCTGCGGTGCCGCACTGAACTGTCCTTCCTACCGGTTTTTTCCGCACGCCGTCTGCATCGTCTGGGCACGTCGCCCAGGCAATGGGTGATGTGCGCGTGCGCCGATACAAACGGAAACACACGGCAAGTGGCCCAAGCCTGCCCCGCGCGCTGCATGGGGCGAGGTTTTTGCTGAGTTGCAGATGCCACCTCTGGGTTTGAACGCGATTGCGTTGGCGATCGCTTGCACACCCGGCGGCTGGCATCCAAAGACAACTCAAGAGGAGCCACCATGAAAGCCCAAGCCACACTTGCTGCCGCGCTGTTGGCGGTTGCCGGCACCGTATTCGCCCAGCCGATGCCGCCACCCCGGCCGGATATGGACCGCGACCATGAAGGCGCCGAACGCGCCGAGCGCATGGAACACGCCGAGCGGATGGAGCAACGCCACGACGAGCATCGCGAACACCGCGAACTCGAGCACGCACGCCGTGAACTGCGCCACGATCGCGAGGCCATCAAGCGCCGCGCGCACGAAGAACATGAGGAACACGAACGGCACGAACAGCGTGAGCGGATGGAGCCGCATTGAGCCCCATGCTGCTGAACTTCGTCCATAGGCCCGCGCACGATGTCGCGCGGGCCGCGCCGGCCTCGTTCCAGGCGACGTCTTTCGCCCCCGCCTAGTTAACCACCCCCAATACCCTGAATGACCTTGCCCATGCCTTCACACGTGGGGCATGGGTTGCCGTTGCGTTGCCCGGTGCCATTGCAGTCCGGGCAGACCGCCTCACCGGTGCCGGTGGTGCCCGGTTCGGCTTCATCACCGGGGGCGGGTTGGGTGGAATTCGGTTCGCTGGGGTTCATCTCGCACCTCTGCTGTCGCATGCGTTTCCGGAGACCAGTGAGGCGCAGAAATCATGCCGGCCGTCGTATGCTGCGCGTCTCACGGCGCGGGAACTGCGCTTGCTAACTCCCCGATCATCTGCGGAAGAACCCAGGCCACAGGCCAGCCATGAAGGCAAGCCTGGGCCGTGTTGAATCCGAATCAAAAGGAGCGGCATTTGAAACCCCCATCGACCGTGCCATTGGAGCGGCGCCGCCGCCTGGGCGCATGGCTGCCCGAGCCTGAAGCCAAGCTCGGCGCGTTTCGTCAGGAACTGGTGGCGCAGGCGCTGGCGCGCCAACGTCGTGCCCCCGGTTCGGCCACCGTGCAGGCATTGGCACAGTTGATCGACTCGGACCCGATGTTGCGTATGCATCTGACGCGCGCCATTGAAGAGGCGCAAGCCAACGGCTACGTGCTCGGCTACAGCAACCCTGCGGAGCTGATGCTGGCGATCGACCACGTTGTGACGTGCGCACCGCGCTTCAGTGAATCGAGCCTGGTGGTGTGCCCGCTCAACGCGCTGCTGGACTGGCTGATGTGCATGCCGTCGGGGTATGCGCTGTTTCGCGATGGCCGCTTCAATGCCGCCCTGAAGGCGGTGTTGCTGGGATGGGGCAGCTTCTTGAGCGGCCCGCATTCGCGCGCGTATCTGAACACGCAGTCGCCGGGTGGTTGGTTCTGCGCGGAGGCCGTCAAGCGCGTCGGCATGGATCAGTTTGTGTGCGACCGCAGGCAGCCGTACTGGGGCTTTGCGTCGTGGAACGATTTCTTCACGCGCCGTTTTCGCGCAGATGCACGGCCGGTGGCAGGCGACGACGACCCAAAGCTGATCGTGAGCGCGTGCGAAGCCGCGCCCTACAACATCCGCTATGGCACGCGCCTGGAAGACGCATTCTGGATCAAGGCCCAGCCGTATTCGTTGCGTGACGTCTTCGGGCCCGGCAAGTTGGAGATCGCGCAGCAGTTCGTGGACGGATGCGTGTATCAGGCGTTCTTAAGTGCCTACAACTACCACCGCTGGCACGCCCCGGTGGGCGGCACGATTGTCGATGCCTACCACTTGGACGGCACCTACTACTCCTGCGTGGAGGCGGAAGGTGCGGACCCAGGAGGGCTCAACGATTCGCAGGGCTACAGCACCGCCATGGCGGCCCGCGCGGTGATCACCATTGCGTGCGACGACCCCGCCATGGGCACCATTGGCTGTGTGTTCGTCGGCATGGCCGAGGTGTCGTCATGCGTGATCGACGTGACACCGGGACAGCACGTGTGCAAGGGCGAGGAGCTTGGCTTCTTTCAGTACGGTGGATCGACGTACTGCCTGTTTTTTGCGCCGGGCGTGGTCGATGCGTTTATGGTGCAGCCGCCGTTCTCGCACGATACCGCGCCCGTCAAAGTCAACGCAGCGCTGGCGTGGGCCCGCTAGCGCAGCTTCACGTATCAGGCTTCCACTTCCGCCAGCGCTTTCAGGCCGACTGACAGCATCGCCAAGTCGGCCGGGCCCGCTGCCATCTGGTCGGCGATTACGCGGTTGTAGCGCGCCAATGCGTCTTGCCGGGTGGCTTGCCACGTCTCCACCAACGCGTCCGCGCTGGCGCCCGAAGGCGCGTCGCGCAGTACGGACCCCGTCAACCGGCGGCGCAGTTGCCCGAGTTCTTCCAGCAGGGTGGCGCGCGCCAGCATCTGCCAGTGGGTTTGCGCGGGCAGGCCGAGGATGCCGCTTTGCAGCCAGCCATAGTTCAATGGCTGGTCCAGCGCGAAGTACACGCGCGCCGCGAGCTTGGCGTCGCAGTTGCACGCACTGGCCACTTCAGCAATGTCGAGCAGCGACACGCGCGCAGGGATGCCGGTTGCCACGCGAGCCAGCGCATCCGGCACACCGGCATCGACCAGCGCCTGCTGTTGCTGCGCGGCGGCCTGCATGGAGGCTTCCGTCTGCAGCGAGTCAATGTCGGACGCCAGTGCATCGACTGCCGTGCGGAAGTGCGCCACCGTGGCGGGTACGTCCAGCACATTCGACGTGCGCCGCCGCAAGAACCACAGCGTGGCGCGCTCATGCAATTGCGCCAGCGCCGTGAACAGCGCGGTCTGCGTATCGTGCGGCACCTTGGCGTCCAGGCCATCCACCTCTTGCCAAAGCGCATCGAGCCGATAGACGGCCCGCGCCACCAGGCTGGCCCATACCACCGCCAGCGGCTCGGCGCCAGTTTCCTCGGCCAGGCGGTGCACGAAGGTCACACCGGCACGGTTGACGAGCGCGTTGGCGTGCATGGTCGCCAGAATTTCCCGCCGCAGCGGGTGCCTCGGGATGGCTGCCGCGCAGCGTGTGTGCAGCGGCTGCGGAAAATACCCTGGCAGGCCATCGGCAATGAAGGGCTGGTCCGGCAGGTCGCTGCCGAGCAGCACGTCGTACAGCCACATCTTGCTGTAGGCCATCAGCACGGCACGCTCGGGCGTGGTCAGGCCGCCGCCCGCCGCGCGCCGGGAGTCGATCTCTTCATCGGCGGGCAGGAATTCGATCGGCCGGTTCAGGCGTCCGTTGCGCTCCAGATGCCGCATCAGGCGCGCTTCGGGTTCCAGCCACTGCGCGGTGCGTGTGCGCGCCAGCGACAACGCCTGCGTCTGGAAGTAGTTGTCGTGCAAGACGAGCGTGCCCACCTCGTCGGTCATCTCGGCCAGCAGCGTGTTGCGCTGCTTGAGCGTCATCTCGCCGTCGGCCACCACCAGGCCCAGCAGGATCTTGATGTTGACCTCGTGGTCGGAGCAGTCCACGCCGGCCGAGTTGTCGATCGCATCGGTGTTGATGCGGCCGCCGCGCTGCGCGTATTCGATGCGGCCAAGTTGCGTGCAGCCCAGGTTGCCGCCTTCGGCCACCACCTTGCAGCGCAGCTCCGCGCCGTTGACGCGCAGGCCGTCGTTGGCGCGGTCGCCAACTTGCGCGTGCGTTTCGGTGCTGGCCTTGATGTAGGTACCGATGCCGCCGTTGTAGAGCAGGTCTACCGGCGCCTTGAGGATGGCGTGCAGCAGATCGTTCGGCGCCATCTCGGTGGCAGTTACATCCAGCATGGCGCGCACTTCGGGTGAGAGCGGAATCGCCTTGGCGGTGCGCGGGAATACGCCGCCGCCGGGGCTAATCAGCGCCCGGTCATAGTCGGCCCAGCTGGAGCGCGGCAGGTTAAACAGCCGCTCGCGCTCGGCAAAGCTCGTGGCTGCGTCGGGGGATGGATCGAGAAACACATGCCGATGGTCGAACGCCGCCAGCAGCCGGATATGTCGCGAGAGCAGCATGCCGTTGCCAAACACATCGCCCGACATGTCGCCCACGCCGACCACGGTGAAGTCTTGCGTCTGCGTGTCGACACCCATCTCGCTGAAGTGCCGCTTGACCGATTCCCACGCGCCGCGCGCGGTGATCGCCATCTTCTTGTGGTCGTAGCCGACGGACCCACCCGAGGCAAACGCATCGCCCAGCCAAAAACCGTATTCAGCGGAGATGGCGTTGGCGTAGTCCGAGAACGTGGCGGTGCCCTTGTCGGCGGCCACCACCAGATAGGGGTCGTCTTCGTCGTAGCGCACCACGTCGCGCGGGGGCACGAGGCGGCCGTCGACGTAGTTATCGGTCAGGTCCAGCAAGCCGCGCAGGAAGGTCTGGTAGCACGCCACGCCTTCGGCCAGATACGCGTCACGGTCGGTGGCGGGCGGCGGTTGCTTGACGACAAACCCGCCCTTGGAGCCCACCGGCACGATGACGGTGTTCTTCACCATCTGCGCTTTCACCAGCCCCAGCACTTCGGTGCGGAAGTCCTCACGCCGATCCGACCAGCGCAGCCCGCCGCGCGCCACTTTGCCGCCGCGCAGGTGCACGCCTTCCACGCGTGGCGAGTACACCCATATCTCGAACATCGGCTTCGGCTCGGGCAAGCCCGGCACACGCGCAGGGTCAAACTTGAACGAGAGGTACGCCTTGGGCTGCCCATCCGGCGCGGCACTCTGGAAGTAGTTCGTGCGCAGCGTGGCCTCCAGCACGCCGAGGAACTGACGCAGGATGCGGTCTTCATCCAGGTTGGGCACGTCCTCCAGCGCTTCGTCGATCTGCTTGCGCAGCGTGTCGCTGCGGCGCGTGCGTTCGGCTGCGTCCAACGCCGGGTCGAAGCGCACGAGGAACAGATGCACCAGCGCCCGCGCGATCGATGGGTTGCCGTTCAGCGCGCTCTCCATATACGCATTGCTGAAGGTCGAACCGATCTGGCGGATATAGCGCGCATACGCCCGCAGGATGCGCACCTCGCGCCAAGTCAGGCCGGCCTGCAACACGAGGCGGTTGAGGTCGTCGTTCTCAAGCTCACCGCTCCAGATGCGCGCAAAGGCTTCTTCAAAACGCGCACGGGCTTCGTCGAGGTCTACCTCGCTGCCGTCGACGGTTTCCATGCCGAAGTCGTGCATCCAGATGGGCGCGGCGTCGGCGGGCTCGATGCAATAGGGGCGCTCTTCGTTCACGCGCACACCCAGGTGTTCAAGCATCGGCAGGCTGTGCGAGAGCGAGGTCGGCTGCCCCGCGCGGTAGATCTTGAAGCGCAGCGCGCCGGGTGGCGCTTCCAGCGGCCGGTACAACTGCATGGTGAGCAGGTTGGCGGCGGTGTTCTGATCCAGCAGCGGCTCCATCAGTTCGATGTCGCGCACGGCCAGGCGCGCGGGGTAGTCCTCGCGGAAGCCAGCGGGAAAGGCATCGGCGTAACGGCGCAGCAGGCGGTTGCCGCGCTCTTCGCCGCCGCGCGCCAGCAGAGCGTCGGACAGATCGTCCTGCCAGCGCCGCGCCGCCTGCACGATGCGCGCTTCGAGCTCGGTCACGTCCACGTCCGGCACGTCGCCCGGCTGCGTGCGCACGGTGATGTGGATGCGCGCGAGCATCGATTCCGACAACTGCGGCGTGAACTCCACGGCGGTGCCGTGGTAGGCGTCCAGCAGCAGTTTCTGGATGCGCACACGCAGGTCGGTGTTGAACTTCTCGCGCGGTACGAACACGAGGCACGACACGAAGCGATCAAACGGGTCGCGCCGCACAAACAGCCGCGTGCGCTGACGCTCCTGCAACCGCAGGATGCCGAGCGCGATGTCGTGCAGCGCTTCGCTATCCATCTGGAACAGCTCGTCGCGCGGATATTGCTCCAGGATCGTGACGAGCGTTTTGGCCAGGTGCCCATTCGGCAGAAAGCCGGTGCGCCGGATCACGTCGGCCACCTTGCGTCGCACCAGCGGAATGTCTTCGGCCGGCACCATGTAGACGTTCGATGTGTACATGCCCAGAAACCGCCGCTGCCCACACACGCGGCCCTCCGCGTCGAACAGTTTGATGCCGACGTAATCGAGATACCCGGGGCGGTGCACGGTCGCGCGCGAGTTGGCCTTGGTGAGGAAGATCGGCTCGGGTGCGTCGATAAACTTCGCGGCACCCGGTGCGAGGCGCGTGGTATCTGGCGTGGAGGCGTCGCGCAGCGCTTCACGCAACACGCCCAGACCCGTGCCCGGGATGCCGCGCAGGTAATGGTGCGGGTCGGGGCCATCCTCTTGCGTGATGAGCTCGTAATCGCGATAGCCGAGGAAGGTGAAATGCCGATCCAGCATCCACGAGAGAAAGGCTTGCGTTTCGGCAATCTCGGCTCGCTCCACATCACCGGTAGAGGGCTGCGCCGCGCGCACGGCCAGCGCTTCGATGGCAGCTTGCGCGGCGGCCTGCATGGGTTTCCAGTCGTCCACCGTGGCACGTACATCGCCCAGCACGCGCACCAGGCCGTCGTGCAGCGCCTGCATGCGCTCGGGCTCGGAAAAGCGGTCGACCTCGATGTGGATGGTGGACTCGAAGCGCGCGGTGCCGTCGGTCTCGCGGTCAGCGTCGCTGGGTGTGTCGGGCATGTCGCCGGCCAGGGCCGTGGGGCGCTGCACGCCGCCACCGGCAGTCACCGCCACGCGCATGCCCGCCGCATCGCGCTGCACGCGATAGACCGGGTGAAAAGCGGAATGCAGCGCCAGCCCCTGCCGGTTGATCTCCATGGTCACGGAGTCGAACAGGAACGGCATGTCGTCGTTGACGATCTCGACCACCGTATGGCCGCAGTACCAGCCGTGCTGTTCCAGGGTGGGGTTGTAGACGCGCACGCGCGGCTGGCCGGACACGAACTTCTGCCCCAACTGCCAGTGCGCCATGGCCGCGCCATACAGGTCGGCCACGCTGCGCGAGGTCACGTCTTCGGGGTCGGCCAGGCCGTAGTAGTGCCGCAGAAAGGGCTCGAACAGCGCGGCAATATCGGGTGCGCGTTCGCGTGCGAGGGCCACCGCGTCCGCCATGTGCTGGCGGACCTTGTCGTCGTGCTGGGCAGACATGGATGCCTCCCGAAAAAGGGCCAGCCCATGCTACGCCGCGTGCCCATGGCTGGCAATCGGGAGGATGCCGGGCGCTTGGGCGCGTAGGCTCAGGCGCGTTTTTTTGTGCGCTGCGTTGGTGGTGCGGCGCGGGGCTGCTGTGCGGCGTCCTTGTGCACCTTGTCGAGCAGGCGCTTGGCACGAACCGCGCAATCTTCGGCTTCGTCCTTGTGTTCGATCTCGTGGGCCAGCGCTAGCAACTGGTGTTTGCTTTGCGCGAGCCGCTGTTCCAGCAGTTCGATCTCGGCAATCTTGCGCCGCAGCGCAGCGAGCAATTCTTCGTGCCGCCAGTTGTCCAGATCGGGCGGCAGGAACGTGCGGATTTCGTCCAACGAGAATCCGGCGCCCTGCGCGCACAGGATGATCTCCAGGCGCCGCAACGTATCGGGCGCGTATTCGCGGTAGCCATTGGCCTGGCGCTGCGCGGGCTGCAGGAGACCGCTGGCCTCGTAAAACCGGATGCGCGAGGCGGCAACGCCACTCTGTTGGGCGAGTTCTCCGATCTTCATGCAGACGGCTCCGACGGGCTTGACATTAAAGTTGACTTTAAGCTTAACGTGGAAGCGTCGTCAAACCAGGAAACGCCCATGAAGCTCTTCACTCCGCTCACGCTGCCGAACGGCGCGGTCATCCCCAACCGCCTGGCCAAAGCCGCCATGGAAGAGAACATGGCTGATGCGGACCACGCGCCGTCCGATGCGCTGCTGCGCTTGTACGAGGCCTGGGCCCGGGGCAAGGCGGGGCTCATCATCACCGGCAATGTCATGGTGGACCACCGTGCCATGACGGGCGCCAACGGCGTGGTGCTGGAAGACGATGCGCATCTCGACCGTTTCCGGCGCTGGTCGCAGATCGCGCGGGCCAATGGCGCGCATGTGTGGATGCAGCTCAACCACCCTGGCCGCCAGATGCCGGCGGCGTTGGGGCAACCCACTTTGGCACCGTCTGCCGTGCCGATGGATCTGGGGACCTTGTCCAAGCAATTTCCGGTGCCCAGGGCGATGACGGAAGCCGATATCGCCGAGGTGCAGCAGCGCTTCGTGCGGGCGGCGGTGCTGGCCGAGCAGAGCGGTTTTACCGGCGTGGAGATCCACGCCGCGCATGGCTATCTGCTGAGCCAGTTTCTTTCGCCCAACACCAACAAGCGGCAGGACGCGTGGGGCGGCCCGATTGAGCATCGCGCGCGTCTGCTGCTGGACATCGTGCGCAGCGTGCGGGGGGTGGTGTCGGCGCAGTTCGTGGTGGCGGTCAAGCTCAACTCGGCGGACTTCCAGCGCGGTGGCTTCAGCCCGGAGGATGCCAAGCGCGTGGTTGAGATGCTCAACCCGCTGGGCGTGGATTTGGTGGAACTATCCGGCGGCAGCTATGAAGCCCCGGCCATGCAAGGCCACGCGCGCGATGGCCGCACGCTCGCCCGCGAGGCCTACTTCCTGGAATTTGCCCGAGACATTGCGGCCGTGGCGCGCATGCCGTTGATGGTGACGGGCGGCATCCGCCGCCGTGCGGTGGCGGAGCAGGTGGTGGACAGCGGCATTGCCATGGTGGGCATCGCGACGGCGCTGTCGATTGATCCGAACCTGCCGCGCGATTGGCATGCCGGCAAGGACAGCGCCCCGGTGCTCCAGCCCATTACCTGGAAGAACAAGGTGCTGGGCTCGCTGGCCAACATGGCGGTCGTCAAGTTCCAGCTCAAGCGCCTGAGCCAGGGGCGGGGTACCCACCCGAGCGTCTCGCCCCTGCGGGCGTTGGTGTTGCAGCAGCTGGCCACGGCTTGCCAGACGCGACGTTACAAGCGCTGGCTGGCGCAGCGCGCGTTGCGCTAGCCGGCAACTCCTCAGGGGGGGCAGCCCGGTTGACGGCAACATCCAGTTTTCTGGAAAATGCATCCATTAAGATGGAATCCGCGGCCGCCGCGAATCCGCCTCCCCCTTTTTGGAGCCCCGCATGCCCGCCCCCAAGCCGAACGACGACATTCGGAGCGACGACATCCGCCTGATCGACTGCACCGAGGCCGAGCACGCCCAGGCGATTCTCGACATCCTCAACGAGGCGATCGTCAACTCCACGGCGCTGTACGACTACGTTCCCCGCCCCCCGCAGGCCATGCAGACGTGGTTTGCCGCCAAGCGTGCCGGCGGTTTTCCGGTGGTGGGCGCGGTGGATGCCTCGGGCCGGCTGCTGGGTTTTGCGAGTTGGGGTACGTTCCGCGCGTTTCCTGCCTACAAGTACACGGTGGAGCACAGCGTGTACGTCCACCACACCTGCCGTGGGCGCGGGCTGGGCGAACGCCTGCTGCGTGAACTGATCCGGCGCGCGCAAGCGGCCCAGGTGCACGTGCTGGTTGGCTGCATCGACGCGGCCAACGCCGGCAGCGTCGCGCTGCATACCCGGCTCGGGTTCGTGCACGCGGGCACCATCAAAGAGGCCGGCTTCAAGTTCGGCCGGTGGCTCGATGCAGCGTTCTATCAGCTCAACCTTGAGACGCCTGCACACCCTGTGGATGGTTGACGGCAGGGTCGATTGAAGGTGTCGCAACGGATGCCGCGATGGTGCGGCGCCATAGAAAAAGGCCGGCGTGATACCGGCCTTCTTTCATTGCGTCGCCAGCAGTGCCGTCAGCCCTTGGCCACGACGTTGATGCGCAGCGCTTCGGCCCCCGCCGCGATGGCGAGCAGCCGGTCGACATTCGGATGCGCGCCCGGGCGATTGCGTGCGTCGACGGTGTGCTCGGCGAACACAGCCAAGCCGTGCTCGGCGGCCTTGGCATCGAGCTGGCCGAACGCCTGCTGCAGGTAGTGGTACACCGCCAGCGAACCTTGCTTGCCCGGCTTGTTTTCGATGTCGGCGACCACGGCGCCCTGGCCGTCTACCAGGTCGATGCGCTCGACGCCGTCAATGGCGGGCAGTTGGGCGAGGTTGTCCTTGAAGATGGGGGTCGGTTGAATCACTGAAGTGGCTCCGTGGGTTGTTCAGGCGGGCCGTATGTTAGCCGCTCTGCCAACCCACGCGCGCGGCTCAGCGTTTCGCGCCGGCCTTGTTCACGGCAATGGCCGCCTGGATGAGCGTCTTTAATGCCTTCTCGTTCACCGTGTCGCCTTCGCGAAAATCGATCGCGCGGCGCACGTTGCCATCCAGGCTGGAATTGAAGAGCCCGGCTGGGTCCGGCACGGAGGCGCCCTTGGCAAACGTCATTTTCACCGTCTGCTTGTAGGCCTCGCCGGTGCAGAGGATGCCGTGGTGCGACCACACCGGCACGCTCCATTTCCATTCCTCGACCACGTCAGGGTCGGCTGCCAGGATGACGGTGCGCAGGCGGGCGAGCATCTCACCGCGCCAGTCGTTCAGCTCGGCAATGCGGGCGTCGATCTGCTCGGCGGCGGGCGGTGCGTTGTCCGTTGCGTTTCTCTTCATGCGTTGCCTCCGTGATGGATTGACGAGGATAGGCTCAACTGCGTGCGTGCGCCATCGTCGACTTGCATGCGCCGGTCATGGCGCCCGGCCAATTTTGGAGCCAAACTTGCTTGCCTGAAGCTGGCTTGGATGAGGGAGCCATCATGCAAGAGCTCGCCTTTCGTACGTTGCTGTATCGCTACTTCTTCTTTGGCTGGCTGTACAAGGATGCCAGTCACGGCAACCTGTTTGAGCGCTCCGCCGCGTGGCGCTTCAACCAGGCGCATGCGCACTGGCTGCTCGCATACATGTGGCGATGGCTCTGGTGCGGCGTGGTGTTCTACGCGCTGGGCGGGGCGGCGGAACTGGCCCTCAAGACGCCGTGCCTGTCAGCATTGTTTTATGTGCCCAGCGCGTTGAGCGTGCCCATCAATATGGTCATCGGTGTGCTGTGGATTGGGCTGAAGGCGCTGCCCGGCCCGGTGCGTGAACGCTAGGTCATGGCTTGATCTTGGTCGAAGGGCACCCGGATGCTATGCTGCGCGCCCAAGCGATCTGGGCGTCGCATTTGTCCAAAGACGAGAAGGGATGACGGAATCAACACCCACACAGCAGACCACTGATTCGACGCGGGCACCGCTTGCCATTGCAACCTTGCTGCAAGCGGGCTTTACCGCGACCTACGCGTCCGACTATTGGGACATGATTAGCATGGGCGCGATGTCATTGCTGACCGTGCTGATTTCGCTGCTGGCGTGCGTGCTGCTCTACAGCGGCGTGGTCCGCCACCTGATGGGCAAACCGGCGCAGTGGAGCCTGATGCTCGCAGCCGTGGGCCTGGCGTGGTCGTTTCTCGAGTGGGGTCCGAGGATTCTGTGGTCGTATCCGTTCCTGCTCGGGGCGATTGTCGGCACGGTGGCGTGGGCGTTGACGCTCAAGGCGTCGCGACGTGAGGCGCGTTGAACCGTATGCGCTTGAAACAATGGATCGCGCGCATCAAGGACGCGCTGGCCGGGAGCGCAGAATCGAACCCCGCCACCAATGATGTCGAAGCGCGCAGCGCTGCCGAGATCGAGGCGCTCATCGCCCAACTGCGGCAACAATCACCCGACGCACGCCGTGGCGAGAACGTCAGCCTGACCGATCTGGGCGAGGACGATGCGTTCGTAGCGCCGTTGGTGGCGACCACGCACGACGCTGACGCCTATTTCCGCGCGAGTGCGGTGCATGCGCTGGCGCACTACGACCTGGGTCAGTATCCACACGCCGAATCCGCCGTGCTGCATGCCCTGAAGCACGACACCGAGCCAGGCGTCCGCGCTGCTGCTGTGCAGGCACTGGGTAGACAGTCAGAGGCCGTCGCACACGCGCACGAGCGTGCATGCCTGCAAGCCGTCAACGACCCGAGTGCCGAGGTCCGCCGCGAGGCGGTGCACGTGCTGGGGTATTGGCCGTCCAAGCTGGCGGTTGCTGCATTGCGCGCACGATTGCGTCTGGATACCGATGTCGATGTGCGCGTCTGGGCGGCCTACGCACTTGGCAGGTGCGGCACGGCGGATGCGATTCCCGATCTGTTTGCGGCCGCGGTTGATTCTGACGGTCGCGTGCGCGCCGCTGCATTGGATGCGATGTGCGAATCCGCTGATCCGGAAGACACCACGTTGCATGACCTGCTGCTGGCCGCTGTGTCTGATCCCGCGCCGGAGGTCCGTCGGCGAGCGGCACAGGGCATGCGCTTTCGGCCACCGCAGGCGCTGCCAGCATTGCGGGCACTCACCAATGACCCGGAACCGCGTGTGCGGCAGGAAGTCGTCATCGCACTGGGCTTGCGGCGGGATGCGGAGTCGCTCGACCTGATCGCTGCGCGTGTGTTTGAGGAGGCGGATGAAGAGGTGCGCTACTACGCTGCCAGCGCGCTTGGCGAATTGCGGGACGCGCGTGCCACGCAACACCTCATCCACGCGTACCAGACGCCTGCATTGGGGCACCAGGTGCAGTGGATGGCGCTGTGGGCGCTGGGTGAAAACCGTGATGTCGCCGCAATGCCGACACTGCTTGCGGCACTGCGCGACCCCGATGCCGAGTTCCGTGCACGGGCCGTCGAGTCGATCGCCATGTTGCAGAGAGACTTGCGTGCCGATGCTGAGCACGCTTGGCCGGCGATGCTGCCTGCGCTGACGGAGGCCCTGCGCGACGTGGATGACGACGTGCGGGAACAATCTGCGCAGGCATTCACGGACATTTACGCGTTGCCCACGCTGCATGCTGTGTTGTCCGGTTTGCCCGAGCACGACGTTGCTGCCAAGCACGCACTACAGCGCGCGATGGCGGTGCGCGAAGAAGAGGCCGCCGCAATCGCAGCCAGACCCTTTGGTCGTGGCACTGTGGAGTACAAGTAAGCGGCGACGCGCCCTGGTGCCGGCAATGAAGCGATGGCGGTTCAGTGCCCCGATGTCCCTCGGATGCGGTTGACTCGGGGCTACACGGTCGCGATCAGCAATTCCTCCGCATTGGCGAGTGGACGCAAGCCATCGGCGCGGCCAGCAAAGTAGCGCTGCGTCAGGGTGTCGGCCGAGATGTGCTGCGCATCACGGAAGCCGTTTTCGCGCGCCAGCGCCAGCATGTCGGGCGGGGTAAAGAAGCTGATGAAGGGCGTGCCGCTGGCGCGTGCGCCTTTCTCGGCCATCTCCAGGCCGGGACGGACTTCCGGCGCGGCCATTTCCAGTGGCAGCAGAAACGTCATGGCAAACATGGACCCGGGCGCCAGCGATGCCACCTGCCGCAGCGTGGCGGCGTTCGCTTCCTTGGTCAGATACATGCTCACGCCCGTGGACACCACCACGGCAGGCTTGCTGGTGTCAAAACCGGCGGCGACAAGGGCGTCTTGCCATGACTCGCGCGCTTCAAAATCGACTGGCACGAAGCGCAGCCAATCCGGTATGCCAAAGTCGAGCTCCACCAAACGTTGGCGTTTCCATGCCTGCGGGTTGGGCGGATCGACCTCGAACACGGTCATGCGCGACGCAACATCCGGCCGACGCTGCGCGAAGCTGTCCAGGCCCGCACCCAGAATGACGTACTGGCTCAGTCCGCGCGCTGCGTGCTCGATGACGAGATCTTCAATGAAGCGCGCCCGCGCCACGATCGACGCCCGAAAAGGCCGCGTGAACTGGGGGTCCATGTCGCCACGTTGTTGCCAGTCGGAGGGCGGCGCGAGCAATTGCAAGCCGACCGTGTCTTCCAGCACGTGCGGCGGGGCGTCAATCTGTACATGCAGTGCGCGCCACAAGGCCACGCGCGCTGCGGTGCTGTCGGGTGCGGCATCGGGTAGGGTGCTCATGGCGACATGCCTCCATCAATGGGGGTGCCGATACTCGGGGAATGCGGCAACGGCCTGTACCGGCTGCTTGGTCATGCAGACCTCAAACAGCCGGCTGCCCAGCCATCCGGCCAACCACGCTTGCAGCGCCGGCAGCGGCTGGCTGGCAAACCACTCGGGCTCCACCGCTGCAAACTGGCGCACGAACGGGAAGATCGCCAGGTCCGTCGCGCACGGTGTCGCGCCGCCAAGATAGCGCTGACTTAGCAAGCGTGATTCCAACGGTATCAGCAGGGTTTCAACGGCCTGGGCACGGGCAGTCTCGCGCGGCACAGCCTCTTGCGGATAGCGATCCGGATACTTGTAGCGATCGAGCAGGCGTTTGAAATCGCCATCGTTCGTGCGCAGCAGCGCAAGGTTGTCGGCCGATTGGGCGCGGCGCCACCAGCCATCGGTGTCCGGCTGTTCGAGCGCCCAGCGCATGATGTCGAGACTCTCTTCCAGCACGGTGCCGTCGGGCAGGCGCAAGACGGGCACGGTGCCCTTGGGCGACAGGGCGAGCATTTCCGCCGGCTTGTCGCGCATGACGATCTCGTAGGTCTGAAAGCGGCGCTGGGCCTGCAGCATCGCCAGGCGGGCGCGCATGGCGTAGGGGCAACGGCGATAGCTGTAGAGCAGGGGCAGGGTGGTGTCAGCGAGCATCAAGGCAAGCGTGAAAGGTCAAAAAGGGCGGTTGGTGAATCGGCGAGGGTAACGTCTTATGCGACCAGGCGTGCATACCCGGAGCGCCCCGCGCGCCGCACCGATTGCGGCGGCTGCCCAAACACGCGGATGAACGCGCGCCGCATGCGTTCCGGATCCGCAAAGCCCACGGCGCGGGCGACTTGTTCCAGCGATTCATCGCCGGCTTCCACGCGTGGGCGGGCGGCTTCGGCGCGCAGCTTTTCGATGGCCTTGGCGGGCGTCTGCCCAGTCTCCGCCACGAAGGCGCGATCGAACTGGCGGCGGCTCAGGTGCGCGACGTCGGCCAGCCGGTCGACATCCAGCGCCTCATGCAGATGCTCGCGCGCATAGCTCAGCGCGCGGGCGATGCGGCTCGATGCCGGGTCTAGCTCCAGCAGCGCTGAGAACTGCGACTGCCCGCCCGGCCGCCGGTGATAGACCACCAGCTCCCGCGCCACCGCGCGCGAGATGTCGACGCCCAGGTCGTCTTCGATCAACGCCAGCGCAAGGTCGATGCCTGAAGAAATGCCGGCCGAAGTCCACACTGGCCCGTCGTGGATGAAGATGTGGTCGCTCTGCACCTGCACGTGCGGATAGCGCCGCTGCAACAGTGCCGCCATGCGCCAGTGCGTGGTGGCGCGGCGGCCATCCAGCAGCCCGGCCGCTGCCAGCGCAAACGCGCCGGAACACACGCTCGTCATGCGCCGCGAGTGCTGTGCCGCTTCCTGCACGAAGGCGATCAGCTGGGGCGAGAACGCATCCTCGCGCGGGCCGTTGCCGCCGGAGATGACGAGCGTGTCGAAGGCCGGGTTGTCCAGCGCCTGCGTCTGCATGACGAGACCGGGGGCGCTCTGCACCAACGTGCCGCCCTCGGACAACACGTCGATCCGATAGGCCGGCTGCCCGGAGGTGGCGGCATGCAGCCGGTTCGCCACGTCAAAGGCCGTCAGCGGGCCGGTGAAATCCAGCAGGCTGCAGCCCGGAAACACCAAAAAGCCGATTCTGCGCATGATGTCTTGAAATGAGGGATTAACGTCATTCAGGCCGGATGTTGCTCCGCCAGACTGCGACTGTCAAACGCATTTCTGGAGAGACCATCATGACAACAGCCGTGTGTTTACCGGCCAGCACCACGCCCCTATCGCGCCATCACCGCTGGAAGGTGCTGGGCGTGGGGGTGGCGGCCAACGCGAGTTTTTCGGCGGCGTTTTCGGGCATCCCGACGACGGCCGTGTTCATCCGCTCGGCGTACCACCTGGGCAATGCTGAGCTGGGCGTGGCGATTGGGGCGCTGGGGCTCGGGATCGCCATCAGCGAGTTGCCGTGGGGTTTGTTGACGGACCGTTGGGGCGATCGCTCGGTGCTGCTGGCGGGGCTGGGGCTCACGGGGCTGGCGTTGTTCGTGATGGCGTGCTGCGTGGCGCCCCTGCATGGCAATGTGCCGCCGCTGGCGTGGCTGGTGGCCGGCATGCTGAGCGTGGGCCTGCTGGGTGGCAGCGTGAACGGATCGAGCGGGCGCGCGGTCATGGGGTGGTTTCGAGAAGGTGAGCGCGGCTTGGCCATGAGCATCCGCCAGACGGCCGTGCCACTGGGCGGGGGGATTGGCGCGCTGGTGCTGCCGAGCCTGGCCGCGCATGCCGGGTTTGCCGCGGTGTATGGGGTACTGGCGGCGGCGTGTCTGCTGACGGCGGTGCTGACGTGGCTGTGGGTGCATGACGCGCCCGACATCGTGAGTGCTGCCTCTGCTAAGACGACCGCACCGGCTGGCCCCGGTCCACTGCGAGACCCGATGCTGTGGCGCATGGCCCTGGCCATCGGCCTGCTGTGCGTGCCGCAGGGGGCGGTCGTCGCGTTCGCCACGGTGTTCCTGCGCGACTTTGCGCATGCCAATGTGCTTACGCTCAGCCTGACCATGGCGGCGGTGCAGGGCGGTGCGGCCGTTATGCGGGTATGGAGCGGCCGCTGGACCGACCGCCACGGCAATCGCCGCGCGTATCTGCGGATGTGCGCTCGGTTGAGTGTTGCGCTGTTCGTCGTGCTGGCGGGGGTGGCGTGGATGACGTCGGCGCTGTCGATCGACCTGGCGGTCATGCGGATCGCACTCGTGGCGGCCATCGTGGCAGGCGGCATTTGCGTGTCGGCTTGGCATGGCG
>JGI24740J21852_10000209_pt1 | contig 24451 bp, 22 predicted proteins | sample KBSCornC6_FD_21852 | JGI IMG/M metagenome (IMG submission 21852) | reverse complement strand
TGCTGGCCGATACCGCAATCCGCGGTCACGACCTGGACGAAGCCAAGGCGAACGAAGCCAAGCGTGCGGCCGAAGAGGCGCTGCAGAATCAAAGCAGCGACATCGATCTGGCCCGTGCACAAGGTGAACTGGCCGTGGCCGCTGCGCAGTTGGCAGCAATCGCCCGCCTGCGTCGCAAGCGCTAAGGCAGTGTGTACCGGTTGGTGTCATCGACCGGTCCAGACGAAAAAGCAGCCCCGAAGGGCTGCTTTTTTTTTCGCCCGTCCATGGTGGCGGGCGGGTGTGTCAACGGTGCTCGCCTTCGCGTTTCTCTTCACCGCGATTGCCGCCCTGCGGATGCGGTTGGCCCTCGTGGTGCTCCTGCCGCGGCGGTTGCGCCTGGGGTTGCGGTTGGGGCGGCCGGGCTTCTGGCGGACGCTGTTGAGGCTGCGGTTGCGGCGGGTGGAATTCCGGCGCGCGCGGCTGGGGTTGCGATGGGCGCATCTCCACAACGTGTGGCTGCGGCGCCGGACGCGGGGCTTCCATGCGCGGCTCGGGCGGACGCTGCTCGGGCTGGGGGCGCGCGTGCATCTGCGGCGGCTCGTTGCGCGGGCGCTCTTGCATCGTCGGGGCTGGATTGCCGGTGAAGCGATTCAGCTCCTGGCCTCCGCGCTGCGGTTGCGGTTGAGTTTGGGGTGCCGGCGTGGTGGCCTGCGGCGGTTGCAGGCGTGGCTCGAAGGCACGGCGTTCGTCACGCGGTGTACCCGGTGCGCCCTCGTGTTGCGGTGGGCGCGTCGTCATCCCGGCCGGACCTTGCGGTGCCTGTCCGGCTTGCGGTTGCCCGGGGCGCTCCTGCGGTGCGGCTGCGCCGGGCAGCGGGCGTGGGCGATTGATCTCGCCGGGCGCCATCAGCGCCTGCGGAGCGGTGCCCGGCTGAGCGCCGTGCGGTGCCTGCGCACCTTGCGGGTTCGGCGAACCCATCAGCCCCTGCGGACCATTCGGACTATTCCCACCGTTCGGACCGTGTTGCTCCGGTGGACGACCCGGTTCGTTGCCGGCGCGTGCCGGCCCATTGGGCACAGCACGCGTCAAGCGTAGACCCGCTGCCTGGGCAGCTGCTGGCGCGGGCAGCGTTGCTTCGTTGGGCTGGCCGCGCACCGGTGCAACGCGCGCGCCTGCGTTACCGCCGGTCCACGCTGGGCCGGCGCCCGGCAGCGCTCCGCCTTGCGAGTGGAAACGCTCGGCCAACGCGTCATGCGCGCCCGCAGGCGCTTGCGGTGCGCGCACGGCTATGGCCTGACGCGAGAACACCTGTGCCGGTGGCAGCGGATGTGCACCATTGGCGGCGGCCGCGCCCACCAGGCTTGCCTTCACCGGTGCCAGCGCGGGTGTTGACACAATCTGCGCGTGCGCAAGTTGCGCGCGCATCTGCTCGGGGCGCAGCGTCGTCATCGCGGGGCCGACCGGCTGGCCGCTCACGAACGCCTTGGCGGGTACGGCCGTTAGCGCGGCGGGGTTGTTGGCATTGACGTACGTGACGCGGTTCACATTGGTGACGTTGGTCACGTTGTTGTTGATGATGGTCTTGTTGACCGTGACATTGTTCACCACCACCGTCTTGTTGATGTTGGTGACGTAGGTCGGGCTGGCGGCATACACGGGGCGATACGCCTCGCCCGGCGCCAGCGGGAACCACGCAACGCCCGGTGAACCGATCGAGATGTGGATCCCCCAGCTGACCCCGCCGCCACCGCCGCCGCCCACAAAACCGACCAGCGCGGGTGCATACACCGGGCGCGGTACTACGGGCCCCGGTACCCAGCACCACGTTGCGCCGACATAGGCCCAGCGGCCATAGTGGAACGGCGCGAAACCCCACGGTTGATCGTCAACCCACGTCCAGCCCCACGGTGCAACCCACGCCCAATGGCCCGTGCGATAGGGCGCCCAGCCGGTTGGCACCGCGCTCGGCACCCATACGGCGCCGTAGCCGTCTTCCTCGCGCCACGAGCCGTAGCCGTCCAGGGCTTCGTAGCCGGTCATTTCGCGGCCGACGTAGCGGGCCGAGATGGAGGCATCTTCGCGAGCGTCGCGCGATTCGGCCCAGCGATCGAAGCCATCGCGGCCCGGGTTGTCCATGCCGCCCGCCTCGGCCAGGTCGGTGCCGCCAAAGCGGATCTGCTGGCCAGCGCCCAGCGGGGTCGAGCGATCGTCGCCGTAGGCCGTGCCCTGACCGTGCCAGATGGTCACGGTGGTGCTGGAACCGTCGGGTGCCACGTCGAGGCGGTACTCGCCCGGCGCCTGCGGTCTGAACGCGAGGTTGGGCGTATCGATCTCGATGGTCTGGTCGGGCGGCAGTGCCCGCACGCGTACCGACAACGCACCTTGCGTCAGCTTGACCTGCGTGTTGCGATCATCCAGGTCGACCAGCGTGGCGCCGGTGTTTTGCCCCAGGCGCAGCGCGGTGGAGCCAACGTGCAGCTCGCTGCGGCTGCCCTGATCGGACCACAGGCGGTCGCCGGTCGTAAAGGGACGATTCAGCGTGGCGCCGGCCCAGTCGTCGGAGCCGGCAGGCGCGAAACTGACCGCGCCAGAGAAATCGGACAGCCGCGCCACGCGCGAAGCCGGATCGGCCGCCAGCGCGGCCTGCGAGCCGCAGACCAACAACACGGCAGCAACGCCAACAGCACGCAAGACATGCGGCAATCGCACGCCGGCCAGACGCACAGCACTACGGGAAGCAGCGGACATGATGAGCCCTCGTTTTTTATGGCGGCATGCGCCGCGTGGATGTCTCCATTAAACGCAGCAGCGGGCGTCATGCCGACTTGGCTTTGTAAGAGCGTGTTTCGGGGAGGCCGCGGTAGAAAGCGCCGCAGACAGAACGTCGGGCGCGCAAATTGCGCAGGCAAAAAAAAGCGCGCGGGCCGGGGAGCGCCGCGCGGACGGGAAATCCCTTCGAGGGGTCAATTCGAAAGGAGGGGTAACTTGGCATTGCCGTCGTGCCCGTGCGCGAATGTCGGGTGGGATGCCCGTCTGGCGCACAACAATTGGACACAACTGCAAGGTGCGAAGGCATTGTGGGCGACGAGGTAGGCCGCGGACGTAACAAAGTGTGTCGGATTGCAATCGAATGCAAGTGTTGCAAACGGTCTCTTGGCGTGACGCAAAAGACGCTTAACGAGACATCTGCGGGAACGTCTGCTGCACCTGCTCAGTCCCACCACTTTGCCCTGAAGGCCGGCAAACCGCATGGAGAGCGGGGCTCGGGGGCATGACATAGGCTAGGGTGTTGGTTTCTAGGAGGGAGGCATGCAGCAGCATGCGGCGGGTCAGGCCGGGCTGGCGTCGATGGGCGCTGGCGTTTTTGTTACCTTGATGGCGACAGTTGGCGGGGCGGGTGCTGCACATGCGGCCACGGAAGCGCCTTCGACAGCGCCTCAGGCGCCAGCAAGTGCACCCGGCGCCTCCACACCTGTTGCGTCTGCGCCAACGGCGGCGCTTGCCAAATCCAAGATGCCACGCGAACGCCACGCCGGCACGTTCTGGCAAGGCGCGATCGGCAATGGGGCCGAAAGCCCACGCTGGAACGTCTGGCTGAACGTGTATGACCCCGCGCCCGCCGACCAGGACAAAGATAAGGACCCCATCGCCGACACGCTCACTGGCGAGGCCTACGATGATCGCCCCCAAGGCCGCACCCTGTGGGCCATCGAGGGTCGCAATGTGCCGGAGCACCGCTTCATCTGGCGCGAACGCGCGGACGCCATGGACGGCAGCGGCCGACCCGTCGCACGCGAGGGCGGCACGCTCTCCGGTGCCTTCTCGGCGGATGGCACCAGCGCCACCGGCACGTGGAGCGACGGTGGCCGCAGCCAACCCTTCACGCTCAAGCGCATGGCGCACTATCGCGAAGTCACCGGCACGGCAGGGCAGGCCACCCTCACTGAGCGCTATCCGGTGACGGGCGATGCGGCCATCGACGCGTTGGTGCAATCGTTACGCATCAACCGCTGCGATCAATACGACACCGAATGCGTTGTCCGCATCAGCGCCATCGGCGTGGGTGACACCGTCAGCCTGTTGCGCATGGTGTGGGCCTATAGCGGGGGCGCACACGGCAACTACAGCTTCACCGCCGGCAACTGGCGACGCGCTGCGCAGGGCTTTCAGCCCATCACCCTGGCAGACGTGCTGAACCCGACGCCAACGTGCCTGCAAAGCTTCAACGCGCAGATCGTCGATGCGCTCAAGCGCGAAGGCGCACCCGATGCCGCACGCGGCGCACTCAAGGAGAAGGACCTGCGCAACGCCACGTTTCCGTTTACGCTGCAAGGCAACCGCATCGTCGTGCACTACGGGCCGTATGAGGTGGGCCCGTATGCGTCGGGCGCATTTCGCGCGGCGGTGCGTCTGGATGATCTCGGGGCCGTGTGCAAGCGGCCCACTACCTGAATCGACTGCTGACCATGTCCGCCAATCCTTCCTACGTCGACGAACAAGCCACCATGCGCCGGCTGCTGTCGGGCAAGACCATCGCCGTGGTTGGGCTGTCGCCGCGCCCCACGCGGCCGAGCTATGACGTGGCGCGCTATCTGCAACAGGCCGGCTATCGCATCGTGCCCGTCAACCCGCAACACGCCGGCGAAGATGTGCTCGGCGAGCCGTGCTATGCGACTTTGACCGAAGCCGCCACCACGCTCGCTACCGCCGGCCATCGCATCGACCTGGTCGACATCTTCCGCCGTGCCGAACACGTGTTGCCCGTCGTGCAGGAAGCCGTGACGCTGGGCGTGGGCGGCATCTGGGTGCAACTCGGTATCGTCAATGACGAGGCAATGGTCGTGGCGCGCAACGCCGGCATCCCGGCCGTGCAGGACCGCTGTACCAAGATCGAGCACTGGCGCCTCGGCATCGGCCAGCCCAACGGAACGTGACGATTGCCGGCGCGGTTTGCACTAGGCTTTTTGGTTTCGGTCTTTTCTGGAGCTTCCTATGCAATTCCGCCGCTGGATTTCCGCCGCCGCGCTGGCCGCTGCCTCCTCGCTTGCCGGTGCCGCTGAAGCCGATCTAAGTGTTCACGTGCTCGATCAGCAGACTGGTAAGCCGGCTACGGCAGTACGCGTCACCCTTGATGCCCGCGCGAACGGCGTCTGGCGCACCATCGCGCAAGGCACGACGGACGATGATGGCCGCATCAAGGCGCTGTTGCCTCGCGGTCAAGCGCTCGCCACCGGCGACTACCGCGTGACGTTCGACACGGGTGCCTACTTCAGCAAGCACAACACCCCCACGTTCTTCCCCGAAGTGCCGGTGGTCTTTCACGTGCAGGACGCCGCGCAGCACTATCACATTCCACTGCTGCTCAGTCCGTTCGGGTTTTCGACGTATCGCGGTAGCTGACGCGCGCTACACTTCGGCGGTCATTGAATCTCGCACACCTCTCCGCATCATGGCCGTCGATCCGCACATCCTGCAGTTCTATCAACGTATTGCCGAGCGCTTTGGGGCCTTGCCCCCGCCGGAAGATCCGGCGGCGCAGCGTGCGCGCTTCGAGGCCATTGCCGCGCTATCGAACCATCCTGATCCCGAGGGCGTGGAAGCCTCCGACCTGAGCTTGCCTTTGCCGGGTCGCACGCTCGATGCGATCGTCTTCCGGCCCAAGCACGTGGTGAAGCCGCGCCTGCTGGTGTGGTTTCACGGGGGAGGGTGGGTGGTCGGCGCGCCGCGTACCACGCATCGCCTGCTGGCCGCATTGCTTGCGCAGGACACGGGTTGCGCGGTCGTCAGCGTGGATTACCGCCTCGCGCCGGAGCACCCGTTTCCGATTCCGGCCGATGATGCGCGCGATGCGTTGGCCTATCTCGCAGAACAGCGCGAGCAGCTTGGCTTCGATCCAGCATTCCTTGCCGTGGGTGGCGATAGCGCGGGCGGTCATCTTGCTGCGCAGGCTACGCAGGTGGTGCGGCCCGGGCTCGTCAGCGCGCAGTTGCTCGTCTATCCCGTCACCACGCCGGCATTCGGCAGCGAAAGCTATAACGCCTTCGCGCAGGGTCCGGGCCTCACGCGCGACGAGATGCGCTGGTATTGGACGCAGTTCATCGGCGCCGAAGCGCTGGCCAAGCTGCCGTCCGAGCACGATGCGCGCATCGATCTGATGGCGCAGCCGCCGGCGCACACGCCGCCCGATACGGTCGTTATCGTGGCGGCGCACGACGTGCTGCGCGATGACGGTCTGCGCTACGCCGGCTACCTCGTCGAGCACGGCGCACAAGTCGTCACCATCGAGGCCTCAGGCATGACGCACGGCTTTGCGCGCATGCAATTCGAGGCCGAACGCGCACGCGAATGGATGCGCCGCGCGGCGCACGCTTTCGTGGGGATGACCAGCGAGGAGTAGGCGAGAGCGGCGCGAACTGCGCCGAGACTCAGCGCGGCGGTGTGCGGCGCGGGCGGAACGCTGCCATTACGCGCCGTGTGACGAACAGCGAGAGGTAGTCCTGCACGCGAGCATCGGCGGCCAGCATGCGGAGCGTTTCCTGATATTGAGCACGGACGAGATCGGCAGGTGCACCGGTGTCGTGTGCGATTTTGTCGATCTGCTCGTCCTGGTCTGCGATGGCGGCGGCCATGATTGCTTCCCGTTGTTGCGTTGGCAGTGACACGCACGGCTGGCTTGCGCGGCGCGTGACCACTATAGGTAACGGGTCGAAACAATCCAGCCTTGTTGCAAAGCTTTCAGCAGACCACTTGCCTCGCATCAAAACGGTGCGACTGCCTGTGCAGAGACTGCGCCGGCAACCATCATTTGCCCCAGTTTGCGGGCATGCTCTGCAAGCCGATGGCGGCACCGGATGTATCCGTCACGCGCGCCAGTTCACGATACGCAATGGCCTGCACGCGCTCGGGCAGCGGCACAAACTTTGCGCGCGCGGCCAGTTCGTCACCGTGGAAATAGCCCCACGTCAGAAACTTCAGCGCGGCCAGCGTGCGTGGGCCCGACGGGCTCACGGCCGGCACCAGGATGAAGGTGCCCATGGTGATCGGCCAGGTATCCGCACCGGGCAGGTTGATGAGCGGTGCGGTGAAGTCGCCCTTGCGATTCCACGCGCTCTGGACCACGGCTTCGCGGAAGCCGCTCACCTGCGCGCCGACGAAGCGGCCTGCCGCGTTGCGCAACTGCACGGCGTTGAGGTCGTTGTCGAGCACGTAGTTGTAGTCGACATAGCCGATGGCGCCGGGCGTGGCCTGCACGGTCTTGACGACGTCGCCGCTGCCCTTGGCGGCAAGCGTATCCGCTGGCCAGGCGATGGTCGATTTGGTGCCGTAGGCGGTCTTCCACTCGGGGCTGACGGCGCTCAGGTAATCGGTGAAGTGGTACGTGGTACCTGAACCGTCCGCACGCACCACGGGGCGGATCTTCAGCTTGGGCAGCGTCACGCCGGGGTTAAGTGCGCGCACTTCCGGGGCGTCCCAGCTTTCCACCTTGCCGAGGAAGATGTGCGTGAGCACTTCACCCGTCAGCTTGAGCTGGCCGCGCGCCACGCCCGGCACGTTGATGAACGGCACCGCGCCCGTCACCACCGACGGCACACATACCAAGCCCGCCTTGGCGGCATCGGCGCTCGACAGCGGCACGTCAGACGCACCGAAATCCACCGACCCGGCCCGGATACGCTTGAGCCCTTCGCCCGAACCCACCGCGTCATAGCTGAGCGTGACACCCGACGATGCGGCATACCCCGTCGACCAGATGCGATACACCGGCGCAGCGGCAGTCGACCCCGCGCCGCGCACTTGCGCGTGGGCGAGAACGGGCAGGCCCGCAGCGGTAACCGCCAGGGCAATAACAAGGTGTTTGAACATGGAAAGACCAGCGAACAGCGGTGGGAACGAAGCCGGCGATTGTAGCGATGCATGCGTGACAGCACCGTATGTGGGCCTATGCGTCCCCTCTATTGCGGGGGTGTGAGCGTTGTAATCCGTTCCGCAAACGTTGGGCAGCTTGGGTGCTGCCAATATTTCCAATATAGTGGAAATATGGAAGAAAACGACATCATCCGCGCCCTCGCCGCGCTCGCACACAACCTGCGCCTGCGCGTGTTCCGCATGCTGGTCGTCGCTGGCCCGGCGGGGCTGACGCCTGGAGCGATGGCGGAACAGCTCGACGTGCCCGGTGCGACGCTCTCATTCCACTTGAAGGAACTGATGCATGCGCAGCTCGTGACGCAGGAGCGCGATGGCCGCAACCTCATCTACCGCGCCGCGTTCGATCACATGCAGGGCGTGCTGGCTTTCCTGACCGAAAACTGTTGCCAGGGCGAGCCGTGCGGCGTGGAAGGCGCCGCCTGCCCGTGCTGACGGTGCACCCATGACCACCAACGTTCTGATCCTCTGCACCCACAACTCCGCGCGCAGCGTGCTGGCCGAGGGCATGCTGAACCACTGGGCGCAGCAGTTGGGCAAAGACGTGCGCGCCTACAGCGCCGGCAGTGCACCCAGCGGCCGCCTGAACCCGTTCGCGCTGGAGGCGCTCGCCAATGCCGGCGTCGACACCACGGGCTATCACAGCAAAAGCTGGGACGCATTCGCGGCCGAGGGCGCGCCGCCCATGCGCATCGTCATCACCGTCTGCGATAGCGCGGCCGCTGAGGCTTGCCCCTACTGGCCCGGTAGTCCGGTGAAAGTGCATTGGGGCTACCCCGATCCGTCCAACGCGCTGGGCGGCGATGCGGGTAAGCGCCAGGCCTTCGAGCTGACGCGCCAGGCCATCGGCTACCGGATGCTGCAACTGCTGATGCTGCCGCTCGATACGCTGAGCCACGCCGAGCTGCAGGCCCATCTCGAACGCGTTGCACGCACCTGAACACCATGGCGGATTGGCGCAACCGATGGCTGGCTGAAACGCTGGGTACGGCCTTGCTGCTGGCAGTCGTCATCGGCTCGGGGATCATGGCCGAGCGGCTGGCTGGCGGGAACGTGGCGTTGGCGCTGATCGCCAATACGGCCGCCACGGTAGGCGGGCTGTATGTGCTGATCGAAGTGTTGGGGCCCGTGAGCGGGGCGCATTTCAACCCCGTGGTGTCGGCAGTGATGGCCGTGCGAGGGGAGTTGTCGGGCGGCGCGCTGGTGCTCTACATCACGGCACAACTGGTGGGTGCGGTGTTGGGTGCCTGGCTGGCGCACGCCATGTTCGACATGACGCTGCTGCAGTTTTCCACCAAGGTGCGCAGCGGCGCAGGGCAGTGGATTGCCGAAGCGGTGGCGACGGCCGGCTTGCTGCTGGTGATTCTGCGCGCGCCCAATGGGCGGGCCGCTTCGTTGGTGGCCAGCTATATCGGGGCGGCGTACTGGTTCACGGCGTCCACGTCGTTCGCCAACCCGGCGGCGGCGTTCGGGCGCATGTTCAGCGATAGCTTTGCCGGCATCGCGCCGGCCAGCGTGCCGGGCTTCATTGTCGCGGAATGCATTGGCGCGGCCATTGGGCTGGGGCTGCATCTCGCCTTGCTGCCGCGCCATGGCGGCAGTGCCCCGCCCAATGTCATCGAACGCTCAGGCGACTGAGCTGGCGGCTTCTTCCTTCACCAAGCCTTCCGCACGCAACGCAGCTTGCACGGCCGGGCGCGCAGCCACGCGGTCCATGTAGGCCAGCACGTTCGGGTACGCCGTCATGGGCAACGACAGGAAGGTCGCCCAGTTCAGCACGGTGAAGGCGTAGGCATCCGCCACGCTGTAGTCGCCGGCCAGATAGGGCTGCTTGGCGAGGCGCGCGTCGAGCTCCGCAAAGCGCTTGGCGAGCTTGTCCTTGGCGCCCTGGCGGGTGGCTTCGGGCGTGTCCTTGTACCAGAGCGGCCCAAAACCCTTGTGCAGCTCGGTGCTGACAAAGGTCAGCCATTCGATCACCGACAGACGGTGCGTGCTGCCGGCCTTGCCGATCAAGGCCTGTGCCGGGTCGAGGTCGGCCACGTATTGCAGCAGCGCAGCGGCCTCGGTGTGGCGGGAGCCGTCGGCCAATTCCAGCAGCGGCACATAGCCACGCGGCGAGATCGTGTAGTAATCCGTGCCGTCCGCGGTGAGGTGCTGGGCGAGATTGACGGCGGTCAGGTCAAACTGCGCACCGACTTCACGCAGGGCGATATGCACGGCCAGCGAGCACGCGCCGGCGGAGTAGTAGAGCTTCATGGTCGTTTTGATCTCCAGGTTGGAACAGCCACTGCGCACGCAGGCAGCAGCGGCATTGGCGACACTGTAGGATTGCGTCCACGCCAATGGAATAAGCACCAAGGAAAGTCATGCTTGCACAGACGCAATACCGCCTGAGCGCGGCCGACCTGGAAGTGGTGCTGGCGATGGCACGCACGGGCACGCTGGCGGCAGCGGGGGAGCGGCTCGGCGTGGATGCGTCCACGGTGTTCCGCGCGGTGCAGCGCATCGAGCGCGGGCTCGGGCAACGGCTGTTCGCCCGCTCGCGCACGGGCTATCTCGCCAACGAGCTGGCGCTGTCGCTGGCCGAACGCGCGGAGCAGGTGGAAGCTGCGCTGGAATCGGCGCGGACGGTGGTCAATGCGGCGCCCGACCAAGTCTCGGGCACGGTGCGCATCACCACCACGGACACCATCCTCCTGGGCCTGGTTGCGCCCGCGCTGCAGGCCCTGCGCGCCGAGCACCCCAATCTCGCCTACGACTTGCGCGCCAGCAACGAGCTGGCCAGTCTCACACGGCGCGATGCCGATATCGCCGTGCGTGCCACGCGGCGCCCGCCGCAGCATCTGGTGGGCAAACACCTCGGTTCCATCCGCGTGGCGCTGTATGCGGCGCGCGGTAGCGGCACGACCTACGCCGATGTGGAAGCGGGCCGCACGCCGTGGCTGGCCATTGACGACGCGATTCCCGAGCACCCTTCCGTGGCCTGGCGCAAGCGACATTTCCCCAAGGTCATGCCCACGTATTTCGTGAACAGCCTGCAGATCGTGGCCGAGATGGTGGCGATGGGCATGGGGGTCGGCATCCTGCCCGTACTGATGGCCGAGGCGCATACCGACCTGGTGCAGTTGCGGGATCTGCACGACGCCAATCAGTCGGAGCTGTGGCTGCTGACCCATCCGGAGTCCCGCCACCTGCGGCGGGTGGCGGTGGTGTATGGGCATCTGGCGCAGGCGTTGCGCCTGCCGTAACCGCGCTTAGCAGACGACTCCCTGTACCTGCAGGTGTGCGGGGTTATGACGAGGCGACCGGCCGCTCCTCTGGCGTGGGTTCGTCAAAGCGCAAACGGGTATCGACGAGCGCTGCACGGCGGCGCAGGTCTTCCGTTGTTTCGCCATTGCCGTCGGGCCGCCAGCCGGGCGGGCGCAGCAGATAACCGAACACATCACCCGCCGAGCGGGCCGTCTTCAGGTCTTGCCACAGCGCGCGCCAGTGGCTGAACTCGATGGTCAGCAGGTTGTATGTGCGCATCGGGCGCACGAGGCCGTAGCGGCAGGGCACGTCTTTGCGCTCGGGGATGTAGGTGCCGAACAGCCGGTCGAAGAGGATCAGCACGCCGCCGTAGTTGCCATCGAGGTATTCGAGGTTGGCGGCATGGTGCACGCGGTGCGCCGACGGCGTGTTCAGCACCCACTCCAGCGGGCCGAGGCGTGGAATCCACGTGGCGTGAATCCAGAATTGGTACAGCAGGTTCAGCGACAGCAGCATCAGCACGATGCGCGGCGGCATGCCCAGCAGCGGCGCCAGCGCGAAGAAGGCGAGGGTGCCGGTCAGCTTGCCCGTCCAGCCGAAACGGTAGGCGGCGGATAGGTTCAAGTCATTCGGCGAATGGTGAATGGCGTGGGTGCACCAGAACCAGCGCACGCGATGCGCTGCGCGGTGGTACCAGTAATAGCAGAACTCCTGGCCGAGAAAACAGGCAGCCCAGCCGGTCCAATGGTCCATCGGCAGGGTCCAGAGGCGGTGCTGGTAAATCCATTCCAGGCCCTGCGTCCAGAACGCCAGCGGCAGCAGCCAGCGCAGTGGGTACTCGCGTACGAGGAAATCGACCACCGAGACGCCGGCGGCCTTCCAGTCGTACGCGGCCCAGCCGTTTCTCAGTGACAGCACGATCGCCTCGGCCAGTGACGACACCAGCACGATGACGACGGCGATCTTAAGGATGGTCAGCAGCACGGCCATGGCGCTGGGCTCCGTGGAGGGATGCCGGCGACGGTACTGCAAATCGTGCCAGGGCGGCAATCGGGGCCCTCCACGACCCGATTCACCTCAAAGCGGCGCCATCGTGCCCTAGACGCCCGTTGATGCTGCTTTTTTCAGCATGAACGGGTTTCAGACTGTCGCGCATGCCTCTTTTTTATGCATTCACGAACCTTGGATGCTCCGTTCGTGCTGCTTTTTTATGCATTCACGAACCGCAGATCCGCATTCATGCGGCTTTCTTGCGCATTCACGGCGCGCAGACGCTCGTGCATGCCGCTTTTTTATGCATTACCGGGTCTCGGACTGCCGCGAATGCCGTTGCGTACCGCAATGCACTGGATTTTGTCTGGCCCAGCGGCACACCCCCGAACGGCTTGCCCCTCGGAAGGGCGGGTTTCACCGGCTCAAGTTCCCCCAGCCGCTGCCGTAGCAGCTTGAGTGGCCCCGACAGCCGGCAATCAATCTGGAGGGCGCTACGGTCATACCCGTACGCAGACTGATTCACGCAGGACGTTCATCTAAGAAGAATCATGATTTCCTCGCTCCGCACCCGCATCCTCCTGATCTCATCGGCCACTGTGGTCGGTGCCCTGGCGCTGTCCGGCGCTGCCACCTATTCCATTGTGCGCAGCAACACGATGGAATCGATTGACCAGAACCTCGCCGCCATCGCCAGCGGCAACACGCTCGCCATCGACAAATGGGTCGCGGCCAAGGCGCAGGCCGTGAAGTCCACCGCCAGCGTGATCGAACATGGTGACCCGCAAGGCTTCGGCAAGCACATGGGCGATGCCAACGGCTTCCCGATCATCACGGTCGGGTGGACGGACAAGTCGTTCATCTCCACCAGCGCGACCACGCCCAAGGACTACGACCCGACGGCTCGCCCCTGGTACAAGCAAGCGATTGCCGCAGGCCAGCTGCTCGTCACCAAGCCCTACGGCGACGTGTCGACCGGCGTGCCGTATGTGTCGTTTGCCGCGCCGATGGTGAAGAACGGCGAAACCACGGGCGCGCTGTCGGGCGCCGTGCCGCTCGATGGCGTGCGCGAAGTGGTGTCCGCCGTGCACCCCACGCCGTCGAGCCTGGCGTTCGTGGTCGCTAAGGACGGCCAGGTGATCGCCCACCCCGACGCCAAGCTGATGCTCAAACCGGCCACCGACGTGGCGGCCGCGCTCAACGCCGATGCGCTCGCCAAGCTGGCCACCGCCACGGCCCCGCTGGAGCTGGAACTTGCCGGCGCGCCCAAGCTGCTCAAGGCCCAGGCCGTGCAGGGCACCGACTGGTATCTGGTGATCGCGTTGGACAAGGCCGAGGCCACCGCCGGCTTGCGCAACGTCGTCAAGGCGCTGGCCGTGGCCATGGTGCTGCTGACACTGGCCGCCGTAGGCATTGCCGCATTCTTCACCTCGCAATCGTTTCGCCGCCTGTCGCAGGTGCGCGATGCGATGGACACCATCGGTGCTGGCGGCGGTGACCTCACGCACCGCCTGCCGGTGGTCGGCAACGATGAAGTCGCGCAGATCAGCGCATCGTTCAATACCTTCATCGACAAGATTGGCGAGGTGCTGCTGGAAGTGCGCGCCAGTGTCGACAGCATGAAGTCGGCTACCGGCGAGATCGAGATGGGCAACCGCGATCTGTCCAACCGCACCGAGGTGTCCGCGAGCAATCTGCAGGAAACCTCCGCCGCACTGACCGAGCTGACCACCAGCGTGAAGAACTCCGCCGACGCGGCCGTGCAGGCCACGCGTCTGGCCAGCGAGGCAAGCGATGCCGCCACGCGCGGCGGCGAGGTCGTGTCGAGCGCCGTGAGCACGATGGACGAGATCGGCAAGTCGTCCGCGCGCATTACCGAGATCATTGGCGTGATCGACAGCATCGCGTTCCAGACCAACATCCTGGCACTCAATGCCGCCGTGGAAGCTGCTCGCGCTGGCGAGAACGGCCGCGGCTTTGCCGTGGTGGCCGGCGAGGTGCGCACGCTCGCCCAGCGCAGCGCGACGGCCGCACGCGAGATCAAGGACTTGATCCAGGCCTCGGAAGCCAGCGTGCAGACCGGCGCGCAACGCGTGCAAGCCGCCGGCGCGACGATGCAGGAGATTGTGCAGGGTATCGAGCGCGTCGCGCGCATCATCGGTGAGATTGACGGTGCGATGCACGAGCAAAGCGCCGGCATCAGCCAGATCGACCGCAGCGTCGCCGAGATGGACCAGGCCACGCAGCAGAACGCGGCGCTGGTGGAGCAGTCGACGGCGGCATCGGCAATGCTCAATGAGCAGGCGCAGGGGCTGGCGCGCACGGTGGGCTTGTTCAAGCTGCGCAACGCCTGAACGCACGCTGTTACGCCGTCGCAATACCCCTCTTCAACACACGCGGGCCGGGCGTTCCATTGCCTAGAATGGAGCCCCGGCAGCATCCCCCGCGCCTCTCGCCCCCGGCGGACGTTGCCTGACCTCAACGCTCCGCCCGTATGCCCAATGTGCTGATCCTCGGTGGCCGTGCGCCTGTCGCGCTCGACCACGCCCGCCGTTTTGCCCACCAGGGGTGGACGGTCTGCATTGCTGACAGTATTGCGTGCCAGATCAGTGGGGCGTCCAAGGCGGTGACGGCGACGTTGCGCATGGCTTCACCGCGCTATGCGCCGGCGCAATTTGTGGCGGACCTTGCGCGCATCGTGCGCGAGCACCGTATCGATCTGGTGGTGCCGACGTGCGAGGAAGTCTTCTACCTCTCGCGCTATCGACATCACCTGCCGAGCCGCGTGCGCGTGTTGGCCGACGACTTCAGCAAACTGCGCGCGGTGCACAGCAAATGGCAGTTCTTGGAACTTGCGCAGGATTGCGGCGCCGATGTGCCAGTCTCCGCGCGCGTGCAGTCGCTGGACGAAGCGCGCGCCTGGGCCGCCGGTCGGCCCGTGGTGCTCAAGCCGGAGTTCTCGCGCTTTGGCGTGCATGTGCGCCTGTATCGCAACGGCATCCCCGACGATGCGCCGCCGCTGGCGGACTTGGGCGCGTGGGTGGTGCAGACGCTGGTGGCAGGGCAGGAGTTCTGCTCGTACAGCGTGGCCGATCGCGGCCGGCTGGTGGCGCATGCGGTGTATCGCCCGGACTGGCGGATGTCGACCAGCGCGAGCTTCTACTTCGCGCCCGCGCGCATCGATGCAGTGCGCGACTTCGTCACCAACTTTGCGCGCAAGCTCGACTTCACGGGGCAGCTCTCGTTCGACTGGATCCAGCAGGCTGACGGCCGCGTGAGCCCGCTCGAATGCAACCCACGCGCGACCAGCGGTAGCCACTTGTTTGGTCTCGATGATGCCTTGCCCGCCGCACTGGCCGGCACGCTTGATGGCTGCATCGAGCCCTCGCCCGGCGCGCCGCGTATGGCGGCGGCGGTCATGGCGTCGGTCGGGCTGTTTGAGGCACTGCGCCGCGGCAAGCTGAGCCAATGGCGCCACGACTGGCGTGCCGCCACCGACGTCCTCGGCACCCCGGGCGACCGCGGTCCACTGTGGGGCGGCGTGCGCAATCTCGCTGCATATGCGCGCCTGGCCATCGCCCAGGGCTGCAACATGCGCGAAGCGGCCACGCAAGACATTGAATGGGACGGCCAGGAGCTGCCCGAGGTATGAACGCGCCGGGCGCCATCACCGTTGCCATGCATGCGTGTTTTGCCGACAAGGCGGCTGCGTTCTTGCACGTGCATCGCGGGCAGGCGTCGCTGCCCTTCGTTGCGAATCTCGTCACGCAGATCGACATGGTGGAGGCGGGTGGCTTGCCGTTGCCGGTCACGGTCAACGGCAGCGAGGATCGCGCCGGTCATGCCGACAACGCCTGGATCTGCTCGCCCATCACCACCTACGGCCGCTATGCGGCGGAAGAATCCGAGCGGCTGATGCCGCGTGTGCTCCGGCCGGTCTTGCGTGGCGCGATTGGTTTGGCCGACGCGTGGATGCGGCATGCGCAGTTGGACCGCGCCGTCGCCGTCAACAACTGGTTGGTGAGCACGAACCTGTACCCATCGGCGGCGGCGTTCGACCTCGAGGCGCTGGTGCGCATGTGCCGCGAGCGCTGGCCGGATCGCGCCATCTGGCTGCGCTCGCTCAACACGTTGCAGCATGCCGACTGGTTGCGTGCTACTGCGGCTGCGGGCTTCGATCTGATCCCCACGCGGCAGGTCTACGTGTTCCGCGATCTGCACAACACACGCCAGCACCAGAACCTGCGGCGTGACCTGCGCTGGCTCGACAAGACGCCGCTGACGTTCGTGCCGCACGACGCCTTTAACGATGCCGATTTCGTGCAAGCCGAGCGGCTGTATGCCCAGCTCTATCTCGACAAGTACTCCGCGTTGAACCCCCGCTACACGGCGGCGTTCCTGCAGGCGTGGCATGCAGCGGAGCTGCTCGACTGCGCGGGCTTTCGTGATGCGCAGGGCGTGCTGCGCGCGGTGGTCGGCGTATTCGGGCAGGGGCCGCTGCTGACGGCGCCCATCGTCGGTTACGACACGACGTGGCCGCCGTCTGCCGGCCTGTATCGCCTGCTGATGGCGCACGTGCTGCGCCTGACGATGGCGCGCGATGCCGAGTTGAACCTCAGCGCCGGCGCCGCCCACTTCAAGCGCCTGCGCGGTGGCGTGCCGGCCATCGAGATGAGCGCTGTCTACACGCAGCACCTGCCGCCTGCCACGCGCCGCGCGATCGGTGTGTTGCGCAGCCTCACCACCCGGATCGGCGTACCGATCATGCAACGCTTTCAGCTATGACGGCCGCTGTCTGGAACCCTACGCTGCTGCGCGGCTGGTATCCCGTGGCCGAGGCGCACCGCCTGCGAGCCACGCCGATGCGCGTGACGCTGTTCGGCCGCGCGGTGGTATTCGCCCGGCTGCCATCCGGCAAGCTGCTCGCGTTGGACGATCGTTGCCCGCATCGGCAGGTGCCGCTGTCGGATGGCGCGCTCGTCGGCGAGACGCTGCAGTGCAAGTACCACGGCTGGACGTTCGGGGCCGACGGCCGGTGCACCGCCATACCCGGCCTGTGCCCGAGCGCCGCCGTACCCACCGTGCAGGTCCATGCATGGCACGTCTTTGAGCACGATGGGCTGATCTGGTTGAGCGCGCGGCCACCCGGCGAAGCCGGCCCCGCTGCGCTCCCGGCGTTCCTGAGTCGCCTACCGTCCGGCAGCCGGCGCTTTCTGTGGAGCACGCTCTGGCAAGCCCGCCCTGTTGACGCGCTGGAGAACTTTCTCGACCCGCTGCACACGCATCTCGTGCATCCGGGTCTCGTGCGCAGGCACGGTGCACGCCAGCCTGTGACAGTTGCCGTCACGCAATCCGCCGAGGGCCTGCAGGTGGACTACACCGGCCAGCCGCAGCAAAGCGGTTTGCTGTACCGGTTGTTCGAATCCCCCCGCACGATGGAACGCGCGCATTTCGGTACGGCCGCTCCCGCGACGGCGCAGCTCGAGTACCGCTATGCCAATGGCAGCGCGCTGGCTTTCACGCTGCATTTCACGCCAGAAGACGAGATGCGCACGCGCGTGTTCGCCACGCTGCATGTGGAGAACCGCTGGGCGCCGGCCTGGGCGGTGCGCTGGCTCGTGTGGCCGTTTCTCTATCGCGTGGCCGAGCAGGATCGCCGCATGGTCGAAGCCCAGGCCGCGAACAGCGTGCGCTTTGGGCGGCAGGATGGCATCTCTACCGAACTAGACCTGGTGCGACCGATGCTCGATGCGGTGTGGATGCCGAATGGCGAGCCGGTGAGGGCGGGGCAGCGGGTCGTGCAGATGTGGCTGTGAGCCACTGCCGCCTATGGCAGCGTGCAATCCACCAGCGCTGACAGGGCCTCCGCGCCGATCGTCACGCTGCCCGCGAACGGGCGATCGTGCAGCACGAGCAGAAAGAAGATCATCCCGAAGCCGGCGGTGAAGAGCGTCAGGGCGATGCGGCGTTCGCGGGTGGCGCTGCGGTGCAATTCGGCAATCACGAAGGCATTGGTGAACAGCAGCCAAGCCATGGCGGCCAGCTTGACGCCGCTCAGTTGGCGCTTGGCCAGTTGCAGGCGTGTGGCGCGCGCGTTGTCGATGGTATCCAGGCGCTTTTCCAGTTCATCCAGCTCATGCGCGATGTGCTGGGGTGCATCGATACGGCGGACGTCTGCCAATGTCGCCGATGTCGTGCGCGGGGCCTGAGCGCTTTCTTGGCGCGACACCCACAATGCCTCGCGCAACTGCGCGAACGCACGGCCAGTGTTCGGGCTGGAGGTGCGATGTGCCATGGCGGGCCATTCATCCTGGATGGCGCTGTGCACATACACCAGCAGCGCGGTTTGAACGGGCGTGGCCAGGCGGGCGGGCAGCGCGTCGAGGATGCGCTGGGCTTCCGCAGCGGCTATGCCTTCGCGTTCCACGGCGGCCTCCGCACGGGCATTCTGCGTCCAGATATCGCTGGAGATAAAGCCGATGATGACGGCTGTCGGCACTAACAGCCCCGTCAGCAGCGTGCCAATGACGGTGGTGCCCGGACGCGCCGGCCACAGACGCGCTACGCCCGCAGAGCCGGCCGATGCCGCCGCCGACACGACCCCCAGCGAACCAAAGCACACCGCCAGCAGGGCCGGCGTGGAAAGCGTGAAGAGCCAACTGTAGTAGTCGAAATGCAGCATGGTGCGCGACGGGCCCGCCCTGAACGATGGGGCCGGATGCTCTCACGCAAGGTAGGCGACACTCAATCAAAGCGCCGTGCCGTGCGCGCAAATGGTGATGGCGTCGCGCCAACTGATCGCTGTGTCTCAGCCGGCCTAACGCGACCGCCCGTCGAAGTGCGTCACAGGCACGCTGTCCAGATCGATGTCTTCCAGGCAGCGCACGTTCACCGCAATCATCGGCGTGCCATCTGGCATGGCGCCCTCGGCATACGGATGGATGCCGCAAGTCGGGCAGAAGCGGTGGTTGATCACGTGCTTGTGGAAGACGTAGGTGCGGGCGTTGTCCTCGGGCGTGAGCAGCCTCACTTTGTCGCGCGGCACGAACCACAGCAGCGACCCCTTGCGCTGGCAGATCGAGCAGTTGCATGCCATGGCGCTGTCCGGATGGCCCTCGACCTCGAAGGCGATGTGTCCGCAGTGGCAGCTTCCCTTGTGTGTCATGCCGGTCTCCTGTTCGGGGGGGGGTGGGTGCCGTCCACTATAGGCAAACGGCAGGGCGACGGACGACACGCCCTTGGGAGTCGCCCTAGTCTCCGCGCCCGCGCACCGATGCGACAATCGCCGCCATTGCGCCACACAGGAGGAGATGCCATGCGCCACCATCGTTCTGTTGCTGTCTTGCGGGCGGCTTGCTTTGTCGCCGGCTTTGGCGGATGTGCCGGTGCGTTTGCGCAAGCGTCGGCGCCGGTGGCTGCACCGGCTGCACCTCCGCTTGCGGCGCAACTCATCAACATGGGCAGCATGACGCCGGACGAAATCGGCCCCGTCATCGCCGAGATGGGGTCGCTGCGCACCAAGACGCTGGTGAGCACCACCAACGGCACGGTGGGCATCCAGGTGGGCACCGTGGCCAAGCACACGCATACCTATTCGGACGAGATCCAGTACGTCATGTCCGGCACGGCTACCGTCTGGCTCGACAACGGCCCGCGCGAGGTCCGGGCGGGCGATCTGCTCGTCATTCCGCACGGCGTGGTGCACGGCACGCTGACCACCAGCACGGACTTCAAGGCCATGGCGATCAAGCTGCCGCCGCAGCGCGCGGGCGATACGCACAAGGTGCCCTGAAGTGTGTTCTGACCTGCGCGGAGGTTGGCGTGGATCAGGCCGGGGCGGAAACACCTTCCCTTACAATGGCGCCCTCATCCAGAGTCCTCCGCCATGTCCGCACCGCTCGCCAACGACACCTTCCTGCGCGCTCTGCGCCGCCAGCCGACCGACTACACGCCGCTGTGGCTGATGCGCCAGGCGGGCCGTTACCTGCCCGAGTACAACGCCACGCGCGCCCGCGCCGGCAGCTTCCTCGGCCTGGCCAAGTCGCCGGCGTATGCCACGGAAGTGACGCTGCAGCCGCTGGACCGCTATCCGCTGGACGCCGCAATCCTGTTCTCCGACATCCTGACCGTGCCCGACGCCATGGGCCTGGGGCTGTCGTTCGCGCAGGGTGAGGGCCCGCGCTTTGCCAAGCCGGTCCGCACGGAGGCTGACGTGGCGGCGTTGTCGGTGCCGGACATGTCGCAATTGCAATACGTGTTTGATGCTGTGGCGGAAATCCGCCGCGCGCTGGTGCAGGACGGCCGCCAGCGCGTGCCGCTGATCGGCTTCTCGGGCAGCCCATGGACGTTGGCCTGCTACATGGTCGAAGGCGCTGGCTCGGACGACTTCCGCACCGTCAAGTCGATGCTCTACGCGCGCCCGGACCTGATGCATCGCATCCTGGAGATCAACGCGCAGGCCGTCATCGACTACCTGAACGCGCAGATCGAAGCCGGTGCGCAGGCTGTGCAGGTGTTCGATACCTGGGGCGGCGCGCTGGCCGACGGCATTTACCAAGAGTTTTCGCTGGCTTACATGCAGCGTGTGGTGCAGGGCATCCGCGCCGGGGCCGATGGCCAGCGCGTGCCGGTCATCCTGTTCACGAAGGGCGGCGGCCTGTGGCTTGAAGCCATGGCCCAAACCGGCGCCGATGCGCTGGGCGTGGACTGGACGGTCAACCTGCAGTTGGCTCGTCAGCGCACCGGCGGCCGCGTTGCCCTGCAAGGCAACCTGGACCCGACCGTGCTGTTTGCCGAGCCCGAAGCGATCCGCACCCAGGTGCGCCGTGTGCTGGATGACTACGCGGCTGGCGGCAGCAGCGACGGCCACATCTTCAACCTCGGCCACGGCATTTCGCAGTTCACGCCGCCCGAAGCGGTGACGGTGCTGGTGGACGAGGTGCACAACTACAGCCGCGCGTTGCGCGCCAAAGCCAAGTAACACATCAATGTTGCAGTGCGATAGTGTTTGAATCGACCTGCTACGGTGCGTGCAGCCGACGGCACGAGTGGAATCATCGCCGCTTTGGTGCAGCTAGGGTGAGTGGCCACTCGCGTGCGGGTGGCCCAAGCTGGCCCAGAACCCCTGTCAAGCGATTTATTTCGCACGTTTTTGTGCAGACTTAAGCTGTCAAGACTTGACTTATGCACAAAGCTGTCTCGGCTGGTTTTTTTCGCGGCGCAGCACCGAATGGTTCGCGCACACATCGCATAAGTGTTTGATTTTTTTGAGATAAAGGCGAACGCGCGGAAATCGTGCAAGCCAGAAAATCGCTGTGTTGACGGCCTTCCACGAGCAGAACCAGCGACTTTTCAACAAAGTTATCCACAGCCTGTGTGGACAGATCAAAAATCCGCCATCGATCAGGGCGCCAAGACGCAAACCTCAAGTAATACTTGAGCATTGGCGATGCGGCAGCGTCGCTGCGCTGGCAAGGGGCGACGGGCCAGCCGCTTTTTTCAGGTGCACGATAGATCGCCGCAACGCAACAAACTCTTTGCAATTCAACCGTTTGCGCTCCGCATGACCACCACCCACGTCGACGCCGTGTTCCCTGATGCCAACGCGTCGGCCGCCATCGCACGGGTGGTGATTGATACGCCGCTCGATGCGGTGTTCGATTACCGGTACGGCCCGACCTTGCCGCCGGTATTGCCCGGGCAACTCGTGGTCGTGCCGTTCGGCAACCGTCGCGTGGTAGCGCTGGTCGTGGAAACCGCAGCGACCACCGAGGTGCCGCAAAACAAGCTGCGTGATATCGAGCGCGTGCTCGATTGGGTGCCGCCGCTCGATGCTGAATGGCGCGCGCTGGCCGAATTCGCGGCGGGCTACTACCACCGCGCGCTTGGCGAAGTGACCTTGCCGGCGCTGCCGCCGCTGTGGCGCACGCCCGGCAGTTGGGACAACCTGGCCCGCCAAGCTACGGAAACCGTCTACGTGATGGTTGAGCCGGCGCGGGCGGCATTGCTGGACAGCGTGCCAAAGCGCGCCACTGGCGCCATGCGTCTGGCCGAAGCGTTGACCGGCGACGGCGAGCTCTCCACCAGCGCTGCTGTTGCCCTGCATGGGCAGGCGGTAGCCAAGCTACGCGACTGGGCCGCCGTCGGCTGGCTACGCGCCGAACTGCGGCCGAAGCCGCTCCTCCCGCAGCCGCTTGAATTGCCCGAGCCGTCCGTCGCGCCCGCTCTGAATGCCGAGCAGGCCACCGCCGTGGCGGCCATCGCGCAGGGTGGGGCGAGCGGTGCGTTCTGCCCGTTCCTGCTCTACGGCGTGACCGGCAGCGGCAAGACCGAGGTCTACCTGCACGCCATCGCCGATGCCCTGGCGCGCGACCCTGCCGCCCAGGTGCTGATGCTGGTGCCCGAGATCAACCTCACCCCGCAACTGGAAGCGCGCATTGCGGCGCGTTTTCCGGGCGTACCCATGGCTGCGCTGCACAGCGGGCTCGCCGAACAGCCGCGCGCGCTGAACTGGCTGGCCGCGCACCGTGGCGAGGCCCGCATCGTGCTCGGCACGCGGCTGGCGATGCTGGCGTCGCTGCCCAACCTCGCGCTCATCCTCGTCGATGAGGAGCACGACACGTCGTACAAACAGCAGGAAGGCTTGCGCTACTCCGCGCGTGACCTGGCGCTGTGGCGGGCCAAGCAGCGCAATATCCCGGTCGTGCTGGGGTCGGCCACGCCCTCGCTGGAAACGTGGTGGCGGGCGGAGCAGAACGCCACCGTGCGTCTGACGCTGTCCCAACGCGCGCAAGCCGAGGCGGTGCTGCCGCGCGTGTCGCTCATTGACCTGAATCTGGAGCGGCGTGCTGGGCGGGAGATCCGCGATGGGTTGTCCAAGCCGCTCGTGGATGCCATTGCCGACCGCCTCGCGCGCGGCGAGCAAAGCCTGCTGTTTCTCAATCGACGTGGCTACGCACCCGTGCTTTCGTGCGACGCGTGCGGCTGGTTGTCGGGCTGCCCGCGCTGCTCGGCGTACTTGGTGCTGCATAAGCCCGAGCGGCGCCTGCGTTGCCACCACTGCGGCTATGAATCGCGAATTCCGCATCACTGCCCCGACTGCGGCAATGTCGATATCGCCCCGCTTGGGCGCGGCACACAGCGCATCGAAGAGACGCTCGGCGAGCTGTTTCCGCAAGCCCGCGTCGCCCGCATCGACGCCGATTCCACGCGCCGCAAGGGCAGCGCCGAAGCGTTGTTCGACACCGTGCACGAAGGCAGCGTCGACATCCTGATCGGCACGCAGATGGTCGCCAAGGGGCACGACTTCCAGCGCGTGACGCTGGTGGGCGTGGTGGCGCCGGACCCCTCGCTGTTTTCCCATGACTTTCGCGCTGGCGAACACCTGTTTGCCTCGCTGATGCAGGTGGCAGGGCGGGCGGGCCGCGCCGGGCTGGCGGGGGAGGTGCTGATCCAGACGCGGTATCCGGATGCGCCGGCGCTGCAGGCGCTGGTGCGGCATGACTACGGCGGGTTCGCGCGGCAACTGCTGCGTGAGCGCAAGCAAGCCGGCCTGCCGCCGTTCGCTTACCAGGCGCTGCTGACCACCGAGCACAAGGAGGTGGCACGGGCGCTGGAATTCCTGAAGGCTGCGCGGGAGATGGGGGAAGCACTGGTGGCTGAACTGGGCGCGCCGGTGTTTTTGCATGACCCGGTGCCGATGACGATGGTGCGGTTGGCCAACCGCGAACGGGCGCAACTGCTGGTGGAATCTGCCTCTCGCGCGGCGCTGCAGAAGCTGCTGACCGCCTGGACTGAGCGGTTTGGGGAGATTGGGAAGACGGTGAAGGGGGTGCGGTGGCAGTTGGAGATTGATCCGTTGCGGATTTAACTGCTTTTTTTTTGGGGCCTTGGTGGTCCACCTCCCTTTCACCCCCTGCCGGGGGCGACTCACTTTCTCTGTCTTGCCAGAGAAAGTAAGCAAAGAGAGGCGCGCCCGAGATGGCGACTTCCCCTTGGATTTGTGTCGCGGGGAGGGGAAGGAGCCAAACTCGCTGCGCTCAGACAAGGCTCCTTCCTTTTTCCTCCCCGCAACAAAAATCCAAGGCGCCATCTAGGGCAAGGGCAAAGCAAACCAAACCAAACCATCGATTGCTCCCGCGCTACTTCGGCTCTAGCGCAGCCTTCGGCTTTGCGCTCTAAAACAATTCTTCCTGGCGCTTGCATTAGTGCCCCGTCGGTTTGGCCTTTGACGTTCCTGCCCTTGATGGCGCCTTGAATTTTCGTAAGCGGGCGGAAAAAAGGCCGGGAACTGTCTGAGCGCAGCGAG
>JGI24740J21852_10000208_pt1 | contig 24458 bp, 24 predicted proteins | sample KBSCornC6_FD_21852 | JGI IMG/M metagenome (IMG submission 21852) | reverse complement strand
CCAACCCGTCAATCTCTAATCAGGTTGAGAGCCTGGCTGCCGCGTTCTGAGCAGCCGTGGCAATCGGTCGACGCGACTACCCCAAATTTTGCAACAGAACCCTGGATCATCCATACATTGCCGTCCATTGGGTGGAGGACTTCGTTGCCCTCGTCATCAACGGTGGTCGTCGTGGTGCGCTCGTAGGCCCTGATATCGAAGCCGTCGTCGTCCCCGCCTTTGCCAGTGGCTTCAATCGATTGCCAATCCCGAAAATCATAGTTCAGCTCTCGGACCAAGTCTTCGAACCGCCTAGGATCAAGATCTTCGAAATGGATTGGATTTGTTGTCCTAGTTGGCGTCGCTTTGCTCATAGTCAAAGACAATAACACTCTCAACGTCGCGAACAAACGCGTGATCGAAACTTCTGAAAACGGTCCCCGACGCGAAATGCTGTGCGAGAAAATACCGGTGATCGAAGTGCCGGCGTCGGCTTCCAGCCGCCACAACGAGCGGTGCGAGGGACATAGCCCGGATAGAGGCTTTTGGTGATCAAGCTGCGACGGGATGATGCTTCATCCCTCCCCACGTGCTTCGGGTGCCTGCGGGTGCCTTAGTAAGCCAGTCGACATTCGGCGGAGCGGCTAGGCCGTGAACCCATAAAAGCTTAACGATTGCGTTAGGTAGGAATCGTCATGCAATTCGACTATTCTTCTTGAATGCTCAAATTTGTAGAACAACAGCTCGGTGAAGGTTGGGTGGACGAGCCAAATGCGCCAGAGCCTCAGGTCTTGGTTGCGGAGTCCTCGGTTAATGTCTGTTTCCGCACCTATAGGCTCGTGCAAGATAAGAGGCCGTCGAATATTCTCGGGTGGGTGACCCTATTTTCGAAGACCGCTCCGAAGCTCGATGAGACATGGGGCACGCTAAGCTTCATTGGTTGCACCCGATGGCGCTGGGACGGCACCAACGATCATGAATGGTATAAGGCGGATGGCCATGGTCGCTACAGTGGCATCGCTCCCCGCTGGGGTAAATTCTATGAGTTAACTGGCCCCGACCCGATCCGCGATGCCGTGCCTTGGGAGACAATCCGAACCGATACCGCCAACTCTCGACATTTTCTCTATTATTTTCGCGACGAGACGCTTGAATTCATGGCTGAGAGGTGGTCGTTCACCCTCAACCTGACAGTCTAGTTTTGAGTTTGTATGGAGTTGAGCCTTTCCCGTCATAGCAAACCTGATTCAGAATCCGCATGAACCGATATGACCTGACTGATTTCGAATGGTGCGTGATCAAGCCGCTCTTGCCCAACAAACCACGGGGCGTTCCCCGCGTCGATGATCGGCGGGTACTGAATGGCATCTTTTGGGTTCTTAGATCCGGAGCCCCTTGGCGTGATGTCCCTGAACGATATGGACCTTACACCACATGCTACAATCGTTTCAGGCGGTGGACGATGGCTGGAATTTGGGACAGGTTGATGGAAGCTGTCACGAGCCCTTCGGACGATAACATCACAATGATCGACGGCACTTCCATCCGCGTACATCATTTAGCGGCAACGCTGAGGGCGGATCATCAGGATCGCTGCCTTGGGCGAAGTCGGGGTAGTCTTACGACGAAAATCCATGCTGTCACCGACGGTAGTGGACTGCCAATCAAGATTGCTATCACTGCCGGTCAAGCTCATGATCTAACAGCAGCGAGCGAACTGCTCAATGATCTTCCCCCAGGTGCGATGCTTCTTGCAGACAAAGCTTACGACGCCGATTGGCTCCGCGCAAAATTGAGAGCCAGAAGCTCTTGGGCACTAAACGGTGTTGTGCCCCCACGTTGCCCTCCGCCATCTGATCTGTGATCGACATTCCATGGAAGAGCGGCAAGGAGTTTCTCCATGGACACTACGTTGGAGATACTCACGACCGGGAGGATCGGGCGTGAGGGACACCGCCAATGGCCTGATGATGTCAAGGCACGGATCGTTTCGGAGAGCCTGCGGCCGGGTGCGATGGTGAACGAGGTAGCGGCTCGCTATGGGCTGAAGCCGAACCACCTATCGTCCTGGCGAACATTGGCGCGGCAGGGCAAGCTTGTATTGCCAGCGCCCGAGGATTTGGTGGAATTTGCGGCGATGGTCGTAGAGACTCCTGCCGTCGAGCTGCCGATTAGGGAAGTCAGCCGTCCCGAGATCGTGGTCGGTCCAGTCACCATCCGCCTTGAGGAAGGTGCATCTGCTGCTCGGATCGCCGCCATCGCGCGTGCCCTGGCGGCGACCACATGATCTTTCCATCGAACCGCGTGCGGATCATGGTGGCAACCAAACCCGTGGACTTTCGCAAGGGTCATGATGGATTGGCAGCACTGGTGAAGAACGAGCTGCACAAGGACCCATTCACCGGAACAGTCTTCGTGTTCCGATCACGCAAAGCGGACCGGTTGAAGCTGATCTACTGGGATGGAAGCGGCATCGTGCTGGCCTACAAGCGGCTGGAAGAGCACAGCTTCACCTGGCCCGGCATCAAGGATGGTCTGATGACGCTGACCCACGCCCAGTTCGAAGCCCTGTTTGCAGGCCTGGATTGGCGGCGGGTTCATGCCGTCAATACTAGAACGCCGGAGACCATCGAATAGCTGCGGCACGATGACTCAGGTCGGCTAATTCCAAAGGCAAATCGGCGCGGGATTTGGTAAATTCTGGCCATGCTTGCTACCGCCGATCTTCCCGATGATGTTGCCGCCCTGAAGGCGATGCTGATTGCGGCGCAGGCACGCGAGGCAGGCAAAGACGCCCAGATTACCCGCAAGGATGAGCGGATCGAACGGCTTGAGAAGCTCGTCGCCGCCTTCAAGCAGGCAGCCTTCGGGCGCAAGTCCGAGAAGACCGATCCCAACTAGTTCGATCTGGCGCTGAAAGACCTGGAAACGGCCATGGCTGCCATCCATGCCGAGGATTAGGCGGACTTTCCCACTAGAAACAGGGTTGCCAAGCCACGCGCGATCAATCGCGGCTCCCTTCCAAAGCATCTTCCCCGTGTCGAAGAGATCATCGAGCCGGAAAGCCTCATCTGCGCCTGCGGCGGTTGCCTGCATTGCATTGGCGAGGATGTCTCCGAGCGGCTGGACGTGATCCCGGCACAGTTCCGGGTCATCGTCACCCGTCGTCCCAAATATGCCTGCCGTGCCTGCACCGACGGTGTCGTTCAGGCCCCGGCTCCGGCACGCCTGATCCAAGCGGGCCTGCCGACGGAAGCGACCATCGCCCATGTCCTGGTCTCCAAATATGCCGATCATCTAACGCTCTATCGGCAGGCCCAGATCATGAGCCGCCAGGGCATCGATCTCGACCGCTCCACGCTTGCCGACTGGGTCGGCCGGGCAGCGTTCGAATTGCGCCCCGTCTTCGACGCACTGATTGCCGACCTGAAGCGGTCGACCAAGCTCTTCATGGACGAGACCCGTGCGCCAGTGCTCGATCCCGGCACGCGCAAGACCAAGACCGGCTACTTTTGGGCGCTCGCGCGGGATGATCGTCGTTGGGGCGGCGGTGATCCACCAGGTGTGGCCTTCAGCTATGCTCCCGGTCGCGGGGGCGTTCATGCCGAACGGATATTGCAGGGCTTCTCCGGTATCCTGCAGGTCGATGGCTATGCCGGATACAACAGGTTGATCGCACCTGAGCGTGTCGGCCCGGACATTCGGCTTGCCTATTGTTGGGCACACGCCCGTCGCAAGCTTGTGGAGATCACCCGCAACGGCTCAGCACCCATCGCCGCCGACGGCGTCAAACGGATCGGTGAACTGTATCGGATCGAGGGCGAATTGCGCGGCCTTGATCCCGAGGCTCGCCTTGTCGGACGGCAGGAACGATCATCGCCGCTGGTCACAGACATGCAGGCCTGGCTCGCCCGTCACCGTGCCCGTGTCGCGACGAAGTCCCCACTCGGCGAAGCCTTGGCCTACATCGCCAAATACTGGGATGGTCTGAAGCTCTTCCTGACCGACGGCCGCATCGAGATCGACAACAACAGCGTCGAGCGGACCATTAGACCGATTGCCCTCAATCGGAAGAACGCCCTCTTTGCGGGCCACGATGCGGGAGCCGAGAATTGGGCGACCGTCGCCTCCCTCATCGAGACCTGCAAACTCAATGCTGTCGAACCGCTGACCTACCTGACCGCTACGCTCACCGCCATCGTCAACGGTCACAGGCAAAGCCGGATCGATGAACTGCTGCCGTGGAATTACGCGCAGCGAACACACGGCTGAGGTCTACTGTCGGCCCCTTACGGGCACCGCTCCTACCTGCCCAGCAGAACTCGCGCGTTCTTTAACGTCTCATCGAGACGTATGCGGTGTTTCCCTTGTCCGATCTTGTTGCGATATTCCGCGATGGAAACTTTAACAATGTCTACGGCGTAAAGCGGTATCTTTCCGCGAGGGACCTCGAACGACACAACAAGTTGGTCGTCGCATAGCAGTGTGAAGAGGTCCTCGCCCTGTTCGGGTATCTCGTTCAGGATATGAAAGACGGAGCCATCTATGCCGAGCGATTGAACAAGCTCTAAAAGAGCAGCGTCCCGTTGGAATTTCGCAGGCTGAAGCCTTCTATATCCTTCAAAACGATTTGTGAGGCGGGAGGGCATGAGGACGTCCGGTTAAGTGGGCAGTCTTTCAGTAAACCGTGGCAAGTAGTCCTGCAATCACCGTAGTTGGCGCATTGTTGCAATCTCTATCACGCGGTAGTGCTCGAAACGAGCCAACGCTCTTGGTCAATGTGCGAGGGAGACAGCGCTTACCTTGGGCAAACATTCCGCCAAAATCCAACCGAAAAAGACCACTCGTCTTTAGCCCCTGGCTATACAGGAAGCGGAACCTCATCGAACGCTTCTTTAGTAAGCTGAAATGTTACCGACGGATCGCCACCCGATATGACAAGTTGGGCATAACGTTTCTCGCTATGACTAAGCTGGCTTGCGTACGTCTGACGCTCCGCCATAACGAGTCCACGGCCTAGGCATCTTGGGTGACCATGGCGAGCATGGCGTCGGCCTTTCCGCTATACTTCCACAGTTCGGGAACAATATTGCACAGAGTCTCGCGATGCTCGCGCATCTTGAAAGCATGCTCGATATCCGTTTCTTCCCGAGCCAGCTCGCCGAGCCAATCGCCGACAGACTTGCTCCAGCCCATAACATCACTATGGGCGGCAGCTGCAATCAGGCCAACACGCATCAATTGATCGAATTCGATATAACCGCCGATTCGCCTCCGGAAGACACGGGCAAGTGTTCGAACCTCTTCAGCAAGGTCCGTTGCCCTGCCCACGGCCGCGACGGTCGCGAGGCCCGCAAGGATGGTGAATGGTTCCCATTCCCCCTCTCCTAAGGCGACCTGATGCCGAACACGTCGCAGAGCTTCAGTCGCCGCACCTGTTTGCTCTTCGCCGATCCGATAAATGAGCGCGCAATTCAACAGGCCCGCGAAGGCACTCGCTTCAAGCGACGTCGCCTCCGGTTCCAAGGTTAAGCTTTCAATCAGATCGGCAGGCATGAGCATTGGGGAAACCGTTCCACCTTCGAGTGGACCAGGCAAAAAGGTATTCGGAAAGCGAGAGAGAGATCTCAAACTCCCTTCATCTGTGCCCTTCAGTAGGAAGTTAAGAGCCTCAGATCCCTCACCATCTTTCAGCTTCTGACCGGCGGCGATCAGCCGGGAAACCGCCTCGTCCTTTAACTGCTCGGCTGATATAAAGTCAGGTAGCCACCGCGGCTCAAGGCGCAAATCCGCCATAGCCTGCATGTAGAACCAGTGACCCCGTCCGCGGGTTGCGTCCTTAAGCAGTTCTTTTACATTCACCACCGCACGGAGGAGTTCACGCTCGACCAATGATGCCTGCGCTATTGCAGCTAATCGGCGCCAAAAGGGCGGTTTGCCAGAAAGCAAGTTCCGTCTAGACATCTCGCCGCTCACGAAGACGACCTGACTTGACGTTAACGCAAATCGACTAGCTGAGCTCCTCGGGTCCTCATCACGTATTTCCTGGATTATTTGGATAAGGCTCGAATCGATCTCAGGGTATTTTCCGATCAACCGGACACCGAGTTCTATTCCGGCGATCTGCGAAAGTCGATCACCTCGATCGGCGAGCCACGTAAAGGCGTCTGTAACCTCCTTCGCCGATTGGTCGCCGACGTCAATGAGGTCCGTAATGGAGGAGTGCGCGGCGACTAAGAGGCTCAGAGAAAGGCCTCGCGAAAAGTCCCATCGCATCAAGCGTTCAATGTGCTCACGACAAGCCCCGTCGACGAAACTCTCGAGGGTTTCGCCATCACCCGCGTGCGAAACAAGCCGTTCAAAGTAAGCGGCACTCTCGGGAACAACAAGCCGTAGCGAGACTTCCCCCCCGCTCATTTCCTGCCTGATCGATTCTCTGATTGCGAGTGGGTTCAGGGCCAACTCCTGAATCAGCCCACTTAGCTCTTCGTCAGCGAGTTCTCGCTTTGCAAGAACCTCGCGCCACGTCCGGGCAGTCGCATCCTGGATATTGTCTTGCCCAGTCCATAAATCGAATTCGCGCAACCTGTCATCTATAGATGGGGACAAGAAAGCGAATCTTTCCAATTCGCGACGCTGCCCTCCATGCTCTAGGAAAACCACGAGCCGCCCCTCCAACTCCTCGAGGGCAAACACGCACTCTTTCCCATCTTCTGTACTGACCCGCCTAGACTTATTCGGGGCTGCATACAGAGCTCGAATTTCCGAAAAGAGTTTCGAACGCACAAATTTCAGGGGCGGCGAGCCAAATGAAATCTCGGCTTCCCGTAAAATATTGAACTCACTTGCAAAACCTGGAAGGGCGACAATATCCTTCCGGAGGATCTCCGGCAGGTTCAGCAAGGTCGCGATAGCGAAATCATGTTTCTCGGAAGGCGTCATGGTTCGCGTAGGCCTCCCGTTTCCGAATCGAACTGTTCCGCTGTCGTTTCGATTGCCAATCGGGCTGCAGCGAGGATCCGAGTGTACAATCGTGGTTCATATTCTTTTATCGGAGACAGAACTTCCTGCTCAAACCAGAGTTGATGCCGTCGACCCACATCTTGAACGACGGGCGGTCGCCGCGATAGCAAGAAAATTTGTGACGCGCGCCGCTCCTCAGTGTCAATATCCTCCAAACGGTGTGCCCAGCCGCGAAAATCAAAGAGCCTCACCAACCAGTTTGATCGCGCCCTGGCGACTTCGTCCGGAATTTCTGATGTCCACTGCCAATGGATAGCCTGCACAATGACAGCCAGATTCCAGTCGAGCCAATGCGCCTCGTTCGGGACCTGGAGAATATCGGTCATTCGAACAGTGAGTAGCGCTTCCCGGATCGATCTGAGTTCGGCGGTTTCCTGAAGCTTCCCATCTTTGATAGCAGCCCTGGATATTGCTGCCGCAAGCTCAGTCGGAAAAATAGGAATGAGAACGAACCCCGCCGTGCGCAATTTGGTCAAGAGCTCGGCAAACTCTATCTCTGAGATCGTTTCGTTGCCGCGGATAGCCTCGAAAAGATCTAGTGTCGTGTGAATTGCACGACGGTCACTGGGTGCTACTTCAATTTGTGAATGCTGATTAAAGCAACGATCATCGACCACGAACACGTCGGCGTCTGCGATTTTGAACAAACCTTGGCTTGGATGTAGATTAAGTGGGCTGCTCTCATCCTCGGAGAAATCGGTCTGTGGCCCGAGACGGACTCGGCCTGTTTGAATCCCGTCGAGAACCTTTGAGCGAATATCCTCAATTTGTTTTTGAATAGCCCCAGTGAATGCGCGTCGTCTCAGCAGCGCATCGCTGTTTGCAATCTCTCTAGCTGATATATACACCTTGAAGCCCGCGCTCTTGAGGACACCGAGCAGGCCGAGGTGTTGAAGATGACTTACAGAGAGACCGTCAAGATATAGTGTTGCCGCCCGTGGAATTTCCGGCAGGTCGTGCGGCCAATCTAACTCCTGAGTTGATAGAAAACTGTTGGCTCGGTTCTCCTGAGCTTCCGTGAGATGACCAAGCCTCTTAAGAGAGTCGACGATAGCCCGACAATCAACGAGTACATTCTCGTATCCGGACGAGTTGGAGATTTCCTCCATCAAGCTGCCGGGTTTATGGACTGGATACGATCGCACGACGAACTCACGCCCTGGGCTGTTTGCAGCACCAAATGTTGCAGCGGAGATCATCGCAGCAAGCTCATCCCCAAATTCGGTCTCAAGACGGACATCAGCTGGCTCGATAGGTTCGAAAATAATCAGCGCACCAATATCTACTAGCCGCCTGAGTTCTTCCGCGTCGTTCACACGGCTGGGCTGATGAAACTCTACAGTATGACGTTGCTCCAACAGCCATCCCATTGTTCGATGAGGCAGACGGATGCTTTCGAAGAGTCCGAATGCGTTGTCCAGCTGACCGGTAATCGCCAACGTCATTAAGGCAGATACATCGAATGCGGCGCACCTTGCACCAACTTGATAAAGGGGCCGATTCCCACTGTACGCAAACACGAAACCACGCTTTCGCGGATCGGGCTCGCTCAGATTCGCGAGCGCCGTCATCCAGAACATCTCCATCGGAGAGCGATTTACCAAGGATGCGGCAGCGTGCATAGGCAGTCTGCCTTTCAGTAACGCGTCCCATGCGTCGCTTTCACGCTTGTTCCAATCTGGGGCCATGTCAAGGAGCTGTCGGAAGTCGACTCGCTGGACAGGACCGTCAGCTCCTGAATTCACAACCGCCACCTCAAACCACTTATGGGTTTCTTCGCTGTCGTCCCAGCCACCTGAGACAGCCGCGTTATAGCAAGCAACAAGGATAGCAGGATCACCGTCGGCGCGCCTGGCTGCCTCTGTTAAAAGATCACGCTCGCGCGTAGAGCCAATGTGTGCTGCCAGCTGACCGGCGAGAACTAGATCTTTTGCAGAGAGCTCATCTCGCCGGTTCCATTGATCCTCGACTTGGATGGTAAGTGCGTTCCAATCTCCCGATGCGATTGCGATATTCGTCTCAAGGGTCCTGGTACTTTCCGGAGTTGATCCGTCGATGCTTTCCTTTACAAGTTTTTTTGCGGCTGGAAGATCGCCAAGACGGAAATATGCCCAGGCCTCGATGTGCTTAAACGTTGGTGAAGCAGCCAAAGCTACCGAATCTTTCGCGAGATCGAAGAGCTCGGAATATTGGCCCGTCTGATAGAGGCCTTCGGCACAGGCTATCCCATGCGCCAGCTCATTCGTTTCCTTGAAAAGTTCTCTCCCGTAAATGGCGACCTTCGGCCATAATTGAGCCGATCTCACAATTCGAAAGAGATTTAGAAGGTCGGCAAAACGTCGATCGCCTTTCAGAAATTGTCGCTCAGCGGCTTCGACAGGATCTTTTCCCGCGGCCTCGTCAATTAATCGACCCAGGCCTTCCAACATACCGCTCGGCGCTTCCCATATACGAAGTTCATCCAGCGCGGCTTTCGCTTTCTCGATCTGACCCGACTTTGCAAGCGCCTCTGCCTCGAACGCTTTTATCCAAAGCGGCGTGAAATAAAATATTAGCTGATCGCGATAGCGATCGACGTAAGCTGCGACTTCACGCTGGTCGATGTGATCGCGGGCCATCGCAAACCTCGCGACTGCCAAGTTAGCAGATTTCCCACCGGTGCGCGTTGCTTCCCGATCCAGCTCACTTTCGATTGCCTTGCGGTCAAGCTTCAGACCGAATGCAATCGCCATCGGCAACCGTCGAAGCCGATGTTGAGGATCAGACATGCTGTTTTCAAGTATACGGAGTGCAGCAGAATCGCTTTCATTGTCTTTAAGGGCCAGCCAGAGTTCATGGTCCGCGCACAAATTCGCGGCGCGCTCCTGCTCGAGCTCCGAGAATGCAACCTTTGCCCGGCCATAATACACCTGCGCTAAACGACGGTGTTCCAGCGCGTCCGCGCTGGCGTTCAACGGAACTTGATCGAGCCCAAGTGGTAGCTGCTGGAAAACACTATCCCGGAGTTCAGGATGCACGGCAGCAGCCAGATGCAACATAGCCATCAGATCGAGAAGAACGGGTGTCCGCTCATAATCGCTTTCATCCAATACAGTTGCTTCCGATAGCGCACGCTCGACGTTCCCAGCAGAGAACAACCGCTGAAGGACAGCGAAGCGGCCATCACTGTCGAGCATTGCCATAGTTATGCCAGCGTCCGACAGCCATTGTAAGGCATCGGCTGGTGTCATTTCGGCTACACCAATCATGAAGGAAGCGGTTTTTGCCTCGGGGGTGGTCAAGCCGGCAAGATGCGCCAGCCCATTAGCTTTATTGCCGTTTCCGATTCCCTCAATGAACGCCTCCGCGATAATGATCTCATCGCTTGAGCCGGTCAGTCTCGCCTGCGCGAGAGCGGCCCGCGCCGCTTGAACGGCGTTCGCAGCCAAAATCCTAGCACACCATGCCAAAGCGAAGCATTTTTGCGACACAGACGCAAGCGCGAGGTCACCGCCTTGACCGATCTCTCCTACAAGTCGTTCCGCTTGTTCCGTACTATCGAACCCTGCAATAAACCGAGACTTTCGGAGCACCCATAATCGCCGATCAAGCTCATTTGTAATCACGGAGCTTTCGCCTACCGGGACACTAGCCTCCTGAATCGCGCGAAGGACTTCCTGCTTGTTCTCGTCTGCCTGTATGGCCAGCTTGACTGAGCTCAGATCAACAGACTGTTCAATTTCTTTTACTGCATCAACGATCGTTAGATCGTGATATCGACTGTCGACCGGTTGCTCCAGAAAGCGCAACAGATTTTTGTAGACGGCGTCGGTACGGGTTTTCGGTTTAACAATCTGGAAATGATCAGCGTCGATTGGGATGATTTCGGTATCTGGCGATAGTCCTGGATCTGAACTATCCGGTTTGACGATAATCCCACCCAGACCCCTTAAACCAAGAACTGGAATAGCTTTTGTCTCCCTGAGAACTAGCGCTTGGAGTTTATGTTGATCTGCGAAATGCCGAAACCACGTGTTTAGATCGCGAAGATGAGCATCATTCCTGGACAGACCAGCAGTGGTCTCGCGCGATCTCAGTATCCGAAGGCTGTTGGCTATAGACGCGTGATCAGACCCTCTATGAGGCGTACCAATAAAGGCGACTTTGCGCACTCGACTAAGGAAACTACTCACCTCGCTTGAGCGGGGTGCTCTAAGATCAGCAAAGCGTAAGACTGCTTCAACGACTAACCCACCAAGACTATGGGCTACGAAGTAAATGTTCCCATCTTGCAAGTCCTTCTCATGAGCCAGGATTGGAAGTACACTCGCGGCCCTGTCCGGCAATGCCTGCGCTCCACCGTCCTTCCACCAGGTCCATGTTGCCTCGTATCCGAGGCTCCAGATCGCGAGCTGTGGAATATCTTCACTGAGCCAGTCAGGCCAAAACTCGGGCATTCGCGTCGAAGACAACCAAGTGCGATAGCTGTCGCCCTCCAAGCCATGCACAAAAATTGCATGAGCGCTCGGGTGGTCAGGCATCGTTTTTGGTCTGATAAGTTGAACCACGCTACGCCTCTAAATATTGCGCCTCAACGGCTAAAGCGAGCGGCGTATGGACTTTGACTTCACGGATACTCGGAAATATAGGCAAACGAAAAATATCTCACCGCACGACAACCCTCAAGCGAACTATATGACCCGGCCGCGGATATCCACGTTCGAATCAAGGGCTGTTCGAGGTCGCAATCTTCCGCTGTTTCAGGACTCCAAGTCCGTTCCACTCTCGAACCGGAATCGCCAATCCGAGCCACGCCCTCGCGTTCTGCCCTAAGACTACGATAGAAATCTCATAGAGACGAGTTGCGCATCGATGTCGCCTTGCCTTTCAATGAGCCTTTTGAAAACGCAAGTGGGGCATTTTGGGTGGCGGCGTCTTCAGCCACCTGATGGGAGAACTGCGCTGAGCGCTCGCTCAGCGAGTTCCTGCTAAAGCGAGGGGAGCAGGCTGAAGTCAGGCACGCAAAGCTTGAGACCGAAAACGCCGCCCTGAGTGAAGAGCTGAGCACGACGCTCGCGGTTCGCTGGTTGTCACAACGCCTGCAAGGATTGTCCGCGGCTGGGTGACACGCTCCATGGTCCAGTCCGCGTTCCCGGTTATCTCATAAAGCGGGATGAGCATCACTGGTTCGCTCCCTCGCGCGTCTTCCAGAAAGGTGCCGTCCATTCATTGGAGGCATGGGAGCACTTCCCGGGAAAGCATGTGGAGTCTGACAGGCTCGTCGAGCACGTGCATCATTTATTCGCCCTGGATGCTGCGGCCATCGGCAAGGGCGTGGCGCTGGTCGAAGAGATATTGGTCCGCACCGACATCGCCTCGGGACGAGTGGTCGCGCCCATCGGCTTTATGAGAGTAGCCGACGGCTTCCGGGCGGCGGTGATGCTAGGCGCATATGCTCGGCCCGCGATCACTTCTCTGCTGAACTGGCTGGCCGCCAAGACCAGCCGGGATAACATCGTCGGCATTTAACCCATCGGCCCTCCGGGATGCTCATCGACGCTCAGGGTGGCGTGCCATTCGCCGGGCCTCGCCCGAAAGTTTCAATCAACCCGCAAACTGTCGCGGGTCGCCATGAAATCGGAGTCATAAGTTTTGAAATTGGCCGGCGACGCGGTAAGGCTCAATGCCTGTACTGTGTGTCGTCCAATGGTGACGATCAACAATTGCTCCAGGACATCCGACTTATCCTTCAGCACCGTGCATCGCATCTGCCGAGCCGGAAAGCCGCCGAGCGTCGCGTCCTGCGGCTCCTGACAAGACGACGTCATTCCCTTCTCCGCATATGCGGCGCGCATGGTATTGGCCAGCGATGTCGTCTGGTTTTCCAGCGTCGGCTTATCGCCTTGCGTGATCGCAAGCACAATGAGGTTCAGCACCGCAAGCATCTGTCCCGACTTGTCAACCTTAACCGCCAATCGGTTCGACCCATCGAATTTTTCGCCCGAGTTTGACGTCGGCACCGGCGACTGCCGCAATTCCCATCCTTGCGGCCACGTGATCGAAGAGGCGGCCGCGGCCGGCACCATCGGCAAGAGCACCATGATCAGCATGGCAGAAAAGGCACGCATCGACATCGTCTTCAATTCAATGCCCAATCTGGTGGGGCGCCTTAGACATAAATCGAATGAAGGCTATAACCGATGCCGGCAGACAATGTCCATCAGTCCCGCCTCCATCCGGATGGGCGGCTGCGCCAGTTCGCCTACTATCTATGCTAAAAATGCACGGATATTCTCTGCATATGCGCGAATATCCTGCCTGCTCCTTAGGATCACTTTTGAAGCTGAGCATGCATCGAACAGCTTTTGATGTCCCAAATAGCAGGTCGAGGAGTTTTCCCGGTGGCGATATTCTCTCACCCAGTCGATAAGCTCTCGGAAACTCTCCTCGCTGCCCCCGCCTTGAATGTCTCTGGCTCTGATGTTGGCAACGCACTCTTCCTCTGGAAGATCAATCCAGACCAACGCGGTTACCCGTGACAACACGGCGTTCGCCAGCCAGCCGTATACGCCTTCCATCAACCAGGTCTCGGCTCTTCCGGCGTGGGCAATCTCGCTGAGCACGAGTTGGTTGTCTCTTGCGACACCATACTGACCGGAAACCCAACGCAAGTCGTCGAGATGAACAATAGGACGTTTGATGATGGCGGCGACTTCCCGAGCAAGCCATGTTTTACCTGTCCCACCGTTCCCAAAGATCAGTATCCGCTGGAGGTCTTCAAGATGTGCTGGGTGCAATGGTCTCTCCCACATTCAGGCACCGCAGATTAGACTCGACGGTGAAATTCAATTCAATATCGAAAGCCGCAGCGGCGGCAGTTGCCCAGCGATTTGGGCTACCCTCGAATTTGCCCCACTTACCCCTTTTAGTAATTGGTGCAGATTTGTTGGCGCGGCGTTTCACCTGCCCGCGCACGGCCCCTTCGCTCGCATTCCCTCAGCATCAACTTGACAAAGAGATTGAGTTTTCGATCCCGCCATGCCATACGCTCTGGCACTCCGTATTGCCGCGGCTGCTGAACCCAGGCACTCACGGAGAACAACATGAACGCGCCATCATTCATCTGCCGCACCAGTAACATCGCTGGGCATGTCATCAGGTCGGTCGTAGCACACGACGAACCGGAGCGAAGTTTTTCACAATCACTAGCAGATCTTGCGAGCGCTCTGCCTACGCCTGGGGCGTTGGCTAAGAGGAATGCCTCGCTGCGTACGGCCGTCACAACCCCAGACTTTCATCCGGGCAAACCCGTTCCGGTTGGCGTGGTCGCAGACCTCGAAGGTGCGGTCCTGCCACACATGATCGGGTCTGACATCGGTTGCGGAATGCGCATGATCGTGCTCGAGGACGTTTCGGCCGACCAATTGTCGACCCCGCTTTTGGACCATCATCTTCGCCATCTCTTCTTCCAGGGAGGGCGCGACATCGCTTTGACGGGATCAGACCGGCACGCCATTCTACGCGAAGGTCTACCCGGGCTCATCGAGAACCTGGAACGGGCAAGCACAGGCTTACTCTCCAAACTGGATCTTTCGCGGACGTGGGCCGATCTCGAACGCCAGTCGGACAATGGCGTTTTCTCATGTGAGGGTATCGACCCTGATTTTGCGGATTATGCGCAGATCGATCATTGCCACCGCCGCGATGCTATGCTCGGAACGATCGGCGGCGGGAACCACTTTGTTGAACTCGGATATGTCGATCAGGTCGTCGATGGTGCATTTGCCAGGGCCGCCGGGCTGAAATCTGGCTCGGTCGTCCTTGTCGTCCATTCTGGCTCGCTCGACTTTGGTCAGCGAATTGGTACCGCAACGAAGGAAAGATTGAGGGCTGGCGCAGACGCTGGTGAAGATTGGCGGATACTATCCATGGAGCTGCACCCGCATCTCCACCGACGATATATGAATGGCCACGCAAATGCGGTAAATGCCGCTTTCGCCAACCGCTTCTTTATCGGCCTGGCGGCGATTGAGGCTGTCGCGCGTGTGTTGGGACGGGAGATCGCCCACCATCTCGTTTACGACGCCCCTCACAATACTGTTTGGGAAAGCGGAAATATCATCCGCCACAGGAAAGGTGCCTGTTCGGCCAAAGGCGTTGGATTTATGGCTTCCAGTCCATATGCATGGCTTGGTGAACCGGTCATCCTTCCCGGCTCGATGGGGGATGGTATTTGGTTGCTTGCGGGATGCGGTTCAGTCAACTTTCTGGAGTCGGCCGCCCATGGCGCGGGACGCAAGTTATCACGGCAGGAAGCACGCTCGAAAACGACTATCGACGGTTCATTGCGCGTGATCGGGCCCGTTGATCCGCAAAGCCCGACATTGCGAGCAAGGCAAGATATCGTGACTGAGATAGAGGCTCGCCTCAGAGAAGAGGCTCCAGGAGCATATAAGCCCATCGACAACATCGTGGCGCCAATGGCCGACGCAGGCATGATAAGAAGAGTGGCGAAAATCAGGCCGCTGATTACGGTGAAGGGATGACGCCGCGATAGCGATGGGCAGCGAGCTCTTCGTGGTCGATGAATATTGCATTGCGATCGGTGGCGCCATGCCGCGCTACCGATTATGCCCCCGTTAACCCGATCCACGTACGCGGAGAAAAAAGGGGTGGCGGCGAGCAGAATTCAGCAGCTGAAGGATCCTGTGGGTCGTCGATGAGCCGGCATTGCGTCGATGCATTTTCGGAGCGACGATTAGCTTGTTTGGAGGCATCGGGATGCACAAGATCAATCTTGACGGCTTGAGTGAATCGGAACTGATCGAGCTGCACGATCAGATCGTTGATCGACTGCATTTTCTGCATCAGCAGAAGACCACCCACGCGCTGCTCGAGCTGGCGATTGGTGAGCGTGTGATGTTCGAAGATAACAGCGGCCAGACGCAAGCGGGCATCGTGATCCGTCGGAACCGTAAGACGGTGACGGTGCACGCCGACAACGGACGCCAGTGGAATGTTTCCCCGCAGTTGCTGCGGAAAGAAAGCCGGGTTGAAGAAACACGGTCCGGCAAGCTGGTGCCGTTTTCGAGAAAAGGCTGATCTCAGTTTGTCGCCAGGACAAGGTCAGCCAGCGGCGGAATTGTCAATCCGGCGGGGGCAAGACCGAGGCGGTCACCAAGATAGGTATAAAATGAGATGCCGAGCTTCTGGCAGGTCTTCAGTAAGCCGAGCATGACGTCGCGAGCGATACGACCGTCAAGGCTCATCGTGCCACCGGAGATCTTTCGCTTGGTGACGAAGGTTCGCAGATCGTTCTCCGAGGCGTTGGTATGCAGTGGAATCTCGGGATGTTCGAGGACTTTGAGAAGTTCCCGTCCCCGTCGATGCAAGCGCACGAGCAGCTTGTCGAGGGCGTCATAGCCGGTGCGCAAGGTGAAGATGCGATCGAACCGTCGTCGGAAAGCCGGGATTGCTTGCGGAGCGGGGTTTTGCTTCCAAGCCTTCAGCGCCCTGTAGAAACGCCAGACAAGGTCGCGAATGAGGGTGACAGCCCGCACCTCCTTTGATTTGGCCGGCATCAGCTTTTGTAACAGACGCTCGCAATGGATCCAGCACAGGGCGTGGTTGCCGACGCGGAACTGGCCAGCGTCGTCGGAGACAATGACCGTGTTGCCGAGCAGACCATGATGGCGGATCGTGCCCCAACTGCCGGCTTCGACAAGCGGGCGTATCAGTTGCCGGTCAAAGATATCAATACCTCTGCCAGTCAAGTACTCCAGGAAGGCAACCTGATCGGCAAAGATGGTGGAGGACCTGGTGGCGAGCTTTTCCATAATCGTCTGCTCGACAGTACCCTGTGTCCGCCGCCAGTTCATCGCCTCCTCATTCAGGATATAGTCCTGATGGCCTGCCTTCAGGATCGACAGAAAGTTGAGCCGCGATTTGGAAAAGCTGGTGCGGAAGGTGGAAAAGCGCTCGCCGCCGATCTGGGTGGTGTAGGCGTTGCGCCTGATATGGCGGGCGCCGGTGTCGTCGACGGTGATGAAGGGTGCCGAAACCAGCCCGGCATGCAGAACGGCGCTGTCTTCGGTTATAAACGGATCGAGACGCGTGGTCAGCAGCCGCAAGACCTGCCGCTTCGAGATCTCAATGCCGATGCTGTTGAGCATCTCGCTCAGCCTGGGCGTCGTGACCTGTCCTTGTGCATGGAGCGCCAGACAGATCCGACGCAAATTGCGACCAAAGCCGCAGGCGACTCCGTCTGGCAAGGGAGCCGTTATCAGTTTGCCCTGAGGCGTCCGCCAGCGTTCGCGCCTATAATGGACAAGTTCCGCGGCAAGTATCAGATCACGTACGAAGAAGCTTTTGTACCCTTTGAAGCGCGAGCCTTCGGGTATGTCGGCCTTCAGCGTCACGGTGCGGGTGATCCGGTTCTTGTCACGCTTAGGGCCGCGGGGCGGCTTGCCGGCTGTTCGATCATCCTCGGGATTAACCTTGCCCGGATCTGTTGCCTTGTCCATACCCGATGGTCGAAACGGCGGACGCTGCGGCAGTTTCTTCAGCCGCGCGATCTCATCACGCAGTTGCTGGTTCTCGTTCTTCAGGCGGACATTCTCTAACCGAAGCTCGGCATTGTCCTGCCGCAAGGCTTCGTTCTCGGATCGCAGTGCTGCAAGATCGGCCTTCAACGTGTGGAGCTCTTCGACAAGGCCGCCGACGAGCCGGCGCATCGCCACCAGCGACAGCGTCTCAACATGCTCAAGGGACGGCAGCGACTTCTTGCCCATAGCGAGAAGGAATCATGATTTGCCCGCCGACGGAATCGGCCACGACAGTTGTCGGATTCAAGGCCGATGTTTATACACAGCTAACTGGGTGCCCGTCGTTGTCAGCTCGGAAACTCCATCGGCGCCACCCTTTTTGCTCCGCGTACCCCCTTTTACTTGTAATTTTCCGTTTTTCCGTTTCATTAACTATATGAATTAATGCTATTCTTTTGCCATAATGAATTAAAATGGCCGCTAATTTCCGTTCGCCATACAGCGTTCGGCCATGCGCCTAACCATCGATAGGGATCAAGTATCGATAGTGAGCCATCTGATGGCAATTTCTTGCTATGTCGGTCGCCCTGGATGATCGGAAATCCCTGGTTTTCCGGCCTTTTTGGCAGATTTCGGCTAGGATCGGTGGAACGGTAGCTGCTCCGCGGGCCGCTCACGGCGGTCCTGGCATTAGGCTATGATGCGGCTTCCCTCATCATTGTTCTGCTCAGCCGACCGTTCTTGCCCCTCTCCTCCTCCGATCTCCTTATTTTCAGGCATTTCCGCCACAGATGGCCGCCAGAGCGCGTTTCACGCTGGTTGCTGCCGGATGCCCGTTCGACGTCGCATTTCGAGTCTGGTGGGGCTGCATTTACCCTATAAAACACGCTTGCAACTGGTCATTTTCTCACGCATTCCTTATCTGTACAAAGCACCTGAAAAACGCGCGAGAAAACCATGGCAAAACGGCAAGTCGCCAATCCATCGCCGGCCCCAAAACGTCTTATAGGCTACGCCCGCGTCTCGACCGAAGATCAGGTCCATGACGCACAGATGGACGAGCTGCGTGCCGCCGGCTGTGAGAGGATCTTTCAGGAGCATGGATCTGGCGCGTCACGGGCGCGCCCGGTTCTGACGAGACTACTCGGTGATCTTACTGCCGGCGATGTGCTTGTCGTCGTCCGGCTGGATCGCCTTGCCCGGTCTGTGAGCCACCTTCTGCAAGTGATCGAAGATCTCGAAGAGCGGGGTGTCCATTTTCGTTCGATCCGCGATCCGATCGATACGTCAACGCCACAGGGCATGTTTTCCCTGCAGGTCCTTGGTGCCGTCGCGCAGCTCGAACGAGCGCTGATCGCCGAACGAACCAAAGCCGGCATCAAGGCGGCAAAAGCCCGCGGCAAGCTACCGGGAAACCCTGGACTTCGTGAGCGGCGGCCCGAAGCAATCAAGGCAGTGTCGAAGGCCCGGGAAAAACTCTATATCGACGAGCTGATCTCCACTGCCCAGACTTGGCTCCCGACTGTTCGGCAACTTCGCCCAAAACACAGCTGGGATAATGTCGTGCGGGTACTCAATCGCCGAGGCCATGACTGGACGGTGGAAAGGCTACGTCGCGCCGTGCATCGCATGGTCCGCGAGAAGCTGGCCGAGCCTGAGCTACTGGCGCGCGCTCCCCGTCGCGCGCCGGAAGATCACCTGATGAAGCTCGTCGCAGCGATTGCCATTGCAGATCCCGGCCTGTCGCTGCGCGACATTGCCAGCCAGCTTGATCAGATGGGAGAGCGACCGGCGCGCGGTGGACGCAAATGGCAGCCATCATCCGTTCGCAACCTATTAGATGAGGCGCATCGGTTCGGCCTTATCCGCCATTGAGAGCCCGGAGCATCAACCTGCCGATTGCGCGACTTCTCGCCCGCCCCGCTTTTGGCGGCAGAGATTTCCAGCAGTCGCTCTGGATAATGTCGGTGGCGAGCTTCCCGTATTCGTGTTCAGGACGGAGTTCCACGGTTGAAGCCACCTGCGTTGGTAAAGGGGCTTGGAGATCTGGGGCGGTGGGCTCGAGCTCGAACTGCCGAAAGGCCTTGCGCGCGGAAGACGGAAGTCGTGGCGTTTCGGCGACCAGCCCAAAGAGCAGTTCTGTGATCGCTGCAATCGTCACTGCCCGCCATGCCGGTGAGAGGCTCATCAGCGGCGCAATGCCCGTGAATGCCGACGGAGGTCGGCCATAGGGTAGGGGTAGACCCAGCGCTGTGATGTAGGGGGGTCCGTCAGAAGTCGGCGCCCAGAAGAAGCGACTTGCCTTGGTGACAAGATCAAGCTCCGGTCCGCCTTTGGCGATAGCGTCGCGGATTACCTTGCCTACCTTGGCTATCTCAGCTTGATAGCGTCGCTGAAAACCCCGCGCTGAGACGACTGCCCCACAATAACGGCAAAACAGCCTGACAACACCGGCGGGTGTCTGCCGAAACTGAAACAAACCGCTGCGAAAACACCGGCCACAGTTATTCTCGAGGCCAGTTCCATGCCGAGGACAGACCACTGCTTCGACGCTTACCCACGATCGCCGACAATAATGATCCCTCCCCTCTTCGGCATCCTCATCAAGGCAGACCGGGCAGACGCCTCTATCCAAGGGATCACCCACAAAAGAGCTCTTGGGCCGCCCGGCGCCTTGCAGTGACAGTCGGTCCAGATCGCCTTCGCGGATGCGACAGGCGCGTGCCCAAAGCCGAATTGCAGATTGATCGGGATGGAAGTCGCTGCTGAAGAAGTCTTGGTTTCGGCCGCCAGGCGTCCCGGATATCCAACTTTCAATGCGCTGTGGCGAGGTGAAATAATGACTTGCGACCCGCCATTGCCAACAACTGAGAAGTTCATCGTCAAGGGGACGAGGTGCGACGGGAAGGAGCCGCACCTGTCTCATTAGCTTGCCTGCCGCTGTAGGCGGCGTTCCGATCGTCGTGCCATGGCGACCAGTGGCAGCACGAGGTTGTCACCATCGAAACTGTCCAGTTTGATTGCCTCCGCCCCAGTCCGGACCGCTTCAACTGCAACGGTCTCGATGAGCCGAAAAATCCGGACCGTGACGCCGTCGGTCATGTCCAGCACCTTGCGCCGCACCGCCGCAGAGCCAAGCTGCGACGGCTCGCGCAAAGGGAGGATACTCCCAAGGCTTGCAAGCAGTTGAGCAAGCTGCTGTGTATTGGACCAGCGCTTGAGATGAAAGGCCTCGAACCGCTCCGCAAGCTGCGGATCCGTCAATAATGCCTGACGCGCCAGATCCGTGCCGGCGCAAATCAGCGGGACTTTGAGGTCATTTGCGAGAAAGCGAATGACATTGAGGAAGATCCGTTGCTGCCGATAGGTCCCAGTCAGCATGGCGTGGATCTCATCGATGATCAGCATTCGCACCCCCATCTTGCGCATCAAGGTGCGGCAAGTGTTCTTCAGACGGAACGTTGCATCTCCCGCCGGACCAGGCGCGCCCATCGCATTGAGAAGCTCACCATATATGTCGCGCTCAACGGGTTCGGCAGGCATCTGCATTGCCACGACCGGCATGGTCGTCACCCCGGTCCCGCGATCGAAAGTGGGTTGATGATCGCGAAGAAACTTTCGGATGATTTTGGTCTTTCCCATCCCGGTGTCGCCGTAGAGAAGCAGACATGGCATTCGGTCCCGCGGCGGATAGGACAGCAAATCCTCAAGCCGCGCCAACGCTGCCCTCGCATCGGCCGTTTCCAACCAACGATCCGCCCGGATCCAGGCGACCCGTTCTTCGATCCCCAAGTGAGCATATTGTTGATACATCGGCTGCAGATGGCGGTATTCCGTCATGACCACTCCTCTACCGATAACGGCGACAAATCGAGGTATTCGCTCTCGTCGTCATCATCCGTCGTTCCGATCGTATGTCGCTCGGTGGCGGCCAACGCTCGCGCCTGCCTCTCCACTCCTCGACGCATGCTGCGTGTCTGACGGCCGGCCATTTCGACAATCTGCCGCTGGGCTATGATGGTCTCGAAAATCAGGCTTTCGTCGACCGATAGCAGTCCACGAGCTCTCAAAGCGGCAACCGCCTGTTGATGTTCTCCGAGAGTGATCCTGGGTCGGCCGAGGTTTGCAAACCGAACCGGCCAGCTTTCGCCGTTTGGCCGATCGACGAACACGCATGAAATATCCCGGGGATCGTAGCGAACCCGCATTTTTTCCGGGGCACCAGTCCAGGGGCTTAGGACATCGTCCCAATATTTAAGGCCGAAAAGATGCAATCCGTCTCGGCGGATGGCGCGCTCCTCGAAGGGAAGGAAATCGAGGACGAAACGGTGTTCGTCGTAGGGGAGCCGCAAACGTTCATGCCGTGCGAGAACGGCATCCTCCCAAGCCAGACGAGGCGGCGTCTTCAGCGCGCGGTGAATCGCGACGTGATAGCGTCCGACGATTTCGAGGGCCAACCATCGCTCCAACTCGTCAAAGGTCATGACCGCATGCTTTTGTGGATCGTAATCGCCGCGAGAGGCGATATCACCCGACGTTGAGCCGGGCAGGAAATGAACTGCTCCCATCATAGTTCCGATAAGCCGCTCGATGTGACCGCCGTAATGTGGTCGGGCAACCGGCCGGTGGATGAGATTGATGCCATGCTCAGCCACGCCCCATGCGAGGGCCCTTCCCCGGAACTCCCGAGCATTATCCAGATGAATGGCAGTGGGTAGGCCGTAGACCGGCCAGTCGCCGATCACATTTCGCTCAGCAAGCCACGGCGTCTTCGGTAAAACCATGTGCCGGATGGCTAAGGCCACGGATGTTGACGATGGATGTTCGAGGCTCAGATAAAAGCCGGCCACCATGCGGCTGGCGATGTCGATTGCCAAGGTCAGCCAGGGACGCTGTAGCGGTTGGCGGTTTACAGCATCGACGACGAAAAGATCGACCAGCGTGTGATCGATCTGCACAATCTCCATCGCGTGCTGTGCCGAATATTCACCGACGACGGCGGTGAAGCGCTGGCGTGCGGCCGGTGCACCCTCCCGGATTTTGGTCAGCTTTTGCCGGTCGACCTGATCGATGCGAACCTTCACTGCCTTCCAGGAGGGGGCCGGCAGGTTTCGCTCGCGGCAAACCAATCGAACATGGTCGTGGACGGCGGTGACTGTCGGCCGCTCGCGGCGGCAGTAGGTTTCCTCTATGGCGAAGGCAACAGCATCCTCCTGTTCCCGAGATAGGAGCCGCCTCCCCTTCTCTGGACCGGGCGTCTCATCCAGCAGTGAGCTGGTAACCGGCTTTCGCCGGAACTGGGCGAGTAACTGATAGAACCTAGTTGGCTTGAGGCCTAACTCCCTGCACGCGGCGAATCTCTCAGGGCCGGTCAGGTTCTTTATGAAAGCGATGGGCCGAATGACGGCTTCGCGGGCCAAAGCCTTCTGCCAACCTGTCTCGCTGATGAGCATTCTGTCAGGCGTCTGCGCCATTGAGACCTCCTGGCCGCGCACCCGGTCCAGCTCGATCAATCGCTGCTGATCTTAGAATGCTCCCCAAAAATGACAGTTGGACGACGCCAGGAATTGAAAGGCATTCTACAAAGAACGGCTGCTTGTGGCCGTGAGGGGACTGTCCGATGTTGGGGTGCCGTAGGGCGAGAGCCGACATCCAAACGTCTCGGAATGGGGTCCGAGTTCGGTCCTAAGCGGTTCAGACGCCTACGTGACTGCTGACCAGTCCATCAGCTGCGAACCGATGAACCATAATCATCGGTGGATCATTCACGGCAGGAACGCTAGGGCCTCCAAACCAAAGTGGGTTTGCGGCGCAGATCGACCCGCAAATGTGAGTAGGAATTGCCGCCAGTGCCGCGCTCATAGGTCGGTGTACGTGACCGGACGAGATTGCCAGTGGTCTAAGGGAGCGCTGGGTCAACAGTGCACTTAGCTCCTCTCGTCCCTGCGCGATCACCGCGTCCATCGGTGGAATCCCGCATGGCACGACGTGGTGGTGCGTAAAGATGAGCGTTGATTGTGCTCCTGGCAAATCCAAAGCTTGTTTCAGCCAGTCCAGATGTTGGGCGACGTCACCAGCCGCCGATCCAGACAGGCTGGTGTCTAATCCCACCAACCGAATTGTGCCAAACTCGGCTCTGAAATGAACTGCTTCGCAGTTGTCGACCTGACCGTGACGGTTGGTGAACGCCGAGCTAAGCGCATGCCGATTGTCTGAATTTCCTGGCACCACCAAAACAGGACAATTCAGCTCATTAAGGCGACTCCCGATTTCAGCATATCCCTCGATCCATCCCTCATCGATAAGGTCTCCGGAAACCACGATAGCATCAGGCTTGACTTCGGCAAGCCATGAGACCGCGCGAGCGAGACGCGACATGTTGTCGTTGCCCGGCGCAGCGTGAATATCGGAAACCTGCGCGACGATCATTTTGCACCTCCTAAACTCGTTATTCCACCATAGGGGCGAATGCCGGTCTTCGGAAGACGCTGTAGAGCCTAGCAATAATGCTCGATGGGATCGAGACACGACCGCTCGCGACAAGTCAGACTATGGCCGCACTGAAGGCGCATTCCGGTCAATCTGAAAGATTCCACTGATCCTGGCAGGTAATAAACCGTATCTCTACAAGAAAATTGATTCCGCTGAATCGAGCTGATCGACATGCTATCTTCGGCCCAAAGCACTATCTTTGCGGCATAATATCCGCGCCAGAAGTGCCCAAATGTCCGAACCGCTCCTTTCCATCCGCAGCAGCAAGGCACGCGATCTGGCGCACGCGCTGGCCAGACGCACCGGCCAACCAATCAACAAGCTCGTCGAGATCGCGCTTGAGCATTACGACCAAGAACTGCGACAAAAGCCGGTACAGACGCCAGCCGACACGCTTTGGGAGCTGATGGCCGAGGGTCGACGGTCCGTGCCACCCGGCAC
>JGI24740J21852_10000206_pt1 | contig 24534 bp, 20 predicted proteins | sample KBSCornC6_FD_21852 | JGI IMG/M metagenome (IMG submission 21852) | reverse complement strand
GAGAGGTGGCAGAGTGGTCGAATGCACCGCACTCGAAATGCGGCATACCTGCAAGGGTATCGTGGGTTCAAATCCCACCCTCTCCGCCATTTTGGGCCTTGGGCCGCAAGCCTTTGCTACGGTCTTTTGTTTTTCTTCGAGCTTGGATACCGCCGTCGAAATTGGCTAGGGCCACACTCCCGGCACGCATAGTCAAATTACCTCTTCGCTAACGTTTACAACCGACTCTGCTCTGTGCCAAATCTTGGCAACTTCATGGAGCAATTCCAAATGCCGCACCTCGACCGCCAGGCACTACTCTGGAGCCTTGAGCACATCACTGCGCACGGCGATACAGACATTTTTCCCTATCCCTTTGAGTTCGAGTTTTTGCGAGATAAGAAGGAAGAGATCGCCGACGCTCTCGCTGCGGAGAATACAGCGACCTTCAGACCCCTCAGCTCATTAGATGCCCCGCGAACAATGACTGCGATGAAGGCGCAAGCGGTAATAATTTCCGCCTTCCGTGCTTCTCTTCCTATCCGCAACACTGAGTCTGAATACGCCGGCACCGCTTTCGAATGGAGTGGACAATCTTCCCCAGGACTCTCGCCGGGTCGCCAGCCAGAGCCTCAATTCGCGATGCGACGTCTTCGTACCCCGCGCTGACACGCTCGGTAAGTTCCTCGACACGCCTCAATGTCGATGCACCACTCAATCCGATCTCGTCGGCAAGCCCCTGCCAGTCTGCGCGCCGTAGATCCGGAGCGTTGAAACGTCCTGCGATCCGTTGAGCCAAGCTTTGATCGACCTGCCGATAGACGGCTGCACACATCAGATCGTAAAGCGGCGCAATCTTCGCGGACCCGCCGGCACCAATCAGGACCGAATAGTTTTTGGCATGCGAATCCGAATTGCAGATCAGCACATTGAAGATCACTGCATCGAGAAGCTTCAGACGTTCGGCGGGCGAAATCAGATCGCTGAGAGCGCCGAACATCATTTTCAGCGTCACGCCGCGTCCTGTCGAGGAGCGCTCATATTTCTGCGATGGGAAGTGGCCCGTTAGCTGGCAAAGATCTTCCTGATGCAGCCGGCGGATATCGCCATGCGGATCCGTGAAGCGGTCGTATCGCTTCACCAGCAGATAGCGCCGTTTGCCGGCGACACCAATCGTCGCTTCGGCTGCCTCGAGACCACAGGCGCGCGCCAGGGCAAGGCAGAATGCTTCGTTCTCGACGCTCCCCGCGAGCCGTTTCGTATCCGGCTTCAGAATGTGTGTGGAGGGTGTTCCATCAACCGGAACGGAAATCGCACCATCTTCATCGACGAAGACCGGCAGTTTTTCCTGAACGCCCGCGAGAGACATGGAGACGCCGTGTTCGCCGACCAGAAAGGGTTTGGACGGAAGCTCGTCCAGGATGCGCTCCAGTGCCGCCGCATCCGGCACGGGGTGCAGATGAATACCTGGCGTACGGGGCGTACCGATCGACAATGCGCCGGCGGTATCACGCCCGATGCGGCCGAGCAGGCCAACGATGTCCTGAGGCGAGACCTTTAGCCGCTGGCCGATTTCGGCGAGGTGGGTTTCCGGGAGCAGGTTGGCGAGCCAGGGCAGTAGCTTGTTGGCAGCGACTGGGCCTGAACGGAGCGGCATGGTGAGCGACACCGGGAAGGCGGACCGGCGCGCCTCCCAGCTCGGGTCATAGTCCAGTTGCCACTCGCCATCGAAGGTCAGGTGGGCGACAGGCAGGGCTTCGTAGAAGATTGTCGTCATCGACCGTCACCGAAGGTCGGCAGGAAGTCGAGGTCGTCGCTAGACGGGGCCGGGGCGGCTTGCGCCGTCCTGAGATCGCCGATCTCGAGGCCAACGGTGCGCGCCACGATCAGGGACTTTTCAAGCTGGCAGCTCGGCTTGCCGGATTCGAGTTCGACGATGAAGCGCTCGCCCGTACCGGACCGGGCGGCAAGCTCGGTCTGCGTCCAGCCAAGCGCCTTGCGTTTTTCCCGGATAGCGGTGCCGAAATCGCGTGCGGACCTGAACATCAAACATCTCCTGAGCGGGCTTACCGTACAGGAAGATTTCCCTGAAATCAAAGCAATTCTTACCGAGCGGGAAGTAGGTGACGAAGACTCCTCAACTCACCCCGATCGGGAAGTTTCGGACCTCATTACAACGTCTGAAAATGAGGTCCTTGAGATCCGGGTATCGCGTGTGGTACACCTGCAAGGGTATCGTGGGTTCAAATTCCACCCTCCGCCATAAACGTGTGTATTATCATACGCTTATGATGCTGTGTCTGCGGCAAGCGTCGCGGGTTTTTACTCTTTGCGATCACAATTGATCACAGGGCCACGTTGAAGGCGCTGGCCGGCACGCCTGCTTCTCGGAATTCAACTCAGATTTTGGATTGCCCCACACTGACAATCATGGATGCGGATTTAACATGTTCGTCGCAACATGTTAAAGAAATCGAGTTTTTTTTACTTATCGAGTCGCTCATGTTAAATCCGTCCTATCAGCTTCCCGATCTGACATCGCTTCATGGCTTAGAGACCACTCGATTTCCTTTGCAATGAATCCAATTGAACTGTGCTGTTGCCGGTCGCCGCCACAAAGGGCCTCCATATGCCCGACGCATCCCCAGCAATCACCCCCCGTGTTCAAGGAAAGTGGGTCTCCTTCGAGATCGAGTTGCCTTCGGCATGTCGCGCAGCGTCCAATCATCGTTTCTCCAGATGTTGCAGGTGCCAGTAACGATTGAAATACGAATGGCCTGTCGGCTAGGCGGCTTTCGGCCTACCATTCTGACGCGGGCGGTAATGCGCATGCATTAAGAGCGGGTCGCGTTGGCTTGCACGCAACAACATCTTGACGGCATGGCTAACCGCAGCGCCGGCACGATAATTTTTCCAAGTGCGGAGGGTGACTCCAAGGAAGTCTGCCGCCTCGTTGTTCGAAAGCCCTATTTCTTCCTGCCATTTCCGCAAATCCTCGGCGTTAAAATCGCGTTGGTCTTCGGCGATCTGAAAAAGGTGATAGGCATCGATCGCCAAATCATCGTCGGCCCATTCGACTGTCGCGCCATAGTCGGTGACTTCGGCGGTTTTCCAGACATCGGGAGACTTGAGCGGGGCGAGCAGTTCGCCGCCGGTCGCAATCCAGCCAACGAGGTTTGCGGAGGATTCAGCGCCACCCTTCCATTTGATTGCCAGCGTCATGTTTGACGCAGGCGTTACGCTTTCAATTCGCGGCATGTCCATTTCTGTTTCCCTTCCTCAAGCGATTGGAAAGCGGGGATTGGTCCGGTTCCACTCGGCGGCGATAGCCGCCTTGTTCTTGTGGGCCCATTCGAGGGCGGTGTCTTGTGCCTTGCGTGCGAGCTTACCACGCAGGATTTCCAGTGTCGCGATGTCCACAAGAGCATCCCCATCGGGGGTGAGAATGTGGAAATGCGGGGGCAAATGGTCGTTCGCGTAGACCCGAATGATGATGTTTCCGATTTGAACCAGTTTGCCCATGTGCCCCTCATTTCGAGGAGATAAACATAGGGCATTTTATGCACCATGTAAATATACATGGTGCAATTTTTACCCCAAATATGGAGAGGTTATGGATCACGCGAAGCTCTTCGCGGCGGTAACAATCTCGGTTAGATGCGTTTCCGGAAGCAGATTGGCGAGCCAAGGCAGCAGCCTGTCGGCAGCAACGGGTCCCGAGCGCAGTGGCATGGTCAGCGACACCGGGAACGCTTAGCGGCGCTCTCCCCAGCTAGGATCATAGTCAAGCCGTCATTCGCCTTCGAAGGTCAGGTGGGCGACAGGCACGCTTTCGTAGAAGATCGTCGTCATCGACCATTACCGAAGGTCGGCAGGAAGTCGAGGCCATCATCCGATGATGCCGGCACAGATCGGACCGTCTTGAGGTCACCGATCCCGATCCCCACGGTGTGAATTGCCTCGCACCGATAACCCATCCATGCGGATTTAACATGTTGTGAGTGACATGATAAAGAAATCGAGTTCTTTAACTTCTCGAGTCGCACATGTTAACCTACGGAACTCAGGCCTGTAGGCGCAACACGCTTGACTGGAGCCGCGGCACGCCTAGCGGTATATGCGATGGCGATGGAGGAGCGCTCTGCCTGGTAGTCGTTATGCAGAGCAGAAAGATTTTAGGGGCGCTTCAGATGAAACTTTAATCGAGGCGCCAGTCTCGCGCAATTATCCTGCATACCGCGTTCTTCAGTGGACATTAAAGCTCCGCATCTCGCTCTCATGCGGGTGCGAAATTTAAAGTCATGGATATGCAGGTGAGCCGGCGAATCAGAGCCAAAAAGGACCGGCAATCAGAAATGTACAGGCAAGCATCAGAGCCACAATTGCCATAGCACTTTTCCATTCCGGTTCAATATAGTGAAGATCCTCGCCCATCGCATCTGCCATCCCTTCGTGGCCCCCCTGACCAGACTAATTCTTGAATCCACGCGAATGTCTAGAGCGAAATTTCGCCATATAGCTGCATCGCTATATCTTTTTCTTCTCGCTAAAGCGCATGGGATATGAGGTCGGCGGCTACGCTACTGAATACGGTGCTTCTTCACGGGCAGCAATGACACCGCCTTGTCTGCAAGCTTTTCAAGATCTTTCCATCCTGGGAGGTCTTCTTCGGTTAAGCGCTCCTGGATCGCCGCCAGCATCCACCCCGCTGCGGCGAAATCTTCCGTAGCCTTAAGCGCTTCGAATTTCTTGAGGCATGCCTCAACGGCCGGTCGAGCTCTAGGCTCATCGTTATAGTCCGTGGCGATCAGTTGCTTCGCATCCAGAAAACCTTGGGCGATCCGGCGCCGGCGTTCCTCATTGTCGAGAATCACTTTCAACGTGAACAGTAGCGTCTCAAGTAGATATTGGGCTTCATCGTCAGAGCTATACATGCGTGTCTCCCGCCAGCTTGCTCCCTCGTAAACATAGCGCCCTACGGCTAATCAGGAATCCTCGAAATTGAGGGGACGAATCGGCAATGCCGGCGCTCATGCTGTCGGTGGGGGATGATGTCGCTGTTGAGTACCGTGTACCAGGAGATGGAGCCGCGGACGGGATCGTTCCATTTGTCACGCGGGCGGTCCTCCCCTGTCGTGACAATGGCTTGCGATCGTGTGGTCATTTTGCCTCAAACGCTGGGGTGAACAACCACGTGGAACGGCGTCACAAGCGCTGAGAATGCTAACTGAATGAGTATCTGATTGACGTCTGTCGATTGTTGCCCTTTGCGTGCTGTCTAGGCGTGCTAAGGGCAACAAAGAGGCAAGATCGGATGTGAGGAAAGCGGGAAGGTTTACCGCTCTCCCGCTTTGGGTCGCGATTGCCTTGACGCGATGGACTCATGTCCCTTGCAGGAAATCCGCGATCAGGCCTGAGATCGTCTCCGGCGCATCTTCGAAGCAATAATGGCCGACGCCTGAGAGGCGCTCGATCGGCGCCGACGGGAAGAGGGCGGAAAAGAGCGGCAGGAAATGCTCGGCATGCAGCGTCCTGTCCGCCTCGCCCCAAATAGTGAGCGCCGGCTTGCCACAGATGATGCGCTCGGCGGCCGGATCGGGTATTTCGAATCGATGGGCGCCGGTCGCGAAGCCTTTGGCCCAGCCGAGCGCGCCGAGGCACTCGGCCGCGGTGGCAAAAGGAGCGCCATAAGCATCGAGCCATGCGTCATCGATGATGGCATTGTTTTCGAAGCCGTTGAGCTTGAGCGTGCTGAGAATGTTATAGCCGAGATTGTTGAGCACCGGCTCCAGCGTGCCGTCGGCCTCGGCCTTGAGGATCCATTGAAACCACGGCGATACGGCAGCATTTGCTACGCCTCGCTCCATACTGTCGGGCTGGCCGAAGGGCGTTGGTCCGTTTGCCGAGATGATGCGGCGAATACGGTCAGGATGACGGGCGGCAAGGCCCATGCCCACGGGGCCACCGAAATCATGCATCACGAGTGTGATATCCGTGAGGCCGAGCGCAAGCATAAAGGCCTCCAGATTGGCGACGTGATCCTGCAGCCAATAGCTGCGTCCTTCAGGCGTTTCGCTCTTGCCGAAGCCCATATGATCGGGGACGACGACGCGGTGCGTACGGCTCAGCGTCGAGATCAGATGGCGAAACAGGTAGCCCCAGGTCGGCTCGCCATGCAGGCAGAGGATGATCTCGCCGTCGCGAGGCCCTTCGTCGACATAATGCATCTGGAAGCCGGGCGCCTCGGTGAAATGCGGAGCGAAGGGGAAGGTGCCGGCGAACGTCTCATAGACAGGAATCACGGTTGCTCTCCAAATGTGGTTTTAGTTTGAAACCATGACTTCAGTATCTCTTGTGGTTTTAGTTTGCAACCGATATATTCAGAAAGGCGCTGCAGCTCCATGTTGCTGCGACGCGAAGGGATGACAGGCAAGCAAGCGAGGGTGCGGCGGTATGGCCAAGAGAATAAGCCACAGGGATTCCATGTGCGGGGTGGCGCGGCCGCTGGATGCGATCGGCGACTGGTGGTCGCTGCTGATCATCCGCGATGCCTTCGATGGGCTGCGCCGATTCGGCGAATTTCAGAAAAGCCTTGGCCTTGCCAAGAACATCCTTTCGGCCAGGCTAAGCAATCTCGTCGCCCACGGCATCATGGATACCGTGCCGGCCTCCGATGGCGGCTCCTATCGGGAATATGTGCTGACACAGAAGGGGCAGGGCCTGTTTCCGCTGCTGGTCGCGCTTCGCCAATGGGGCGAGGATTTCTTCTTCGAGCCCAATGAGCCGCATGTAACGTTGGTCGACAGAGCGACAAAGCTGCCGGTGCGGCGGCTGGAATTGCGAGCACAGGATGGGCGGATGCTTATGGCGGAGGATACCGTGATCGTGTTGCCGCCGCTTGCCGCCAGTGAGCGCGAATAAGTTAGCCGTCAAAATCTTTGCTTGCTCTTTGGTAGAGTTTGCTCGGCAGCGGGGCCGCCTCGGCGTAGAAACGATGGAAGAAAAGCGGATTGGCACCGTCAGAGGATTGCGTGAGTGAATGAGGGCTGGCGTACCGGTCCTGCAGCAATAGTTCGGTCATAGCCGAACTATTTCAAGCGCCGCATCGGCTACATTGGAACTCTCAAAGGAGAGTTTGCAATGTTGACGAACACAGTCGAATTCAACGCAGCCGAGAGCGATCGCGAACATATCGAAATCAAGCCCAGCGTGCTTTATGTCGGCACTCCCGTCGTGCTGATTACAAGCCTCAATCCTGACGGCACGACGAATATCTCGCCGATGTCCTCGTTTTGGGCCCTATATGAGCGAGTCGTTCTGGGTCTGACGTCGACCAGCAAGGGCCGGGAAAATCTCCTGCGCGAGCGTCAGCTGGTGCTGAATTTCCCGTCGCCGGAGCTATGGGCGAAGGTTGAGGCGATCGCGCCGACCACGGGCCGCGATCCCGTTCCCCCACACAAGGAAAAGATCGGCTATCGTTTCGAGGCCGATAAATTCGATGTGGCCGGCTTCACGCCGCAGCCAGCCGACCTCGTGCGGCCTCTGCGCATCGCCGAATGTCCGATCCAGTTCGAGGCGGAGGTGGTGGCGGCGCATCCTCCCGGCGAGGAATGGCCCCCGGAGCGCGCCGAGGCCTTCTCCATCATCGAGGCGAAGGTTCTTCGCGTCCACGCACACAAGAATATTGTCATCGGCGGCACCAATCACATCGATACCGGCAGATGGAGCCCGCTGTTTTACGTGTTTCGACATTATTTCGGCACCGGGCCGGATCTCGGCCGGACTTTCAAGGCCGAGAGATGATGCATGCAATTTCAGACGACGCCCTTATGAGATATTACACGCCGCCCCTGAGTTTTGCGCAACCACGCGAGTAATCCATGGCGGTTCGATCCGCGCGTCATAGAGTGGCGTGTATGCAGGTCGTCAATTTCATGCCCGTGGTGTCTGAAAGCAGCCAACCTTTCGAGTCGTATGCCACCATTCTGAACGGCGCACCATAAACCCCTACCACAATTTTCCTCAAAGCGCCGAAGACGCTAACTGGCGGCGGCCTCAAACCATTCAGCGAATTCGGAGACGGTCAATTGAGATCGATGCCGTGGCATCGGCAGTGAGCGATCCAGTTCTCCGGTAAAGAATGGTTCTTTGACTCTCAGTTGATTGACGGAAGAGCGACTGCCGCGAACGCCGTTAATCCAGCGAAAATCAGCAGCGGTATCGTTATAGTGAGTTGCGCAATCTTTCGCTTTTCTGTGTCGGTCACGTTCTTCTCGTTTCGAAAAATAACTGCTCAGAAAACCCGCTGCGGCGCAATTGGGATAACAATGCCGCTTAGTGTGCAAAATATCACCAAAGACACCCCTTGACTGTATGGGGCGACCAAGCCCGAGCTTATGCCGCTGTCGAACATCGATCGCACAAGGGTCTCAATAATCGCGTCGAGAATTCTCACCTTTTGCTTCTAAAACGTGAACGGATGATTCAGGGCTTGCGATCCGCCGGCAATCTCTTTGTGCCGCCGAGTTCTGCCGATGACGGCAAGCGCGGCCGACAGCAGTGTATCGGCGTGTTGCGCCTGGCCAATGGGCCGAGGTCGATCACGCACGCTGAAACTGTTGCTTTTTACTATGCCACCAGGGCGGGGTGAAAGGTCGCATCCGATCGGCAATGGGGACAAGGAAGCTCTTATTTTTGTGGGCATCCGGACTATGCGCGTTTATAGAAAATGCGAATGTGTTCGCGTCCTAACGACAGGCAGCGTGACCCCGACTAAAATGGCCAGGTCAATCTAGGCGACCAAGCCGAACTGTTCCAAAGAGCCTTTCATAGAGGTTATAATCGTATGCACCCCAAACGTATCGTAATAACCTCTGACCTACTGCGCGTCACAGATGAACAAACGTCCCGCAAAGGATTTGCGACGAACACGGGTCTCTTCGCTGCAATACTGACGCCACAAATCTCGGCCGCAACCCGCCTACCGGTTACCATATTAGAATGGAATGATGTGTCATCCTTCAACGGCAAGGCGATCTATGAGGCCTTCGGGCTGGAGCCCGGCGCTGCGAACTGGGCAAGGATCTTCACGGCGGATGCGACCGATGCCGTTTGTGAGTTGTTCCTGCCCCATGTGGAAAATTCATTGGTCGTCGGTTTTGAGATCTCTCCGCTACTGCAGAAGGTCCTAAATCGCCTGGATATTCCCTTTGTCGACTTGCGATGGCATCCATTGCGGTTTCTCGATGATGTATTTTTTGGATTTCTGTCGAACAGTAGCGAGCTATCGGCTGCGATCGCGCCATATGCGCTATCCGCTCAGGAGGTCGATTTCCATGTCGGCCTTCATAAGGCGACCGCGATTCGGCGCAGCGCCTTCAAGACAAGAGGGCGCGCCTACGAAACGCTGATCGTTGGTCAGACGCCCTTCGACGCGTCACTGATCCATGAAGGGCGGATCGCCACATTACTCGATTACAAGGACAAAATAGCTGGATTAGCTGGCGGCGGCTCCGTTGCCTTCCGCGCGCATCCCTTCTCGCCTCATCCAAGCCCGGAACTGGCTGCCTTCCTCGACAGTCACGGCATCCCGCAGCTCGACGCCAACATCGATATGTACGAGCTTCTATGTGAGGAGTCCCTACAGCGCGTTGTCGGTCTAAGTTCGGGAACCCTTGATGAAGCGGCGTTCTTCGGGTTGCCCGTGAGGAGGTTCATCCCGCAGCAATTCCGCTACCTTCCGCGTGTTGAGGGTGCTCTTCGTACGGAAGACGAGGTATTGGTCTATACAGGGATCTATCACGCGTTTCTGAGCGTCGATTTCTGGGCCGATATACTCCGACCGACGCTGGAGCGCACTTGGCCAAACGGCAATCCAATTCCCTTCAAACCCGATCGTTTGCGGCATGTGAACGGAGCTTACTGGGGCCTGCTCAATACAGGCGGAACCAACCTGGTAATGTCCTACAACACGCCAAAATGAGTGCGGGGCGGCTATATTCGCAATGGCTCAAGGACGGAAAGCCAGCCCGCAGCGTACGACTCGCCTCTGATTGAATGCCGTAGGACTGCTCCGCAAGTAGATCTAGGCAGGCACCACACCAGCTTGGCGATACCTAGCCGGGCATATGTTAACCCGCAGATTCCCCCGGGAGCAGTCGGTATTCCTTTATCAAAATCACACCATTCCCATTGAAGAACAATGCATGATTCAGCCAATATTGATCGGCAGCCTTCTGCGATAGCACTCCCTTCGAGAGCAATTCCTTAAGGCCACTTTGAAATTGCGCTTCGTTCATCCCGGTTTTTTTGCCGTTCAACTTATCGTCGGAGAAGGAGAGCGTGAGACTATCGCGATGCCCGTCTGATGTTTTGGTTTGTTGGTATTCAACGAGGGTGGCCTTAAACACTTCATATGCGGAGCTGCCAAGATCGAAGGCAGCGCGCACGCCATCCGTCAGTGCCTCCCAAAATCGCTTCTCGTTGACGTCTTCAATGACATGAACGACACCCGCCCCTACGTCTCCGGCGTTGGGGTCCATCAGCTCGCGGGGGGTGGTGCGGGTCTTAACCGTCTTCCCCTGAATCTGGATTTCTTTCGCTCCGGAAGTGAAGGGGTTGTTTGCAGGAAAGGGCGCTGGCGGCCGCAACTGGGCGTCATCAGACATAGTCTCATCCTTTGAAAACATGACCAAACTGAGCTTCCATCAGAAGCTTCATATACGCTCCGAGGAGAAATGTAACCATTTTCGGTCTTGCCAGAGGGGCCTGAGAAAATGGGGGAGGCTGATGTCTTTATCGCAGACAGCGGCGTGATACGAATCAAAGGAAAAATAACAAAGTCACCCCTTTCCCAGGTTGTTGATTGCTGCGCCGCAATTTATGCGGATCTTAAGCTTTTCGAAATTGCACTGATATTTCAACGAGGATACCCTGAGATCATCAAGGCGTTCTTGCGTTGAATTAACTGGGGCGAGTTCGATAAAGGATCGTTTGGCATGCTTAAAAGGATAAGACTTTCTCTCGTAGGGTTGATGATCGGCGCGTTTTTGGGGGCGGACGCGACGCATGCAGCTATGCGCCTTCCCAACGGATGTAAGAAGGACGTCTTCCTGACGATTTCCGGCAAAATTGACAGGAAAACGAATAGCGCAGACGGTAGCTATGAGATGTCCGAGCACGAGTTTTTTGCATTCCCGACGTCGACGGTAACGACATCGACGCCGTGGACTCCCAAGAGCGACTTTGTTGGACCTCTGCTTGCTAAAGTCCTCGAAGAGGTAAGAGCAAAGGGCAATAAATTGCGTCTCGTCGCCCTTGATGATTTTAGCATAGAGGTAGACGGCGACTATTTGACTAAGTATGGAACTATACTAGCCACCAGCAAAGACGGAGTTCGTCTAACCGTCCGAGATTTCGGGCCGATTTTCGTCATGTATCCCCGCGACAGCTTCAAAAAGGAGCTGGATACGCCATTTGCAGCCTCACACATGGTTTGGCAGCTGTGCGGAATTGAGGTGGAATGAGATTACTCCATCTGGCGTGGTTTAGTATTCCTGCAGCAATCCTGATGATATGCGTCGGTGTTGCGGCGTATAATTGGAGCGCCATAAGACAGGATTATCTTCTCTGGGATTCCAGCAGCGCCAAAAACCCGTCCTATTTATACTGGCCGACCGCGCAGGCTCAAAGGGTGCTTGAACCAGCCAGGCTGGATTTGAGGATGATTGCTGATGGATCTCCGGTTGATCCGGATACGCTTTCACTCCACATCGACGTCCTGATTTCCACCATCAATATCATAATCCGCCCCTCGGAGCTGAATGATCGTTTCAGGCGACTTCCAGGTTTCTCGCGGGCCGAGCCGATCCTGTCGGAGTTCGTAAGAAGCGTTCCGCCTGCGGGCAAGCAGAATCCATCGCCGGCAGAGGCGCAGGCTTTGTTGCTCAAGCTGGACGATGTATCCACGGCTCTAGACGGGATATCCCGGACAGCCTGGAATCAGGACGCGGAGTTGAAGGAGAAGTCCTTCCAAATGATCCAGACGGAACACACGATCATTCTGGTGATCGCCGGATTGCTGCTCTGTGCAATTCTATCCTTCATTATCATTTCAATATTCTACTGGTGGTCCATAGAGGCAAGGACGCGCGCGATATCCGCTGCTGAAGCGGCTGTTGAAGACAAGATCTCATTCCTCGCCATGGTCAGCCATGAGCTTAGAACGCCGCTCCAGGTCATCGTTTCGGCGCTGGATATCCTGGAGCGTCCTCAGGATATAAGGGCGCGGAGCGAATTGACGGCGCGTATCCGCCGGGCGGCAAATAGCTTGGCGGTTCAGCTTCGCGACATGCTGACATTGGCTCGAGCGCAAACGGGATATATCGAACTGCAGCCCGGTGTATTCGAGGCTGGAGAACTCGTCCGCGAGGTGTTGGAAAATTATAGGGAGATGGCGCAGGCTAAGCATTTGCAACTGCGGCAGACAAGTCCGGATGAGCCGATTTTCGTGGTGGCGGACGGTGAGCGCATTGCGCAACTGTTGCATAACCTCGTTTCGAATGCCGTGAAATATACGTCATCCGGTTTCGTCCAGGTTGATCTTGAGCCATTTGATGAGAAAGCTGGCGAACTTTCCTTGCGCGTGACCGATAGCGGACCAGGCCTGCCGTCAAGAATTCTGGAGAGCGACGTGGATATGAAGGGGCCTCTGAGCCTCGGCGCCGGCCGCGGTATCGGCCTATCGGTCGTCCAAACCCTGTTGCGGCAGCTTGGCGCGCGAATGACGGTCAGTCGGCCGCCCGGGGGCGGCAGCCTGTTTGACCTGTCGATCCCCGCAGTCCTCGCGGAAGGACGGTCGCAGGGGGCGAATGGCGATCAGAAACGGGTGCTGGTCGTTGACGACCATCCTGACCTCCTGAAAGGCTTTTCGGCGGTGCTTGAAGAGCTTGGTTTTGCAACCGACGTCGCATCCTCCGGCATGGCGGCGCTGAACTATGCCGCCGCACATGCCTATTCGGTGATCTTCATCGATCTCGACATGCCGGTCATGACCGGACCCGAGCTTGCCGCCCAGATCCGGAAAACGAATTTGGGCTACAAGCCTAAGCTCGTTGCCATTTCAGCCGCCAATGCTGGCTCCAGGCAGGACCTGTCACTCTTCGATGCCGTGCTGGGCAAGCCGATACGGCAGCAGCAATTGCGGACGATCATGCAGTTTTGAAGCTGGCGTTCAAAGCGGCAATCAGGATCGGCATGCTCGCCGGCTTGGTAAAGAACTTCAGATTGTGCTGCGCCAATGCAGCGGCGATGTTCTCCTCATCGACATTCCCGGTCCTGATCTGACCGGTTAAGATGATGATCGGGCATAGCGCGTTACGCGCGCGGATATTCTCGACCAGCTCCAGCGCGGTCTGGCGTCGGGCATCGCGCTCGATGATCCAGTCCAACACATAAGCGTCGAAATCGGTCTGATCGTGAAGAGCTTGAGGGTCGCTGAAGGCAACCGCCTCAAACCCCGCCGTCTCCATATACTGCACGATCGTCTTGGCGGTATCGGCATGATCGTCGAGTATGGCAACCCGGCGCCGCGAGGCAGTCGGTTCGATCAGCAGACGGGTGACGATATGGGCCGGTATGATCGATCTGGCGTCTGCGGGCATGACCCTCCACGATCCGTCGATCTCGGCGGCAATCAGCGTGCCCGGCGACACCTGACCAACGATGGTACCCAGGCGGATGCGGCAGGGCACGATGTGGTTGTTGATGACGATGGAGGCATCAACAAGAGCGTCGGCATTTTCTGATGTGACGAGTTCCTGCAGCGTCTCACCAAAATGCTCTGCGACGCGCTTCAATTCCTCAAGCGACCAGGAGGCATTTGTCGTCAGACGGCGGTTTCCCGCCGAGTAGGAAAGGCCAAGGATTTCAGAGACGGTGACGGCAAAACGGTATTTGGGAATACCGTGTCGTGTCAGCAGCGCCGCGATGCATTGTGCGGCGAGCGCTGGTTCGCCTTCTGGATGATCTGAGCGTAATTCGGATACATCGTGATTATTTTCGCTTATTTCGCTTGTCATTCCTGAAGTCCGTGTTGTAAATATGATAAATGCGCGTATATGTAGCGGTAGCGCGCGCATCGTGGATGGATCATGGCGGCTTATGACCGTTTCCTTCTAAATCGTCGCGAGTATATGCGTGAAACTGACGATAGCAAGAAATTCGAGCTGCATAAGACCTTGGGTGGGGATGGCGTTGTGAGCGATAATTCTCGAGGAAAAAAAGACGAACCTCACGTAACTGATGTTCTAAAAGACAAGCGGCTACTTAAGTTGTACCTCCCGATATACGCCATTCTTGCCGTAGTAATATTATGGATATACCCAAGTGATTGGCTCGGCTTCCTTTTTGTATTTGGGTTTGGGTTCTTAGTGTTCGGACGACTTAATAAGCTCTTTAGCGGCTCCGACTGGTCCCCCCGCGACGACAAAGAAAATCAAGGTCACGATGATGACAACTAATCAATCGGAAGGATCAGCTTCTCTCGGTCAGCGAAGCTTTAACGATCCAAATACTCTTGGATTTGTTAGCGATTATGCAGGATATTTCTCCGCTGGATTGGCGGCGTTGGCGGCCGCCGTTAAGTCTCTCGGCGAAGAAGTCGCCGGCGAGTTGGATCATCTGGTTCCAGCAAGTAAATTTCTCGGAGGTATCAGTGCGGCATTTGACTACAAGTCATATGAGGTAGCTGGATATACGCCCGGCGAAAGCGCTTTGCTATCAATCGGAAGTGCGTATGTTACATTGGCAATCGGCGAGGTAGTTACGGGCATCGCCGTTTCAGCCGGAGGGGTCGCGCTAATGGGTGCGGCAGCGCCGGTCATTGCAGTTGGCGTGACGTTCGCTTTCGGTTTGGGCATCAACAGTATAGCGCATACCGTATTTAACGGCAAAACGAAATCGCTGACGGATGTCATCTTCGGGGTTGACCCGAGCATCGCGCTTCAAGCTACTGGCACGGCTCCTCAACCGGTCGTGTCTGCATCATCAGCGCCGTCTGTTGAATCCAATGTCCCGATGCCGGTCGACGTAATTGCACATTCGTATGACCCTGGTCATTACCCGGGATACTTCGATACGAAAGCTCCGGTTGCGCCGGTTGTGCCCAACCGCGTGCCGACGCCCGCCGATGCTATGTCGACCACATTTGGCGGCGGGAGCTTTGGGGGAGGAAACTCCGGTGGTGGGAATGGGGGCGGTCACTATGATGGTGATCCTGATGCCGGAGGCACTCCAGCCGGTAATAGCTCGTCTGGTGGATCTGGCGTCGGGCAGGCTGGCGGAAATGGATCGCATTCCGGCGGCGGCAGTATGCATTCCGGCGGAGGTTCAACTGCGAACAATCAAAACGGATCAAATCCCTATGGAGGGCAGGACGAGGGCGCTCGGGGTCGGAATGCTGGCCAAGTTTCTGGAGTCAATGGGGGAGGTCCGTTCGGTTCACAATCTGGCGGTCAAGATATGGGCTATTCGCCGCTTGTTGACTCGGCAACAGGAAAGACGATCGGTATCGGCCACATAACAGGCAATCCTGATGGTACCATGACCGTAGATGCGCGTTATAATGATGGCAGTTATGGGACTTCCCTAGCCGGTAGCGATGGGCATTTTACTCGTACCAGTGATCTTTCACCTGACGATTCGGACGGTAGTGGTGATGATGACGGCAATCCGGTTCTCCTCGACCTTTCGGGGAACGGCTTGAATGTCAATGCGTTATCGGACTCGTCGCAATTCGTGAATCTGAAGGGCGATGGCTACCAGCATCGCATGGCATGGGCTGGTAACGGCACCGGCGTACTGGTATTCGACGCCGATGGCGATGGCCAGATCAGCAATTCGAAGGAATTCGAGTTTACCCAGTGGGACCCGACAGCGACAGGCGACCTTGAGGCGCTCAAGGACGTCTTCGACACCAACGGCAATGGCAAGCTCGATGCTGGCGATGCGCAATGGTCGAAGTTCAAGGTCATGGTCGACGGCCAGCTCGTCTCGCTGGATTCCCTCGGGATCACCTCGATCGACCTGACGCCGAAGGGAAGCGGTCAGAGTTTTAGCGACGGCTCGGCGATTACCGGAACAACGACCTATACCAAGTCCGACGGCTCGACCGGAGCTGTGGGCGACGCCGTTCTCGCCAGCGATTCCAACGGCTACATCATCAAGTCGACCGTGGTCACCAATGCCGACCAGTCGAAGACGAACACGATCCAGGCCTACAATGCCGACGGCAGCCTGGCCTTCCAGGACCTGGTCACCACCAGCGCCGATGGCAACAGCGTGTCGACCAAATTCGATGACGATGGCAACGGCACCTATGACCGTTCGCAGACGGACGTCACGACGGTCGCTTCCGGCGTGCGCACACGGATCGTCACGAACTTCAGTGCCGACGGCTCCGTCCTCAACAGCACGACGACGGTCACCAGCGCCGATCACAGCACGATTACCACGTCCGTTGACCAGGATGGCGATGGCAAGGCCGATCAGAGCCAGACCTTCGTCACCAATGCCGATGGCTCGACATCTACCGCGACCAGGACACTGAGCGCCTCTGGAGCAATCCTGCAACAGGTGCAGGTCCTGTCCAGCGCCGACGGCCTGAAGAAGAGCACCAGCACCGATGTCAACGGCGACGGCGTCTATGACGAGGTCGTTTCCGATTCCACGGTTGTTGCCGGCGACGGCTCGCGCACACGAACGGTGGCGGACAGCAGTTCGAACGGCACCTTGCTCTCGAGCGTTACGACCGCCACCAGCGCCGACCGGCATACCAAGACCGTGACCAGCGATCTCGATGGGAATGGCGCAATCGACGAGCGCGATCTGACGCAAACGACGATTGCCGCCAATGGCGACGTGACAACCGTGGTGAGCATCACCAATGGTGACAATTCCGCCAGAAGCAAGGTTACAACGGTTGCGGCCGCAAATGGCCTCTCGACGACGACTTCGACCGATGTGACCGGCGACGGTATCGCCGATCTCATCCATTCCGACGTGACGACTGTTGCAGCCGATGGTTCGCGGACGCAGACGGTTCAGGACACCAGCGCCAGCGGCGTGCTTTTGTCGAAGACCATCACCGTCACCAGCGCCGATGGCAAGAGCAAAAACATCTCGGCCGACGCCAATGGCGACGGCTCGGTCGATAGCCAGACCGTGATTTCGGTTGCGGGCGACGGAACGATCGCCGAAACCGACAGCACCCTTAATCCGAATGGTGCGCTTGTCAGCAAGGTGTTGACGACGACCAGCGCGGATGGTCTTTCCAAGACGATAAGCACCGATGCCAATGGCGACGGCGCCTACGACGCCGTGACGACCGACGTCATCGCAGCCGGTACGGGCGGCACGCGGGTCGAAACCGTGACGAAGAAGAGCAGCAACGGCACCTTGATTGGCCAGACCGTGACGACGACGTCGGCCGACAGCCTGACGCAGACGGCGCAGTCCGATCTCAACGGCGACGGCACGTTCGATCAGACGGTCAGCGACGCAATTTTCCTGAATGCTGGCGCGCGCACGGAAACGGTAACGGCGAAGAGTGGCAACGGCGCGTTGCTGAGCCAGACGGTAACGACGATCAGCGCCGACCGCAAGACGACTTCGGTGACGAAGGACGTCGATGGCGATGGCCATACCGACATCGCCTCCGCACAAATCATTGCCGCGGATGGTAGCCAGACGACGACCACCGTACAGGGCAGTGCCGACGGTTCGCTCCATCGCAAAACGATCACCACTATCAGCGCCGACAAGCTGACAACGACAACAGCCGATGACCTGGATGGCGACGGCATGGTCGACGTGACCACCGTCGATCAGACCGTCATCAATGCCGATGGCAGCCGCACCGAGACGGTGACGGACAAGAGCAATACGGGCGTTCTGCTTGACAAGGCGACGACCACGACCTCGGGTAATGGCCTCACTATCACCATCCAGAAGGATATCAACGGCGATGGCGTAGTCGACGCCAAGACGGTGAAGGCGACTGTCCTTAACAATGACGGATCGAAGACGACCACGACATCGGATTACGCCGGGACCTCTCTCACCGACCAGACGAAGGTAACGGCCAGCGCCAATGGCTTGGTGACGACGACCTCCTACGATTATGACGGCAACGGCACGGTCGATCGAACCGAAACTGCCACGAAGACACTGAATGTCGACGGTTCAACCTCACTGGTCGATTCCGTCGCCACGGCGAGCGGGACGCTTCTGTCGAAGACCTCCAACTCCGCGACGTCGGACGGGAAGACGGTGATGAGCCAGGTCGATCTCGATGGCGATGGTAAGATCGATGTGAAGACCACAAGCGTCCTCGATGCGACGGGGCTGACGACCAAGACCGTCGAGACCTACAAGACCGGCACGACGACGCTTTCCAGCCGCACAGTCACCACGACGGCGGCCGATGGTCTGTCGGTCACGACAAAATCCGACATGGATGGCGACGGCACCTTCGAGCAGGCGCTCAGCGATGTCACGACATTAAACGCCGATGGCTCACGCAGCGAAGCTTTCTCTCGTTCGACTAACGCAGCTCCGGTGGAGCTGACAACGGTTACGACCGCCGCCAATGGATTGAGCAAGACGACCGCCGTGTCTGATGACCTGGCCGGATCAACGATACGCAACGAGCTTTATCGTCTATACCATGCGGCGTTGGGCCGTGATCCGGACGGCCAGGGCTTCCTGAATTACGTCGGCAAATTTAAGTCCGGCACGACGGCTGTCCAAATCATGGCTGAGCTGATTGGCTCTCCCGAATTCACGCAAAAATACGGCACACTCACGGACCTGCAGTTCGCGACGCTGATGTATCAAAATGCGTTGGGCCGGTCGCCCGAAGCCGGGGCTGCGCAGGGCTGGGCAAATCAGATCGCCGCAGGCGCCACTCGGGCGCAACTTGCCCAACAATGCGCGGATTCGGCCGAGGGGCAAGCGCACACTGCCGCAGGCGCGCAAGCATGGGCGATTGCCAATCCCTCGATCGTTCTTTCGGCGGTCAGGACGACGACCGATGTCACGACGCTCGGCGTCGATGGCTCCACGACCGAGGTCGTCACCAATAGCGGCGTGATCTCCAACAAGACGACGACCACGACAAGTGGCGACGGCAAGACGGTCACGGTAACCTACGATATCGATGGTAACGGCGTCGTCGACCAGAAGTCCGTCACGACCAAGAATGCCGATGGAAGCGTGACGCAGACTTCGTCCGACCTGACGTCCACGGGTGCAGTATCGCATTCGAAGACGGTGACGACGGGTGCCGGCGGCTTCAACACGCTAGTCAGCTACGACACCAACGGAAACGGCGCCGCCAACAAGACCGTGACGGATCTCACAACGCTGAATGCCGATGGCAGCAAGACCACGGTTGAAAAGACCTATACCGTCAATGCCAGTGGTTCGCTGGTTCTGAGCGCGGTCACACAGACCGATACTTCCGCCGATGGGCTGACGGTGACCACGAAGTGGGACCAGACTGGCTCCGGCACCTTCACCAAGAGCCGTACCGACGTGACGATTCTCAATGCCGACGGCTCGCGTAGCGAGATCGTCAGTTACTTCACGGGCACGACGCTGACCAGCCGGTATCTGACCACGACCAGCGCCAATGGTCTGTCGATCACTTCTCAATCGGATCTGACGGGGGCGGGAACCTATGCCCAGACCTCGACGGATGTCACCTTGATCAATTCCGATGGCACCCGGACGCGTACGGTGTCGACCACCAAGTCCGATGGCTCGCTGATCTCGAAATTCGTCACAACGACGAATGCTGACGGCCTGGTCGTCGCGACCAATGAACAGCGCACGAGTCTTGCGACGCAGACGGTCAGCGATACGGTGGAGATTCTCGCGGACGGCGCCAAGCGCGAGACCGTCACGACCACGGATGCCTCCGGCAAGCTCATCGACAAGACGATTACGCTCACCAGCGCCGACAAGAAGACGGTGGCGATTGACCGCGATGCCAACGGCGATGGCGTCATCGACCAGCATCAGCAGACGGTCACGGCAGACTCCGGTGTTACGACGCAGAGCGTCACCGACTATAAACCCGCCGGCGTCAAGGGCGACGGGTCGACCTCCACCACCACGGCGGATGGCCTGCAGACCACCACCGATTGGGATCTGGACAGCAACGGCACGGTCGATCGCCGCCGCGTGACCCTCAACACCAACAATGCCGATGGCAGCAAGACGACCGTCATCTCCGATACGGATTTGACGACCGGCAAGCTGGCGTCGAAGACGACCATTCAGCAGTCGGCGGACGGCATGGTGGGCACGACGTCCAAGGATTTCGATGGCGACGGCACCGTCGATCAGGTGGAGACGCTCACCGCCGACACCACCGGTGCCACCGTGTCGATCGTCACGAACAATGCGACCGCTCAGAAGACGAACTATCTCCTGGCGGGCAAGGTCTACTGGAAGCAGGCGATCGCCGCCAAGGTCGAGACCGACAGTTCCGCCGATGGCCGCACGAAGACGGTGAAGTATGATTACGACGGCAATGGCACCTTTGAGGTCGTCATGCAGTCGCAGCTTCAGGCCGATGGCTCGACAGTGGCTACCGTCACGGAGACGAATTCTAGCGGCGCAGTGATTGCCAAGGGCACGATCACGACCAGCACGGATGGCCTGATCACGGTCCTGAGCAAGGATACCAACAACGACGGCGTGATCGATCACACAGAAACTTCCGTCATCCACAATGACGGCTCGATCACGCTGACGAAGGTCGATCTCAATGCCAGCAGTGCCGTGACGCAAACCGTTGTCGACACCGTTTCGGCGATTGGGAGCCTGACGCTGCGGGTGACCAGCAATGGGCAGGGCCAGAAAACCTCGCAGGTGGTGATCGCCGCGGACGGCAGCTCGGTGACGACAAACTATAATGCCGCCGGCGGACAAGTGACGAGCGTCATCAACGGCAACAAGGCCGGCATTCCGACCTCAGCCGTCCTTTACGATCCACTGAATGCCAATCCGTGGACCCGCGTCGAGCAATCCTTCGATGCGAGCGGCAAGAAGACATTCGAGAGGCAGTTCAACGACGATGGCACCCGAACGGAGATCACCTTCTACACGCCGACTGGTGCCCAGCAGCATATCGGATACTTCAATGCGGCAGGGCAGGCGACTGGAAGTACCGATTTTGACGTGACCAACTCGCAGTCTTGGAGCAGGGTCGACTATAGCGTCGATCCTACCACCGGTCAGCAGCTTTCGGTGACAAGCTATCATGACGATGGCACTAAAGGTTCCACATTATGGGATCCGAGAAATACTCAGCCTTGGAGCAGCATCGTGCAGGCCTTCGATGCGCAGGGGCGAATGGTTTCGCAGATCCAGACTAATGACGACGGCACGAAGACAACCATATATTTCTATACGCCGACGGGCGCGCAGCAGCACATTGATTTTTACAATGCCGCCGGCCAGCTTACTAACACGACGGACTTCGATGTTACCAACTCCAACGATTGGAGCCGGGTCGATAAGAGCTTCAACGGTAGTGGCCAGCTCATGTCGCAATCGGCTCAATATGATAATGGCACCAAAACCAATTGGTTCTGGGACCCTGCGAATGCACAGCCTTGGTCGCAGGTCATCCAGGCCTATGACGCTGCGGGTCGGCTGTACGGGCAGACCGTCTACAACGATGACGGAACCAGGGTCGAGACCAGCTACGATGTCACCAATGCCAACAATTGGAGCAGGCTAGAGCAATACTACAATGCCGCTGGTCAGCATGTCTCGCAAATCGCCTACTACGACGATGGCACGAAGGGCATCTGGATGTGGGATCCGGCCAATGCTCAATCATGGTCGGAGATTGATCAGTCGTTCAATACAGCTGGCCAAATGACCAACCAGAATGTCTACTATGATGACGGCAGCAAGATTTTGTATGCTTACGACGTCAACAATTCCCAGAGTTGGTCGTCTCTTGCTAACGCCTATAATTCGGCTGGCCAGCTAGTTACCGAAAGTGTCTATAGCGATACGGCGGGCAGCTACCAGGTAACTACGCATGACGTGAGCAATAACCAGCCATGGACCACTATTGTTCAGCATTTCGTCAACAACGTCATCAACACCGCGACTTCCTACAATGATGACGGTGGTTATACGAATTACCAATACGATAGCTCTGGCAAGAACACCGCCTGGCAGCGTTATGCCTACCAAGGCGGCGGACACCAAAACCCCTACATTATGGTCGATCAATGGCCGGCGCAGCATTATGGTCATGGCCCGGTTCTGCTTGATCTGAACGGTGACGGCCATATCGACCTGCGGCCGCTCGACACCAATGCGCTCGCCACCGGCTCGTCCGTTGCCTTCGACTGGAACGGAGATGGAGCAAGGGATGGCACCGCCTGGGTGGGATCGCAGGATGGCTTCCTGGCGATCGATCTCGGTGAGGACGGCCAGGCTGGCCCGGACGGCAAGATCGATCAGTCTAAGGAGCTCGCCTTCTCAGAATGGGCAACGCCAGATCAGGTAGCGGCCAATGGCGGATCGGTCTCCGACCTCGACGGTCTGCGTCTGGCCTTCGACAGCAACCATGACAATGTGCTCGATGCCAGTGATGATCGCTGGAGCGAATTCCGTGTCTGGCGCGATGCCAACCAGAATGGCGCCGTCGATGATGGTGAACTGCAGACTATGTCGGAAGCGGGCATCAAGCTGATCAATCTCCTCTCGACGAAAGACGGCAGCCAGTCCTTCTCGGATGGATCTGCAATTACTGGTACGAGTTCCTACCAGACGAGTGATGGCACATCGCACTATCTGGTGGGAGACGCCACGCTCGCCTATCAGCCGGCGATCCCGAAGCAGAATGCAGCGTGATAGTCGGCAAATGTGAGCACGCCTGCCGCCCCTAACCGGCAGGCGTGTCTCCAGATCAACCTACCGTGAATGCAATCAATGCCGATCCAGTGCCGGTGCGACATATCGGCGTCAAGCCAAAGAGACCGGAATGAAAAACTATCGTGTGATTTTTACCGCAATTACTATGGCTGCCTGTTCTGTTTCGGCAAACGCTGACCCTGTGACGACCAAGGGTGGTTATGAATACGACAAGAACATGCTGAGCAATCCCGCGGCTCTCAACTGGAATATCGAGCACTGCAGCCACTCCGGCATTACGCCGGAGGTTCAGGAGAAGCTTTCCAAGCTGATGAACGTGGCGCCGGCCAATGTGCGTTTTGAATATTGCCGTCGCATCCTCACCGCCTACGCCAAGGGCGCCATACCCTACGACGATTATGTTCAGTTCACCCGAAGTCGCGTTTTGACCGCGAGCATTGCGAGAGCGTTACGGATTTCTGGTTCCCGCCCGGTAGAATCCCATCGGCAGCATCATAAATCGTCGGGTTTCTAATAGGTGGTGCTGATGTGAAGCGCGAGGATGCGACTATTAGAGCAAAACGCCATGTGCTCGCGATGAAGATTTCAGGCATTTTCCTGCCCGCGATCGCATTGACGACACTGCTTTGTGAGAGCGCGCATGCTTCTACCGACGCCTGTCAACCGATCCGAAATGCTATCGACCAACAAAACGAGGCTCAGCAGATGCAAGTGAGTGCTGTGCTTACCTACATCGATAGCGGCAGATCTTACTACTACGATACTTTGTATTCCGGCAGCAAAGTCTACTCGCGCAACCGTGATGGTCCCTGGGAGGTTAATACGCGCAAGTTTGTGCCCGTAATTGTTGATGGAAGGCCTGCCATCTACGACTGCCGTTTCGTCGGCACGGGCCACATCGGGTCAGCCATGGTTATGGAGTATACCTATAGGCGTTTCATCCCCGATCATACGATGGATGTAAGGGCATTGATTGACGCAGCAGACGGAAAATTTCTGCAGACGGAAATCGTGTTCGGACCGTTTCCCGATCACAACACGAAGTACAATTTCAGCTACGGCCCAAATCCACCACTGCCAACAGTAGACGAGCGAACGCTTTGGCATCCGCCACATTGATTGCAAGGAAACGTCTGCGAGATCCCAACCAAGATGGACCAAACAGTCACCATTGAGCCGCCTTTACCCTCGGCCACACCAGTGGACCAGGCCAGACGCCCGGACAGCGGCCTTGCGGCGATCGCAGCGATTGCCGGCTATTTCCGTATCGCCTCCAACCCGGACGTTCTGGCGCGTGACCTGGCTCTGTCGAAGCCTTCGGGACGCAGTGACCTTTTGCGCGCGGCAAAGCTCGTGGGACTGAAGGCAAAACATCTCGAGATCCATTCCGATGCGCGCCTTGCGACCTTGCCGACGCCGGCGATTGCCTGCCTGACCGATGGCCGCTTCGCCGTCTTCGGCGGCGCTGCACCCGACAACACCTGGCGCATCATCGATCCCACGGATTTCTCCAGCCGCAATCTCGGCGCTCATGAGTTGCTTGCGGAAACGTCGGGGCATTTCATCCTGCTGCAGCGGCGATTGGCAGGT
>JGI24740J21852_10000204_pt1 | contig 24594 bp, 25 predicted proteins | sample KBSCornC6_FD_21852 | JGI IMG/M metagenome (IMG submission 21852) | reverse complement strand
CTGCAAGGTGCCGACGACAGTGTCGATCCACCTGATGCAATCGACCACGCCGCGCGGCATTGCAAGGCCGCGTTTTATCAGCGGCGCATTATTGCAGGGGTCGGACACAATCTGCCGCAGGAGGCGCCTGCTGCTTTTGCAGACGCCATCCGTGCCGTTATGCATCAAGATAGTGGTCTCTTTCGCGACCGTTCCTGAGCTTACATCCCGCCGTCGAGTCGCTGTCCTCAAACATCGAACTGGTAGCTTTTCGGAATGTAGCGGAAGCCTTCCGGCTGCTTTTCGACGAAACCGACGGCGGGGAAAGGCATGTGGAAGCCGAGGAAGGGGATGCGGTCGGCGGCGATCATGTCGAAGATGCGGCGGCGGGTCTTGGCCGCCTGCGGCTTGTCCATATCGAAGCGCACGTCCCAGTCCGGGCGGCCGAGCGAGAGGACATGGTGATTGGCGGTGTCGCCGGTCATGACGAGCTGCCTGCCGCCGGATTCCAGGTGGAAAACGAGATGGCCGGGGGTGTGGCCCGGCGCCAGCATGGCGGTCATGCCGCTGACGATCTGGTCACCATCCTTCAAGAAGGTCATCTTCTCCGCGAAGGGCACGACATTGGTGAGCACCGCCTTATGCCCGCCTTCCGCCGGCGTTCCCTCACGCGCCTTATCTGTCCAGAACCCATACTCGATCTCGCCGGTAACGTAGCGAGCGTTCGGAAACGCCGGGCCGCCCTCCTCCATCAGTCCGTTGATGTGATCGCCATGCAGATGCGTGAGCGCGACGACGGTGACCTGTTCCGGCGTGTAGCCGACGGCCTTCAGCCCCTCGCGAAAACGGCCGAGGCCACGCGCGCGTCCGGCTGCACCAAAGCCGGTATCGACGACGATCACGTCGGAACCGGTATCGATGATGGCGGGCGCATAGCTGTTCACGAGCTTTTCCGTCGGCAGGAAATTCTGCTCCAGCAAGTTTGCGAACCGTATCGGGGGCCTGGTTCGAGCCAAAGGTCTCCCAGGGATTATCCATGATGCTGGCGCCGTCCTTGACGACGGTTACGGTGCAGGATCCCAATTTGAACTGATGCGTATCCGGGGGCAGGACGGCAGTCATGAACTTACTCCTTGTGCTGATGCGCAACGTAAGCTGCGCCTATCGACGTCGTCGGCAGCAAGGGCCCTGGAACACATGCTGCTTGACCGAAAATTGGTCATGACAAGACGATCCGAATCCGCTAATACACCGAACGATGTTTTATGCGTTTAGCATTTACATGCTCTTAGCATATGTCAAACCCTGTGTTTCGCGCCAGCGACAGCGGCCATCACGAAGACGTGATCCCCAAGCATTCATGGAGCAAGATCCGGGATTGGCAGCGGCCTCGCATAGGACTACAGAGCGGCTGATCGCGCCAATAGCGATAGCCTTACCGCAGACAGACCTATCGAGGCAGATGCCTATGAATCGCATCGTTCCATTGATCCTCGCCGTCGCTCTCTTCATGGAACAGATGGATTCCACCGTCATCGCGACAGCGCTGCCGGCCATCGCCAACGATCTCCATGTCGGCCCGATCACGCTCAAGCTGGCCCTGACCTCCTACATGGTGTCGCTGGCCGTTTTCATCCCGATCAGCGGCTGGATGGCGGATCGCTTCGGCGCGAAGAACATTTTCCGTGTTGCCATCTGCGTCTTCGTCATCGGTTCGATCATGTGCGCCTTTTCGGGCGGCCTCTTGGAATTCGTCTTCGCCCGCTTCCTGCAGGGCGTTGGCGGCTCGATGATGACTCCGGTCGGGCGCCTTGTGCTGGTGCGCACTACGCAGAAAAGCGACCTGGTTTCGGCCATGGCGCTGCTTTCCATTCCCGCGCTCGTCGGCCCGCTTGCCGGCCCGCCGCTCGGCGGTTTCATCACCACCTATGCTTCCTGGCACTGGATCTTCCTGATCAACGTTCCCGTCGGCATCCTCGGCGTGATCTTGGCGTCAATCTTCCTGCCTGAGGTGGAAGCGACCAAGCCACCGAAGCTCGATGTCATCGGCTTTCTTTTGACGTCCTTTGCCGCCTCCGGGGTCGTTTTCGGCATGTCCGTCATCAGCCTGCCGGCGCTGCCGCCCTATATCGGCATCTCGGCCGTCGTCATCGGCTTCGTCTGCGGCTTCCTCTATATCGGCCATGCGCGCCGACACCCGGCGCCGATCCTCGATCTCACGCTGCTGAAGAACGCCACCTTCCGCGCCTCGGTGACGGGCGGCACGCTGTTCCGCATCTGCATCGGCGCCATGCCGTTCCTAACTCCGCTGATGCTGCAGCTCGGCTTCGGCCTTAATCCGTTCCAGTCCGGCCTCATCACCTTTGCCGGCGCGATCGGTGCGATCTCTACCAAGTTCATCGCGCGCCGCGTCTTCACCGCCGTCGGCTTCAAGACGGCGCTGCTTTCGGCTGCTGCCGTCACGACAGTCACGACGATCTGCACCGGCCTTTTCCAGCCGTGGACGTCGCATCTCATCATTGTCGGCATCCTGCTGATCGGCGGCTTCTCGCGCTCGTTCTTTTTCACCGGCATCAATGCGCTCGCCTTTGCCGATATCACCGACAAGCAGGCAAGCCAGGCGACATCGATGAGCTCGGTCATGCAGCAGATCAGCCTGGCGCTCGGCGTTGCCGTCGCCGCCATGATCCTGGAAGCCTCGACCTTCTTCAGCGGCACGCAGCTACAGGTTCGCGATTTCCATATCGCGTTCTTCTGCATTTCGATCCTGACCGTGGTCGCCACCATCCCCTTCATCCGCATGGATCGCAGCGCTGGCGCCATGGTTTCCGGCCACAAGGCTGGCCTCAAGCGTGTCGCAGTGGTACAGCCGCAGGTGGAACAGACGGCCGCAAAGTGATGGTCCAGCCCTCATTGCGCTTCAGCCAAACGGCAGCGCAATGAGGGTTTCGTCAGTTTAGCGATTGAGGGTTGCCGGATTTAGCGGTCGGCGGCGGATTGCTCTTCTTCCGTCTCGCCTTCCAGCTTCCGGCCCTTGAAGCCTTTCGCCAGCAGGAACATTTCCACCGACTCGGCTCTGGATGCGCCGGGCTTTACATGGACGACCTGACGGAAATTCTGCTTGAGGAAGGTCAGCAGGTCTCGCTCCGTGCCGCCCTGGAAAGTCTTGGCGAGGAAATGCCCGCCTTCGGCCAGCACCTCGACGGCGAAATGGGCTGCCACTTCACAGAGATGCATCGTGCGCAGGTGATCGGTCCGGTGATGACCGGTCGTCGGCGCGGCCATATCCGACAGCACCAGATCGGGCGTACCTCCGACCGCATCGATCAGCCGCTGCGGCGCATCCGGCTCCAAAAAGTCGAGCTGCAGGATGCTGACGCCAGGAATCGGCGCCATTTCGAGGAAGTCGATAGCGGCGACGCGAATATCCTCCTCGGTCGAATCGGTCACCTTGGCGGCGATCTGCGACCAGCTGCCCGGAGCGGCACCCAGATCGATGATGCGGCGAGCACCCTTGAGGATCTGATGCTTCTCGTCAATCTCCAGCAGCTTGAACGCGGCGCGGGCGCGGTAACCTTCAAGCTGGGCGCGCTGCACATAGGGATCGTTGATATGGCGCTGCAGCCATTGGCGCGACGAAGCCTTCAGCTTCTTTTTCTTGACGCGCTGGCCGAGCTTGCGGCCCGTGCGGTTGCCGGCGATGGTTGGCTTGGTCACGTCTGCGGCCCCTTCATATCCCTCGGTCGATGACCCCGGCGCGAGCGGCCCCGCCGCCAAACGCCATCGTCTGCCATCATGTCGGTCAGCAATCCCTCGCGTAGGCCGCGATCGGCAACGCGCATACGCGGGCTCGGCCAGCGGCGGCGGATCGCCTCCAGAATGGCGCATCCCGCCAGCACCAGATCGGCGCGATCCGGTCCGATGCAGGGATTGGCGGCGCGGCCGGCAAAATCCCAAGACAAGAGCTTGGCCTGCATCGCGCTCACCTCGTCATCCGACAGCCAGACGCCGTCGACCCTGCGCCGATCGTAACGCGGCAGATCGAGGTGAACGCCGGCAAGCGTCGTCACCGTGCCCGAAGTTCCGATCAGGTGGAAGTCGCCGCTGTCGCGTGCTGCGCCATGCACCGGCGGGCAATCGAAACGCTCGAGCATGCGCTGGACTTCGCACACCATCGTCTCGAACAGTTCAGGCGTTACATCGCGACCGCCATGCCGCTCGGAGAGCGTGACGACACCGACGGGCAGCGAGGTCCAATGGGTGATGTGATTGGCCAGCCGGCTGGAGCGATTCTCGCCGATACGGATGACGGCAATTTCGGAGGAGCCGCCGCCAATATCGAACAGAACGACAGAGCGCGCCTCCGGTCCCACCAGCGACGAGCAGCCGGAAACGGCAAGCCGTGCCTCGGTCTCGCGATCAATGATTTCGAGCTGGAGTCCTGTTTCTTCGGTCACGCGCGCAAGGAAAGCTTCGCCGTTGTCCGCCGCGCGGCAGGCTTCGGTCGCGATCAGCCGCATGCGCCGGATTTCGCGTGTCTTCAGCTTGGCCGCGCAGATGCGCAGCGCCTCCACAGCCCGATCCATGGCATCGCTCGACAGACGTCCGCTGGCTCCAAGTCCTTCGCCGAGGCGCACGATGCGCGAAAAGGCATCGACCACCCGGAACTGGCCGGGGCGGGTCGGCTGCGCGATGAGCAGGCGGCAATTGTTGGTGCCGAGGTCGAGGGCCGCGTAGAGGTCGAGTGGCCGGGAATCGGCGTCGGCATAGTGATGATGTTGGCCCTGCCCTTCGCGGCGCGGCGGCGATTGCCTGATCTGGCGATGCTCGTCATGGGCCACTGGCGCATGCGCGTTCGAAGGCGCATTGGCAGGCGCGACGATCTGCGCCACTTTCTCATGCACCAGAGGCCGGCCCTGCAGGCCACGCTTGCTGCGATGCTTGCGCCGGTTCTTGCCGCTTTTATGCGAAGACGGATGGCCATGATCCGGCGAGGCACGATGCTCAGCCGGTGCCGAAAGCTGCTGTGTCTGGGAAGCAGGCTGCGCGCCACCTTGGGCTGCGCGTGCACGGCGCCGGCGCTTGCGCTTTTTGGCCGGTAAGCCGGCCTCATCCTCTGCTGGGCGTTGCGCCACCTGGCCGGACTTGCCTGCCTGGGTGGCCTCCGCAGAATGAGCGTTCGGACGGCCGTGACCGCGCTTACGCTTCGCGCGCCGGGAGGATTTACCCTTCCTGCGCTCTGCTGCCGACGCCCCGTCTGCCTGCGGCGCTAGGCCGCTGTCGGGGTCACTCACGTATCTTTTCCACCGCGCCGCGCAAGGCCCCTGAGGGTATGCTGCTGGCGCTCGTTCGATTTTCGTTGGGCAAAGAATACCAGCAGGATGGGTTTTCGCCAAATTCTTTTTGAATCACGCCATTTTAGTCGCGTGCCAAACAGCCCTCACGCGACCAGATGCGCCCTGACATCAGCCGCAAGTTGCTCCATCCGGTCGATCGGCGCATGCCCGATCAGCATGAAGGCGTGGGTGGCGCTCGACCAATAAACGACATTCATGCCCTTGCGATTTTCCATGTCCGGCGCCGCCGCACCCTTGGCGGATCGGACGATGCAGAGCGCCATGGGTCCGCTTTCCGGATCGAGATAGGCGATCTGAGCCAGCGGCTTGCTATCGTAATTCAGGATCTGAGCGCGCTTGAACTCAATACCCGGCATGGCGACGGCTTCGGGCGCCAGCGACAGATTCAATTTGGCGCCGACTTCATTCAATTGCGCAACCTGTTGCGCATGATCACCGGCCGGAGCGCTCAGCGTATCCGCCGTATAGAGCGAGAGATATTCCGCCACTACGGCACGCCATTCCGCATCTTCGTCCGGTTTCGAAAGCCGGTGGCCGATGCCGATCACGGCACGGTCGACGGCAATGGCAGCGACGAAGCTTGCGGCGACGGCCGCAAGGAAACCGCGGCGGCCGATGCCGGCAGTGCTGGCTTTGCTCTCCTCTCTCAAGGGAATGCCGGCAAGCATGGCATCCAGCCTCGCAGCCGGAGCCTCGGCAAGCATCGGCTGGAATGCCTCTGCGAAGGGCAAGGCGCTGCGCGACAGAAAATCGAATCGCTCCGCCACGCGCTCGTCGTCGGCGATCAATCGTTCGATCCGCTCGCGCTCGGAGACATTCAGCTCGCCATCGATGAAGGCGGTGAGCTGCTCGTCCGAGGGCATCTGTCCTTTATGCGATTCACTCATTTCCATTCCCCAGTCGCTCACCTCCGGACGATTTCCCGTCAGCCGCCATTCCCATGCCCTCGGCGAGTTTCGCCCGCGCCGCCGCCAGCCGGCTCATGACCGTTCCGATCGGCACATCAAGAACGTCAGCCACCTCGCGATAGGAAAGCCCTTCGACATAGGCCAGGAACACCGCAGTGCGCTGCGCCTCCGGAAGGGCCTGAACGCGCTGCAACACCTGCCCGGCCAAAATATGCGTTTCGGTTTGCAGAGCACCGTCGAAAACCAGCGTCTCGTCGGCATCGACAAAGCCCTGCCCCATACGCACGCGGCGCGAGCGGACCTCGTTCAGCCAGATCGAATGCAGGATGGCAAAGAGCCAGCGATCGAGCCGCGTGCCCGATGTGAACTGAGCCGCTCGCTCCAGAGCCCTGACGCAGGTCGCCTGCACGAGATCGTCGGCCACGTCACGCTGACGCGACAGCACCACACCATAGCGCCACAGCCGCGTCAGATGCTGGGACAGTCCCGCCCTGATATCCTCTTCGCTCGCTATGACAGCCTCCGCCATTCCCGCATGTCCGGGAGCCGCCGATCTTTTTGGCGGCTCCGCTGCCGTCAGACTATAAGCGGAAATTGCGCCACGAGCGACTGGCATCACTCCCATATCCCTCGCAAAGCTCCCTGCTTGCCGTCTTTATCCCCGGCGCTTACCTGCGATCACAGGCTGGACGGATTCATGATCGCGGCGTGAAGATCGCGATATTCCTCGCAGCTCGTATTGCCGCAGAGCGTCTTGATCGTGCTCAGCTGGTCCTTGGCAAGGTCCATCTGGCCCTTGATGACGTAGGCTTCGCCGAGATATTCACGAACCAGCGTGTACTTCGGATCCATGGCGACAGACTTCTGGTAATAGGAAATGCCTTCGTCCGTGCGGCCGAGTTTGCGGGTGGCGTAACCGCGATAGTTCAGCGCTTCTGCCGTATTCGGGTTCTTCATCGTGTCGAGAACCGCCAGGGCTTCCTCGTAACGATGATCCTTCTTGGCGAGCGAGTATGCATAATCCGCGCGGTTTTCGTCCGTGACGTTGGCGCCCTGCTGCTTGACGCACTTCTTGGTCTTCTGATCGTAGATCTCGCCCTTCTTGCAGGTCGGCGTCGTGCTGGAATTGTCGCCAGCGGCAAAGACCGGGATGGCGAAAGCGCCGAGGGTCAGGCTTGCGCCGAGAGCGATGGAAGCCAGGCGAATTGCTTTGGTCGTCATGGAATGTCTCCTTGGCAAAATGAACGTTGCGAGGGGAGAACACACCATCGGCATCTTTTATTCGGACGATGCGAAAAATTTTTTCGGCGCATCCCAAGCCGGGACGCCGTCACTCTTTCGTGACCGCTCCGGCATCGAATAGACCACCCTCACCACGTGTTTCCATCCCACGCCCCTCAAGGGCACAGGAGAAACTCGTGACCGATACCGTCAAACTTCTAAGCCTTGCCGTCGCAACGCCCGACAACATCATTCTCCAGACTGACGCCGCCGAGACGGCGGCCCGTCTGTTCTCGGACCGTTTTCAGGACTTCAAATATCTCGCGCGCGTGTTCGAGAGCACCGGCATTCGCAAGCGCCATGTGGCGCGGCCCCTTTCTTGGTTCGAAGAGCCGCACGGCTGGCAGGATCGGATGGCTGCCTATGTTGAGGTGGCCTCCGAGCTTTTCCGCCGTTCTGCAACGGCAGCGCTGCAGCGGGCCGGTCTTGAGGCCAGAGAGGTCGACTGCATCGTCACGGCTTCGTCCACAGGGCTCGCGACGCCGAGCCTCGAGGCACGGCTTGCGGGCGAGATGGGCTTTCGCCTGGATATCGAGCGCGTGCCGATCTTCGGGCTCGGCTGTGCTGCCGGCGTATCCGGCCTTGCCGTTGCAACAAAAATGGCAAGAAGCCGGCCAGGCGCCATCGTACTCTTCGTCGCGATCGAACTCTGCTCGCTTGCCTTTCGTCTGGACGAGCTGACACGGCCCAATATTATCGCAACCGCGCTGTTCGGCGATGGCGGAGCGGCCTGCGTGCTCCGGGCCGGCGAAAGCGGCATTGCGGAAATCGAATCGACCGGAGAACATCTTTTCCCCGAGAGCCTCGGCATCATGGGCTGGAAGATCGACGATACCGGCTTCGGTATCATCCTCGAGCAATCACTGCCGGTCTTTGCCGAGACGCATCTGAGGAGCGCGGTTGCGGGCATTCTGGAGCGATCCAGGCTTTTGATCTCCGATGTCGACCGCTTCATCTGTCATCCGGGCGGCGCCAAGGTGTTGGCGGCGCTCGAAAGCGCGCTCGGCCTTGAAGAAGGCTCGCTCGAAATCGAACGCGAGGTGATCCGCGACTACGGCAACATGTCCTCGCCCACGATACTGTTCGTGCTGGAGCGCGCCATTGCGGCCGGCTTGCCGGAGCGTTCCGCCCTGCTTGCCATGGGGCCAGGATTTTCGGCAAGCTGTATTACCCTGAGGAGAGTCGCCTGATGCTGTGGCCGTCGATCGCGCTTCTGGCCTTCGTGACGCTGCAGCGGCTGGCGGAGCTTATCTATGCCAGGCGCAATACCGCAGCGCTCTTTGACCGCGGCGCTCGGGAATATGCGCCGGAGCACTATCCCTTCATGGTGGCGATGCACGCAGCTTGGCTGATCGGATTGTGGTTGCTCGCCATCGGCCGGCCTGTCGATCTCGTCTGGTTCCTGCTCTTCATGGTGCTGCAGGGACTGCGCCTCTGGGTACTGGCGACACTGAGGGATCGTTGGACGACGCGCATCATCATATTGCCCCGCGCGGCGCTGGTGACCAAAGGACCCTATCGCTTCCTCAGCCATCCGAACTATACCGTCGTCGTCGGCGAGATCGCTGTGTTGCCGTTCGCCTTTGGCATGCCGCTTTACGCCGCGATCTTTTCGCTGCTCAACGGCATCATTCTTGTGATCCGCATCCGCGCCGAAAACGCCTGCCTGAAACAGAGTGCGGCCTGACCGCATTTTTCAATTGCGCCGCTGAAATTTGGCAGGCATTTTCGATGCTTAGAGCGCGGTCAGACAATACGGAACGACCGGACGGCAATGCAATAGGCATGCGGATAGCAGGATAAAATGACAAAGGACGCAATCGTTCTCGGTGCGGGCATCGTCGGTGTTTCGACGGCAATCCATCTGCAGCGGCGGGGACGGCAAGTCGTCCTAGTCGATCGCCAGCCACCAGGCCAGGGAACATCCTTCGGCAATGCCGGCCTCATTCCAGCGCGAGGGCGTGGTGCCCTATGGCTTTCCACAGCAATTCGGCCTGCTGCTGCGCTATGCCTTCAACAATCGCATCGACGCGCATTATCATCTGCACGCTCTGCCGGCGCAAATCGCCTTCCTCGCGCGCTATTGGTGGAACTCCAATACCAAGCGCCATGAGATGATTTCGCGCGCCTATGCGCCGCTGATCGAACATTCCGTCAGCGAGCACAACGATCTCATCGAAGCCTCGCATGCCGAAGAGCTCATTCGCAAGAACGGCTGGGTGGAGCTGTTCCGTTCGAACGGGAAGCGCGACGCCGAGTTTGCCGAGGCCGAACGACTCAACCGCGAATTCGGCATCGGTTACGACGCGCTGAGCGGTGCGGAGATCACAACCATGGAGCCGCATCTCAGAGGCAATTTTTCCGGCGCGCTTCGCTGGCGCGACCCCTGGTCGGTGCTCGACCCGCACGGGCTGACATCAGCCTATCGCCGATATTTCGAAAGCATTGGCGGGCGTGTGACGACGGGAGATGCCGTTTCGCTCGGAATGGCCGGCTCGGCCTGGAGAATGGTGACGGCGGAAGGGTCGATCGAGGCGGAGGATGTCGTCGTCGCACTCGGCCCCTGGGCCGATATCGTCACGAAACGCTTCGGTTATGCCTTCCCGCTCGGCGTCAAGCGCGGCTATCACATGCATTACGCCATCGAGGGCGACGCCATCCTCAACAACTGGATGCTGGATGCCGAGCGCGGCTATCTGCTGGCGCCGATGAGCCGCGGCATCCGGCTGACGACCGGTGCCGAATTCGCCCTGCGCGATGCTCCGAAGACACCGGTCCAGCTCGACCGTGCCGAAGCCGTCGCGCGCACCACCTTCCCGCTTGGCGAGCGGCTCGATCCGGAACCCTGGATGGGAGCACGGCCTTGCACGCCCGACATGATGCCGATCATCGGCAAGGCACCGCGCCATAACGGCCTATGGTTCGCCTTCGGGCATGCCCATCACGGGTTGACGCTCGGCCCGGTGACCGGCCGCGTGCTCGCCGAGCTCATCACTGGCGAGAAGCCCTTCATCGATATTTCGGCTTACGCTCCGGGCCGGTTTGCACCCTGAGCCGCTCTATCTCACGCAATTCCGGACGGAAAACCGCTATGCACTTTTCCTGGAATTGCTTTAGAGGATTGCCCGGAGGCTTTTGACAGACGCATCGACGATCTCTTCGATCGTGGCGTCGATGTCGACGGTGACGACACCGGGCTCGCCCGTCGGTACTTCCAGCGTCTGCAATTGGCTTTCGAGCAGCGAGGTCGGCATGAAATGCCCCTTGCGCTCGCCCATGCGCTTCGTCAGCAGCTCTTTGGAGCCTTCGAGATAGATGAAATAGAGATGACCGCCGGCGGATGCCCGCAAGCGCTCGCGATAGACGCGCTTCAACGCCGAGCAGGTCACGGCAACGCCTTCGCCTTTCGCAAGGCTTGCCGATATTTCCTGGCCGATCTTTTCGAGCCACGGCCAGCGGTCCTCATCCGTCAGCGGAATGCCCTTGCTCATCTTCTCGACATTGGCTGCCGGATGCAGTGCATCGCCTTCGATGAAATGGATGCCGAGCTTGGCCGCCACACCCTCACCGATCGAGGATTTACCGCTGCCGCTCACACCCATGACGATGATGGCAAGCGTGGTGTCCTGATTATCGCGCATAGGCCTATCCGAAATGATTGATTTCAAACCGGGCACGGCCGCTCTTCAGCCATGCCCGATTCGCAACTTGGATCAATCCAGCGGAAAGAAACAGGAAAATTTATGCGTTCCGTCGCCCGCCAGTTCCGGTTCAACCTGCCGGCACTTGTCCTGGGCACGCCAGCAGCGCGGATTGAAGTGGCAGCCCTTCGGCGGATTGAGCGGCGACGGCAATTCACCCTGCAGGCGGATGCGGTTCTTTTCGCGATCCGGATCGGCGATCGGCGTCGCCGACAGAAGGGCGGCGGTATAGGGATGGCGCGGCCGGTTGAAGACCTCGTCCGCCGTGCCGGTTTCCACCGGACGTCCGAGATACATAACCATCACGTCGTCTGCGATGTGACGGACGACGGAAAGGCCATGCGAGATAAAGAGGTAGGCAAGGCCCATCTCCTTCTGCAGATCCATCAGCAAGTTCAGGACCTGCGCCTGGATCGACAGATCGAGTGCGGACACCGGCTCATCGAGCACCAGCACTTTCGGCCGCAGCATCAGGGCACGCGCGATGGCGATGCGCTGGCGCTGACCGCCCGAGAACATATGCGGGTAACGATCATAGTGTTCCGGACGCAGACCGACGCGCGCCATCATTTCCTCCACCTTGCGGCGTCGGGTGGCGGCATCATCATCCGTGTTGATCTTCAGCGGCTCTTCCAGGATGGAGCCGACCTTCTGGCGCGGGTTCAGCGAGCCATAAGGGTTCTGAAACACGATTTGCACGGCACTGCGCAGGCTGCGGTCGCCGAGCCTGGCGGGCTTGCCGTCGATCAGCAATTCGCCGGCCGTCGGATTTTCGATCATCGTCACGAGGCGAGCGAGCGTCGACTTACCGCAGCCGGATTCGCCGACGACAGCGAGCGTGCGGCCCGACTGCAGGCTGAAGCTGACGCCGTTCAGCGCCTTGACGGTCGCTTCCGGTTTGAAGGTGCCGCGCTTGACGGTGTAGAAGCGGGCGAGATCGCGCCCTTCGAGAACAGCGCCGGTCATGCGGCACCTCCTGCTTTTTGCGTGGCGACAATGCCGGGGTGGCCGAGTGGCTTGCCATGTTGCAGCGGATAATTGCATAAGGCTACGCCCAGCTCAGGCCCCTGGCGCCTCACGCCCTTGTCGCATTCCGGCGTTGCAAAGGAGCAGCGCGGCGCAAAGAGACAGCCCGTCGGCCGATCGTGCTGACCGGGAACGACGCCGGCAATCGACGGCAGACGCTCGCCGACTTCGGCGCGCTCCGGCAGAGCCGAAAGAAGGGCTGCCGTATAGGGATGGTGCGGGTCGCGGAACAGTTCCTTGACCGGCTGCTCCTCGACCTTCTGGCCGGCATATTGCACCTGCACGCGCTCTGCCGTTTCGGCGACGACGCCCATGTCATGCGTGATGAGCACGAGCGCCATGCCCTGCTCCCGCTGAAGGCGCACGAGCAGGTCGAGGATCTGCGCCTGGATCGTCACGTCGAGCGCGGTCGTGGGCTCATCGGCAATCAGAAGCTTCGGATTGCAGGCGAGCGCCATGGCGATCATGACGCGCTGGCTCATGCCACCGGACATCTGATGCGGGAAGTTCGACAGACGATCCGCAGGGGCTGGAATGCCGACGAGATTCAAGAGTTCGATCGAGCGTTCGCGGCGAGCCTTGCGGTCAAGGCCCATATGGATGCGGAGCGTCTCGCCGAGCTGGAAGCCGACCGTGAAGCACGGATTAAGGCTCGACATCGGCTCCTGGAAGATCATGGCCATGTCCTTGCCGATGATCTTGCGGCGCTGACGCGAGGAGATACCGCGCAGGTCCTTGCCGTCGAACATCATGCGGTCGGCGGTGATCTTCGCCGTCCAGGGCAGAAGGCCCATCATGGCAAGCATGGAGACCGACTTGCCGGAACCGGATTCGCCGACGATCGAGAGGATTTCTCCCTTGTCGCACGTCAGCGAGACGCCATCGACGGCCCGGAACAAGCCGGACGAGGTCTGAAATTCGACGGAGAGGTTTTCAATATCGAGGAGTGCCATTACGACCTCTTCAGCTTCGGGTCGAATGCATCGCGCAGGCCGTCGCCCATCAGATTGATGGCAAGAACCGTGATCAGGATGCAGAGACCGGGGAAAGTAACGAGCCAAGGGTTGCTCTGGAAGAATTCACGCGAATCCGCCAGCATCGTCCCCCATTCCGGCGTCGGCGGCTGGGCACCCTGGCCGAGGAAGCCAAGGGCAGCGGCATCGAGAATGGCGGAGGAGAATGCCAGCGTCGCCTGGACGATCAACGGTCCCAGGCAGTTCGGCAGGATAGTCTTGAACATCAGCCGCAGCGGGCCGGCGCCGGCTACGCGGGAGGCGATGACATATTCCTTGTCGCGCTCGGCCATGACGGAAGCGCGCGTCAGGCGAACGAAATGCGGTTGGTTGACGATCGAGATCGCGATCATCGCATTGGTCAGGCCTGGCCCAAGGATTGCCACCAGCACCAGGGCGAGCAACAACGAGGGGACCGCGAGGATGATGTCCATGATGCGCATGATGATCGTATCGACACGGCCACGCACATAGCCGGCGACGAGACCGATCAGGATGCCGGCGAGCGCCGAAAGCGAGGCAACGACGAGGCCGATGAACAGCGAGAAGCGTGTGCCATAGATGAGGCGCGACAGGAGATCACGGCCATTGGCATCGGTGCCAAGTAGGAAGCTGCTGTTGCCGCCCTCCGCCCAGGCGGGCGGCAGGCGCTGCATGTCGCTGCCATAGGCCACATCGGGATTATGCGGCGCCACGAGACCGGCGAAAATCGCCAGAAACAGGACGAAAAGGAAGATCGCAAGGCCGATGACGGCGCCCTTGTTGCGAGAGAAATAATACCAGAACTCCGCAAGAGCGGAAGGACGGTCGGATTTGACACTAACCGTTTTGACGCTAACCGTGCTCATGGGCCGCTCCTAGTGACGAATGCGTGGATTGACGAAGCCGTAGAGCAGGTCGACGACGAGATTGACGAGCATGACGATGCCGGCGATCAGCAACAGGCCACCCTGCACCACCGGATAATCGCGCTTGAAGACCGCATCTATCATCCATTTGCCGATACCCGGCCAGGAGAAGATGCTTTCCGTCAGGATGGCGCCGCCGAGCAGCACGCCGACCTGCAGGCCGATCGTGGTGACGACGGGGATCATGGCATTTCGCAATGCGTGCACGGAAACGACGCGCAGCGGCGAGAGGCCCTTGGAACGAGCCGTGCGCACATAATCCTCGCCGAGCACTTCGAGCATCGCCGAGCGCGTCTGGCGCGCGATCACGGCGAGCGGGATCGTGCCAAGCACGATGGTCGGCAGGATCAACGAATTGAAAGCGGACCAGAAGGCGCCCTTCTGGCCGGACAGCAGGCTGTCGATCAGCATGAAGCCGGTGACCGGCTTGAAGAAATAGATGAGTCCGATACGGCCCGAAACCGGCGTCCAGTGCAGATAGCCGTTGAAGACGATGATAAGCAGCAGGCCCCACCAGAAGATCGGCATGGAATAGCCGACGAGGGCGACGCCCATGACGCTCTGGTCGAACCATGTGCCCCGCTTCACGGCGGCGAAAACACCGGCTGGTATGCCAAGACAGATCGCGAGGATCATGGCACAGATCGACAGCTCGAGCGTGGCCGGGAAGAAGGTCAAAAAGTCGGTCAGCACGTCACGCTTTGTCGTGATCGAGGTGCCGAGATCGCCATGAAGGGCATTCCAGACATATCGGCCGTACTGCACGACCATCGGCTGGTCGTAGCCGAGATCGTGCGAGATCTGCGCATGACGCTCCGGCGACATGACGCGTTCGCCCGACAGCAGCATGACAGGATCGCCGGGAAGCAGGCGGATGAAAGAGAAGGCGACGATCGATACACCGAGGAATGTCGGGATCAGCACCGCTAGCCGGCTGAAAAGAAATCGCAACATCACAGTTGTCCAAATTTTTCCGGCGGTCAGACAGACTGTCTGACCGCCGGATCGCCCGATATTAGCCGGGCATTCTCACAGATTTTTCGTTATTCGGCGATATCGACGCCGTCGAAGCGATGAATACCGAGCGGATCCTGGAAGTAGCCCGTGACATTCTTCGTCATCGGCATGAAGACTTCCGAGTGATCGATCGTCATCCACGGTGCTTCGCGCTTGAAGACGACCTGAGCCTCTTCGTAGAGCTTCGTGCGCTCCTTGACGTCAGCCGTCTGTTTGGCCTTCTTCACCAGACCGTCGAATTCCTTGTTGCACCACTGTGCGCGGTTGTTGCCGCCGACAGCGTCGCAGCCGAGCAGCGTGTCAAGGAAGTTGTCCGGGTCGCCGTTGTCACCGGTCCAGCCGAGGATGGCCGCGCCGTCGCGGTCCTTGGCGGAGGAGAGCTTCAGGTACTGGGCCCAGTCATAGGTGACGATCTCGACCTTGACGCCGATCTTGGCGAGGTCCGCCTGCATCAGCTCGGCAGCGCGACGGGCATTCAGCATGTAGGGACGCGACACGGGCATCGCCCAGATCTTCATGCTGAGATCCTTGACGCCGGCCTTTTCGAGCAGCTTCTTGGCTTCTTCAGGATTGAACGCGTCGTCCTTGATGTCCTTGTTGTAGGACCACATGGTCGGCGGGATCGGGTTGGTCGCAACCTTGGCGGAGCCCTGGAAAACGGCATCGACGATGGCCTGCTTGTTGACAGCCATGTTGATAGCCTTGCGTACTTCGACCTTGTCGAACGGAGCAACCAGCGTGTTGTAGGCGAGATAGGAAACGTTCAGGCCAGCCTGATCGAGAACCTTGAGATTCTTGTCGGCCTTCAGATCCTTGATATCAGCCGCATTCGGATACGGCATGATGTTGCATTCACCGGACTTCAGCTTCTGCGCACGAACGGAGGCGTCCGGCGTGATCGCGAAGACGAGATCGTCGATCTTTTCCTTGCCCTTGAAGTAGGTTTCGTTCGCCTTGTAGCGGATGACGGCATCCGGCTGATAGGCGACGAAGGTGAATGCGCCAGTGCCGAGCGGCTGCTGGTTCATCTGCTCCATCTTCTTGTCGGCCTGCAGCTTATCGGCATATTCCTTCGACAGGATCGAGGCAAAGTCCATAGCGAGGTCGGCGAGGAACGGAGCTTCCGGGCGGTCAAGGACGAACTTGACGGTGAGATCGTCAACCTTGTCGATCGACTTGATGAGCTTCGGGAAGCCCATGCCATCGGCATATTCGTAGGTACCGCCGGCGACATATTTTGCCCAGGGGCTGTCCGTGCCGAGCTGGCGGCTGATCGAGAAGATCACGTCATCGGCGTTGAGGTCGCGCGTCGGCGTAAAGAAATCGGTGGTCTGGAACTTGACGCCCTTGCGGAGCTTGAAGGTGTATTCCTTGCCGTCCGGGGACACCGTCCAGCTTTCGGCAAGGCCCGGCTCGATTTCGGTGCTGCCATGCTTGAATTCGACAAGGCGGCTATAGACCGTGCGCGACGAGGCGTCGAAAGTATTGCCTCCGGTGTAGAGACCCGGGTCAAAACCTTCCGGCGAGCTTTCCGAGCAATAGACAAGCGTTTTTGACCAGGCGGACGTCGCCATGACCGAAGCCAAGGCTGTCACTGCCAGCAGGACAGAAATCTTTTTCATGATATCGTTTCCCAGATTGTTATTCTTTTGAAGCCGTGGACACCACCAGAGGTTCCCATCCGGATCGCGCCGATGGAACTTTATTTTAAGTTTGAAAGCAACAAGCGCCGCCTAAAATTTTTCCAATTTCTAGAGTTTGGAAATTTTTGAACGAAAAAACCTCTGAATTGGTAATTTTCTGGCAAAAATTTGCACGCCTTTAGCAGATTCAGAACGATTTGCCGTTTTGCTCTTTCAATCCGCCAACCGCCTATTGCCCGGATAGGAGGCAATACAAATGAAAATCCGCAGCTACCGGCGGTAACTGCGGACTGAAACATGTTCGAATTTCAGATGACTGATCAGGCGGCCGGGGCTGCAACCACCGGCTTCTTCGCAATCGCCTTGTGATCCTTGTCGGTAAGGCCGAGGAGAAAGTTGATCTGCGGGCGAGCCTTGACAAGGTCGTCGATGGAATATTCGGTCAGAACGTCGAAGAAAGCATTGAGCGCCTTGCGCAACGCCGAGTTGAGACCGCAGCTATCAACCAGTGGGCATTCCACCACGCCATCCTCGAAGCATTCCGCCATGGCGAAACTGTCTTCGGTAACACGGACGACATCGAACAGACTGATATCGGTCGCCGGCTTGCCAAGGCGCACGCCGCCATTGCGGCCACGCACCGTTTCGACAAGGCCAGCCTTGGTCAAGGGCTGCAGAATCTTAAAGAGAAACAGCTCAGATACGCTGTATGCCCTGGCGATTTCCGGAATTCGGCTCAGATGGCCATCATTGGCGGCGCAATACATCAGCATGCGCACTGCGTAATTGGTCTGTTTCGTCAAACGCATGCCGCTCTCCTGGAATCAAGGCTGCTTAGGGGGCTGGCCCCGTATATAGTGGCTTTCTTAGTTTTGAACAATTCCAAAATATGAAATTCATATTCAGCTTATTTAGAAAGCCTGAGCTCCTCACCCCTTCGGCTTCGTCCCCTTCCCCTTCAGCTCCCTGGCATAACCAAGGATCGCCTGCTTGCGCTCGGGCGTCCCCGGATGGGTTGAGAGCATGCTGGTGCTGCTATGATCGCCAAGTTTCGTTTCAAGGATATCGAAGAACCGTGAGAGTGCCGTCGGATCCATGCCCGCCGCCTGCATCAACTCGACAGAGCGGCGATCGGCCTGTGCTTCCGCCTCGCGGGAATAGGAAAGCGCAAGTAGGCCGCCGCCTTGCGTCAATAGGTCCTGAATGCCGGAACCGACGTCACCAGCTATCAGAAGCACGAGACCCGCAACACCCGCGGCACGGTAAAGCTGACGCAGGCTGTGCCTGTATTCGACGTGACCGATCTCGTGACTAAGCACGGCGGCAATCAGTTCCTTATCACCGCCGGCGAGTTCGACCAATTGGTCAGTCAGAACGAGGTTTCCGTCCGGCAGCGCGAAGGCGTTCGGACCGATGAGGCCGCCATCGCGGAAATTCAGATGGTAACGGCCGGCACCACCTTCGGCATTTGCGGCTATCGTGGCGAAATCATTGCGAATTTCCGTCTGCTGTGCCGCCGGCAGCTTGCTGGGGCCGAAGGTCACCTGGTCCAATGTCTTCAGCGTCCCTGCCGACATCATCTCCGGCACCACGGGCGGCGTCGCCAGCACCGCAATCTCCACCAAGATCGGCAGGGCATAGCGATAGATGACCGAAGCAAGGACGATCGTCGCAAGAGCAAAGGCGATCAGACGGGGACGAACGATCTCAAGTCCATGAACGAAACCACTGCGTCCCTCGCCGCGGCTTCGCAGGTAAGCATCGACGGCGTCATTATCGCAGGTTTCAAAAACCGATTCATTTCCGAACACAATGCGACGCGGGATGGAGCCAACGCGCGGGCTGACCTCGATATCCGAGCGGATACCCCAGGCAAGCCGCTTGTCTTCCTCATCCTCTTCAGACGAGAGCACCATGAGAGACCCGCCGATATCCATCAGCCGGGACGGAACCTCCCGGCTGGAATGCGGCGGATGCCAGACACCCGTCGCGATCGTCTGCGGATCAGAAGCCAAAGTCGAATCCATCGACATCGAGATATTCCGCGCTGATCGCGTTGCCGGTCGAGCGGATCTGGTCGAACACGACGCCGATTTCGCCATCGATACTGATCGCCGTATGCTCTGCCAAGAAGCGCTGCATGCGCACCGCCGCCCACGGGCGCATCAATCCGAGAGTTACCAAGGTGACGACGACATTGGAAATCGCAATCCACGCATAGCGCCGGCGACCAAGATCGCTTCTGAGCTCATGACGATGATCGACCGTTGCCGCCGACCAGACGATGTTGCGCACCGTCGCGCGGTAATAAAGACCAGCGAATAGGTAAATCGGGAAAATAAGCACAATCATCCAATGCCACAGGCTGAGGCTGCCCATTCCCGGTCCCATCGAGTTGCTGCTGAAACCGATCGCGAAAGCGCTGACAACTCCCAATATCACGATGCTTACGATCATAATCGCGATTACGGTGACGAGGGCCTCGTAGAGCGCGCCCAATCGCGGCTCGGTCGAGAACGGCCGATCGCCATAGCGCAGATTGTCGAAGATATATTTATAGAACCATCGGCTTGCGATCGGGGACAGTAGCCCAAACGATACAATCGTTACCAGGGCGCCGAGGAAGATTGCCTTGAATGCACCGCCATAGGTCCCCACGAAATCGAAGCGCACATTGCGATAGCTCGTAACCCGCGCATTGAACCGAAGGCCACGCATGAGGAACCATGGGAATACCACCAGCAAGACGGGCCAGATCACCAAAACCGCCAGCGGCGCAATATGCGAAAGTACATTCAACACGAAGAAAACGCCGAATACGATCAGCCGGCCGATCAATATCTGCTTACCCTTGGCATGATATTCGAAACTGTGGTCCAGAATGACCGTATTCCCATAGAAATACCGGTTCCGGCGGACCTTTGCCCAAGCCGAATAAATACCCAGCGTAACAATCGTCAGCAGAATATTGACGATCCAGATGCCGAAATATTCCGAAGCGTTGCCTGTGAAGGAAGCTCTTTGGAAAAAAGGGCTTCCGCCCAGCGGATAATCTTGCTCAACAACTGCCATGCTATGTTCCCCTACCCCACAAGAGGACGAGCGTTCCCACCAGCACTCCAAGCAAGCACCAGACGTTGGGCGACGTGTTGCGCGGCACGTCACTCGCCTTAACATTGCATTTGAGATCAGGAAAACGACCGCCGATCAACGGAAAAATACAGGCTTACCGCACTTGAGGCGCGAACGGGCAATTTGCAGCAAGACTGCAACCTTAATGCCACAACGGCGCCAACTCACTTATGGCACGGAAATCCAGACCGCCATTTCGCAGCCGCCCGGCTCGCGGAAATGAAAACGCCGACCGCCGGGAAAATCGAAAGCGGGGCGGGTGATGACGCCGCCGGCGAATTCGACGGCACGCTGAGCAGCTTCCAGATCGGTGGTGCGCACGACGGGCAAAGGCGTGCCGGCGGCCTCTCCTGCGTCCCCGTCTATGCCGGCATCTATTCCGGCTGCTTCGATGACATGGTAAGTCGGCCCATAGCTGACAAAGCTCCAGTCGAAGGCTTCCTCGAAGAAGCGGCGTGTCTTCAGGCCGTCTTTCGACGGAAATTCGAGATAGTCGATCTGATAGGTCACGGCCATTGCGCGGCCCTCCCGTTGTTCTTGTTTTGTTCTAAATGAAAACAGCGGCCCTGACAAGATGACTCCATCGAAAACAAACGCAATAAAAAAGCCGCCGTCCGAAAAAATTCCGGACGACGGCCGATGGAAGCCAATGATTGCGATGCTTATTTCATCGTCGGCATGACGAATTCGGCGCCATCCTTGATACCGGACGGCCAGCGCGCGGTGATCGTCTTCGTGCGCGTCCAGAACTTGATCGAGTCCGTGCCGTGCTGGTTAAGGTCACCGAAGCTCGAAGCCTTCCAGCCGCCGAAGGAGTGGTAGGCAAGCGGAACCGGGATCGGAACGTTGACGCCGATCATGCCGATATTGATGCGCGAAGCAAAATCGCGAGCCGCATCGCCGTCACGGGTGTAGATGGCGACGCCGTTGCCGTATTCGTGCTTCATCGGCAGTTCGAGGGCGTCCTCGTAGTTCTTGGCGCGAACGACCGACAGAACCGGCCCGAAGATCTCGGTCTTGTAGATGTCCATCTCCGGCTTGACGTGGTCGAACAACGTGCCGCCGACGAAATAGCCGTCTTCATAACCCTGCAGCTTGAAGCCGCGGCCGTCGACGACCAGCTTGGCGCCTTCTTCGACGCCACGGTCGATCAGGCCATTGACGCGGTTATAGGCATCCTTGGTGACCAGCGGGCCCATGTCGGCCTTCTCATCGGTATAGGGGCCGATGCGCAGGGATTCGATCTTCGGAACCAGCTTCTCGACGAGACGGTTGGCCGTCTCCTCGCCGACCGGAACCGCGACCGACACCGCCATGCAACGCTCACCGGCCGAGCCGTAGCCGGCGCCCATCAGGGCATTGACGGCCTGGTCCATATCGGCGTCGGGCATAATGATCATGTGGTTCTTGGCGCCGCCGAAGCACTGGGCGCGCTTGCCGTTCATCGCGGCCGTGCCATAGACGTAGCGGGCGATCGGCGTGGAGCCGACGAAGGAAACGGCAGCGATATCCGGATCCGTCAGGATGGCGTCGACGGCAGCCTTGTCGCCATTGACCACGTTGAGGATGCCTGCCGGCAGGCCGGCTTCGATCATCAGTTCGGCAAGGCGGATCGGCAGGGAAGGATCGCGCTCTGACGGCTTCAGGATGAAGGCGTTGCCGCACGCGATCGCCGGCGCGAACATCCACATCGGGATCATGCCTGGAAAGTTGAACGGCGTGATGCCGGCGCCGACACCGACCGGCTGNCGGATGGAGTACATGTCGATCGCCGGGCCGGCGCCTTCGGTGAACTCACCCTTNTGCAGATGCGGAATGCCGCAGACAAATTCGCAGACTTCGAGGCCGCGGATGATATCGCCCTTGGAATCCTCGACCGTCTTGCCGTGCTCCGAAGAGAGCAGGGTCGCCAGCTCATCCATGTTCTGGTTCAGCAGTTCGACGAACTTGAAGAAAACGCGGGCGCGGCGCTGCGGGTTGGTGGCGGCCCATTTCGGCTGCGCAGCCTTGGCATTTTCGACGGCTGCGCGCAGTTCGTCGACGCTCGCGAGCGCGACGGTTGCCTGCACTTCGCCGGTTGCCGGATTATAGACGTTGCTCGTGCGTCCGCTCGTGCCGGCGACGTGCTTGCCGCCGATGAAATGACCGATCTCACGCATGGATGTGCCTCCTCGTTTTCTTGGATGCTGACAGGATGGCACTTCAATTTGCACAAATCAATGAGCTGCTATAAGCAACCGTTGTGCAAAAATTAAAGTCCGAAAGCATGTCGCACAAAAGTGTATAGCGGTTTTTGCGATAACGACATGCGCGAGACCAAAGGCCGAACGCGCAAAAGGATGTGTGCTGATGGATTGGGATGACGTCCGCATGTTTCTGGCTGTGGCGCGCACGGGCCAGATCCTGGCTGCTTCGAAACGGCTGGGCGTCAACCACGCCACCCTCTCCCGCCGCGTGACGACGCTGGAGGAACGGCTGAAGACGCGGCTGCTCGTGCGTCGCACCAATGGCTGCGACCTGACGGCGGAAGGCGAAATCTTCCTTCACGCGGCAGAGCGCATGGAAACTGAGATGCTGCGCGCGCAGGCAAGCGTCGGTCACCTCGACAGCGCAATCACAGGGACCGTGCGCATCGGCGCGCCCGACGGCTTCGGCGTTTCCTTCCTCGCGCCACGGCTCGGGCGGCTGATCGCCCGCTATCCGGAGCTGCGCATTCAGCTCGTGCCTGTTCCCCGCTCCTTCTCGCTGTCGCAGCGCGAGGCCGATATCGCCATCACGCTGGAACGGCCGGAGCAAGGACGTTTGGTCTCATCGAAACTGACGGATTACACGCTCGGGCTCTATGCCTCAAAAGCCTATCTCGAGCAGGCAGGATTGCCCGATAGCGTCGAGGCGCTGAAGCTGCATCCGCGCGTCGGCTATGTCGAAGACCTGATCTTTACGGCATCGCTCAATTTTTCCGGCGAGATCATGCGCAGCTGGGACGCCTCTTTCGAGATCTCCACGGCCATCGGCCAGACGGAAGCTGTGCGCTCCGGCGCAGGCGTCGGCATTCTGCATGATTATATTGCCCGACAGTTTTCGGAGCTGACCCGTATTCTGCCGGATGTCTCCATCAAGCGTGCCTACTGGACGACCTATCATGAAAGCGCCCGCGATCTCGTGCGTGTGCGCACTGTCGCGGACTTTTTGCAGGAGCTGGTCAGCGAGGAGCGGCGGATTTTCCTGTAAATAAAGCCGATGGAGGCGCCTCCGGCTCGGAGGCAATGGTCAAGGCATCAAGTTGCACCACCATGATGGTGCATGCGGCGGTTGAGCCTCCGCATGCTTCGGCGGCTCCTCGTTCTCGTCGGGGTTGGGCACGGGAGCTTCATCCGGCAACCTGTCCGGCTCCGGCTCTCCGATCGGCGGCTTCGGCGCCCAGCCTGGCTCCGGCATCGGAGGCGTATCGGGAATAGGCTCGTTCGGTACAGACATGCCCGCTCCTTTCGTCTGCTTGCCGATATGGACACAACGATGAGCGATGCCGACGGTTCCAAGATAATTTGGGCATGCGGGCAGCGTTTGCGATAGAGACGCGGTTCGCCACCCTCACGCCTTGCTTCTGGACAAAGGCCGGGTGAAGCTTAGTATTTTCGCGGAGAGATCAGGAGCCAGGACGATGAGCGACAAGAAGCAGCAGAAACTGGACGAGAAAGAACACAAGGAACAGGACGATTATTTGGAGGAAGCGCTGGAGGAGACTTTTCCGGCAAGCGATCCGATATCGCCCGGCCATGTCTCGAAGAAGCCTGAAGACAAGAAGTAGGCCCGCGAGGCCAAAGGGGCCGGCATCTTCTACGAACGGGGGGGAGAAAATGGTACGGTTGGGGGGTCTCGAACCTCCGACCTCAGGTGCCACAAACCTGCGCTCTAACCAACTGAGCTACAACCGCACTTGCTCGCGTCGCCGCGAACGGGGGTGACATACGAGGACTTTGAAATTATTTCAAGTCCTATCTCCCCGCAATATGAAAAAGCTTTGCAGATATCCAAATGATGATGCGCGGCCAGATACCGGCCAGGCCGGCTTCTGCTGCAAATGAAAAGTCCCGCCCCAGGCTTTCACCTGGGAACGGGACATTCGTGCCTTGGGAGGCTTGTCGGAAATGATTAGGCTTTGAAGGAGGCCATTGCCTTTTCAGCGGCGTCCTTGGCGGGCTTTGCCAGCTTTTCAGCAACCTTCTTGGTGGTGTCCTGAATGGACTTGGCCTGCTCGACGGTAACTTCGGCCTGCTTGCGGATGAAAGCGGTCTGAAGTTCGAAGAGTTCCGCCGCTGACTTGACGCGAAGCAGGGCTTCCATGTGAGCCAGCGAGCTTTCAGCATTGGTGCGCAGTACGTCGATAGCCTTGAGGCCGATTTCTACGGACCCAGCCTGTGCAGTCTGAACGGTTGCTTCAACTGTCTTGCCTGCCTCTTCGGTGGCGGCCTTCAGCTTTGCAAAGGCTTCCTTGGACTGGGCAGCGCCCTTTTCCGCGAAGTCGCGGAAGGATTCGGAGAACTTGGACGGGTCGAATGCCGCCGTTGAAAAAACGTCGTCTTTCTTTACAGTAGCCATGATTATNCTCCTAAAAGGGCCCTCCCTGAG
>JGI24740J21852_10000201_pt1 | contig 24790 bp, 23 predicted proteins | sample KBSCornC6_FD_21852 | JGI IMG/M metagenome (IMG submission 21852) | reverse complement strand
CGCCACAACGAAGAGCGCGGCGCCCAGGGCGAGCAGCGCAATGGCGGCAATGGCCGCATGAAGCGTCGTGGCCCAGGCAATGGCGGCCAGCGCCGCGAACGCGCCTGATAGAGTTAAGGGGGCCTACCGGCCCCCTTTTTTCAGAATGATGCAGATCTATTCCGGCACGATTTCCACCTGACGCCGGTTGGTGAGGTAAACACCGATCACCACAATCACCGTGCCGACAACAATCGGCAGTGTCAGCGGCTCGCCGAAGGCGAGTGCCGCCTCGATGGCGACAGCGGGCGGCATCAGGTAGATGAGCGACGCGGCGCGCGACACCTGCCCGCGGCGGATGAGATAGAGAAGCAGACCGACGGCGCCCATGGACAGGCCGAAAACCGACCAGAGCAGCGACAGGATCGCCGTCTGTGTGCCGTCGAAGCGCAGGCCTTCGAAAATGAAGGCGAGCGGCACGGTGACGATCAGCGCGCCGACATATTGCAAGGTCGCAATGGTTCTGAGGTCGCCGGTCTGCAGGTGCCGCTTCTGGTAGAGCGTACCGTAAGTCACAGAAACCATAGCCAACAGATTGACGACGAGCGGCACCGCCGATTGCCAGAGATTGGCCGTGTCCGTCGCTAGAAGTTTCGGCGAGATCGCGATGGCAATGCCGAGGAAGCCGAGCAGCAGGCCGACCTTCTGGATCGGCCCCAGCCGCTCACCGACAAGAAGCGGTGCGGCCATGGCGGTCATCAGCGGCTGCAGCGCCGCAATGACGCCGGCAATGCCGGCCGGCACGCCCTCGGCAATCGCCCACCAAAGGCCCGCCAGATAGATGCCATGCAGAAAAATTCCGGAATAGACGGCCCGGAACACGCTCGACCAATCGCGCGGCCATTTCGCGCCGACGATCGAACAGAGCAACACGAAGGCGAGAGCCGAAAGGCTGTAGCGGATCATCAGGAAGGTGAAGGGGCCCGCATGCTGCGAGGCATATTTGGCGACGATCCAGCCAGTGGACCAGAGAAGGACAAAAATCGCCGGCGCGAGTTTATCGAGGGACATGAAAATCGGACCGATATATTTGGCGCTTCGGAGCCGGAATCCTGGTCGAATTCGGGGTGTCGCGCGGAGGGGTTGAAGGCTGATAGCCGATGGCGGTTGAGCGGTCAAAATCGATCTGCTGAACACAGCAATCAATTTTTCTTCACGTCCGGCGAGCTACCGACCTGGTTTCAGAAGCCTCAGCCACCACCCAGGCACTCAGTCCGCAAAAGAAGCAGATGCTTAAATTTTGATCCGAACATTGCGACAAGAGCCGGCAGGCAACAGCGCCATTACTCTTAAATGCCTGTAAATCCGGCATTTTTCGATATTCAGAAATTCGCGATGGCAATTGCGCATAGTTCTTGCATTGTAAAAACCGTTGTATTCAAATGGGTAAAAACACGGGGACCGCACCTTTGGCATTTGATGAAATGATTACTGCGGATGAAAGTCCGCGCGCGCCTTACGAGAAATACTTCGAGTGGTACTCAGGCCAGGACAGGGGCCACCTCATTGCCAAATCCCGCGATGCGGAAACCATCTTCCGAAAAACGGGCATTACCTTCGCGGTCTACGGACACGCAGACTCCTCCGAAAAGCTCATTCCCTTCGACATCATCCCCCGCATCATATCAGGCCGCGAATGGCGCAAGCTCGCCCAGGGCATCGAACAGCGGGTCGTCGCCCTCAACGCCTTCCTCGACGACATCTACCACAAGCAGGAAATCATCCGCGCCGGCCGCATCCCGCGCGAGCTGATCGAAAAGAACGACGCCTTCCTGCCTGAAATGATCGGCTTTCGTCCGCCGGGCGGTGTCTACACCCATATCGTCGGCACCGACATCGTGCGCACCGGCGAAGACCAATTCTATGTGCTCGAGGACAATGCCCGCACGCCTTCCGGCGTCAGCTACATGCTGGAAAACCGCGAAACGATGATGCAGATGTTCCCCGAACTGTTTCACCAGAACAAGGTGCAGCGCGTTGAGGACTATCCGCTACTGCTACGCCAGAGCCTGGCATCGCTCGCCCCTCCCGGATGCAAGGGCAAGCCGCGTGTCGCCGTGCTGACGCCGGGCATCTATAACTCCGCCTATTACGAGCATTCCTTCCTCGCCGACATGATGGGCGTGGAGCTGGTGGAAGGCTCCGATCTGCGCGTCATCGACGGCAAGGTGAAGATGCGCACGACACGTGGCTATGAGGCGATCGATGTGCTCTACCGCCGCGTCGACGACGATTTCCTCGATCCCCTCACCTTCCGTCCGGAATCCGCGCTCGGTATTCCCGGCATCATGGACGTCTACCGCGCGGGCAACATCACCATCGCCAATGCGCCCGGCACCGGCATTTCCGACGACAAGGCGATCTACTCCTACATGCCTGAAATCGTCGAATTCTACACCGGCCGCAAGCCGATCCTCGAGAACGTGCCGACATGGCGCTGTTCCGAGCCCGACAGCCTGCAATATGTGCTCGATAACCTTGCCGATCTCGTCGTCAAGGAAGTCCACGGCTCCGGCGGCTACGGCATGCTTGTGGGACCGACCGCCAGCAAGAAGGAGCGGACGGCCTTTGCCGAAAAGCTCAAGAGCAAGCCGAACAACTACATCGCGCAGCCGACCCTTTCGCTCTCGACCGTGCCGATCCTGGTCAACAAGGGCATTGCGCCGAGGCATGTCGATCTGCGGCCCTATGTCCTCGTCTCCGACAAGGTGCGGATCATCCCCGGCGGGTTGACCCGCGTGGCGCTGAAGGAAGGCTCGCTGGTGGTCAACTCCAGCCAGGGCGGCGGCACCAAAGACACCTGGGTTCTGGAGGACTGATCGGACATGCTGGGAAGAACCGCGAATGGCCTCTACTGGATGTTCCGTTACATCGAGCGCGCCGAAAACATAGCCCGCCTGGTCGACGCCGGCCAGCGCATGTCGCTGACCCGCAGCGACGCCGTCGATGATGACTGGGACGGCGTCCTGCAAAGCGCCGGAGTGCGCGAAGCCTACGATGAGGTGCACGACAAGCTGACCGGGACCGACGCGATCGATTATCTGATGCGCGACCGCTCCAATCCATCGAGCGTCATGTCCTGCATCGAATATGGCCGCAACAATGCCCGCATGGTGCGTACGGCACTGACCCGCGACACCTGGGAAGCGACCAACGAATGCTGGATCGAGCTGAAGTCGCTGCTCGGCAAGAAGCTGAAGACGGCAGAGCTACCGGAGACGATCGACGTCATCAAGCGGCGCGCCGGCTTGATCCGCGGCGCCTTCCACGGCTCGATGCTGCGCAACGAACTCTATAATTTCGCCCGCATCGGCACCTTCATCGAGCGCGCCGATAACACGGCCCGCATCCTCGATGTCAAATATTACGTGCTGCTGCCATCCGTCTCGCATGTCGGCTCCTCGCTCGACAATGCGCAATGGGAGTCGATCCTCAGATCGGTCTCCGCGCACCGGGCCTATAAATGGGCTTACGATCCCGAATATAAGCCGGCCAACATTGCCGACTTCCTGATCCTCAACGGGCAAATGCCGCGCTCGCTTGCCTATTGCTATGAGAAGATCGTCAGCAATATCGGCTATCTCAGCGCCGAACATGAAAAACGGCTGCCGGCGCACGATACCGCGGAGGCCATCCGCCAGTCGCTGCAGAAGCTGACGATCAAGCGCATCATGGACCAGGGCCTGCATGAGTTCCTCGAGGATTTCGTCGCCCACAACAACAAGCTGGGCGCCGAGATCTCCGACGGCTACCGGTTCTACGAATAGGCGGGCGATATCATGAGACTGACGATCAGCCATATCACGGAATATCGCTACGACGAGCCGGCGCAGTTTTCCCTGCAACGGCTTCACCTGACGCCGCTGACGGGCGTCGGACAGACGGTTATCGACTGGAAGCTTTCGGTCGAAGGCGCCAAGCCGGAAGTGGAATATGACGACCAGTTCGGCAATCGCGCCACGCTGGTTTCCCTCGACGGGCAGCAGGACGCAACGAAGATCATTGCCTCAGGCGAAGTCGAGACGCAGGACCTCAACGGCGTTGTCGGGCCGCATCAGGGCTTCAGCCCGCTCTGGCTCTTCCTGCGGGAATCGCCGCGCACCAAGGCGGGTAAGCTGACGAAGGAACTGCTGCGCAGCGTTTCAGGCGACAACGAACTCGGCAAGATGCATGCGCTGATGAAAGCGATCCACGAGACCGTGGAATACAAGCCAGGCACAAGCAATACGGAGACAACGGCGGAACAGGCACTGGAGGCAAAGAGCGGCGTCTGCCAGGACCATGCGCACATCTTTCTAGCCGGCGCCCGTGCATTGCAGATCCCTGCCCGTTACGTCTCCGGCTACCTGATGATGGAAGGCAAGAACGAGCAGGCTGCTACCCATGCCTGGGCAGAGGCGCATATTGCCGGCCTTGGCTGGGTCGGCTTCGATCCGGCCAACGACGTCTGCCCCGACGCCCGCTACGTCCGCATCGCGACCGGCCTTTGCTATCGCGACGCCGCTCCCGTGTCCGGCATGCGGATCGGCACGCCGGGCGAAACCCTTATGGTCAAGGTAACAGTCGCGACCCAAGGGCAGAGTCAAAGCCAGAGCCAGAGTTAGCGACTCACAGAAGAAAAAGGGGCGGAACTTTCGCCCCGCCGCTTTCAATTCAAGACGATGACCTTAGTGGCTGTCGCGATTGTTCGGGATTTCCGAGCCTCGCGGGCCGACGAGGAAGTCCAGGTCGGCGCCGGTGTCGGCCTGCATGACCGACTTCACATAGAGACCGCCGTAACCGCCGGTGAGCGGCTTGACCGGGGAAACCCAGGCAGCGCGGCGCTTTGCCAGTTCCTCATCCGAAACCTCAAGCTGGATGGTACGGGCGGGAACGTCGACGGCGATGATGTCACCGTTCTGCACCAGCGCCAGCGGGCCGCCATCGGCTGCTTCCGGAGCCGTGTGCAGGATAACGGTGCCGTAAGCGGTGCCGGACATGCGCGCATCGGAAATGCGGATCATGTCGGTGATGCCCTTCTTCAGCACCTTCGGCGGCAGGCCCATGTTGCCGACTTCGGCCATGCCCGGATAACCCTTCGGACCGCAATACTTCAGCACCATGATGCAGTTCTCGTCGATATCGAGATCGTCACGGTTGATGCGGGCGTGATAGTCCTCGATGCTTTCAAAAACTACGGCGCGGCCCTTGTGCTGCATCAGATGCGGCGAAGCGGCCGAAGGTTTCAGGACAGCGCCCTTCGGCGCGAGATTGCCGCGCAGGACAGCGATACCGCCCGACTGCGTCAGCGCCTTTTCGCGCGGGACGATAACGTCGTCATTGTAGTTGACGACATCCTTGACGCCTGCCCAGATCGTGTCGCCCGTGACCGTGATGGCGTCCTTATGCAGCAGGCCCATCTCGCCGACTGCCTTGATGACGACGGGCAGACCGCCGGCATAGTAGAACTCTTCCATCAGGTGCTTGCCCGAAGGCTGCAGGTTGACGATGGTCGGCACTTCGCGGCCCAGACGATCCCAATCGTCAAGCGACAGGTCGACGCCGATGCGGCCCGCGAGCGCGAGGAGGTGCAGAACGGCGTTGGTCGAGCCGCCGACGGCGCCGTTGACGCGGATAGCGTTTTCGAAGGCTTCCTTGGTCAGAATGTCCGATGGTTTCAGGTCTTCCTTGACCATGTCGACGATGCGGCGGCCTGACAGTTGCGAGATAACACGACGGCGCGCATCGACAGCCGGGATCGCGGCATTGCCGGGCAAGGTCATGCCGAGCGCTTCGGCCATCGACGCCATGGTGGAGGCCGTACCCATCGTCATGCAACTGCCGGCCGAGCGGGCCATGCCCTGCTCCGCATCCATGAATTCATCCAGCGACATCTCGCCGGACTTCACCATTTCCGAGAACTGCCAGATCGCCGTACCAGAGCCGACATCCTTGCCGCGCCACTTGCCGTTCAGCATCGGTCCACCGGAAACGAGGATGACCGGAATGTCGACGGAAGCCGCGCCCATCAACAGGCTCGGCGTAGTCTTGTCGCAGCCGCCGAGCAGCACGACGCCATCGACCGGATTGCCGCGGATCGCTTCTTCCACGTCCATGGCAGCGAGGTTGCGGAACATCATGGCCGTCGGGCGCAGCGTGCTTTCGCCGACGGAGAAGACCGGGAATTCCACGGGGAAACCGCCCGCCTCGTAGACACCGCGCTTCACACGCTCTGCAAGATCGCGCAGATGCGCGTTGCAGGGCGTCAGTTCCGACCAGGTGTTACAGATACCGATGATCGGACGGCCGTCGAACGTATCGGCCGGCAGGCCCTGGTTCTTCATCCAGGAGCGATGCATGATCGCATTCTTGCCGGTGCCGCCGAACCAATCGTAGGAGCGCAGCTTGCGCGGCCATTCAGCTTTCTTTTTCATGTCTCAGTACCCTTTGCGTCGCCCAGGCCGCCTCGTTCGCGCCTGGACTTTAAAATCGATGATCAGGCGAGCGTGTAAGCCGTCTTGACGGTGGTGAAGAATTCGGCGGCATATCTGCCCTGCTCGCGCGGACCGAAGGACGAACCCTTGCGGCCGCCGAACGGCACATGGAAGTCGACGCCGGCCGTCGGCAGGTTGACCATCACCATACCCGCTTCCGCATTGCGCTTGAAATGCGTCGCATGCTTCAGGCTCGTCGTGGCAATGCCCGAGGACAGGCCGAATGGCGTGTCGTTGGCTGTTGCCAAGGCTTCTTCGTAATCCTTGACGCGGATGACGGAAGCAACCGGGCCGAAGATCTCTTCGCGGCTGATGCGCATCTGGTTCGTCGCTTCCGTGAAGAGCGTCGGCTGCAGGTAGAAGCCGGGCGTGTCGCGGCTGACGAGTTCGCCGCCGAAGGCAAGCTTGGCGCCTTCTTGGCGGCCGATCTCGATATAGTCCGTGTCCGTCTTCAGCTGCTTGGCATCGACGACGGGGCCGATATGCGTGCCGGACTTCATGGCGTTATCGACGTTGAGCGTCTTCAGCTTTTCCGTCAGCGCCGCCACGAACCTGTCGTGAATGCCTTCGGTGACGATCAGGCGCGACGAGGCTGTGCAGCGCTGGCCGGTCGAGAAGAAGGCGGAATTGGCAGCCGCTTCGACGGCGACCGTCAGATCGGCATCGTCAAGCACGACCATCGGGTTCTTGCCGCCCATTTCGAGCTGGTACTTACGACCGTGCTCGACGGAGGAAAGCGCTACGCGCTTGCCGGTGCCGACCGAGCCGGTGAAGGTGATGCCCGAAAGAACCGGGCTGTCGAGCATCGCCTGACCGACGACCGAGCCCTTGCCCATGACAAGGTTCAACACACCCTTCGGCAGACCGGCGCGGTTCAGAATATCGACGATTGCCCACGAGCAGCCAGGCACGAGATCGGCCGGCTTGAAGACGATGGTGTTGCCGTAGCAGAGCGCCGGCGCGATCTTCCAGGCAGGAATGGCGATCGGGAAGTTCCAGGGGGTGATGACGCCGATGACGCCAAGCGGCTCGCGGGTGATCTCGACGCCGATATTCGGGCGCACGGAAGGAAGCACCTCGCCTGCCAGGCGCAGCGCTTCACCGGCGAAGAATTCGAAGATCTGCGCGGCGCGGATGGTCTCGCCGATCGCTTCCGGCAGCGTCTTGCCCTCTTCGCGGGCGAGCAGCGCGCCGAGTTCATCCTTGCGTGCCAGGATCTCGTCGCCGGCCTTCTTCAGGATCGTGTGGCGCTCCAGAATACCAGAACGCGACCAGGCTGGAAAAGCGGCCTTGGCGGCAGCGATCGCATCCGTGACATCCTGCGCGCTTGCGCTCGCATAGAGGCCGACGACCTCGTTCGTATCCGACGGGTTGATGTTCTCGGTGACGTTCGTCCCCGTCCACTCCCCGGCGATCAAGTTCTGATGAATGGTCATGGCGTCATGCCTTCCTGGATCGTATTGGAAATGCCCGGCCGATCCCTTGCGGCCGGGCTCGATGCATTACAGCTGGCGAACAGCCACTTCTTCCTCGGCATCGATCGCCAGCGGATTGCGCAGCGGCAGGCCGAATTCGCCAACTTCGATTTCAAAGACGTCGCCGACTTCGGGCTTGATGCCTTCCGCGAAGGAAAGCGTCGCCGTGCCGAACATGTGCACATGCACATCGCCGGGAACACGGAAGATGCCGTACTTGAAGTGGTGATATTCAAGGTTCGCAAAGGTGTGCGACATGTTCGCTTCGCCCGATAGGAACGGCTTTTCGAAGATTACCTTGTCGCCGCGCTTGATGCGCGACGTGCCGCGAATATCTTCCGGCGCCACACCAACGCGGATTTCCGGGCCGAAGCTTGCCGGACGGAGCTTGGAATGGGCGAGATAGAGATAGTTGATCCTCTCGGTGACGTGATCGGAAAATTCGTTCGACAGGGCAAAGCCGATGCGGAACGGCGTGCCGTCCTTGGCGATGACATAGATGCCGGCCATTTCGGGCTCTTCGCCCCCATCGAGCGCAAAGGACGGAGACACGAGTGCCGCACCCGGGGCCGCCGCGCCGTAGCCATTGCCCTTGTAGAACCACTCTGGCTGCACGCCCTTCTCGCCCGCCTTCGGCTTGCCGCCCTCGATGCCCATCTTGAACATCTTCATGGAGTCGGTCAGCGTCTCCTCGGCGGCTTCCGTCGTCTTCTTGTGCATGGAATCGCGCGTGGCAGCGGAGCCAAGATGCGTCAGGCCCGTACCTGTCAGATGCAGGTGCGCTGCGTCGGGATGCGTGATCGGCGGCAGGAAGCGGCCTTCGGCATAGGCCTTGTCGAGATCGATTGACTCGCCGAGACCATGGGCCTCGATGACTGAAGCGAGCGACTTGCCGCTGTCGGCGGCTTCGATCGCAAGCTTGTAGACGCTGCCGCCATTGACGACGGCCTTGGCAGCTTCGCCGGGTCCATTGCGTACCGCAACGACGATCTCGCCGTTCGAACCCTTGATCTGCGAGATGAGCATGTCTTTCATCCTTTCCTAACAGACAGAGATCGGATGCGTTCTACCGTTCCGGCTCTCAGCGAAAGCCGGACTCTGTCATGGATTTGGTTTTAAAAGCTGGGTTGATCGCTAGACGATCAACCCTTGTTCTTGTTGTAGACGTCGATGAACACGGCAGCGAGCAGCACCGCACCCTTGATCATCTTCTGGGAGTCCGTCTGGTAGCCGAGGATTGACATGCCCTGGTTCAAGACACCCATGATCAAGGCGCCGATGACGGCACCCGTTACCTTGCCGACGCCGCCGGAGGCCGAAGCGCCACCGATGAAGCAGGCCGCGATGACGTCGAGTTCGAGGCCGTCACCGCCCTTTGCGGTTGCCGAATTCAGGCGCGTCGCGATGATGATGCCGGCGATGCTCGCCAGGATACCCATGTTGATGAAGGTGTAGAAGGTCAGGCGGCGGGTATCGATACCCGAAAGCTTCGTCGCCTTCTCATTGCCGCCCATGGCATAGATGCGGCGGCCGATCGTCGTGCGCTGTGTGGCGAAGCTGTAGAGCGCGATCAAAAGCAGCATAAGAACCAGAACGTTCGGCAAGCCCCTGTAGGAGGAGATCTGATAGCCGATGAAGATGGCGGCGGCAGCAACCACCAGATTCTGGGCGACGAAGAAGCTGAACGGCTCGACATCGATACCGTGCTTCTCGTTCACACTGCGGCGACGCCATGACAGGAAGAACATGATGATCGGGATGGCGACCGTCAGCAACATCGATGTCGAATGGATACCGCCCATATCGACGAAATCCGGAATGAAGCCCGTTGCGACGATCTGGAACGCCGGCGGGAACGGACCGATGCTGCTGCCGTTGCCGGTCGTATTGATGATGGTATAGGTCAGGCCGCGGAAAACCAGCATGCCCGACAATGTCACGATGAATGACGGAATGCGGTGATAGGCGATGAAATATCCATGCCAGGCGCCGACCGTGGCACCCATCAGCAGACAAATGACCGTCGCGAGTGCGAGATTCATATGCATTTGCACGACAAGAACGCCGGCGACCGCGCCGACGAAACCGACGACGGAGCCGACGGAAAGATCGATATGGCCGGCCACAATAACAAGCAACATGCCGAGCGCCATGATGACGATGAACGAGTTCTGCAGCACGATGTTGGTCAGGTTCTGCGGCCTGAACAGAACGCCGTTCGTCAGGTACTGGAACAGCAACATGATGACCACGAGCGCGATCAACATGCCATATTCGCGGATGTTGTTGCGGATGTGGTCGCCGATGGAAACCACGTGGCTGCTTTCTGTGGCTGGGTTGGCCGAACTCATTGTTGTTTCTCCCCTGAGCGCATGATAGCGCGCATGATGCTCTCCTGGCTTGCCTCTGCCTTCGGCAGTTCGGCGACGATGCGACCTTCGTTCATGACGTAGATGCGGTCGCAGGTGCCGAGAAGCTCGGGCATTTCCGATGAAATCATCAGAACGCCCTTTCCGTCGGCGGCAAGCTGGTTGATGATGGAATAGATTTCGTATTTGGCGCCGACGTCGATACCGCGCGTCGGCTCATCGAGGATCAGCACTTCCGGATCCGAGAACAGCCATTTCGACAGCACTACCTTCTGCTGGTTGCCGCCGGAAAGATTGCCCGCTTCCTGGAAGACGCCGGCCGAACGGATACGCAGCTTGGAACGATAGTTCGTCGCCACCTGCAGTTCCCGCACGTCATCAATGACGGTCGCCTTGGAAACGCCAAGCAGATTGGCAAGCGTCGTGTTGTGCAGGATGCTGTTGGTCAGAACCAGGCCAAGCTGCTTGCGGTCTTCAGTCACATAAGCAAGACCGGCATCGATCGCCCTGCGCACCGTGCTGGTATCGACCAGCTTGCCGTCAAGGAAGACTTCGCCGCTGATCTTGTGGCCATAGGACTTGCCGAAGACGCTCATGGCGAATTCGGTGCGGCCGGCACCCATCAGGCCGGCAATGCCGACCACTTCGCCCTTGCGCACATTGATGTTGATATCGTGCAGCACCTGACGATCGCGATGCTGCTGGTGGAAGGCATTCCAGTTCTTCACTTGGAAGATCGTCTCGCCGATCGGCACCGAGCGCGGCGGATAGCGATCCGCCAGCTCACGGCCGACCATGTTGCGAATGATGATGTCTTCGCTGATCTCTTCCTCATGACAGTCCAGCGCCTTCACCGTCATGCCGTCGCGCAACACAGTGATCTGGTCGGCCACCTTCCGCACTTCGTTGAGCTTGTGCGTGATGATGATCGAGGTGATGCCTTGGTTGCGGAACTCCATGAGGAGATTGAGCAGAGCGTCGGAATCGTTTTCATTCAGCGAAGCCGTCGGCTCGTCGAGAATAAGCAGCTTGACGCTCTTCGACAGAGCCTTGGCGATCTCGACGAGCTGCTGCTTGCCGACACCGATGTCGGTCACGAGCGTGTTCGGAGATTCCTTGAGGCCCACTTTGGAAAGAAGCTGTTTGGTTCGGCTGAAGGTTTCCTGCCAATTGATCATGCCATTGGCGACAACTTCATTGCCGAGGAAGATATTTTCAGCAATCGACAGAAGCGGAACGAGCGCCAGCTCCTGGTGAATGATGATGATGCCGATATCTTCGGAATCCCTGATGGTCTTGAACTGACGAACCGCGCCATCGTAGTAGATATCGCCGTCGTACGTGCCGGCCGGATAGACACCCGACAGCACCTTCATGAGGGTGGATTTGCCGGCTCCGTTTTCACCGACCAAAGCATGAATCTCGCCCTGACGGACTTTCAAATTCACATTTTCCAAGGCGTTCACACCGGGGAACGACTTGGTTATGTTCCGCATTTCGAGAATGGTATTGTCCATTGTCCGTATCCAACGCCGCGATCAAACATAGCAGACCACGCGATCGTCTTAAATATCAAAGCCAGGGCTCGCATTGAGCGAGCCCTGACCGCTATGTCGGAAGATTACTTCAGCTGATCAGCCTTGTAGTAACCGCCCTCGACGAGGACCTTCTCGTAGTTGGTCTTGTCGACTGCGACCGGGGTCAGCAGGTAGGACGGAACAACCTTCACACCGTTGTCGTAGGTCTTCGTGTCGTTGACTTCGGGCGTCTTGCCTTCCATCAGCGCGTTGACCATGCCGACTGTGACCTTTGCGAGGTCACGGGTGTCCTTGAAGATCGTCGAGTGCTGCTCGCCAGCGATGATCGACTTCACGGACGGGATTTCGGAGTCCTGACCGGTAACGATCGGGAGCTTTACGCCGCCGGAACCATAGCCGACGCCCTTGAGCGCCGAGAGGATGCCGATCGACAGGCCGTCATACGGAGACAGAACGGCGTCGACGTGGCTGTCAGTGTAGTAGGCCGACAGCAGGTTGTCCATGCGGGCCTGGGCCGTTGCCGGATCCCAACGCAGCGTACCGACCTTGTCCATGCCCATCTGGCCGGACTTTACGACCAGCTTGCCGCTGTCGATGTAGGGCTTCAGGACCGACATTGCACCGTCATAGAAGAAGAAGGCGTTGTTGTCGTCCGGAGAACCACCGAACAGCTCGATGTTGAACGGGCCCTTGCCGTCCTTGAGGCCGAGGGCGTCGACGATCGAGTTTGCCTGCAGAACGCCGACCTTGAAGTTGTCGAACGTCGCATAATAGTCGACGTTGCCGCTGTTGCGGATCAGGCGGTCATAGGCGATGACCTTGATGCCGGCATCGTGAGCCTTCTGCAGGACGTCGGACAGCGTGGTGCCGTCGATCGAAGCGATGACGAGGACCTTATCGCCCTTGGTGACCATGTTCTCGATCTGCGAGAGCTGGTTCGGGATATCGTCGTCGCCATACTGAAGGTCGGTGCCGTAACCAGCAGCCTGGAGCTGCTTGACGATGTTGTTGCCGTCATCGATCCAGCGCGCCGAAGCCTTGGTCGGCATGGCGATGCCTACCGTGCCCTTATCCGCCGCGAAGGCAGGTACCACCAGCGTAGCGACGCCGAACGCAGCGCCGGCCATCAATGAGATAATGGATTTCATTACTCTCTCCCTTGTTGTTAAATGCGGCGGACAAAAAATGCCCGCCCGAAACTGCGGCAGGTTCCGTAGAAGGAATGATTTACTTCTAATTGTGAGAAACGAAGTAGGTCTCCTCCACGCTCTCACGGTTTATGAGCTGTACCCAGCCCACAATCGGCAAACTCGTACGATTTCGTATAACTGTCAAATAGAATAACTGGCTAAACATATACCAACTTTGGTATAATGTTAAAAAATAGTACTTTTTTGCCGGCGAAGGGGAAAAATGGCCGTTATGGAGAAAATATATAACGATTATTTGAGCGAAGGCATCGAGATTCATTCCGATAATTTTCGCGACGACGCGTTGTTGAAAGCCGGTTTGAAGCTCAATCACCTGCGGATGATCGTCACGATCGAGGATCACGGGCAAATTTCCGCGGCCGCTGAGTCCATGAACATGTCACAACCTGCGGCTTCACGCATGCTCTCAGAAATGGAGTCGATTGTCAAAAGCCCGCTTTACGAGCGCGTCGCCAGGGGCGTCGTTTTGACCCCTTTCGGGCTCGCTTTGGCCAAGCGAGCACGCAAGATCCTGCTGGAGCTGCGCGAGGCAGGCCGGGAGCTTGGCGCCTTGCGAACCGGCAGGGGTGGCTCGGTCTTTCTGGGGGCGGTGACCGCGCCGGCAATCAGCCTTGTCGTCCCGGCGATCCAGCGCGTGACGCGCACCTATCCCGGTATAGAGATCAATATCGAAGTCGAGAACAGCAATGTGCTCGCGCGCGAGCTGCTGGCGGCCCGCCATGACTTCATCATCAGCCGCATCCCGGACGATCTCGATCCGCGTCTGTTCACGGCCCATGAGATCGGTGTCGAAAAGGCCTGCCTGGTGGTTCGCAACGGCCATCCGCTGCTTGAAAGAGGTGTAGCCGGCCTGCACGATCTGGCCGGTTACGACTGGGTATTCCAACCGCCGGGCACATTGCTTCGCCGCAAGGTGGAAGACATTTTCCTCGCTGCTGGCGTGCCCCTGCCGGAAAATGTCGTCAACACCTCATCCTTGCTGCTGACGCTGGCGGTGGTCTGCAAGACGGACGCGATCGCGCCGATTGCGCTCGACATGGCGCAATTCATCTGCGGGCAGACGTCCCAGGCAGGCGAATCCTCCATCCTGCCGATCGATTTCGATATCGACGTCAGGCCCTANAGNCTCATCACCGCCCGCGAACGCGCCATGCCGCCGAGCGCGCGGCTGCTGCATGACATGATCCTGGAAGAGAGCCGGCATCTCTCGCCGACATGAGCGGAGAACCGTTGCCGCCATAAGCTCCACGCCAACTTGCGCTCCTATGAAGCTTGGCGTGGAGACCACGCATGCTGTTCAAGCAATCATTGTTTCAATCCGTGCTCGATCGCCTCGATAGCGAAGAGGAGCCTGCGGAACAGGAAGAAGCCGCGCACCGCATCCGCGGCCTGAACGTCAGCTTTGCCGCAACTGTGCTGGGCGGTGAGACGCCGGACGCCCATCGGCCAGACGAAGCCTACCGCGACAATCTCGGCGACCCTGACATTCTGCCGGAACCCGAACCCGCTCCGCAAGAACCGGTACTGCCGGTCATGCCCGAGCATCTGGCACGAACATCGCGGGAAGAAGTCGCCACTGAGCTCGCAATCACCTCTGACCTCACGCGCGAAGCCCTGCAGGAAAAACGCCGCAGTTTTGCCAAGGCCAATCACCCCGACAGCGTCGCAGCCCTCTTTCGCGAACAGGCGACGATCCGCATGACGCTCGCCAATCAGCTGATCGACGAAGCCATACGCCGCCTCAGACGATGATTATTTCTTGTCTTCGGAGGGCGGCTCATCATCCTCGGCAGAATCGTCCTGCACTGGCGCATCGCTAGTCGCCGCGGGCGGTTGCGGCTTGAAATTCAAGAGCAGCATCCACGCCGAATAGGCGCCGAGCGCGCCAGACAGCATTGCCCAGAACGGCTGCGAGCCCAGCGTTTCGACGGCTGCCCAGCCAAAGCAGACAGCCACGATGAGAATGCGCACCCAAAGCGGCTTGTAGATGGGATGGCTGGGATCGATCAGTTGCATGGGTCACTTTTGCCTGTTTAAGAAGACATGTCTTTAGCGCATCCTCAGGAAAATTGTGAAGTCGTCCGCATAAAATAAGGTTTCACGTCCGGATTTCGGCTAAGCCGAGAGCCGGAATTTTTCAGAATTGTGAAGTCCAGGCGGCTTGACGCCGCCGCCGGAAAATGGAATGAAAATTCCATAGCAATTGATATTCGGTCCATTTATTCCGAATTCAGGGAGGTAATAATGACTGTCAGATTTGGTCTGCTCGGCGCAGGACGCATCGGCAAGGTGCATGCGAAAGCCGTCAGCGGCGATGCCAACGCCAAGCTCGTCGCCGTCGCGGATGCCTTTCCGGCGGCTGCGGAAGCAATCTCGGCCGCCTATGGCTGCGAAGTCCGCACCATCGAAGCGATCGAAGCCGCTAAGGATATCGATGCCGTCGTCATCTGCACGCCGACGGATACCCATGCCGATCTGATCGAGCGCTTCTCCCGCGCCGGCAAGGCCATCTTCTGCGAAAAGCCTGTCGATCTCGACGTCGCGCGCGTTCAGGCCTGCATCAAGGTTGTCAATGAGACCAAGGGCAAGCTGATGGTCGGCTTCAACCGCCGCTTCGACCCACATTTCATGGCTGTCAAGAAAGCCATCGACGAAGGCCGCATCGGCACTGTGGAGATGGTGACGATCACCTCGCGCGATCCGGGCGCCCCGCCGGTCGATTACATCAAGCGCTCCGGCGGCATCTTCCGCGACATGACGATCCACGACTTCGACATGGCGCGCTTCCTGCTCGGCGAAGAACCGGTTGCCGTCACCGCGACTGCTGCTGTTCTCGTTGACAAGGCGATCGGCGAAGCCGGCGATTACGACAGCGTTTCGGTCATCCTCCAGACGGCATCGGGCAAGCAGGCGATCATCTCCAATTCGCGCCGCGCCACTTACGGCTACGATCAGCGGATCGAAATCCATGGCTCGAAGGGTCTGGTTTCGGCTGAAAACCAACGCCCCTTCTCCATCGAAGTCGCCAACGGCGATGGCTACACCCGCCCGCCGCTGCATGATTTCTTCATGACGCGCTACACCGAAGCCTATGCCAACGAGATCGCAAGCTTCATCGCTGCGATCGAAAAGGGCGCCACAATCACACCATCGGGCGCCGATGGTCTTGCTGCACTGAAGCTGGCGGATGCCGCCTTGCAGTCGGTCAAGGAAGGCCGCCTCGTCAAGATTAACTGAGCCGTCTCCATTCCTCCAGGAATGCGATCCTCCCAAAAGTCCGCCGCGATCTCCATTCGCGGCGGACTTTTTCTTTGGCGCGATCCAGAGCTCACGAAGAGGCTTCGATAAAAACCTCTTGCGAATCACATAAGTACATGCTTATCTGTTGTCATGGTAGAGAATGAGATATTCCGGGCTTTGGCCGATCCGACTCGCCGCGCCATCTTCGAGAAGCTGGCGACAGGCGGCATGAATGCCAGCGCCCTGCGAGACGGTATCGACATCAGCCAGCCGGCCATGTCCCAGCATCTCGCAGTTCTGCGGAGCGCCGGGCTGGTCAGGAAGAACGACAGGGGCGTTTCGTGAACTACGAAGTCGATCCGGAAGGGCTTGCCCTCATCGCCCAATGGCTGGCGAAATACCGCGCATATTGGCCTGCTCACATCGAAGCTCTCAAGGTGTTGCTGAAGGATATGGATCAATGAACAATCCCAAGATCACCGAGCGAAAGAACGGCATTGAGCTCGAATACCAGCTCGACGAACCGCCGCAAAAAGTTTGGCGTGCAATCAGCACCCCTGAGCTTCGCCAAAACTGGCTGCCGCAGGAGGCCTTGGCCAATCCCGAGGCTATATCGGTCACGCCGGACAAGGAAGTCACCTACAGGCTGCGGGACGATGCAGCGCCCTTCCTCGAAAGCACCGTGACTTTCAAAATATCTTCGAATGCAAACGGCGGCACCAGCCTGCGGATCATCCACGAGCTCGATGACGTTCGGCTTCGCGAAACGGAAAGAACTGCAGCAAACAATAACAGCCTGACCGTCATGCGCGCCGCCTGACGGCATCGGCTACACATCAAATCTCAAGAATATGGGAGTTCGCCGATGCGCGAAGCGATGCAACTCGTCCCTATGGTCGTTGAGCAGTCTAGCAGAGGAGAGCGATCTTTCGACATCTACTCCCGCCTGCTACGCGAGAGAATCATCTTCCTGAATGGTGAGGTGAACGACGACGTCTCGGCCCTCGTCTGCGCGCAACTGCTGTTCCTCGAGGCCGAAAATCCCAAGAGACCGATCCACCTTTATATCAATTCGCCCGGTGGCGTCGTAACCAGCGGTCTCGCGATGTATGACACCATGCGTTACGTTCGTGCGCCGGTGCATACGCTTTGCATGGGAACGGCCCGTTCGATGGGCTCCTTCCTCTTGATGTCTGGTCAGCCGGGTGAGCGCACTGCGCTTCCCAATGCCAGCATCCATATTCACCAGCCATTGGGCGGTTTCCAGGGACAGGCATCGGACATCTTTATCCACGCCGAAGAAATGAGGCGAACGAAGCACCGCATGACGCGGCTTTATGCCGAGCATTGCGGACGCTCCTATGAGGAGTTCGAACGCGCCATGGACCGCGATCACTTCATGACGGCGGAAGAGGCTCTGGAATGGGGGCTGATCGACCGTATTCTTCAGGTCCGCGAAGACGAACAGCCTTTGGGCTTGGCGGATTGATTGAGATGACAATCCTGCGGCCAAGCGCAGGGCCACAGCTTGCGGCGCCCTCGCCTCTCAACCCGCCTGGTCGCGCAGCTCGACGACCGAGGCTCCCCTCTTCACGATGTCATTGTCGATGATCGAAAATGCGCGGTTCAGATGCCCTTCGAAAACGAGCGTCGGCTCGTCGGCGATGACGCGCAGCTCCGGCATGCCCTCCATGCGCACGACATGCGATTCCGCCAGGCCCTCGGTTATGCCCTCGATCAGCAGATCGTAGTACCTCACGCCAGGACCGGTGATGACGATCGGCATCCGCTCGTGCAGACTCAAGACACGCGAAAGGCCATTGCCGAGCGCCAGGCCCGCCTGGCGGAAGGCCAGTACGTTGCGGCGCCCGCCCTGGCGCGCACTCGTAGCGATCTTGTCGAGCTCGGCAATCGGCACGAACTTCGCCGGGATCGTGTCCAGCGGCACGTCGAAGGCCGTCCGCAGCATCGCGTAGAAACCGGCATAGGCCTCGATACATCCCCGCGCGCCGCAGCGGCAAAGACTGCCGCCGGGCACATGCATCATATGCCCGAAATTGGGCGCCGATATATGATGGCCGCCTTCATGTTCCCGGCGCACGATGCCAAGCCCGATACTATGGCCGAGCGACAGCGCCGCCAGCGAGCGGAAGTCGCCGCGGGTGTTGATTTCCTCCTGCCGCCCAAGCGCTGCAGCCACAAGCAGAGTTTCGTTGCCGAGAATGATTTGCGCCGTCCATTCATCGCGCAGCACGTCAGCGAAATCGATCTCGTCGCGCCCGAAGATCGGAGACCAGCGCAGCACCGGCGCTGAAATATCGACGAGCCCCTTGCTGCTGATCGAGATCATCAGCACCTTGTCGCGCGGCAATCGCGATCGGGTGACAATGCGGCTCAAGGCATCGCGCAAGGCTGCCACGAAGCGCTCGACGCCCGCAACGTTCTGCTGCCTATCCTCGGTAAAGCGGTCGATGAGGCGGCCGGTATAATCGACGAGAGAATATTGCACGGCATCAGACGAGATGACGACGACGATGAGATAGCCGCAATCGCGCCGCTGCGAAAACAAAACACGCGGCCGCCCGCGGCCGCTGGCCGGCTGCTGCTCCGCCTTTTCGATGATCTGCGCCCGCTCAAGATCGGCAGTGATGACCGATACGGTCGCGGAAGAGAGCCTAGTGAAATCAGAGAGCTCGGTATGGGCGAGCGGGCCGTGTCGGCGCAGCGCCGACAAGACCAAGGCGCTGTTCTTCTGACGGACCAATTCGGTGCTCGATTTGGCCAGCATCGGCAAACTCCCTGCTCATTCAACCCTCCTCCTGCGCAGCCCCTGATAGCTTTTTCGGACGACCGATGAAACCTAGCGGCGCGGGTGTTGACAGCTGAAAAAATCTCTGACACTAAATTTCTCGACTGTCGAGAAAAAAGTCCAAGACTTTTCTTGTCAGCATTTCGCCGCGGCCGACGGGAGTTAAGGATACGTGCGGTCGCATTCACTCGGGAGGATCACATGAAAGCTTTCATCAAGCTGGCTGCGGGCGCGGCCATCGTTTTGACCATGCAGACGGCCGCCTTCGCCAAGGATCTCGTCGTCGGCGTTTCCTGGTCGAATTTCCAGGAAGAACGTTGGAAGACCGATGAGGCAGCCATCAAGAAGGCTCTGGCAGCCGTTGGGGCCAAATACATTTCCGCCGACGCCCAGTCGTCCGCTTCCAAGCAGCTGACCGACGTCGAGTCGCTGATTTCGCAGGGTGCCAACGCCCTCATCATTCTCGCCCAGGATTCCGATGCCATCGGCCCGGCCGTTGAAAAGGCCGCCGACGAAGGCATTCCGGTTGTCGGCTATGACCGCCTGATCGAAAATCCGGCAGCCTTCTACATCACCTTCGACAACAAGGAAGTGGGCCGCATGCAGGCTCGCGAAGTCCTGAAGGCCAAGCCGGCTGGCAACTACGTCTTCATCAAGGGCTCGTCGTCCGATCCGAACGCCGACTTCCTCTTCTCCGGCCAGATGGAAGTGCTGAAGCCTTCCATCGACGCCGGCAAGATCAAGAACGTCGGCGAAGCCTATACGGACGGCTGGCTGCCGCAGAATGCGCAGCGCAACATGGAGCAGTTCCTGACCGCCAACAACAACAAGGTTGACGCGGTCGTCGCCTCCAACGACGGCACCGCCGGCGGCGCTGTTGCCGCTCTCGACGCCCAGGGCCTTGCCGGTTCCGTTCCGGTTTCCGGCCAGGACGCCGACAAGGCAGCCTTGAACCGCATCGCGCTTGGCACGCAGACCGTTTCCATCTGGAAGGACTCGCGTGAACTCGGCAAGCGCGCCGCTGAAATCGCCATCGACCTCGCCAAGGGCAAGAAGCTCGACGAGATCTCCGGCGTTCAGACCTTCAACGGCGGCCCGAAGCACGTCGCCATGAAGTCGGTCTTCCTGACCCCGGTTGCTATCACCAAGGACAATCTGAACGTCGTCATCGACGCCGGCTGGATTTCCAAGGCTGAAGCCTGCCAGGGTGTCAAGGCAGGCGCTGTCGCGGCCTGCAAATAAACCGACTTTAGAACGAGCTTACTCATCGAAAGAGCGACGCCGCAGCGGCACACCGTTGCGGCGTCGAATGCGGATTGGAAGCAGACAACCCTCCCTTGCAGCTGGAGGCGGAGCTTCCCCGCAGTGTGGTATGCCGCCGCATCCCATGGTCCGTCGGACGGCGGTCATCGGGACCGGATAAAGGCCGGGTTGCAGGCGATGGCAGACATTTTTGAGATTGGCGCGATTGCCAGCGATTGCCAGAACGCGTCGCCGGCCGCGCCCGACAGAGGGAGAACGGCAAAGCGATGGCCGACATGACACAGTCCACCACATCGAGCGGGCCTAGGAACGCGGATGCCGGCGCGATCACCCGGTTTCTGCGCGCCACGGAAATCGATACCCGCCTGCTCGGCATGATAGGAGCGCTACTGATCATCTGGATCGGCTTCGATCTCTATCTCAGGGTCTTCGACGGCCGGGAATTTCTGACGGCGAGAAACCTTTGGAACCTTTCGGTGCAGACCTGCGAAATCGCGGTTCTCGCCACGGGCATGGTACTGGTCATCGTCACGCGCAACATCGACCTGTCGGTAGGCTCCGTGCTCGGTTTCGTCGCCATGATCATGGGCGTCATGCAGGCAAAATGGCTGCCGCAATATCTCGGCTTCGACAGCTCCTGGACGTGGATCATCACCCTCCTCTGCGGCCTGGCGATTGGCACGGCCATCGGCACCTTCCAGGGCGCGATCATCGCCTTCATGAACGTTCCCTCCTTCATCGTGACGCTTGGCGGCCTTCTCGTCTGGCGCGGCCTTGCGTGGTACGTCACCAGCGGTCAGACCGTGGCGCCGATGGATTCCACCTTCGTCATCATGGGCGGCAGCGGCGCCACCGGCTCGATCGGCGCCACCTGGAGCTGGGTGGTCGGCGTGATTTCCTGCCTGCTGATCATTGTCGGCATCGTCGGCTCACGCCAGCAAAGAAAGCGCTTCCACTTCCCGCGCCGCCCCCTCTGGGCGGAATACTTCCTTGCCGGCCTCGGCTCCCTGCTCGTCCTCGGTACCGTCTATCTCTTCAACAGTTATGACTGGCCGGTCGGCATCGCCAAGCGCTACGCCACCGAGCACAATATCACGTGGCCCGAGAACGGCCTCGATATCCCCTATGGCATCGCGGTGCCGGTCCTTATCGCCGTTCTCATCGGCATCGCGATGACTTTCATCGCGACCCGCCTGCGCTTCGGCCGTTATGTCTTCGCGATCGGCGGCAACCCGGAAGCGGCAGAGCTTGCCGGCATCAAGACCCGCTGGGTCATCGTGAAGATCTTCGCGCTGATGGGCCTGCTCGCCGCCGTCGCAGCCGCGATTTCGACCGCTCGCCTCAATTCGGCTGTGAACTCACAGGGAACCACCTACGAACTCTTCACCATCGCTGCTGCGGTTATCGGCGGCACGTCGCTCGCCGGCGGCAGCGGCACGGTCGCCGGCGCCATGCTTGGCGCGCTGGTCATGCAGTCGCTGCAATCGGGCATGGGGCTCGCCAATGTCGACACACCGATTCAAAACGTCGTCGTCGGGGTGGTCTTGGTGGTCGCCGTCTGGCTCGACATCGTCTACCGCTCGCGCGCCAAGTAAAAGGAATTCTGAACCATGACGGATCAAACTACTCCGCTTGTGGAAATGAAGAACATTTCCATCTCCTTCGGCGGCATCCACGCGGTCGACAACGCCTCGGTGGACCTCTACCCCGGCGAAGTTGTCGCCCTTCTCGGCCATAACGGCGCCGGCAAATCGACGCTGATCAAGATTCTCTCCGGCGCCTACAAGCGCGACAGCGGCGATATCCTGATCAACGGCGAGCCCGCCGATATCCGCACCCCGCGCGACGCCAAGAAATACGGCATCGAGACGATCTACCAGACGCTCGCCGTCGCCGACAATGTCGACGCCGCCGCCAACCTCTATCTTGGCCGCGAACTGCAGACCCGCTGGGGTACGCTCGACGACGTCGCGATGGAGGCCAAGGCACGCGAAGTGATGGGACGCCTCAACCCCAACTTCAAGCGCTTCAAGGAGCCGGTGAAGGCGCTTTCCGGCGGCCAGCGCCAGTCGGTGGCGATCGCCCGCGCCATTCTCTTCGACGCCCGCATCCTGATCATGGACGAGCCGACCGCAGCACTCGGCCCCCAGGAGACGGCGCAGGTCGGCGAACTGATCAAGCAGCTGAAGAAGGAAGGCATCGGCATCTTCCTCATCAGCCACGACATCCACGACGTCTTCGACCTTGCCGACCGCGTCTCGGTCATGAAGAACGGCCAGGTTGTCGGCCACGCCCGCACCGAAGACGTCACCAAGGACGAGGTGCTGGGCATGATCATCCTCGGCAAGGTGCCGCCCAAAGCCATCCCCGGCCCCGGCGCGATGAAGGAATGAGCCGGAACGGCCGATGACACCAGGGCCGCGCGCTCAAAGCCCGCGGCCTTATCCAAACAAAACGTCCGATCTCACGCTTTCCTGAATTTTCCGCATTGAAGCCAAGCCTTTCCTGGGCTAAGAACCAGCCATCGGACAGGCGATTCAAACCGCCACGGCATGCACCCGTAGCTCAGCTGGATAGAGTGTTGGATTCCGATTCCAAAGGTCACAGGTTCGAATCCTGTCGGGTGCGGTTCCGATCTTACTGAAATCATTGAGCTTTCTCTTTATTCTGCTGATTTCGCTCTCCACGTTGGTCGCAGGAACCGTAGGTATGGGTATTTGAGCTCCATTAAATCTGTCCGTCATCAAAACGACGGCATTTCGTACTTCGGAGCTTTTGCGATTCAGACAACTGACTGTCGTTTCGAGTTTCGTCACGGCAGCACGGCTCAGCAAGGGGCGTGGGCAAATTGCGCTTCAACAAAAACGATGATGTTCAGCGACGTTGAACGATATGACCAGCGCTCCTCGCGACCTTTGAATGGCCGACTATGAAGATCCAGGCTCTAGCCCCGGCACCTATCGTTTTGAGATAGGAAGCCGTTCCCCGGCTCTTACAGCGCCTTTCAATCGATTGTCAGATGGCGCTAATGGGCAGACATAGCGGGGCGAATAGGCGCACGAAGGAAAATAGGAGAAGTTGAAATCCAGCACTAGTGTGCTGTCTGGTCCGACAACCCCGAGATCTGCTCCCTTGATGGTGTCGAGGAGATATCGACCACCGCCATACGTCTCGGTCCCGGAGGTCGCGTCGGCAAACGGCAGGAACACGCCACCGCCGTACCCCTTAATCCAGTAAAGGCTCAATTCGCCACCCAATCTGGCCTCCAGCCCGCTTGTACGGGCGAATGTATGCATCGACAGGTCACCATCCACCCCTGTTGCGACGGTTATCTGTTCCGACGTTACTGGGGCAAGCCGTACCGTCAGGCGCGACGAGGGATCGTAAGGAAAGGTCGTCGGTCCTTCGAACGTCATGCGGTCCGCCGGTTCGATTGGCGACTGAGGATGGTCGCGAAACATGGTCGAACGGGTATCGCACCAAAGCCGCCAGGCAGTCGCCGCATCTGGGCTGGAACGTATCTCGTAATAGAGATTTGCGATCTTCTCGCGCCACTCCCACAGCTGTATAGTTTCGTTCAAATCAGACCCTCCCATGTCGGAGATCATGTCCTCGTTCATCGAAACGCTCGCCCAACCATCTCCTCGCAACTATTTACTCGCCAGATTTGCTCTGCCTACATGTCGATTTGCGACGCGCATTTGAGTGCCATGTCAACGAGGACTAGACAATAATAAAAAGTCCTCGACAAGCCGCCATCCCGATCCATTAGCCGGCTTTGCTGAACCCCATCCGGTTTTGCCCGCTGCAAGAAATCTATGAATCCAGAACTACTTGCCGAAGCTCTGAGGCAAACCGACACCGCTTTCTGAATTATAGTGCCGAGGCGAGAGTATAACAGTTCGCGGTTTCATTCTCTCCCGCGCGCCATTTTTCTCTTCAGAAAAAAGATACTTCCGCGTTAGCAATTACTATGTATGTCGCCAGGAAACGCCGGAATGAACGGCTTGCAAGAAATATCAAGCCGGCCCGGCATGCGAAGATATAGAAAAGAGTCTACAGCGCGATAGCGCTGCGGCAGGAGGATAGATCTCCTACCGCAGCGATGTTTCTATAGGGTTGATTGACCCTGCGATGCATATTCAATGATTCTTGTTCGGCCCCTTGCCGGTCGCAAAGCTGCAGGTCTTGATCTTGCAGCTCGGATCGTCGCTCGTGGGCACGCTGGCGCTGGCCATCGCGCCCTGTCCGAGGCAAGCCATCGAATTCGAAACGGTCCGATGGTACATCATCAGACCCGGATGGTGTGAGGGATATCGCAGCACGATCGACCCTTCCTGAGCCATCTTTTCATGCACGGCCGCGCAGGTCAT
>JGI24740J21852_10000197_pt1 | contig 24867 bp, 25 predicted proteins | sample KBSCornC6_FD_21852 | JGI IMG/M metagenome (IMG submission 21852) | reverse complement strand
CGCGAACGACCGGCAGCGCCAGGATGCCTTCGCTGTCTTCACGATCGGGCGCGATTGCATTGCGCAATCCCGCGCGGCTCAACGCATTCCGGGTGCCCGAACCGGGTGCAAGCGTCGTGGCGCGACTGCGCAACGCACCGAGCCGTCGCGCGAATTTCACGGCAGCTGGACTGGTGAAAATAACCAGATCGCTGACCAGTGCTTCCCGCAAGTCCGCGCGTGCTGCCCGTGCATCGGACGCTGCGCGCAGGCTTGAGCCCGGCAGCAGCAGCGGTGTGCCGCCGAGCGCGCGAACGCGGCCCGTCCATGCAGCAGCCGTGCCGACGGGGCGCGTGATGGCGATGCGTGTTCCCTTGAGGAGTCGCGGTTGGACCATGCGCCGATGATAGCCAGCACGCGCACGCCTTGTCGTCCCGCGCCCCGCGCGTCAGACTGGCACGATGGATACGAACATTTCCCCAGCCGCGACACTCGAAGCCCATATCCTCGAACACATCCCGCTCGCGCGCGCGATGCAGCTTTCGGTGCCACGCTACAGCGGCGAGGAACTCGAAATGGCCGCGCCGCTTGCGCCCAACATCAACGACAAGGGTTGCGCGTTCGGCGGCAGCATGGCGTCATTGCTGACGCTGGCGGGTTGGGGCTTGATCGAGTTGGGCCTGCGTGCGCAGGGACTCCATTGCGACATCTACGTGGGCGATTCGCAACTGCGCTACCGCGAACCCGTGTGGCGTGAATTGCGTGGCACCGCGCGATTTGCTGAAGAGGGCGCGTTGAAGCACGTGATCGCGGCCGTGCGCGAGCAGGGCAAGGGCCGCGCCGACGTCGTGTGCGAAATCGCCGGTGAACATGGCGCGGCGGCCACGTTGACCGCGCGCTTCGTCGCCAAGCTGCGCCAGCAGGCATGATCCGGCACAATCGCAGGCACGCCGTTGCGAGGAGTTCGGGCCTGCCAACGCCATGCCAAGCGACCGCGCCGTCGGCTGTTTGCTCGCAGGGCAAGGAAGAGTGAGGAAGATGTATGTCGATACATAGACGAGCGATGACGCAGCCATGCGGGCAAACGGCCCCGGCCCGAAGGGTTGCTCCGCAGCGGCCGCCATCCATCGGTGCGCGCCTTGACCACAGAACCACTCTGGCGCCGCGGCGCGCGCCTCGTCTGGCAGCCGCGGCGGAAGCAACGCGGTTCGTTTGGCATGGCGTTGGCAGACCCTGCATGCGCCGTATCGTGATCGCGGGTGCCGCATTGTTGCTGCTGGCCGGCTGTGCGACCCTGCAAAACAAGAACACCTTGCGTGACGACACGCTGGATGGTTACGCCGCCGCACTGCGCTGGGGTGACATCCAGGGTGCCTGGAATTACGTCGATCCGGCGGCGCGCGCCGCGCACCCGCTGACGCCACAGCAGAAGGCGTTGTACAACACCGTGCGCGTCGCCGAATACACCGCGTCCGGGCCGACCGCGACAGACCCGGACACCGTCCAGCAGACTGCGCAGATCAGCCTGATCGTCAAGACCAGCCAGCGCGTCTACGACGTGGTCGACCGCCAGACCTGGCATTGGGACGCCAAGGCCAAGCATTGGTGGCTGGAGTCGGGGTTGCCGAATATCAATCCAGGGCAATGAAGCGCGCGTCGGCGCGATCCGCGATAATGCGCGGTCCCTTTGGATCAAGACCCTTCGATGCAAGAATTCCTGACCCGCCTGCCGTCGTTCCTCGGCCACAACATCCTGCTGGTGGCCGCGTTCATCGTGATCATCCTCGCCTTGATCGGCCTGGAAGTGTCGCGCCAATTCCGCGGTTTCCGCGAGCTGACGCCTGCCGCGCTGGTGCAGATGATCAACCGCGGCGAACCGCTGGTGGTCGACCTGTCGGCGATCGCGGATTTCGAGAAAGGTCACATCGCCGGTTCGAAGAACGTCACGCCCAGCCAGTTCGATCCGGAGAACAAGGATCTCGCCAAGGCCAAGGGCCTGCAGATCGTGACCGTGTGCAAGAACGGAATGGAGTCGGGCAGGGCCGCCAAACGGCTGGTCAAGGCAGGCTTCACCAACGTCGCCACGCTGGCGGGTGGCATCAACGCGTGGAAGCAGGCCGATCTGCCGTTGGCCAAAGGCAAGCGCTGAACCAGGCTTCCCTTTCCGCAGGAAGGGGTGCTGTGTTCTTCCCCCTTCGGAACGAAGGGCGGAGCGCAGCGAACGCGCGCGCAACGCGGCGAGGGGCTGTGCTTTTACGCATCGTGCGGTCCCGGGAACATCCCCCGGTGCTGGCGCATCGACCCCTTCGCAAGCGAAGGGGGTGCCAAGGTGTTCCGGCAGTTCAGGCTTCCTGCAGCACTGCAAGAAAGCGCGCGCCGTAGCGTTCCAGTTTGCGTGCGCCGACGCCGCTGATGGTGGCCAGCGCATCCCGGTCTTTGGGGCGCTCGCGCAGCATCGCGTACAACGTGGCGTCGTGGAAGATCACGTACGCCGGCACGCCCTGGGCCTTCGCCAGTTGCGCGCGGGTGTCGCGCAGGGCGTTCCACAGCGGCTCTTCGTGCGGCGCGATGTCGAGGCTGCGGCGGCTGCCCGATGCATCGGCACGACGACCGGCGCGTCGCTGAGCGCGGTCCGGTTCCTGGCGCAGGTGCACGGTTTCGTCGCCGCGCAGGACCGGGTGCGCGGCCGCGGTCAGGCGCAAACTTCCGTAGCCTTCGAGGTCGGGACTCAGCAGGCCGCGGGCGACCAGTTGCCGGAACACGCCGCGCCATTGGCGGGTGTCGAGTCCGGTGCCGATGCCGTGCACGGAAAGATGGTCGTGGCCTTGCGCCTGGATGCGTTCGTTGTCCTTGCCCAGCAGCACGTCGATCAGGTAGCCGACGCCGAACCGCTGGCCGGTGCGGTACACGCATGACAGAGCCTTTTGCGCGGCCTCGGTCGCGTCCCAGGTTGGCGGCGGGTCGAGGCAGTTGTCGCAGTTGCCGCAGGGTTGTTCGAGGGTTTCGCCGAAGTACGCCAGCAGTTGTTGGCGGCGGCAGCGGGTGCTTTCGGCAAACGCCAGCAGCGCATCGAGCTTGGCGCGTTCGAGCCGCTTGCGCGCTTCGTCGGCGTCGGATTGCTGGATGAATTGCGCCAGCGTGACCAGATCGCTCAACCCGTAGGTCATCCACGCCTCGGCCGGCAGCCCGTCGCGGCCGGCGCGCCCGGTTTCCTGGTAATAGCCTTCGAGGCTTTTCGGCAAGTCGAGGTGCGCGACAAAGCGCACGTCGGGTTTGTCGATGCCCATGCCAAAGGCGATGGTCGCGCACATCACGATGCCGTCTTCGCGCAGGAAGCGCCGCTGGTTGGCGGCGCGCGTGGCCGCATCGAGCCCGGCGTGGTAGGGCAGCACCTCGATGTCCTGTTCGACGAGCCACGCCGCGGTCTCTCCCACCTTGCGCCGCGACAGGCAGTAGACGATGCCGGATTCGCCGCGGTGCCCGTCCAAAAACGCCTTCAATTGCTGGCGTGGCTGGTCGCGCTGCGCGACGCGGTAGCGGATGTTGGGCCGGTCGAAGCTGGAGATGAATTGCCGGGCCTGGTCGAGCGACAAGCGCTCGACGATCTCACGCCGGGTCGGCGCGTCGGCGGTGGCGGTGAGGGCGATGCGCGGCACATCGGGGAAGCGCTCGTGCAGCACCGTGAGTTCGCGGTACTCGGGACGAAAATCGTGGCCCCATTGCGACACGCAGTGCGCCTCGTCGATCGCAAACAGCGATACCTTGGCCCGTTCGAGCAGGTCGAGGAAGCGCGCCGTGAGCAATCGCTCGGGCGCCACGTAGAGGAGTTTCAATCTGCCGCCGAGGAAGCGCCGCTCGACATCGTTTTGCGCCGAGCTGTCCAGGCTCGAATTGAGGAAAGCCGCCGCCACCCCGAGCTGATGCAACGCATCCACCTGGTCCTGCATCAGCGCGATCAGCGGCGAGACCACAACCGCGGTGCCGTCCCGCAGCAACGCGGGAATCTGGTAGCACAGCGACTTGCCGCCGCCGGTCGGCATCAACACCAGCGCGTCACCGCCGTGCAGAAGATGTTCGATGATCGCCTGCTGGCGGTCACGGAACGCGCCATACCCGAATACGTCGCGCAGTACCGTTCGGGCTTGCGCGGCCAGGTCTTGCGCGGCGACGATCACAGTTCCTCGGTTTCGGTGACTTTCGCGCGCCGCATCAGCCATGCGACGCCGCGCAAATCGGCAAGGCCGACCCACAGGCGGTCGAGCATGCCGTATTTGGACACGCCGCGGGTGCGCGGGCGGTGGCCGACCGGAATGCTGACGCTCTCGAAACCCGCGCGCTTCACCAGCGCCGGCAGGTACCGGTGCATGTGGTCGAAATAGGGCAGCGCGAGGAAGGTATCGCGCTCGAACAGTTTCAAGCCACAGCCGGTGTCGGGTGTCGCGTCGCGCAGCATCCGCGAGCGCACGCCGTTGGCGATCTTCGAGGAGATGCGCTTGTTGAAACTGTCGCGGCGGGTGGTGCGCCAGCCGGCGAAGAGTTTCACCTTCGGGTCGGCCGTCTTGCGTGCTTCGATCAGTTTGGGAATATCGGCGGGATCGTTCTGGCCGTCACCGTCCAGCGTGGCGATCCAGGCACCGCGCGCGGCGCGCACGCCGTTCCGGATGGCCGTGCTTTGGCCACTTTGCTTGAGATGCCGCACGATGCGCAATTCGGGATGCCTTGCGCGTTCGGCCTTCAGCGAGTCGAGCGAATCGTCGGAACTCGCATCGTCCACGTACACCACTTCGTAGTCGATGCGTCCGCGCAACGCGGCGGCGATTTCGGCGAGCAGCGGCGGGATGTTGTCGCGCTCGTTGAACACGGGCACGACCACGGACAGATCGGGCATGCGCAAGGCCTTGCCGTGGAGAAAGCGGGATTATCGCCGATGCGGCGGCGTCAGCGCAGTTTTTCCAGGATGCCTTCGAGTGCGTCGGCGCTGTGATAGTTGATCACCAGCTTGCCGCGCCCGCCGCGTCCCTGCGCGATCTCGACGCGGGTGCCGAGGTTTTCCGAAAGCTCGCGCTCCAGCGCGGCGATGTCGGGGTCGACGTCACGCTTGCTGGATTTTCCGGATGACTTGGGCAGCTGCGCTAAGCGTACCGCCTGTTCGAGTTCGCGCACCGACCAGCCCCGCTCGGCAGCTTTCTCCGCCAGCGCGACCGCGCGCGGCGCGGGCAGCGTCAGCAGTGCGCGCGCGTGGCCCATTTCGATGCGGCCTTCGTCCAGCAATTCGCGGATCGTTGGGGGGAGTTCCAGCAGGCGCAGCAGGTTGGCGACCGCCGCGCGCGAACGGCCCACCGCATCGGCGGCCTGTTGCTGGCTCAGCTTGAATTCGTCGATCAGCCGGCGCAGCGCGTGCGCTTCTTCCAGCGCGGTCAGCTCCTCGCGCTGGATGTTCTCGATCAACGCGATCGCGAGCACCGACTGCGCCGGTATGTCGCGGACCACGGCGGGAATTTCCGTCAAGCCCGCCTTCTTCGCGGCGCGCCAGCGGCGTTCGCCGGCGATCAATTCATACTGGCCGCGGCCGACGTCGCGCACCACGATCGGCTGGATCAGGCCTTGCGACTTGATCGATGCAGCCAGCTCGTCCAACGCCGCTTCGTCGAAATGGTGGCGCGGCTGGTACTGGCCCGCGCGGATCGACGCGACCGGAAGGTTGCCCAGGGTCTCGCCCGCGGCTTCCGGCGCGGCATCGGCATCCGGGTTGCCCAGCAGTACGTCGAGGTCGCGGGAACCGAGGCCGCGGCGTTTGGCTGCGCTCATGCCGATACCTTCATGATGGGCGTGCGTGGCGTGTTCGGCTGCGGGTTCGACTTGGCGGGCATGGCATCAGGCGTCGCTTCCGTGTTGCGGGCCGCGCCAAGCCCCAGTTTGCGGATCATTTCGCCAGCCAGCCCCAGGTAGGCGATCGCGCCGCGCGATTCGCGGTCGTAAAGGTTGATCGGCTTGCCGTGGCTGGGCGCTTCGGCGAGGCGTACGTTGCGCGGCACCACCGAATGCAGCACCTTGTCGCCGAAATGCTTGGTGAGCTCGGTGGAAACATCGTTGCCGAGTGCGGTGCGCACGTCGAACATCGTGCGCAACAGGCCTTCCACTTCAAGCTGCGGATTGAGCCGCTTGCGCACGGCCTTGACCGTATCCAGCAGATCGGTCAGGCCTTCCAGCGCCATCGATTCGCACTGCACCGGAATCAGCACGCTGTCCGCGGCGGCCAGTGCGTTCAGCGTGAGCAGGTGCAGCGATGGCGGACAGTCGATCAGGATGATGGCATAGCGGTCGCCCAGCTTGGCCAGTTGCTCCTTGAGCCGCTGCTCGCGGGCAATCGCGTCGGCCAGCTTGATTTCCGCCGCCGTGAGATCGCGGTTGCCCGGCAGCAGGTCGAACCCGGCTTCCGTCGGGATGATCGCGTCCTCGATGGAGGCCTCTTCGAGCAATACCTCGCAACCGTTCGGTTTGGTGGTGCGCTTGTCGATGCCTGCCGACGAGGTCGCATTGCCCTGCGGATCCAGATCCACAAGCAATACGCGGCGCTTGGTCTCCGCGAGCGCGGCAGCCAGGTTCACGGCGGTGGTGGTCTTGCCCACGCCGCCCTTCTGGTTGGCGATGGCGATGATGCGCGTCATGGGTCGCAACGGGACACGGAGACCCATTAGCCTACCATTGACGGCTGGCAGGTTGCGGAGTCAGGTTCGGGCCAACTCGATCACGCAGCGCTCGCCGTTGGTGTCCGGCACCCGCAGTTCGCGGACGGCGACGACGCGGAAGCCGTTGGGAACGGCGCCGAGTTCGGCGGGATCCGCGCGGCCCTTCAGGGCCAGCCAGCGCCCGTCCGGCGCCAGCAGGTGTCCGCCCCACGCGAGCATGTCGGGAAGACTCGCAAAGGCCCGCGCCGTGACGGTGTCAAAGGCGCCGGCGGTGTCCTGTACCCGCGCTTGCGCCACCGTCACGTTCGCAAGCGGCAGGCTGCGGATCGCTTCGCGCAGGAAGCGCGCCTTCTTGCCGCTGCTCTCGACCAGCGTCACAGCCACGTCCGGGCGCGCGATCGCCAGCGGAATACCGGGCAGTCCGGCGCCGCTACCCAGGTCGGCAACGCTTTTGCCGTGCACGAACGGCAACACCGCCAGTGAATCCAGCAGGTGCCGCGACACCATGTCCTCGGGAGCGCGCACCGCGGTCAGGTTGTAGGTGCGGTTCCACTTCGCCAGCAGGTCGAGGAAGGCGAGTAGCTTGTCCTGCGCGTGGGGCGCAAGTTCAAGCTGCATTGCTGCGAGGCCATCGGCAAGTTGGTTCGCGAGAGCGGCGGCAGTTCCCATGTACGTGATGATGCAGTCTCCCACGCAAGCGGCAAAGGACAATTTGGGCGGTCCAATCGGGAATTGACGCGGACACAACCACCAAAAAACAGGAGCCCGCTCGTGGCGGGCTCACCGTTTCTCCCTGAACTTGTCCCTGCTACGCGGCGAGGTTCAATTCCACGCGCGTCACCAGCACGCCGCGCTCGCGCAGGCTGGTGTTCAAGGTCTGCTTGATGCGCTGGTTGCGTGAGCGCAGATCCTGCGCCTCCGCCGCGGTCGAGCGCTGCACCGCATCGCGAAGCTGCAGGCGGATCATGTCGTCGGCGCGATCGATCACCGCCTCGGCCCTCTCCGGGTCGAGTACCTGCCACCACACCCGCCCGCGCAGGTTGCCCGAATCGAATGCGTCATCGGCCAGGCGTTCGTCCACCGCCAGTGTGTAGCCGGTAATACTGATCTTGTGGGCGACGCGCTCGATCAGTGGCACCACCAGGTGGGTACCCGCCGTAAGCGTTCCCGCAGGCCTGCCCAGCCGCCGCAGGGTGTACACCTGACCTTCGGGGATGCGCTTGACGCTGAGCGCGACAACCACCGCGGCGAGAGTCAGGAAAACGAGAAGGGTCAGGGCAGATATCATGCGTGGTTTCAGTCGTTTGCGATTACTTCAGAGTTTTTGCCTTTGGAACAGTGCACATCCATTGGATACGATTGTGCATTAACTGTAATTTAACTGCAACCACCTGAGCTGAAGGTGACTGCGGATTTCACTTCGGTCAGGCTGATGGAAATGGAGCAGGATTCGTGCCAGACGCGGAGCCGCGATCGGGAAGTGGCTCACACCACGCCGTTAGAATGGGCGGCGTTGAGATGTGGACGACCGCCATGAGCTACCCCTTAACCCGAATGCGGCGCATGCGCCGCGACGCCTTTTCGCGCGCGTTGATGCGCGAAACCGTGCTGACCCCGGCCGACCTGATCCTGCCGGTGTTCGTGCAGGAAGGTGCGGGCGTGGCGCGCGACCCGGTGGCCTCGATGCCAGGCGTGGCGCGGCTTTCCATCGACGCGCTGCTGCAGGTCGCGGAGCAGGCGCAGGAATTGGGCGTGCCCGCGCTGGCGCTTTTCCCGCACTTGGAGGACGGCAAAAAAACCCCCGACGGCCGCGAGGCGTTCAACGACGACGGCCTTGTCCAGAGGGCGGTGCGCGCGCTGAAGTCGCGCTTCCCGGAGCTGGGCGTGATCTGTGACGACGCGCTCGACCCGTTCACCACCCATGGCCAGGACGGCCTGATCGACGACACCGGTTACATCCTGAACGACGAAACCGTCGCGGCGCTGGTGAAGCAGGCGCTTTCGCAGGCGCGTGCAGGCGCGGATTTCGTGGCGCCGTCCGACATGATGGACGGCCGTATCGGCGCGATCCGTCTGGCGCTGGAAGACGCAGGCCTGATCCATACCCGAATCCTTGCCTATTCGGCGAAATATGCATCCAGCTTCTACGGCCCCTTCCGCGACGCGGTCGGGTCGGCGGCCACGCTCGGCAAGGGTTCCAAGCACACCTACCAGATGGACGTCGGCAATTCCGACGAAGCACTGCGCGAAGTACAACTCGATCTCGAGGAGGGCGCCGACGCGGTGATGGTCAAGCCGGGGCTGCCGTACCTCGACATCGTGCGCCGCGTGAAGGAGCGCTTCGGCGCGCCGACCTTCGTGTACCAGGTCTCGGGCGAGTACGCGATGCTGAAGGCCGCGGGCGCCAATGGCTGGATCGACGAGCGGGCCTGCGCGATGGAAGCGTTGTTGTCGATCAAGCGTGCCGGCGCCGATGCGATCCTGACCTATTACGCGTTGGACGCGGCGCGCTCGTTGCGGGCGGCGGGCGCTTGAAGCCGCGCCGTCCGCGGTGACGCGATTGACTATCCGGCGCGTTGCAGCGCCAGCCGGCGCCGCGCCGCCTCGCCCAGCAGCAGCACCAAGCCGAAGCCGAACAGGCCCAAGCTACCGGGCTCGGGCACGCCTACGGCGGCGAGCGCGTAGCTCACGTTGCCAAAGCCGAAGTCGTTGGATCCCGGAGCGCTGTAAGCAAAACCGCTGTAAGTATAACCGCTCGGTCCCGGCTCAACCCACCATTGATTGGTGCCCGCGATAATCTGACAGGCTCCTGCGGAGCAATTGTTCCCGAACTTGAAGTTGATCAGATTGCCGGCGCCATCGAAGCCCAGCCACCCAGTGTTGGCGGTGCTGGCATTCCAGGCAGTGCCGTTGAAGGTGAAGTCGAGCGCGGTCAGCCCCGTCCCGTCGTTTTTCTGGCCGGGCGTGATGCTGCCGCTGTCGTAGGAAAACGTGCCGTTGTAGGTGCCGACCAGCGGACCCGAAGTGACATCCACGGTGAATTTGTAGTTGACGGGTGTCGCCATGGCGGCCGGCGCGAATGCGACCGCGGCGGCGACGAGGACAAGCCCGAGCAAGGCGGCTTTGCAGCGAAGGTTCGGCGACATCGTTTTCTCCCGATTGACCTCCCCGGTCGGCATGTGACCAAGCATGCGCCGTGCCACTTTTGCTAGTCGCTGATCTCGTTTGCTTTTCTCATTCCACGGCAGCACACGCACCGCGCAATCCGTAAGGTTTTCCGACGCGGATTTCGCGAAGGCAGAAGTTTTGACCGTGCAAGCCGCGTCAACGCTTTCATTCCGTCCGATTCGCGAAATGCAAGGTTTTCGACGCCATCTCCGCCGCGTCGCGTGCCTCCGCATCGCGGCGAAAGATCACGGCGCCGGTGACGGCCCGTAATAACCACGCAGCAGCGCGGCGACGCCGGGCTCGGCCTGCTCCAGCCGGCGCGGGTCGGAGAAGTGCAATTCGCTGACCACGGAAAAGTATTCGCCGGGATTGGTGGCCGCATACGGGTCGATGGGTGTGGCTTCGCCGCGCCGCACCGCGAGCGACAAACGATCGTAGGCGCGCTGGAAGGTGTCGATCCATGCGCGCCACGACACGCCGCGCGGCAGCGGCGGTACCCCGTCTGGCGGGCCGTCCAGCATGTCCAGCTTGTGCGCGATTTCGTGCACGATGACGTTGGTGCCGTCCCAGGGTTGCGCCAGATCCTGTTCGACCGCGGCCCATGACAACACCAGCGGGCCGATCTGCCAGGCCTCGCCGATCCGGACCTGGTCGCTTTCGGTGACCACGCCGGTGCTGCCGTCATGGTGCCGGTGGCGAACCCTGAACTCGCCCGGATACACCACCACACCCTGCCAGCCGCGCAGCGCGCGGAAGCCCAGGCGCAGCACCGGCAGACAGGCCAGCATCGCGATCAGCAGGCGCTGCTTCCCATCCAGTTCCATGTCGATCGGATGGAAGCGCTTGCGTTGCACGAAGCGCGCCGCCAGCAGGCGCAACTGCCGGAGGTCGTCCGGCGGCAGACGTTGCACCAGCGGGCAGGCGGCCAGCGCATCGCGCCAGAGCGCTTCGTCGATGGGCGGTGGTGGCCGCAGCCAAGGCAGCCAGGCGAATCCGCTCATGCGGGCTTTCCGGGATCGGGCGGCATGGTCGAAAGGTGCGGACAGCATCGGGGCCGTCTCGTGTGAATGGAAGAATTACAACGATGTAATGGAGCCGCCCCGCGCGGCATACAATGCCCGTCCATGCAAACGGAACTTTCCCGGCCACTCGCCGGCAAGGACGCCGGGGTGTCCGCTCCCGGCTGGCTGCGCCTTGTGCTCGCGGATCTGCGCCGACACCCGTGGCGGATCCTCAATCCACTGCTGCGCCCCTTGTACCGCTGGTACGAACACGGCCTTGCCCAGCAGGTCGCCAGCGGGCCGGTGCCTGCGCACATAGGCCTGATCCTTGACGGCAACCGGCGCTTCGCGCGCGGCATGGGGCTGGAAGCGACGCTTGGCCATCAGTACGGCGTGAACAAGCTGCGCGAGGTGCTGGAGTGGTGCATCGATCTCGAAGTGCGCCACGTGACCCTGTACGTCTTCAGCACCGAGAATTTCAGCCGGCCGGCCGCCGAGGTCGAATGCCTGCTCGACTTGTTCGTGCAGGAGAGCGCGCGCCTGTTGCAGGAGCCGAGTTTCAAGTCGGGGCGCGTGCGCGTGAAGATCATCGGCCAGCGCGATCGCTTGCCGGAACGCGTGGTCGCGGCGAGCGAGGCGCTGGAACTTTCCACCGCCGGACACGACGGCATGTTGCTCACCATCGCGCTGGCCTACAGCGGGCGCGAGGAAATCACCGATGCCGTGAAGGGCTTGCTGGCGAACGCAGCCGCCGAAGGGCGCTCGCTCGAATCGGTGGCTGCCGAACTGAAACCCGAACAGATCGAACGCTACCTCTACACCGGTGGCGTGCCAGACCCCGACTTCATCATCCGCACCAGTGGCGAGCAACGGCTGTCGGGATTCCTGATCTGGCAGGCGGCGTACAGCGAATTTTATTTCTGTGACGTGCTATGGCCGGCGTTTCGGCGCATCGATTTCCTGCGTGCGGTGCGCATTTATCAGCGCCGTGCGCGCCGCTACGGTCGTTAGATCGGCTTGTCGGGCAACGGGATGAATTCCCGGTTGTCGCTTTCAGGCAGTTTGAAGCGGCCCGCCTTCCAGTCCGCCGCGGCCTCGCGTATGCGCTCCTTGCGCGAGGACACGAAGTTCCACCAGATGAAGCGCGGGCCGAGCGGCTCGCCGCCCAGCAGCATCACGGTGGCGTCACTGCTGGCGCGCAAGGTTGCCGGATCGCCGGACGAAAACGCCAGCAACTGCTTCGGGCCGTATTCCGCGCCATCGGTTTCGTCGCGCACGCGGCCGTGCACCACGTAGGCCGCGCGCTCGCTGTATTCACCCGGAACCTCGATGCGCGCGCCGGCTTTCAGTTCCGCATGCACGTAGAAGATCGGCGAGTGCACGCGCACGGGGCTTTTCATTCCGAATGCCTCGCCGGCGATCACGCGCAATGTGACGTCGCCGTCCTCCGTGTGGGGCAGGTCGGCGCGCGCGTGATGGAAAAACGACGGATCGCATTCCTCCTGGCCATCCGGCAGTGCCACCCACGACTGCAGCAGCTCCAATCCTGCACCCGCGAACGCACCGGGCACGTCGAAACGTTCGGAGTGCACGATGCCACGCCCAGCGGTCATCCAGTTGACGTCGCCCGGATGGATCACCTGATCGTAGCCCTGGTTGTCGCGATGGCGGACCGCGCCGCTCATCAAATAACTGACGGTGGAAAGCCCGATGTGCGGATGCGGGCGCACGTCGGCCTGGCGGCCGGTCGCGGCCTCCATCACCACCGGACCGGCGTGGTCGAAGAACACGAACGGCCCGATCGAGCGGTGCGTCATCGCGGGCAGGCTGCGCAGCACGAGCAAGCCGTTCCCGAGGTCGTGCTCGCGTGCGCGGATGGGGGTGGCGGTCATCGCGGGTTCCTCGCAAGGATATTGCCGGTCACCATACGCGGGCGGTGCATGCGTGGGTAGTGGGCTCAGGCGCACACTGCGTTCACGCGCCGGAACCATCGCGATTGCATAGCGCCGCCAGTCCGGATGATTTGCCGATTACACTAGTCGCGTTCACACACGCTGGTGCCAACAGGCCCTGATGGCTACGGAGCTCGAAGAAGTTCGCGTCGATACGGCCAGCCTGGCTGTAGGCATGTTCGTGAGCAGGCTCGATCGCCCATGGGAGGGCACGCCGTTCCCGCTGCAGGGTTTCGAGATCCGCACGGACCGCGAGATGGACACCTTGCGTGGACTGTGCAAATACGTGTACATCGACCGGCGCCGTGAAGCGGATACCCGCCGGCGTTCCCTGCTCACGCTGACGCGCGGCGATGCTGACGGTGATGCGCGTTTCATGTCGGTCACGACCTACGCGAACACGGTGAGCATCGAAGAGGAGATTCCCAGGGCGCGCGATGCGTTGCGGGCGACCTCGGAACTCATCGATCAGATCTACGCCGATGTCGCCAGTGGCCGCGAGCTTTCGGTCGAACAGGTCGAGAAGGTGGTGCGCCCGCTGGTCGCCAGCGTGCTGCGCAGCGCGGACGCGTTCCTGTTCCTCGAAGGGATGCGGCGGCACGACGACTACATCTATGGCCACGCGATTGCCTGCGGTGCACTCGCGGCAGCGTTCGGCCGCCACCTCGGCCTGCCGGAAGGCACCTTGTTGAGCCTGGCCACCGCGGGGTTGCTGATGGACATCGGCAAGACCCGCTTGCCGCCGGAGCTGCTGCGCAGAGCCGAACCTTTGTCGCCGGCCGAAACCGAACTCGTGCGCACGCATGTCGCGCAAGGCGTGGATATCGTCACGGCGGGCGGCGTCGATGACCCGGACGTGCTCGATGTCGTGCGCACCCACCATGAACGCTTCGATGGCAGCGGTTATCCGGACTGCCTGCTCGACGACACCATTCCCATGGCGGGCCGTATGCTGGCGATCATCGATTCCTACGATGCGATGTGCAGCGCCCGCCCGTACCAGGCGCCGGTGTCGCGCCACGAGGCCTTGCAGAACATTTATCGCGCACGCGGTTCGTTGTACCAGGCCGAGCTGGTCGAACAGTTCCAGGTGTGCCTGGGCGTCTATCCCACCGGTTCGCACGTCGAACTGAGCACCGGCGAAATCGCGGTGGTGCTGGAGCAGAACCAGGTGCGCCGGCTGCGTCCGACGGTGCTGGTGGTCAGCACGCCGGACAAGCAACCGCTGCGGGATTTCCGCGTCTTCAACCTGCTGGACCAGACCGTCGACGGCAATACCGTCGAAATCAGGCACACGCTTCCGGTCGATCAGCATCCGGTCGACGCAACGCGCTACCTTGCAAGCCTGTGAAGGTGGCACGACCGTCATGCTGAACCGCGATGCGATCCTGACCGCGATCGGACGCCAGCTTGCCGAAAACGACATCGGCACGGGCGGATTCGCGGTCGTCGTCGTGTACATCCGCGGGCTGCGCCAGATCGCCCTGCGCTTCGGCAGCGAATGCGGCGAGCAGGCCGAGGCAGGCATCAGGAAATTGCTCCGAGAGTCGCTGCGGCCGCTGGATGCCGTGTTCCAGTCCGGCGACGAAACGTTCCTCGCCGTGTTGCCAGGGCTGAGTGGCCGCAACAACGCCTTGTTGGCGGCGGCCGGATTGATGGCCCAGTTCGAGCAGCCTCATTCGGTGGCACCCGGCATGCCGCCTTGGCAGACGCGTGCGGTGATGGGCGTCGCATTGTTCCCGCAGGACGGCACCGATCCGGACGCGCTGTGGCGGCATGCGCAGATGGCGGCGGACGATGCGTTGCGGCGCGGCGAGCGCTACGCGTTCCATGATCCCCGCAACGCGCGCGCGAACATCGATTACCACGAGTTGCGCGAAAGCATCGAATCCAACCGGCTGGCCACGTTCTTCCAGCCGATCTGGAGCCTTGCGCAACCGCAGATCGTGGGCGTGGAATCGTTGGCGCGCTGGACCAGTCGCAAGCTGGGCCCGGTCAGCCCGGACGATTTCGTCACCTTCGCCGAGCAGAACGACCTGATCACGTCGCTGACGCGCTGGAGCATCCATTCGACGCTGCGATACGTGTCCGCGTTGCGCGGCTTGCCCGGCTTCCGCGTCGCGCTGAATCTTTCGCCGCGCACGCTTGCGCACGTCGGCGTCGCCGAGCAGCTGCTGGATGCGCTGAACATCTGGGGCGTTCCGCCCGGGGCGATCGTCGCTGAGATCACCGAGACCGCGCTGGCCGGGGACGTGGACAGCGTCGTCCGCGTGCTCGGCAAGCTGCGCGAGCACGGCGTGCGCATCGCGATCGACGACTTCGGCGTCGGCTATGCGTCCATCACCTATCTCAGCAAATTCCCCGCGTCGGAATTGAAGATCGACAAGTCGCTGGTCGCGCACATCGCAACCGACGGGCGCATGGCCAAGCTGGTCGAATCCATCGTCCAGTTTGCCCACAACCTCGGACTTGAAATCACCGCGGAAGGCATCGAAGACGCGGCCACGCAACGTCTGCTGCACGAGATGGGCTGCGACTTCGGCCAGGGGTTCTATCTCGGCAAGCCGGAACCGGCTGCGGACTTTGTCGCCAAACACGGCGTGCCGCTGACCGCCGATTCGCCCGTGCCGCACGCCGCTGGCTGACAGGTCCCAGCAGATTGTTGAGAAAGTGCCTTCCTGCACTTTCTCAACGCGCCGAGTCCGGTACACGCCCGTACTCGGCTTCGCCGGATCAAGCACTTGAGGTGCTTGATCCGCGGCGGGCCATCCATGGCCCGCATAGCAGGGCGTTTCTCAACACCCTGCTAGCGTCAGTCGAGAAACGCCAACACGTGTTCGGCGCATTCCCGCGGGTGCCGGACATGCAAGTGGTGCGGCCCTGGAACGTGTTCGACACGGATATCGGCAACGCAGGCCGCGCGCGCTTGCATCAACGCCGGCGGCAGGTACGGCGTCGCGGGTTCGGCCAGCAGCAACAGCGTAGGTGCCGTGATGCCCGCGATCAGCCGGCGCAGCTGCATTTCCTCGATGCGCAGCGGCGTGGCGAGGCGCAGGCGCGGGTCGCTGCGCCAGCGATAACCGTTTTCCGCTTCGCGCAGGTTGCGTTCGACCATCGGGCGCGCTTCTTGCGCGTCGAGGCCGCCCGCCGCGACACGCGCGGCGACCGCGGCGTCGATGGACGCGAAGACGCGTGGCGGACGCCGGGAGGTTTCCCGCTGTGCGTGCGCATCGCGCCAGCGCACGAGCGTTTGCGAACCGTCGTCGGCGAGTGGTCCCAGGCCCTCGATCAGCGCCAGTTTGCCGATGCGCGCGGGTGCCGCGGCAGCGGTCAACGAGGCGATGCCCGCGCCCAACGAATGGCCCAGCAGGTCGAAGCGTTCGAGTTTCAACGCGTCGGCGAAGTCGAGGACGTGATCGACCTGGTCGAGATTGTTGTAGCGGTGGACGCTCGTCGGCAGGTGCGCCGAATGGCCGTGGCCCGGCAGGTCCAGCGCGATCACGCGGCGATGCGCCGCCAGCAACGGCGCCAGTCGTGCGAAGCTGGCGGCGTTGTCCAGCCAGCCATGCAGCGCCAGCAGTGTCGGCGAGCCGGCGTCGCCCCATTGCAGCGCGGCGAGTTCGCCGAACGGCGTCGCGATGCGCAGCTCGGCCGGGCCGTTCATGCCGCGATCATTCCGCGGCATCGGCTGCCACTTGCATGCGGTTCTGGCGGCGGCGGTCGACGCGGTCGGCGGCCCAGCGGCGCAAGTTGACCAGCGAAGCGATCGCGTAGATCGTCTTGAAGATGCGCAGCTTCGAGAGCACCCGCTTGTTGTCGAACACGTCGCCCGCCAGCATCGAAATCACGCCCTGTTCCACCTGCATCACGTTGCGCGGATCGGCGAACAGCGCCTTCATCACCGGCGAATTGAAGCGATGGATGAACCACGCGAAGCGCGCGTAGCCTTGGCGCAGGTGTTTCGCGTAGCGTTTCTGCAGCGCCGTTTCGCGCGCGGGTTCGCGCAAGCTCCCGTCCACCACGTCGAACGCCTGGCGCGCACAATACATCGCCAGGAACACCCCCGACGAAAACACCGGGTCGAGAAACGCCCACGCGTCGCCGATCAGGATCCAGCGGTGGCCGGCCATCCGCTTGCACGTATAGGAATAGTTGCCGGTGAAGCGCACCGGCGAAACACGCTCGGCGCTGGCCATGCGGCGATCGGCGCCCGGCACGATCGCCAGCGTCTTCGCCATGAAGTCGTCGTTGTTCGCGCCTTGCCGCGTCTTCAGGTAGCCCGGCTTGCACACGCAGCCGACGCTGGTGATGCCGCTGGGCAGCGGGATGAACCAGGCCCATCCGTGCGCGAAACGATTGACGCTGATGATGTTGCCGCCGGGGTCGTCGGGGTTGTAGCCGATGCCCGTGTAGTGCGCGAACATCGCCGCGCTCTGGTGTTGCCCGCTGCGCCGCACCAGCTTCAGCTGCTTGCCGAGGAAGGTGTCGCGGCCGGAGGCATCCACCACGTAGCGCGCGCGCAGCCGCGACGTTGCGCCTTCCGTATCGATGTGCACGGTTGCGCCCGTGTCGTCGAATTCCACGCGTTCCACTTTCACCTGCTCGCGCGCGTCCACGCGGTTCTCGCGGGCGTGTTCGAACAGCATGCGGTCCATGTCTTCGCGCACGACCTGGAAGGAATAAGGCGGGGTGTCGCCCAGCGCACGGTCGAAGCGGAAGGTGTAGTAGCTGCCGTCGTCGCGCGGAAAATCGGCGCCGAGTTTCAGCCGGCCCAGTTCGCGCAGTTTTTCCAGCGCGCCGAGTTCCTCGAAGATCGGCATGTTCGCGGGCAGCAGCGATTCGCCGATGTGGAAGCGAGGATGGGAAGTTTTTTCCAGCATCGTCACGCGCCAGCCGCGCTTGCTGAGCAGGGTGGAAATCGTCGAGCCGCCCGGGCCACCGCCGATGACCAGCACGTCGCAATCGAAGGGTGACGCGTTGCCGCTTCCATCCATTTCGCCGTTCCCCGCCCATTCCAAAGAAACCCGCGCCGGTTCAGGCGCCGTCCGGTCGACCACCTATCATATAGACCGCTCGCCGCCGCATTGACATGGTCCCGATGCCCGCCACGCCCGCCAACCACGCGCCCTCCGTCACCACACGCATGCCATGGTTCGGCCTGGCGTTGCTCGGATGCGCGCTGCTGGCGCTGGCCGGTGGTTTCATGCATCGGTCTTCCTTGAGCGTCGCGGCGGCACTGCTGTTGCTTCTGGCGTGGCTGCCGCGCGTGTGGCGCCGGCGCAGCGCGCTTGCGTTGTGCGCGTGGCTGGCGTTGGCGGCGCTGCTGCTGGTGCCCGCGCTGATGGGACATGCCGAATTGGCGCTGATGGCACTTCCGGTGGTGTTCTTGTCCGCGGTCGCATGGATGTTCGCGCGCACGCTGAAGCCGGGCGACGAACCCCTGGTCGCGCGCTTCATCCGCGTGATCGAGGGCGAGGCGAGATTGGCGTTGCCGGGCGTGCGCAGTTACGCGCGCGGCGTGACGGTGTTCTGGGCGTGCGTGCTTGCGGGTATGGCATGCCTGTCGCTGGTGATCGCGCTGCTGGCGCGGCCGGGCGGCTGGCTGGCGACATTCGACATCGGGTTGCCGGCCCGCCTGCCGGGGTCGGTGCTGGCGTGGTACCCGGAAGCGGGCTGCTGGCTGTTGCTGCTGGCGGCGTTCGCCGGCGAGTATGTGTTCCGTCGCTGGCATCTGCGCCACATTCCGCATCCGGGCGTGATGCGGTTCGTCACCCAGATCATCCGGCGCTGGCCGGTGCTGATGCGCGACGAGGAAGGCCACGCATGACCGCGCACGCCGTGCGTTTGTGCATCGCGCCGGAACATCCGGCGTTGCCGGGGCACTTTCCCGGGAACCCGCTTGTGCCTGGCGCGGTGGTACTCGAACGCGTCGCGGTGGCGCTGAAGGCATGGCGCGGCACCGCGGTCGGCGGGCTTGATGCCAAATTCGTGCGGCCCTTGCGACCCGGCGAAGAGGCCACGATCGCGCTGGAGGGTGACGGTGCGCGCGTGCGCTTCGAAGTGACGCGCGCCGATGGCGGCGTGCTCGCCCGCGGCATACTGCTGGCCGTGGATCGGCAGACATGATGCAGCGATGGCAACGGGGGAAGGAAAAATGAAAGTCCGCGGGTGTGATCGATGAGCGCGCGAATGACGCAGGAAGAAGCCTGCGCGCAGGCGGGAAACGAGCACTGGTTGAGCCGTCCCGAGGCCGGGGGCTGGTTCGCGATCTGGCTGATCCGTTTCGTCGGGTTGCACTTCGGGCGCGGTTTCGCGCGACTCTTCCTTTATCCGATCACGCTGTATTTTTATTTCCGGCGCGGCCCCGAACGCCGCGCGTCGCGCGACTATTTCCGGCGCCTCGGCGGCAGGCCGGGCAGTGCATGGCAGGTCATGCACCTGATCCACGCGTTCGCGTCGACGATCCTCGATCGTGTGTTCCTGTTGGCGCGCGGGATCGACGGTTTCCGGGTCAGCACGCGCGGCGTCGAGGAATTGCACCGGCACCTGGACCGTGGTCAGGGCGTGCTGCTGCTGGGTGCGCACGTCGGCAGTTTCGAGGTGCTGAGGGTATTGGCCGCGCACAAGCCGGAATGCAAACTGAAATTGGTGATGGACAAGAGCAAGACGCCGTCGCTGACGGCTTTGCTGGAGGCGCTGGCGCCGGAATTGTCGGGCAGCGTCATCGATACGTCGCGTGGCGGCATGGACATCGTGCTGGCACTCTCGGAGGCCGCGCGCGAGGGCGCGATGATCACGCTGCTCGGTGATCGCGGCCGGCCCCACGAACTCATGCGCGAGGTGCCGTTCCTTGGCGCCGACGCACCGTTCCCGGCCGCGCCCTGGCAGATCGCGGCGTTGCTGAAGGTGCCCGTGGTGCTGTGCCTCGGCATGTACGGCGGCGGCAATCGCTACGATCTGGTTTTTGAAACCTTGACCGAGGTGGTGGAACTGCCGCGCACCGATCGCAACGCCGCACTCGACGCGTACATGGGCCGTTACGCCGCGCGACTCGAGCATCATTTGCGTGCGGCCCCTTACAACTGGTTCAATTTTTATGACTTCTGGCAACCGCAGTCGATCGCCGACGCACAACCGGCCATGGACGCAACGCTGCAGCATGCGCGTGTTTCGTGATGCCTTGGCGGCGTTTGCGTTGACGGCCATGGCATCCGTCGCGACAGCGGCGCCGGGCCTGGCGGAAACGCTGCTGGCCGGCATGGCGAAGACGCCGCCGGTATCCACGCCGTTCGTGCTGGTGAGCTACCGCGGCATGCTGGATCGTCCGCTGGTGGTGTCCGGCAGCTTGCGTTGGCTCGGCGGCGACAACATGGAGCGCGACATCGCGAAGCCTTTCAAGGAAACCGCGAAAATCGCCGACGGCACGATCACCGTGCAACGCGGCGGCAGTGAAGTACAGCGAATGCCGCTGGCGCGCGCCCCGCAAGCGGGCGCGATGCTGGCCGGATTCCGCGCATTGCTGGGTGGTGACGTGTCGACACTGCAAAAGGATTTCGCGTTGTCGGCACAGGGCAGCGAGGCGCGCTGGGTGATCACGCTTATCCCGCGCACCGATGCGCTCAAGCGGCAGCTCACGTCGCTCGTGGTCGACGGCCGCGATCGCGAGCCGCGCTGCCTCACGATGACCGATGCCAACGGCGACAGCAGCATCACGCTGGTCGGTGCGATGGCGGAGCAGGGACTGCGCAGTGCGGCCCCGCTTGAGTCGGCGCTGGCGGCGCGCTGCAGAAACAGCGGGCAATGAGGCGCGGCGAATGAGGTGTGGCGCGCGGGCCGCGATCTGGTTCGTCTGGCTCGCGCTGATCGCGGGGCTCGGTTGGGGCGTTGCGTCGCACCTGAAGATCAGTTCGGACCTGCGCGATTTCGTGCCGCCGGCACGTACCGCCGATCAAAAGCTGCTGTTGGACGAGATCGGCAAGGGACCGGGATCGCGCCTGCTGTTGCTGGCGATCTCCGGCGCGCGGCAAGCGCAACTGGCGGATCTTTCGCGCGGGCTGCAAGCTGCGCTGGAGCATGATCCCGACTTCGCGCGCGCGGCCAATGGCGGCAATGATCTCGCGGAAGTCGCGTCGGACCTGCTGCCGTACCGTTACTTGCTGTCGCCGACGCTGGATTCACATCGGCTGGATTCGACCTATCTGCGCATGCAATTGCAGCAGCGCATCGAAGACTTGAGTTCACCCGCAGCGTCGATGCTGGAGCCGTGGTTGAAGCGTGACCCGACACTGGAAACCTTGAAGCTTGCGCGGCTCTGGGCGCCGCCGCGGCAGCCGAAGCTTTTGGATGGCGTATGGTTTTCGGATCGTGGCGAGGCGTTGCTGGTTTCCGAGACCAAGGCGGCAGGTTTCGATCCCGGCGCGCAGGCCGCCGCGATCGCTTCCTTGCAGAAGCATTTCGCGGCGTTGCCCGGCGCGGCAAATGCGAAACTCGTGATCAGCGGCCCGGGCTGGTTCGGCGTGCAAGCCAGCCGGCACACGCGCGCGGAAGCCGATCGCTTCGGGGTGATCACCACCATCGGTTTCATCCTGATGCTGTTGCTGGCCTATCGCAGCGCGGTTCCCATCGTGGTCACCGCGCTGCCGCTGTTGTCGGGCGCGGTGGTGGGATTCGCGTTGCTCGCGCTGATTTTTGGTCACGCACACGGCATCACGGTCGCTTTCGGATTCACGCTGCTGGGCGTCGCGCAGGAATACCCGCTGCGCGTGTTCAGCCATCGCCGCATCGGCGTCGAAACTTCGCAATGCGTGCGCGAATTGTGGCCGTTGCTGGCAACGGCGATCGTGTCGGTATGCATCGCCTATCTCGCGTTCTTTGCGTCGGGCGTCGCTGGCCTGCAGCAGCTCGCGGTGTTCACGATCGGTGGATTGGTTGTCGCGGGTCTCAGCACGCGCTGGCTGGTGCCGCTCGTGGTGCCGCCGGCAAGACGCGACATGGCCGCGACGCCGGGACTGGCGCAAGCGTGGCATTTTCTCGCACATCTGCCGCGTCCGCGCTGGCTGCCCTGGCTGGTAGCGTTGGCGGGCGTCGCCGTGGTGGTATTCGCGCCGGGCAAGGTCTGGCAGAACGACTTGTCTGCGCTCACGCCCATCCCGAAGGCGGAGTTGCAGCGTGATGCGCGACTGCGCGCGGCGTTGGGTGCTCCCGATGTCCGGTACCTGCTGGTGATGCGCGCGCGCACCGCCGAAGGTGTGCTCGGGTTGTCGGAGCGCATCGCGCCGCGGATGCAGCAGCTCGTTGGCCGTCATGCCGTGGATGGCTACGAATTGCCATCGCGCTACCTGCCCAGCGCGGCGACCCAGCAGGCGCGACAGGCGAAGCTGCCCGATGCGGCGGATTTGCAGTCCGCGTTGCAGAAGGCGATGCAGGGATTGCCGTTCCGCGCCGGGGTGTTCGCGCCATTCGTGGCCGACGTTGAAGCCGCGCGCAAACTGTCGCCCTTGACACCGGAAAAATTCGAACAGTCGCCGTTGGGCGTGCGACTGGAGTCAATGCTGGTGCAGCAGGNCGACGNCTGGGTGGGCCTCGGCACGTTGAGCGGCGTCANTGATCCGGCCGCTTTCGCCGCGTTGGCGAAGGAAAGCCGTGGTGCGGTGCATCTGCTGGATCTCAAGACTTCCNCCGAGTCGCTGGTCATCGCGTATCGCNANCGCATNCTCNTCGCGCTCGGNATNGCNGCNTTGTTGNTGTGCGCGGCGGTGACGCTNGCNCTNCGCAGCCCGCGTCGNGCGTTGCNTGTGCTGGGGCCNATGACNCTGGCGACGCTGCTGGTGCTGNTGGTGCTGCGCGCGGCCGGNATTCCCCTGTCGTTGTTCCACCTCGTATCGCTGACCCTGGCGGCGGGNTTGGGTCTGCATTACGCGCTGTTCTTCGAACGCCGCACTGGTGACGAGCGCGAGGATTTGCGCACGCTGCACGCCACGCTGGTCTGCGTCGCTTCGGCGTTGCTGGTGTTCGGCGTGCTGGCACTGTCGAGCGTGCCGGTGCTGCGTGCGATCGGCCTGACCGTCGCGCTGGGCGTTGCCTTCCACTTCACGCTGTCGGTGCTGATGGCGCCGCATGTTGCAAACCCTCTCCCACCGAAAGCTGCAGTCCATGGCCGAGAACTCCGCGGTGGCGCGCAGCGCCGGGTGAGGGTTCNGTNGTGACCGGACGCTGCGTGCCAGTTGTACCCTCGCCCCAGCCCCTCTGCCGAGGGGAGGGGGGCTGAAAACATGTTGCCGAAGGCGGNATGGCAACACCTGATCCCGCACGCGGGCGCAATGTGTCTGCTGGATGAGGTGGTGGCCTGGGATGNAACCCGCCTGCACGCGTGCAGCGTCTCGCACCTGCGCGCGGACAACCCGCTGCGGTCCGATGGCCTGCTGCATGCGGTGAACCTGTGCGAGTACGCGGCCCAGGCGATGGCCGTGCATGGTGCGTTGCGCGAACGCGATGCCGGTAACGCAGCGCGTCCCGGATTCCTTGTCGCTTTGCGCGAGGTGGAGCTGAAGGTCGAGCGTATCGACGATCTGGAAGGGCGGCTGCAGGTGCACGTCGAATGCTTGATCGCGATGGCCGACAGCCTGCAATATGCCTTTCGGGTCGAGCACAATGGCCGTGTGCTCGCAAGCGGGCGCGCAGCGGTGATGCTGCAGGGACGTGAGGAAGGTCGGTGATGACGAAGGACGCAAGACGGGTGTTGGTCACCGGCGGCAGCGGCGACATCGGCGGCGCGATCTGCGCCACGCTGGCGCGTGATGGCTGGCAAGTAATCGTGCACGCCAATTCAAATCGCAAGCGCGCCGAATCGGTGGTGACCGGCGTTCGCGAAGCAAACGGCAACGCGGAGGTCGCAACGTTCGATCTCACCGATGCCGCGGCGACACGCGCGGCAATCGAAGGCCTGTTGCAAGGCGGCACGATCCACGCACTCGTGCACAACGCGGGCATCCACGACGACGCGCCGCTGGCGGGAATGAGCGAGGATCAATGGCGGCGCGTGATCGACGTTTCGCTGCATGGATTCTTCCATGTCACGCAGCCGCTGCTGCTGCCGATGGCGCGTGCGCGCTTCGGCCGCATCGTCGCGGTGTCATCGGTGGCGGCGACACTCGGCAACCGCGGACAGGTGAACTACGCCGCGGCGAAATCGGCGCTGCATGGCGCGGCCAAGTCGCTGGCGCGCGAGATGGCTTCGCGCAACATCACGGTCAACGTGGTCGCGCCCGGCATCATCGGGGGCCGCTTGACGGAGACTCTGTTCACGCCGGAACAGGTGAAGGCGATGATCCCGGCCGAGCGCACCGGCACGCCGGCGGAAGTCGCAGGCGTGGTCGCGTTCCTGTGTTCGGATGCCGCGTCATACGTCAATGGCCAGGTGATCGGCGTCAACGGCGGCATGGCCTGACGCTTCCGGATATCGCCGCGTTCGACGACCCGCAACGGCAACGCGCGCTTTCCGCTTTTTCCCCGATCGGCGTCGCGCGCGAAGACCTGTAGCCGGGCTGGCCGCGGGTATTGACGGCGCGATTGACACCCGGACACCGTGGGCGTATACACCCACAAGGACAACTGTGAACTGCGTCACAAAACGCGGCTTACGGGTTGTGCCCAGGCAATGCAGCGGCGGCCCTTGCCGTCGATCAATGGCGTCTTTTCCGCAGGCCAGGAGGGAGGGTTGCGCATGAATACCAATGTTTTGGGGGCGAAGCTCTGGATCGGTTTGCTGGCAGTCGGCGGAGGCATTTTCATCGCGTCGGCGGGTTACGCCAGTTCCAGCGTGCAGCCGCAGATGCCCCGTTGCAACAGCAGGATAGGCACGCTGGCGGTGCAGGAGCCGCAGAACGGCAACCAGTGGTGGACGTCGATGAATCTCGAATCGCCGGCCGCATTGATCAAGGTGTACGTATCGCAGTCGGGGTGCTTCACCCTCGTCGATCGCGGCAAGGGATTGCAGGCCGCGCGCGCCGAACGTGACCTGGCCGGCGAGGGCGAGATGCGCGTGGGCTCGAACGTGGGCAAGGGCCAGATGAAGGCGGC
>JGI24740J21852_10000194_pt1 | contig 25067 bp, 19 predicted proteins | sample KBSCornC6_FD_21852 | JGI IMG/M metagenome (IMG submission 21852) | reverse complement strand
CGTACATCTATCGCACCACCGATGGCGGCAAGAGCTGGCAATCGATCGTCGCCGGCATTCCCGACGGCGATTTCGTCGACGTGGTGCGCGAGGATCCGGTGAAGCGCGGGCTGCTCTACGCCGGCACCGATTTCGGCATCTTCGTGTCGTTCGACAACGGCGACCATTGGCATTCGCTGCAGCAGAACCTGCCGGCGGTGTCGGTGCGCGACATCGACGTCAAGAACGATGATCTGGTGATCGCCACGCATGGTCGCGGCTTCTGGATCATGGACGATGTTTCGGCGCTGCGGCAGCTCGCGGCGTATCCGGCGAGTTGGGCCACGCGCCTGTACAAACCCGCGGTCGCCTACCGCGTGCGCATGCCGAGGTTCACCGGCACGCCACTGCCCAAGGACGAGCCGATCGCCGAGAGCCCGCCGTGGGGCGCGTACATCGATTACTCGCTGGCATCGAGGCCCGCGAAGCCGATCGAACTTTCGATCTACGACGCGAACGGCAAACTGGTGCGGCGTTATTCCAGCGCCGACAAGGCACCCAAGCCCGATCTCGCCAAGATCAACATGACGCCCGACTGGTTCCGCGAGCCTGTGGTGCTGGAAGCCAGGCCGGGCCTGAACCGGTTCGTGTGGCCGCTGCGCTACGCGCCGCCTGCCGCGCTGGCGCACGGCGACGCCTACGAGGACGGCGTGTGGGCGCCGCCCGGGCAGTACACGGTGAAACTCACCGTCGACGGCAAGACGTACAGCGAGCCGCTGACTGTCGCCCACGATCCGCGCGTCACCATTCCGGAAACGGCCTACCAGCAGCAGTTCGAGCTGGCGCAGAAGGTCGAAGCCGAAGGCGCGAAGCTCGCGACCGCGACGGGCGAGGCGAACAAGTTGCACGCGGCGCTGAAGAAAGCAGGTGAGGGTGCGAGTGGCGACCTCAAGCAATCCATCGACGCGCTGGATGCGAAAGTGGTTGCCGCGGCCGACATCACGGAGGCGTCCAACCCGTACAACGCCTGGACCTTCCCACCCAACAGCGTCCAGAACTTTCGCTACCTCGGCGGTGCGTTCCGTTCACTGATGCAGGCCGTCGACGGCGGCGCCGACGCCGCGCCATCACCCGACGCGCAAGCCGGCTACACCAAGCTGAGCGGCATGCTGGATGCGTCGTTGCAGAAGTGGGATGCGCTCAAGGCGAACGAGCTTTCGGCGTTGAATACGAAGCTGAAAGCTGCAGGCAAGGAGCCAATCAACCTGGAGTCGAAGAAGGCAAAATCTTGAAGCGGTTTCTCGCCAGATCTGCGGGCATCGCAAATACCGATGCCCGCCGGCGCTTGCACCCATCGCGCGCTGCCTAAACGACCCTACCTGTCGAGCAGCAGGTAGGGCGAATAACGGCCAGAAGCGGACAAACGTCAACGCCTGAAGCGACACAACAACAGTGAGGAAAGCTCGGTGTTGGACACCGTTTTTCACCGATGGGATGCCTAGGAGATTGATCTGATCGAGCTTGTCCTCGTGAATGACGATGATGGGCTTTGCCGAATTCTTGAACCGCATCTGTTAGTCCGGAAGATCCTCAGCGTGATCTTCAAAAGATCCTCATCGCTGATCGCCCTGTGGCCTTTGATGCGGGCAATACCCGAACCCCAAATGGTCGTCAACAAGCCCTGCTGAGCATAGACCCTCAGTAGATGTGATGCGGTTGAGGTATACCGCCAAGAATTGAATCCGCTTCGGACGTCCTTGTTGATTCGGGTCATCCAGGAGTCGACGGGTCAGCTTGCCTTGCGCCAATTGACCTTCACCACGCTGTCGTTCTCCTTGACCGGCGCGGAAAGGGTCGCGTTGCCCGATCCGGTCATCGTGATCAGCGATGCGCCGGTGAGGTTGTCGATGTTCAGGCTGCCACCGGCGATGCACTCGTCGAAGTAGCACGCGGCGTAGTCGGTCAGGTTGGCGACCGAGCCGTTCACGGTGGGACGTTCGACGATCCACTCGGCGACATTGCCGGTCAGCGCCGTGCGGCCAGGCGCCGTGATGTCGAAACGGGTGCCCACCCCGGTCGACTGGTTGCTGAAGCTCACCGTCGCGTGCGTGGTGGAATCGGCGCAGATCAGGCAGTACATGACGTCGCCGGGCGAAACCGGCAGATTCGAGATCTTGACCTCGCCGGACGGAAACCACTCCCACCACGTGTAAACCTGCGTCGCGGTGAAGAACCAGATCTTGGTGATCTGGGTTTCGGTGCCGGCCTGCAGCACGTCGGAAGAATTCCAGCCGTCGATACCCACCCACTCGGATGCGTAGTACGAGCCGTCGCTCGGCGCATTCGGGCTCGGGACCGTCCATTGCCCGCCCACGAAGCGATACGGCTTGTTCGACGGCGCGAACACGGCGGCACCCGACCAGTTCGTCGACGTCGCATTCGACACGGCAAGTTGAGCCGCCTTGGCGCGTCGCTTGACGGAACGGCCCGCGCGCAGCGGCCCGTGGCTGATGTTCTCGTGGTGTTCAAACTCAGGCGCAATCCACAATCGCGTGCGGCCGATCGCCCGTTCCCAAAGCTGCGCCAGACGCGGTTCGGTCCTGGCATCAGGCCGCCGTGGAAGACGATACGCGGCGAGTTGCCGCGCCGATGCGGTCAGCGGATTGAACCCTTTGGGCAGCGCGCCGAAACCCTTCACCTTGAAGCCCTTCGACGTCAGTGTCTTGGGCACCGACGCCGTCTGCGCAGCGCGGCGCCGAATCGCTGCGCCGGTTTTCTTGCTGGTGCGCTTGATCGCCATGGTTTTGCTCCTGTCGGGGGTACGCCACGTAAACGTGGGCGGATGTTCTTTCTTCAACGGACTGCGTTCATGCTTCGCGCAGCGCTCAACCGGATTTCAGGATTCCACCACCGGTGCCGGCGGGCAGCAGCGGTATTCCTGCGATTTTTCGAGCAGCGCGATCTGTTTCTGCAGCAGGTCGTTTTCCAGTTTCTTGCGTTCCACGTCCAGCTCGATGGATTTCAGCCGCGTGTCCTCGCACACGTTGCAAGTGTCTAGGCAACCCTTGACCAGTATTCCGGGCGTCGGCAGCGACGACTGGCGCACGAACGAATAACGTTTCTTCGCATCAATCGATACGTTGCCGTTCTTGTCGAGCAGTCCTTCCTGCACGAGTTCCTGTTGCACTTGCTTGAGTGCCTGTGCGCGCATGGCGGCAGTCAGTACCGGGATTTGCAGCCGGAACGCCGCAGCCACGGCCAGCCGGTCGTTGCCGGGAACCTGGGTCGCGGCTTCAAGATAGGTCGCGTGGCGATTGGCATCGGTCGAAAGCACGCCATTCGACAACACGCCCACGCCGGTGCTGGGCGAGAGCGGGTTGGCCGCGACGCGGGTGAAGTCGTTCGCGGGGTCGGCATCCATCATCGCGCGCAGGTCGACCGATTCGAGGGTGTAGCTGATCGTCTGGGTCTTGTTGATCTGGTAGAAGAAGAACGTCACCGCGTGGCAGTCATTGTTGTTCTGGAATTCGCGCGAGGCGGATTCGTAGTGATCCTGCGATTCGGTTTCAGTGTGGGTGCGGCTTTCGGATTCGCCGATCGATACGCTTGCGGCCTTGCGCACGCCCATTTCCGAGGCCTTGGCCGATGATTGCGCGTGCTGGCTGTGCTCGCCGAGGAAGTCGGAAACCGAACCGGAATCGTAATTCCCGCTCATGCTGGCCGAACCGCCCAGACCGAAGATGTTCACCCCGGCGTCCGCCTTGCCGTCCACGTGCGACTGCGACTGGTTGCTCGAGTGCGCCGTGTCGCGCGAATTCACGTCGAACAGCGAGTCGCTCATCTGCTGCATGAAGAACGATTCTTCCGACGACTGTGAATTGCGATAACCGAACTTGCTCTCGCTGTCGAAGGTGAATTTGGAACGCCGGTCCGAGGTGAACAGCCGCACCTTCTCACCCGGTAACAGGGTCGTGGTGTAGAGCAGGTCACCCAGCGCGAGTGGCCCGCGGCAGCGCTTGAGCTGGAAGTGCAGCTTCACCTCGACTGGGATGTTCTGCGCCGGTATGCCGGCAGGCGTCTGCTTGCCCACCGCGGTCGAATAGGTCAGCCGGTAAAAAAAATCCAGCTCGTCGCAGACCTCGTCCGGCGCGAGAGGCGGACAGCATGGCGCGGTCTGTTTGTGGGGGTCGGTCTGGGTGGCCATGGTGGATCTCCTGTGACGGGTGAAATGATTCCGTCCGTGGTCTATGCGTGCCGGCGGAAGATCCCTTTCTTGAGCAATCCGGCGACATCGCGGGCATCGACCGGCTGAACGGTACGACCGGCAGAGAACTGATAGGCGCGTCCGCTGACTGCGCCACGCACCACGATCGGCGCCGCGCCGAGATAGCGAACCAGTGCAACTGCGTTCGGCAAAGCGGCAATGAAGGCGTGTCCACTGCGTGCCGCAGCGAGCCGTGCACCGGATGGTTTCGGCGCCGCCGCCTGGCTAGCCCTCAGGGCCGTCCTGCCTTGACCGCAACACGTCATGGTCGTTGCCCTCCGGAGGAAAATTCGGCGACTGCAACTGCACTTCCGCGGGCTGCCTGCCAAGACGTTCCAGCAGACACGCCGCGCCGGACAGCGCGAGCCACGCAGGGATCCACATCCATGTCGAACGCGTCACCATGAAGGTGAACGGCGCGGCGATCCACAGCGACAGACACTGGAAACAATCCATCATCCGCCCCGCCTGGCTCGTCCCCAGCTTCGCGCGCAACCTCAGCATCGAATCGAACGGACCATCCTCTTCCGCCAGGAGATGCGTGACGCGCCATGTCGCGAGGATCGCCAGCGCGACATTCAGTATCGAACTCCATGTATCCATGATCCTCGCGCCCGTGTCGTGACATGACCCTTCTCATCCCTCGTGTGGCGTTGCCCTCGCGGTCTACGCGATCTCCACTTTCCGTTCCGTGCAGACGCCGGGACACAGATCCGGGCGCAGCACCGTGAATGACAGTTCGAACTGGTTGTAGTGCGTTACGCTCGGGTCGGAGCAGCCGTTGGTGGTGCGCTTCCATGCCCACAGCCGCAGCAGGTAGGCGCAGCATTCCGGGAAGTCGGAACCGTGCAAGGTGACCTTGAAGTCACCGCCGTACCACAGCGCCCGCGGCGCGCCCTGTGCCAGTGCCTGGCTGTAACTTGGTCCAACCTCCAGAGTCGGATCGGGCTGCAGTGACCCGACGCCTCCGGTGGCATCCACATATAGCGGTGCGGTGATGTAGAACATCTGGTTGACCCCGTACTCGGCACGCATCCAGTAACCGCCGAGATGCCCGTCCTGGATCGTGTTGGGGCAGGTCACGCTGAAGTGGATAGTGAGCGTATCGGTGGGCTCCAGCTTCGCGATGTCGCAGGCCGATACGCAGGCCTGGTCCGACTGCCCTTCGTTCCTCCAGATTTCGCGGATATAGCAGTCGGGCTCGACCGTGCAGGCGTGGAGAACGCCGCTGCACCCAAGCGTTCCGGCGCAGCAATGGGGAATCTTGCATGGTGCGAACGGTGTCGGCGCCGGGTGCGCTTGGGCTTGGTTGTCGATGCGCAGGTACACCTGTTCGGCCGAGTCTTCACCGCAGGTCGGCAGGATGCGCTCGCTCGAAGCAACCAAGTTGTCGGCCGCATCCGCGGCGAAGCCATCGAACTGCAATTGATACAACGCGTCGGGGGTGAGCCCCGGTTGCGTCGTGTCGAAGTAGAACAGCGTGGCGTAGTCGTTCCAGATCACCTGCCCACCGAAGCGCGGGATGCCCGGGTTGAGTTCTTCGTAATGCCGCCGGGTGATGATGACCATCTGCCCGTTCTTGAGCGCAGGCGTGAACGCGATGGGCACGAACGTCGTGCCGTCCCAGTAGCTGCGCGTGAATCCCGCGAAAGCCGGACTCGGCAGATCGGTCCACGGCCCGCCATCCTTCGAATACTGCACCTTGAAATAATCCACGTCCCAACCCACGCCGCCCTGAATTTGCAACGACCCGCAGAACGGATTGTCCTTCCATGGATCGCTCGCCCATGCAGTGGTGCGCGCGAAACCGCGCAGGTCGGGCGGGCCAGCATCCGCGCTGATCTGATCGGTTGGTGTGCAGCCGACCCAGGTGAGCTTCAGGCACTCCGGGCATTCAGGATCACGGCAGGTTGGAATGCAGCAGGCCAGCTCGTTGGCGATCAGTGTGACGTTGAGCGCGGTCGGAATGTCCCAGCGTGTCTGGGCGTTGGTTTCCGAAACGATCGCGTTGATGCGGTCGCCGCAGCGCTGGGTCGCGCGAAACACCACGTCCGGCGCGCAGTCGCTCCAGTCCCACCACGGCCACACGCGCAGCGCCGCCAGCTCTGGTGATGGCGGCAGCGCGGCGCGCAGGGACTCCGCCGACATTCCCGGTGAAGATTGCTGTAGTGCAGGCAGCGACAGCGCGCCCTGCGTCGCGGCGGCCAGCACCGGTCCTGGCAGGCTTGCCGCGCCACCCAGCATCCGCTGGAAGATCGTCGGATCCGGATCCGGGCCCGGTGGAATCGGCGGCAGCGGCGGTTGCATCGTGGCCAGCAATTGCTGGATGCGCGCCAGAACGTCGGGGTCGATCGCCGGNTGCGGACGCAGCCATGGNAGCCAGCGCAGGCAGCACCAGCGGAAAGTCATGTGGAAGTTGCCGTTGACGTCGGTGACGGCGCTGGTGATCTGGTCGCGCCAGTACCACCACCAGAAACGATCCACGTCGTAGGCTTCAACGACCGCGCCGGGCACCGGTTCGTCGCAAAATGTCCAGCGATGCAGGATCGGGTTGTAGTACCAATGCCGGCAGACGATACGGCCGTTGATCGTGTAGGTCCGGCAGCAGATCAGCCAGCAGCCGTAGATGGCCGGTTCGATCGCGATGCGTCCGAGCTTCAACTCGGCGATCTTCGCTGCGGCGGGTTTGGCGCCGGAACGCCCCTTGGCGTAATCAAACTCGACGACGTGTCTCACGGTGTCGATAGCCAGCAATTCATTATCCGCCAGGTTGGGCCCGGCGACGAACGTGACTGGACAGGGAAGATGGCCGCCCGGCAGGACAGGCGGCTCGAATTCGATTTCGAACGGAAACCGCTTCTGGCGTGCCGTGCCGGCCTTCAGGGTCGACGAACCGAGTACGGTGCCTTCGCGCACGACAGCGACGCGCAAATCCAGATCGGACTTGTACTGTTCGTCCGGAATCTGACTAAGATCGAGTTCGCCCGTGATCCTGACCATGGCCCGTCTCCCTCGACGCCGTGTGGCGCGATCGTTGCCGACAGGGAAGACAAGTGTTGATCAGAAGCGGCCGGTGTCGTTAGAACCGAGCTGCGCTCGAGTGGAACGATTTGCATGAAACAACGGAGTTCTCACTGCGCCATAGTCGCCGTCGCGAGCTGAAGATTCCGTTGATAGCGGGTGGCGGGCATGCCGACAATGCGCCTGAACATCCGTCCGAAATGGGAAAGGTCGTTGAAGCCGACCGCATACGCGACCTCTGAAACGGATGAGTGGGGTTCGGCGAGAAAATCGCGCGCCTTGGCGATGCGGTATTGCAACAGGAAGCGCCGGAACGAAATGCCGTGCTCGCGATGAAAGACGCGGCTGAATTCCGATTCGGACAAATGGCAGAGCCCCGCGATGAGTTCGATCCGGCACGCTTCCGCGTAGTGCTCGCTGATCCAGGCGACCGCAGCCGCCGTGTGCGGGGCCGCGACCAGCGGTCTGCACAGGTGCCCCGCAGGGGCGATCAGATCGGGCGGGAAAGGTTCGGCCAGCCAGCCGTCGTCCCGCGCCGCCCGGCTCGCCTGCGCGATTGCATGGATGAGACGGGCAAGCGTGTGCTCGTCGACCGGCTTGACCCGGTAATCCCAGACGCGCGAGCGGAACGCCCACACCGCGAGCGCCTCGGAGTGGAATTCGGTGAGCATCAGGAGCGGCAGCGTCGGGAATTCGCGCCGTACCCGCAACACCGAACGGAGTCGCGCCTGGTCGGGATAGTCGTATTCGATGCAGATGAAGTGCGGCCTGTGTCCGTGGATGGCCGCGGGAATCGCCTCAGGCTGTGTGATGCGCAAGACGGCGCAGTCGCGTTGCACATCCAGAAAGAGGCCGTGCCGTTGGGGTACGCGGCAGAAATCGATCCAAACCGCCCTCAGGGTATCCATTGCCTGCACCATGCACGCATCCACCCCCCGATTCCCGCGGCGATGTTTGCACATGGCCGGAGGTTCGACGAGGTTACGCTAGCACAGCGGCATACAGACGAGGCATGATTTCCGTCACGGTCGCATTGGCATCGCGCAACCGGCCCATGTCCGGATACGCGTGTCTAGCCGGGCAACACTCCACCCTTGTTGGCGATGACCTCGAGGCCGCGGTACGGGGACTGAAGACAAAGCTCGCCGGGGAGATCGCAGTCGCCGGACCGCGCCTGGCGCAAAGCCTGACCGAGCTTGGCCTCATCGATGAATATCGAATCTACCTTCACCCCGTCGTGCTGGGTCGTGGCAAGCCGTTCTTCGCCGGTCCGCGATCGCGGCTCCGCCTCGTGGCGAATGATTTGATCGTCGAGGACGTGATCAGGCTGACGTACGTGCCTGCCTGATGGCGTGACGCGCGTCGACGGAACAGCGCCGACGCGTCAAATCCTGATCGGCTCGCTTCCGCCCNTCACATCCTCAATTCGAATCCCGCATACCACGTGCGGCCATAGGCCGGTTCCGGCCGGTCTGCCAGACGCGGAAATAAGGGGACCGCGGAAATAAGGGGACCGGAAATAAGGGGACGGAGGTAATTAAGCCGGGTAACTCCACATCGTTGCCTATCTTGGAATGGATGCCCGCGCGAAGCGATCATGCAGCAGCTCGCGCAAGTCGCGACGGCCATCAAAAAGCGCGATCACCCGCACCACGTCCGTGTCGATGGTGTAGAACATTCGCCAAGGGGTTACGACCAATTCACGGTGTTGCCGAAATCTTGTGCCGCGCAGTTCCGGAACCACGCGTCCACGCTCCGCGAGGCGATTAAGGCTCGATGCACGCGATTGCAGGCGGTCCAGAATGCGTTGGGCGGTGAGTGGATTGTCGAAGGCGATGAAATCGACGACTTGAAGCAGGTCGCCGCGTGCCTCCGCGGTCCACTCGACGCGCCGCTCAGCCACGTTTGCGGCTTTCGAGATGCTCGTTCAAGCGCGCTTGCGCCGATGCAAAAACCTCTTCGGTCGTGAACGTGCGTCCTGCCGCCACGTCGGCATCGGCCCGCGCGATGAGCTGCAGCATTGCAAGCGCATTCTGCGATTGCTGCCAGGCTTCGTAGCTCTGGACCACCGCTCGTCCCTTGCCGTTCTGGGTCAGGATGACCGATGGCTGATGTTGCAGACGTTCGATCCAGCCACTGGCGTCGTTCTTGAACTCGGTCAGGCTGATGATTTCTTCCTTAGGCATTGTTTCAGTCTCCGGACTGAATTCGGTCCTAGTCTACCACGGGCGATGATCGGGAGCGGCAGACGCTGCCGCGCGCCTGCGTCACATCTTCAGCTCGAATCCCGCATACCACGTGCGGCCGTAGGCGGGCTCCAGGCCGGTCTGCCAGACACGGTTGTAGTACTGGCGATCGGTGAGGTTGCTGATGCCGGCGAGCAGCTTCAGCCACGGCGTGACCTGCCAGTCGCTCGCGAAATCGACCACGGTGTAGGCGGGAATCTTGGCGGGGATGAAAGTTGCGCCGCTGCCGAACGGCTGGTTGGAATCCTGCCAGTACTGTGCGGCCGAGGACACCGCGGTCAGGCTGGCCTTGTACTTCTGGTCCACGCGCCAGGTGAGGCCGGCCTTGGCGAGGTAGCGCGGCGCGTAGGCGGGGATCTTGCCGACCTGTCCCGGGATCACGCTGCTGGTGAAGCGTGCGTTCAACAGGCTGAGGCTGAAGAATCCTTCGAGGTGTTCGCCCTTCGTCGCCAACGTGGTCGGCGCGAAGAAGTCGTAATTGATCTGTCCCTCGAAACCACGGTTGCGGGTGTCGCCCGAGTTCACTTCGAGCACGTCGGTGGCGTTGATGTGTTGCGCCTCGATGCGGTTCTTGAAGTCGATCCAGAACACGCTGACGTCGTAATACAGGCCGGTCACCGGCACGCCGTGCACGCCGGCTTCCCACGACAGCGACTTCGACGGATCGGGCGCGTGGCCCGGCACCACGTTGGCGAACGGCGAGGCCATGTCGAAGTAGCGCAACGGACGCCAGCCCTTCGAGACGTTGAAGTAGGTTTCGTTGCCTTTGCCGAAATCGTTGCCGATGCCGAGGCCGAACAACGGCACGGTGCGCGAATCGGATTCGTGGATCAGCGGTCGGATGAGGAACGGCGGACGCACGCTTTCGTCCACCGCGACGCGTTCGCGTTCCAGCCGGATCGACGGCACGATGTGGATTTCGTGCGGCAGGCGGAACACGTTTTCCGCGAACACGGCGTAGTAATTCGACTGCCGCTTCTGGCGAAGGCGCGGCACGCCGTTGTGGTCGTAGCGATCGACGTACAGATCGGAGTCGGTCCATTGCCGGAACGGATCGTTGCCGTGGAACGCGACCACGCCCGCGGTGAAGGCGTTGCCTTGTCCCCACTTCTTGCGCACGCGCAGGTCCACGCCTTGCGTGCGGAACTGTTCGTCCTGCAACGTGGTGCTGGACGGCGGCGGTTGCGGCGCGAGGTCCGGCGCCGGCGCGCCGTTCGCGCCGCGGCTGGCGAGATCCTGGTAACCCGCCCACAGCTTGCCGATGAACAGCCAGCCGTTCGCCCATTCCTGTTGGTGGCCCAGCACGATCTGGTAGCGATCGACCCAGTCGCGNTTCCACGGCGTCGGCGTCGCATCCGGATTCACCAGCCACTGCGGNTGNCTCATNCGNCCCGCNTCGCCGGAATCGGCATCGATCGCATGCACGTCGAGCCAAGAGTATTGCTGGTCGTTCGGCCGGTATTCGACGTACAGGTCGGCCTGGCGCATCTGCGACTGCGCGTTTCGGCGCGTGCCGTCGCTGCGCACGTAACCCGCATCGGCGCGATACGTCCACTTCCCGGCGCTGCCTTCCAGCACGTTGTAAGTGGAATACAGGCCGTGATCGCCGATCACCTGTTCGGTGCTCATCGANAACGGCGNGCCGGGCTTCGGTCGCTTCGACACCANGTTGATCACCGGCGCGGGNTCGGGCCCATACAGCAGGCTCGCGCCGCCGCGGATCAACTGGATGTCGGCGATGCTGTGCGAGAACGGCATCGCGTACAGCGTGGGAAAGCCGATCCAGTCCGATTCCAGCGGNATGCCATCCTGCANCACCAGCACGTATTCCGATTCCTGCGGATTGCCGAGTCCACGGTAGCTGAGGTTGAACTGCNTCGGCGTCGGCTGCTGCGATACCAGCACACCCGGCGAGCGCGCGAAGAGTTGTTCGAGATTGTTCCCGATCACCGTGGGCTGCAGGTCGAGGTGCGTGACCGTGGCTTTCTTGGTCACGGTGATCTCGGTGCCCGAAACTTCGGACATCTGGTGCTTCAGCTTGGCCGCGACATATTTGCGCCAGTCGTAAGGCTTCTTGCCCTTGACGTTGATCGTCGGCAGGGTTTGCGTGGACTGGTCTTGCTGTTGCGGCGCGGATGGCGCGTCACCGGTTTGTTGCGCGAGGACAATCGGGGTGAACAGGGCGAGCGACAGAGCGAAGGGCAGGGCAGCGGGACGCAAGGGTTGCATCAGGTTTCCGTGAATGCGAATGGCAATCGCTAACCTTTCACGATTCCGCTCGATCACGCCATAGGCCATTCGTTTACCCGGAGCAGTCTCCAGGGTCCGCGTGCTCTACCCAGCCCGTTGTGCAGAATTCGGCATGCAACGCCAGCAAGAGAATCTAGACTCCACAACTGCTGGCTGCGAGCATGTGCTCATGCACACCATCGACATCGTTGACTCGCACACGGGCGGCGAACCCACCCGCGTGGTTACGTCTGGTTTCCCGGACTTGGGGCCTGGCAGCATGGTCGAGCGCCTGCAGCATTTTCGGCAGCAGTACGACCGCTGGCGGCGCGGCATCGTGCTGGAACCGCGCGGCTCGGACACCATCGTGGGCGCCTTGCTGCTTGAGCCCGATGATCCGCGCGCTTGCACCGGCGTGATTTTTTTCAACAACGTTGGCTACCTTGGCATGTGCGGCCATGGCACCATCGGCGTGGTCCGCACCCTGCAGCAACTCGGCCGGATCACCACCGGGCGCCACTTGCTTGAGACACCGGTGGGCATGGTCGGCGTGGAATTGCTGGATGACGACCGGGTGGCCGTCGAAAATGTCGAGAGCTATCGCTTTGCTGCCGATGTAGTGTTGGAAGTCCCCGGCCATGGTCGCGTGCGGGGCGATGTCGCTTGGGGCGGCAACTGGTTTTTCATCACCCGCGACACGCCCTATGCACTGCAACTTGCGAATCGACGCGAGTTGACCGCTTATACGGAAACCGTTCGTGCCGCCCTGGTGCGTGCGGGCGTGACCGGCGCGCAAGGCGCCGAGATCGATCACATCGAAATCAACGGGCCGGCAGCCCAGGAAGGTGCGGACGCGCGCAATTTCGTGCTGTGTCCCGGCATGGCGTACGACCGGTCGCCGTGCGGTACCGGCACCAGCGCCAAGGTCGCCTGCCTGGCCGCGGACGGTCACCTTGCACCGGGACAGGTATGGCGCCAGGAAGGCATCCTCGGCAGCATGTTCGAGGCGAGCTACCGGCCGGGCAAGATTGGCGTGTTGCCACGCATCATCGGCCGCGCCTGGCTCACCGGCCAAGGACAATTGTNGCTGGACGAAGCCGATCCCCTCGTGTGGGGAATCGATGCGTGATGACCCGGTACGACCTCATCGTGGTCGGCGCGGGCATCGTCGGGGCCGCGTGCGCGGATTGCGCGGTTTCCGAAGGGCTCAGCGTGTTGCTGCTGGAACCGGGTCCTGTCGGCGGCGGCGTTACCGCGGCCAGCATGGGACATCTGGTGTCCGTCGACGGCTTGCCCGCGGAACTGGCGCTGGCGAGCTATTCGCAGCGGCAGTGGGAAACGCTGCGCCACCTTCCGGATATCGAATACGACCGCTGCGGTACGTTGTGGGTGGCCAGCGATGATCAGGATTGCGCACGCATTCCGTCGAAACGCGAGCGGCTGGCCGCGGCCGGGGTCACTGCCGTTCCGGTCGACGCGAAAGGGCTTTACGAACTGGAACCATCGCTGGCGCCCGGTTTGCCGGGCGGACTGCTGGTCGCGGAAGAGGGCGTGGTGTATCCGCCGGCGGTGGCACGCCAGTTGGTGAAACGCGCATGCTTGCGGGGTGCCACGCTTCGCCGTGCACGCGTTGCCGCGGTGGGCGACCATGAAGTCCGGCTCGACGATGGCAGCCGTGTGGCCGGGACGGTGCTGGTGGCGAACGGTTGCAGTTTGCCCGNGTTGTTGCCGGAATTGCCGCTGCGCCTGCGCAAGGGCCACCTGGTCATCACCGAACGGTATCCCGGGATGGTGCGGCATCAGTTGGTGCAGATGCACTACACCGACACCGCGCACGGCGAGATCGACGACGTGGCGTTCAACGTGCAGCCGCGGCCGACCGGGCAGATCCTGATCGGTTCTTCGCGTGAGTACGGCAGCAACACCACGGACGTGTCGCTGCCGATGGTGCAGCGCATGCTGCGTTGCGCGTTCGCATTCGTTCCCGGCCTGCGACAGCTCAACGCCTTGCGCATCTGGGCGGGTTTGCGACCGGTCACGGCAGATGGGTTGCCCTACATCGGCCGGNTTGCCGGACGTCGCGGGATATGGGTTGCCGCAGGCCANGAGGGTCTGGGNATCACCACGGCGCCCGGGACCGCGCGCCTGCTGGTGGACCTGTTGCTGGGGCGCCAGNCGGCCATCGACGCGCATCCCTATGATCCGGCGCGGGTGGCGGCATGAGCGCNCGGGTGCAAATCACACTCAATGGCGCCGTGGTCGAAGTGCCGGATGGAATCAGCCTCGCGGCGGCCATCGCGCATGCCGGGCAGGCATTCCGGCGNTCGATTGGTGGCGATCGGCGCGCACCCTTCTGTGGCATGGGCGTGTGTTTCGAGTGCCGCGTCTGCATCGACGGCATGGAGCACCAGCGCTCGTGCATGGTGATGGTGCGCGAAGGCATGCAGGTACATACCGATGGCTGAGCGCTACGACGTCGTGGTGATCGGCGCCGGTCCGGCCGGTCTCGCTGCGGCTGTTGCCGCGGCCCGGCAGGGCGCACGGGTGGCGCTGATCGATGCGCAGCCGCATCCCGGTGGCCAGGTCTGGCGCCGGGACGTTGGGCATGTGGCGCCGTTGCCGGCGCGCCGACTCCTGGCCGAGGTGCAGGCACAGCCGGGCGTTACGTGGATGACGCAGAGCCAGGTTGTCGCCGCCGAGCACGATGCCATGCTGGTGGAAGACCCGCGACGAGCTGACTGGGTCGCTTATGGCGCATTGATCCTGGCGACCGGCGCACGCGAGCTGTTGCTGCCATTCCCCGGCTGGACGCTGCCGGGCGTCACTGGCGCGGGCGGGTTGCAGGCGCTGGCCAAGCAGGGCTGGCCGTTGCGTGGCCAGCGCGTGGTGGTGGCGGGCAGCGGTCCGCTGCTTTTGGCAACCGCCGCTACCGCGCGCCGCCACGGGGCCCATGTGTTGGGCATCCACGAACAAGCTGCCCGCAGCACGATGATCCGTTTTGCCGTTGGCTTGTGGCGCTGGCCGGCGAAGGTGTTTCAAGCCACCGCGTTGCGCACGCGCCTTGCCGGCGTGCGTTATCAGTGCGCCAGCGTAGTCGTCGCCGCGCATGGCGATGACCGGCTGCGCGAGATCGAGCTCGACGGGCCCGGTGTGCGCCGGCGTGTCGCATGCGATTACCTGGCCATCGGCTACGGATTGGTGCCCGACGTGCGGCTGGCGCAGATGCTCGGGTGTCGTATCGGGCCGGAAGGTGCTCATGCGCGGGTCTTGGTGGATGCCGAGCAACGCACCAGCATCGCCAACGTTTATGCGGCCGGCGAAGCCTGCGGCATTGGCGGGCTTGATTGTGCCTTGGTGGAAGGGACCATTGCCGGGCGCGTGGCGACGGGCGCGACGNTGNGNCTCGACGGTCTCATGNGNCNGCGGCAGCATGCGCGTGCGTTTGCCGCTCACCTTCGCGAACATTTTGTGCTGGATGCGCGGATACGTGCACTGGCGGATGCGGATACGCTGGTGTGCCGGTGCGAGGACGTACCGCTGCGGGCGCTGGAGGGCCTGCGCGACGGCCGCAGCGTCAAGCTTGCCACCCGCTGCGGGATGGGAGCCTGCCAGGGCCGCATCTGTGGCAGCGCGTTGGCGGAAATGGGACTCCCCGCGCCGGGTGGCCAGCGGCCGCCCTTGTTTCCGGTTCGATTGGCCACGCTGGGCGATACCGGGTTGCCTACATGCTGATTGCCGAGCGCCGTGCATCGCGGCACTACCCAGCCATGGATGGCGAACTTGACGACATTGCTGGCAGATGCCCCCGTGCTCGGCGCGGGTGTACGGGCAAACGGCCATCACGATTTCCGGCAGCCCCACGAGCGCCTCGCGTGCTTGGTCAGGGCACGGAAGTGACGATCAGTCCACCATGAGGGGCGTACACGTGGCAGAACCATCACCGGAACATTTCAAGCGTCAAATTTCCGCCACCGACCTGGTTCTTGTCGGCGTGGGGTCGATCATCGGCTCCGGCTGGTTGTTCGCGGCCGGCAAGGTGGCGGCCATCGCAGGGCCGGCCGGCTCGCTGTCCTGGGTGATCGGGGGCATCGCGTTGCTGTTGCTGGGACTGGTCTATGCCGAGCTGGGTGCTGCACTGCCGCATGCCGGCGGGCTGGTGCGGTATCCGTTCTACACGCACGGACCGCTGGTGAGCTACATGGTCTCGTTTGTCACGGTGATCGCGTTCTCCAGCCTGATTGCGATCGAGGTGCTGGCGGTCCGTCAGTACGCCTCCGGCTGGTGGCCGGGGCTCAGCCAGCCCAGCGGCGCACCGACGGTGCTGGGTTGGGTCGTCCAGGTGCTGCTGTTCGTGGTGTTCTTCCTCCTGAATTACTGGAGCGTCGGCGTTTTCGCGAAATCGAATGCGATCGTCACCTGGTTCAAGTTCATCGTGCCGACGTTGGTGGTGGTGGGTGGTGGTGATTCTCCTGGGCCACCTCAAGGGCGCGAATTTCGAGGTCCGCGGGTTCGCCCCGCACGGCATCGGCGGGGTGACCTCCGCCGTGGCCACGGGCGGCGTGATGTTTGCGTATCTGGGCTTGACGCCGCTGATGGCGCTGGCCGGCGAAGTGCGCAATCCGCAACGCAACCTGCCGTTGGCATTGATCGGCACCACCATCGCCTCGACGGTGATCTACATCCTGCTGCAGATTGCCTTCATCGGCGGCGTGCCCACGGATCTCGTCACGGCAGACGGCTGGTCGAAAATCGGCGAGGTCTTCAGCTTGCCTTACTACGACATCGCGATCGCGCTGGGCGTTACCTGGCTCGCGGTGCTGGTTTCGATCGATGCGGCGGTATCGCCGAGCGGCACCGGCAACATCTACATGTCCACCACGCCGCGGGTGATCTACGGCTGGGCGCGCACGGGCACCTTGTTCGGGATCTTCGGCAAGGTCGATGAGCGCACCGGAATCCCGCGGCCGGCGCTGTGGTTGACCTTCATCCTGTCGATCTTCTGGACGCTGCCGTTCCCGTCCTGGAATGCTTTGGTCGCGGTGGTGTCCTCGGCGCTGATTTTCAGCTATGCGCTGGCCCCCATTTCGGCGCACGCCCTGCGCCTGAGCAACCCCGACATGCCCCGGCCGTTCCTGCTCAGGGGCATGAACGTGATCAGCCCGCTCGCCTTCGTGATCGCATCGTTGATCCTCTACTGGGCAGGCTGGAGCACGATCTCGTGGTTGCTCGGGGTGCAGGTCGTGATGTTCCTCGCCTACGTCGCGTTCGGGCGACGGCTGCGCATCGCGGATATGCCGCTCGGCGCACAGATCCGCGCATCGGTGTGGCTGATTTTCTACTACCTGCTGATCATGCTCGTTTCCGGCCTTGGCAGCTTCGGTGGAACCGGATGGCTGCCCAGCCCGTGGGATCAACTGGGTGTCGCGATTGTGGCGCTCATTACCTATTACTGGGCGGTGTACGCGGCACGGCTGCCCCGCGCGTTGCTGCCTGCCCATGTCGAAGGCGAATAAAAGGAGTCGACCGATGAAACTCGATGGCATTTACGTTCCGCTCGTCACGCCCTTCGATGGCGCCGGGAAAATCGACCAGGCGAAACTGGAAACGCTGGTCGAGGCGATGATCGACAAGGGGGTTGCGGGGCTGGCGGCCTGCGGGACCACCGGCGAGTATTACGCGCTCGACGATGAAGAACGCACGCAGGTCCTGGAGACCGTGCATCGCAGCGCCGCCGGGCGCATCGAGCTGATCGCCGGTATCGGCGACATGTGCACATACCGCTCGGTGGCGCGCGCCGCAGAAGCCAAGGCGATCGGTTACGACGCCTTGCTGCTCTCGCCTCCACCCTACAGCTTGCCCCGGCAGTCCGGGATCCGTGCGCATTTCGAATTCGTCGCCGACCGCTCGGAACTGCCGATCATCCTGTACAACTTTCCCGCGCGTACCGGCGTGAACATCGAGTTCGAAACGGTCGCGGCACTGGCGAAGCACCCGAACATCATCGGCATCAAGGAAAGCAGCGGCGACTTCAGCCGGGCACTGCACATGCTGCAGGCGGGGTTTGCCGATTTCGAGGTGATCTGTGGTTGCGACGACCAGCCCGCCGATTTCTTCTTCTGGGGTGCGAAAAGCTGGATCGCGGGCGCCGGCAACGTGTTTCCCGGCGAGCAGGTCGCGCTGCACGCCGCGGCGATGGCGGGCGACTGGGATCGCGTGCGCGAGTTGATGCGGCGCATGTACCCGGCGCTGCACTCGATGGAATCGGGCGACTACAACCAGAAGGCCAAGGCCGGGTGCCTGAACGGCACCCTGGACGTTGGCGACGTGCGCCTGCCGCTGACGCCGCTGGATGCGGCCGGCAAGCAGGCATTCCGCGAATTGCTTTGAATGATGAGGCCAAGACGATGGCACTGAACAAACAAGAGGTCTTCCAGCGCGCCGCGCGCGCCGAACTGAAGGCCCCGCAACTGATTCCCGGGTTCACCGGAAACAACGACGGGCTGGAGAATCGCACACCGATCGACAACAGCGTCATCGGAACGCTGGGCGCGGGCGGCAAGGCCGAGGTGGATGCTGCGGTCAAGGCCGCACGGGCCTGCTTCGAGGCTGGCGAATGGCGCCGCGCGAGTCCGGCCGCGCGCAAGGCCACGATGCTGAAATGGTGCGATCTGCTGGACGCGCACGCCGAGGAGCTCGCCGCGCTCGACTGCATCGATGCCGGAAAGCCGATCGACGAATGCGAGAACACCGATATCCCGGCGACGATCGACACCTTGCGCTGGTATGCCGAAGCCGCGGACAAATGCTACGGCAAGGTTGCGCCGACCGGATCCGGAGCCACCGGTCTCATCGTCAAGGAAGCGGTCGGCGTGGTCGGCGCGGTATTGCCCTGGAATTTCCCGGCGCAAATGTACGCGTGGAAGGTCGGCCCCGCGCTCGTCACCGGCAACAGCGTGATCGTCAAGCCTGCCGAGTTGACGCCGCTTTCCGCCGTTCGCATGACCGAACTCGCGTACGAGGCGGGCATCCCCCAAGGCGCGCTGATGGTCGTCAACGGGCTGGGCGAGCAGGCAGGCGAAGCGCTCGGGCGGCACATGGACGTCGACGTGGTCTCCTTCACCGGTTCGACCGAGGTCGGACGTCGCTTCCTGACCTATTCCGCCGAAAGCAACCTCAAGCAGATCGTGCTCGAATGTGGCGGCAAGAATCCGCAAGTGGTTTTCGCCGATGCCGACCTCGATTTGGCGGTGGGAGACATCCTCAATGCCGCGTTCTGGAACATGAGCGAAAACTGCAGTTGCGGCTCGCGGCTGCTGGTCGCCACTGAGGTCCAGGACGCGCTCGTCGAGAAGCTGCTGCGCGGCCTTGCCGACTGGAAGCTCGGCGATCCACGCGAAGCGGGCGTGCGCCTCGGGCCGATGGTCGAAGGGCCGCATCTGGAAAAGGTCAAGGGCTTTCTCGAACAGGCCAAGGCCGACGGTCTCCGTTGCGTCACCGGCGGGCAGATCAGGGGCGACTTCCTGAGCGGTTGGTATGTCGAGCCGACCGTCTATACGGATGTGGGCCCCGACACCCGGTTGTTCCGCGAGGAGGTCTTCGGGCCACTGCTCGCGGTGACGGGTTTTTCCAGCGAGGAGGAGGCGATTCGCCTCGCCAACGACACCAACTATGGACTCGCCGCCTCGGTCTACACGGAGAACGTGCATCGTGCGCAGCGCGTGGCCAGTGCGATTCGCGCAGGTACCGTATCCGTCAACGGCTTTTCCGAAGGTGACATCACGACACCGTTCGGAGGCTACAAACTCTCCGGGTTCGGCGGCCGCGACAACGGCCTGGAAGCGCTGGATCAATACCAGGAAATCAAGACCATCTGGTATGTGAACCGTGCGCGCGGTTCTGATTGACGACAACGACGCCGGCGCATGATGGCGCCAACCGGCGCCCGGTCCGATTGGCGCGCGCTCGCGGACGCGAAAATCAGGAATCGTGCGCGTCGTTGCCCGCGGTGGTCTGGACCCGGCGGGATCCCCGGCCGTGCAGCCTGCGGTATTGGCCGGGCGTGAGCCCCGACACCTTGCGGAACTGGCGGGTAAAGGCGCTCTGGTCGCTGTAGCCGCAGTGCTGCGCGATCACGGCAATGGGCTCGCGGCTGCGGAGCATGCCCATCGCGGCGTCGATCCGTATCTTGGCCAGCATCTGGCTCGGGTTGATCTGGAACACGCGCCGGAAGTGACGCTCCAGTTGCGAGACCGAGAGTTCCGCAAGTTGCGCCAACTCTTCGACGCGCGGACTGCCGGAGTAGTTCGCCTCGAGATAATCGACGACACGGACCAGATGATCGTAAGCCGGATGGCGCCCGTCGGAGCGTCCGAGGTCGCGGGAAATGCCGATCACACCCAGCACTTCGCCAGCCTGCCGCAGCGGATATTTGCTGGTCAGGCACCAGCCCGGCGAGCAATCGGGAAAAAGGTGCACCTCGAGCCGGTTTTCCAGGCGCTGGCCGGCCAGGACCCGTCGATCCTGTGCGCGATAGCTCGCGCCGAGCGGATCGGGAAACAGGTCTTCCGGACTGCGGCCGACCACGTCATCGCGGTGCTTCAATCCCAGCCTTTGCACCAGTGTCTGGTTGACCTGCGCGTAGCGGCCCTCGCGGTCCTTCACAAAAAAAACCACGTCGGGCAGCTTGCCGAGTAAATGCGCCAGTTCGTCAACCGGAATCAATGGAACATGCAACGGAAAGCACTCTCGAATGGCCGTCCATTATGCCGATTTCCGCAGAAATCGGGTAGAGGACAGACAAGACATCCTGCGGCCGCGATCGGTACGCTGACGGCGTTCGTGCATGGCAGCCGTGGTTTTGTTGCGTGCATGCTGGTTGGAAGGGTTTGCGTTGGCCACGACACAAGCTTTCAACTCCGGCGGTTCTCGCGGTAACGGGCGTCGAAAAGTACTGTCCGCTTATTACCCGATTCGGAGCCGATACGGCCGGGGCAGGCCAGATTGCGCGCATCCTGTTGCCTACCGCAAACCTGGGACGGATAGGCGTCAAGGGCGTGGATTTGACGGCGAGCTACCGGTTGCCGGCCTTTTCGCTCGGGCAATTTGCCTTGACCCTGGGCGCGACCTATCTGTCGCAGTACAAGATCCAGACGGCGCCCGGCCAGGACGGCAACCGCGTGCTGAATGGGGTCGGTGAAATGGGCTCGATCGGATCTCCGCTGACCGCGGCGTGTCCGTTCTCGGGAGGGCAGGTCTGTTTCTTCCCGCGGGTCCGTGCACAAGGTGGCGTGCAATGGCAGCTCGGTCCGTGGGATGCTTCCTGGAGGCTGCGCTACATCAGCGATTTCAACCTGGGCTCGCCCGATCCGTCACAGGGCTTCAGCGCCGCGCCCGGCTTTGCGCATGACAACCCGTTGGTGTTGCACTACGGGTCGACCACCTACAGTGATGTGACCGTCGGCTACAACGTCGCACCGATCAATACGCGCATCGAAATTGGCGTTGACAACCTGTTCGACAAGCAGCCGCCCTTGCTGTACGGCAATAATGCGCCGCAGGCCAACACCGACCCGAACGATTTCGACGTCATGGGTCGTTACTACTGGGGCCGCGTCACGGTGAAGTTCTGATTGATGACGTTTCGGTTTGCGTGTCGGCAAGCGGTGGCGTGTCGGCGCGCGGCCGATACACTCGGGCTGGCGGCAAACATGGGGAGTACTGATCCATGCGTAACATGCGAATGAGTTGGTGCAGCGTTTCTCCGGTCCTCCTGGCTGCACTGTGCGTCGCGCTGGCCGGGCCGGCTTCCGCGCAATCGCGCGATGCCACGCATTCGCCGAAGACGACGACTCCACCGCCGCTGCAGTTCCACTACATCGGGCCGCCGGCCGGTGGACGCGTCGCTTCGGTCGCAGGAATTCCCGGTGACTACTCGACGTACTACCTCGGCTCGGCGTCGGGTGGGCTGTGGAAATCGACCGACGGCGGGCATACCTTCAAGCCCGTCTTCGACGAGCAGGATACGTCCGCGATCGGCGCGATAGCGGTTGCGCCCGCCGACCACGATACGGTGTGGGTAGGCACCGGCGAGCCCTGGACGATTCGTCCGAGCGACATTGTCGGCGACGGCGTGTACAAGTCCACCGATGGCGGCGCGACATGGAAGCACATGGGGTTGCCGAAGACCGGCCGCATCGCGCGGATCATCGTCAACCCGAAGGACACCGACAACGTGCTGGTGTGCGCCGAAGGTTCCGGCGCGGCGCCGCAGCAGGAACGCGGCGTGTTCCGCACCACCGATGGTGGCAAGACCTGGAAGCAGACGCTGTTCGTCAATGAAGAGACCGGTTGCAGCGGGCTCAGCATCGATCCCGGCCATCCCGACACCGTGCTCGCCGGCACCTGGCAATTCAGCGTGCGCACCTGGGCCGAGCTGAGCGGCGGCCCGGGCAGCGGCGTGTACCTCTCGCACGACAACGGCCAGTCCTGGACGCATCTCACGACGGCCAACGGACTGCCGAAGCCGCCGCTCGGCAAGATCGATGTGACCATCGCGCCTTCCAATCCACAGCGCATGTATGCGCTGATCCAAACCAGGGACCAGGGATCGGTGTGGCGCAGCGACGACGGCGGCGCCAACTGGAAGGTCGTGAGCTGGGACCGCAACCTCATCATGCGCGCCGGCTACTACATCTTCATCGAGGCCAATCCCAAGGACGCCGACGGCGTGCTGGTCCTCAACAGTGGCGACCATTATTCGAGTGACGGTGGCCAGACCTTTTCGGGCGAGGGCGGCAAGAACGTGAAGCCGCTGGGCGCCGCGTCCTGCGGGGACTGCCACGACGGCTGGATCGATCCGACCGATCCCGCGCACTACGTGCTGACCGATGACGGCGGCGCCAACATCGCGACAGGCGCGGGGACTTCCATGCACGTTGCGCTGCCGAACGGGCAGATCTACCACATCGCGAGCGACGACCAGGTGCCGTACTGGATCTACGGCAACCGGCAGGACGATGGCGGCTGGCGCATTTCCAGCGATATTTCACAACCCAGCGGCAACGGTCTGCTGCCGAAAGACGCGTTCATGCCGGAGGGTCACGCCTTCGGCCGGTACCACGACGAAGACGAGGACAGGTCTGGAGGCAAACCGAAGGTCAACAAGGAACTGCTCGCCAAATATCCGAAAGCCACGCCGCCGCCGAAAGGCTGGGCACTCGGGCCGAACGGCGAACCGAAAACGCCGCCCGAGCGCAGCGGCTTCGAAGGGCCGAATGAAGAGCTGCCCACCTACCAGTATTTTCCGAACGCCTGCGAGTCGGGGTTCACGATCCCTAAGCCGGGCAATCCGGACATCGTGTGGTCGTCGTGCTACGGCAACGAGCTGTACCGCTTCGACCTGACGCAGGGAACACCGCATTCGGTTTCGCCGTCCATCGTCGGACTGGATTCGCCGCCGGACAAGCTGAAGTACCGTTGCCACTGGACGCCGCCGCTCGCGATCGATCCGTTCGACCACGACAGCGTGCTCTATGGCTGCCAGATGGTGCTGCGCACCACCGACAAGGGCCATTCGTGGACCGAGTTCAGCCCGGACCTGTCCACGCGCGACCCGTCGATGATCGTCCCGAGCGGCGGCATCATGCAGGACAACCTCGGCCAGTACTTCGGCGCGCTGGTGTGGTCATTGGCTTACTCGCCGATCGAGAAGGGCCTGCTGTGGGCCGGCACCAACGACGGCAAGGTCTGGTACACGAAGGACGCGGAGTCACAAGGCCAGCCGCAAGTCGCAAGGCCAACCGCAGTGGATCGATGTCACCGCGAACCTGCATCTGCCGCCACGCGGCAACATCAACCAGATTGCGCCGTCGCATTTCCGCGCGGGCACCGCCTACATCGCGGTGGACTTCCGTTTCGCGGGCGAAGGCAACCACAAGCCGTACATCCTCAGAACCACCGATTACGGCAAGACCTGGAAAAACATCAGTAGCAATCTGCCGTCGGACCATCCGCTGGACTACACGCTGAGCGTGGCCGAAAACCCGAACCGCGAAGGCATGCTGTTCGCGGGCACCGGTCATGCGTTCTACTACACGATGGACAACGGCAGGCACTGGACGCGCTTCAGGAAGGGCCTGCCCCCTTCGCCGGTGACCTGGATCAACATCCAGCCACACATGCACGACGTGGACGTGTCGACTTATGGCCGCGGTGATTACATCCTGCCGAACATCGCGACCTTCGAGCAGACCGGCAGTCCCGATCAACCGAATAGCGGACGCACGCAGCTGTTCAAACCGGGCGAGGTCTATCGCCAGGCGCGCGGTGCCTACCCGACCGCGGCCCAGCCGGCGCGGCCACAATTCCAGTTCTATCTGGCGAAAGCGCCCAAGGACCCGGTGCAATTGCAGATCCTGGACGCGCAGGGGAAGCCGGTCCGCACCGAAAAACTGAAGGTACACCAAGGCCTTAATGGCGCCTGTTGGGACCTTTTCTACGACACGCCGACCGATGTCCGGCTGCTCACGACGCCGCCCGAGAATCCGCACATCTGGGACGAGCCGCGCTATCAGGGCAAGACGTATCGCACGATCATCCACTGGGGCGTCAATCCGCATACCGGCACGCCGATCGCGGCGCCGGGCAATTACCAGGTGCGGCTGACCGTGGATGGCCGTAGCTACACACAGCCGTTCGAGGTGGTGAAGGACCCGAAGATCAAGGCAAGCGATGCGGTGTTGAACGATTCGACCGCCTTGCAAGTGCAGATTGCCGGCGCGATCAGCGAGACGTCGGACATGGTCAACGCCATGGAAAAGTGGCGCAAGCAGATCGAGGAGCAATTGAAGACGCACGCTTCGGGCGCTGCGGCAGATGCGCTGCAACGCCTCGATGCGCAGATCCTGGAGGTCGAGAATCAACTGGTCAGTCCGGAAGCCAGGCTCAGCGACGACAAGCAATACTCGACGCCGTTCCGGATGTACTGGAATCTCCGCTGGCTGGCCGGCCGTGTCGGGCAGGGCATCCAGAACACCGCCGGGGGTTCGGACTACGAACCGACCGTCGTGCAGCGCGAAAATTTCGCCAAGCTCCAGGCGCAGCTTGCGGCTATCCGCACGGCATTCGGGAACCTCAAGACCACGACCGTGCCGGCGTTCAACCAAGCCATGAGTGGCAACGGCGTCAAGCTCGACATAGGCGGGTAGCCGGCGCTCAGCCGCCTGTCGCCGCATCCTGATAGTCGAGGGCCTGGGTGCGGTCCGGTGGGCCTTCGCGCCTGAGCCACGCCGCGATCGGCGTAGCAAGGATGGCGACCACGAAGTTCACGG